>ENA-UOWO01006159-UOWO01006159.1-activated-sludge-metagenome-genome-assembly--contig:-NODE-6159-length-12351-cov-4.631262_pt1 | contig 12351 bp, 8 predicted proteins | sample MGYA00238148_ERZ761564 | MGnify/ENA primary metagenome ERZ761564 (study PRJEB28885, sample SAMN05720194) | activated sludge metagenome | isolation source: Anaerobic digester | place: USA...
TCATCCCCTGGGACCAGGACCATTCGTGGGGGCAATTCAATCGAGCCAGCCAGGAGCAACGTGACAAGTTAAGTATCCTGCACCCGTGGCAGGGAGAGAACTTCTTTCTTGAGCGAATGTTCAAGGTGGAGGCTTTAAAGAAGCTCTACTTGGCCCGGCTGGACGAGTTCGCCAAGACGATCTTTCAACCCGAACGAATCGCCCAACAGGTGGACGAGATTGCCGCAGTCATTCGCCCAGCACTTCAGGAGGAGTCGGAATCCAAGCTTGCCCGCTTCGATCAACTCGTTGCCGGCGAAACTATTTCTTCGCCCGGACCCTTCGGTGGCGGTGGAACCAAGCCGATTAAGCCCTTTTCAAAAGTGCGTACGGAATCAGTGCTCGATCAACTTAGTGGCAAATCCGAGGGGTTGGTGGCAGGTGGCGGTGTTCCGGGCGGCTTTGGAGCTGGAAATGGCTTGGGGATGTTCAGCCAGCCTCTTTTCCAGGTCCTCGACAAAAACAAGGACTCCTCGGTAACACAGGCTGAATTCACAGAGGGTTTTGCCACGCTGTTCCAGGCATGGAACAGTGATAAGAGCGGTTATCTAACCCTGGCGCAGGTGCGCTTGGGCATCGAAAAGGACCTGACCCCGCAACGGCAGGGATTCGGGGGCTTCGGCGGTGGTCCTCGCGGTGCCGGGGGTGGTCGTGGCGGCCCCGGCGGAGGCCCTGGAAATCCCGGCCCACGCGGCGGGGGCTCAGCTCAGGCGATAACCGGAACCAAGGACCCGGCATTGTTCCTGAGCGAGCATTGGGGCATGACAGCTTTTTCCTCCAAAATTCCAAACGGCAAGTATCTCGCGAAACTCTACTTCGCCGAAACCTACGAAGGCATCACTGGCCCCGGCCAGCGCGTGTTTTCCTTCAATGTCCAGGGGCGTGAATTCAAAGACTTTGACATTTGGGCGAAAACCGGCGGGCGCAACCGCGCTTATATCGAAACTGTGCCGGTGGAAGTGTCTAACGGAGAGTTTCGCATCGTTTTCACGCGTCAGACTGAAAACCCGGCCATTAACGCCATTGAAATCATCCCGCAACCCGAAGCTGCTCCAGGGGCAGCGTCTTCGGCCGCGACAATCCGGATCAAGGCCGGCTTGTCCACACCGTTTACCGATTCCAGCGGCCACGTTTGGCAGCCCGATACCGGCTTCGAAGGCGGCATGACAAGCCAGGTAGCCGGCGGAGGCGGGCCGGGAGGCCCTCCTAGCGCGGGACCTGGGTTCAGACCGGGCGGCCAATGAATGCGGTGCCCTTGTGGACTGAAGGGTGACCATATGAAGACCCAAACGTTCTCCAATACTAACCAAACCAGGCAAAACGAAGACGAGAGTTCCTGTGCATCTGCTACAACGTGAAGGCGAGCGGCAAATGAACGACACTTCAACTGGATTTCCGATCAGCTAAATCCAATGACCACTCCGCCGAATCGACATCTCTCATTCCTTTCTCTGTTCCTGCTGGCGATCCTCCCCGCCGCAGCACAGACCCCGGCGCCCCCCGCCACGGCTGAAGGCCGCCCGACTCGCAACTTTGGTTTCGGTCCGCCGCCGGTGCAATCGCCCGAGGTGTCGGCAGACAAACGGATTACGTTCCGATTGAGGGCTCCCAACGCAACAAATGTTGTTGTCCGAGGCATAACGCGGCAGTCTCTTCCGATGCAGAAGGGCACAGAGGGACTTTGGACCGCCACCACGGAGGCGCTGCAGCCCGATCTTTATGCCTATTCGTTCGTCGTAGACGGGCTGAGCATGGTCGATCCATCTAATACGAGGTTCAGGCCCTCTCACCATCGGGTCGCTCAGAGCTCCGTACTGGTTCCCGGTGACATGCCTTGGACGCCGCTGCCCAATGCCCCGCGCGGCGCGGTGACGCGCCACATCTTTCAATCCAAGATTGCGAACGACGAGCGTGACTTTTTCGTTTATACACCACCCAACTACGACCCGAAGCGGACGCAGCCTTACCCTGTTTTGATCCTGCAACACGGGTTGTACGACGAAGCGAACGCATGGATTGAGGTTGGTGCCGCCAACGTGATCCTGGACACGCTGATCAACCAGGGCAAAGCCGTGCCCATGATCATGGTTAACCCGCTAGGCTATGGGACCGCCAACGGACCTGCCGACATCGACCGCGAGGGCATGTTGCCGGCCTATATTCGTACCCTGCTGGAAGAGGTCATGCCGCAAGTGGAGAGGCAGTACAATGTCTCCACCGAACCCAAAGGGCGGGCCATCGCCGGTCTTTCAATGGGCGGAGGGCAGGCGATGTTAGCGGGGCTCAACCACCTGGACAAGTTCGCGTGGCTCGGCTCCTTCAGCGGCGCCTTTAATAACTGGCCCGAAACCCGCCCAGTACGGTCTACTGCTACTCCGGGCCTTGGCGCTGGTGGCGGTGGACGGGGCCCTGGCCTTACGTTAGTGGAAGCTCGGCTCCCCATCGTCTTCCCGAATCTCGACGCGAAAGCGAACTCGCAGATCAAGCTCCTCTGGATCGCCTGCGGAACGTCCGATGGCCTGATTGGAGTCAACCGGCAATTCAAAGCCTACCTGGATTCCAAGGGCGTCAATGCCACGTTCAAGGAAATCCCCGACATGGGTCACGTCTGGCCCCTATGGCGTCAGAACTTGGCCGACTTTGCGCCGCTCCTCTTCAAGTGAGGCATCCCGAATGGAAGGATAATAGGCCAGCAGGTCCAGTTGAAATAGCTGGGAGCTGTTTACGCCATAGCGGCATCCGCCTCCTTTCAACCGAGGCCGGCGCTCAATGAGGCCCAGGCGCGGAATGGCGTCCAAAAATGATGGCGGGCTCCGTTCAGATTCTCCGCATGTCACGTCGGCCAAATGCTGGATAACAGTGAAACGGCGAAAAACACGAAAATGAGAAAGAGAGAGCCTATGCAGCTTACGAGAATGTCCATCAGCGCGCTTTGTTGGCCGATACTCCTGTCTGGCGCTTACGCAGATGACTGGCCGCAATGGCAGGGTCCGCAGCGGAATGCCATCTCCAAGGAAACTGGCCTGCTCAAGGAATGGCCTAAGATGGCCCGCCGCTCGCCTGGAAAACACCGGGGCTGGGCGGCGGTGATAGCGCTCCCTCCATCACCGCCGGGCGCATTTTTGGCATGGCCAATCGCGGCGAGGATGAGGTGGTTTGGGCCCTATCCGAGAAGGATGGTAAAGAAATCTGGGTGTCCTGCCTTGGGCCGGCAGTGAAGCAGCAAGCGTCGCAGGGCAAAGAAGGGCCAGCCTGCACCCCAACGGTCGATGGTGAACGGCTTTATGTGGAAGGCCTGCGCGGCGACGTGGCTTGCCTGCAGGTCAACGACGGCAAAATCTTATGGCAACGCAGCCTCACGCGCGACTTCGGTGGGCGCGTGCCCATGTGGAGTTACCGCGAATCCCCGCTCGTGGATGGCGATAAGGTTATTGTCACTCCTGGCTCTGAGAACGCGCTGCTCGTGGCTCTGGACAAGCTGACCGGCAAAACGATCTGGCAGAGCAAGGTGCCCGTTGCTTCGGGCGACAGTCCCGGTGCCGGGCCTCCTCGCGGCGGTCCTCCTGGCGCCGGCCCTGGTGGGCCCGACAGGCCCCAGCGTGCTGCTGGCGATCCTGGTCGCGACGGACCCGGCGGCAGTTCGGCTCCGGTGGTCACCGGAACCAAGGATCCGGGTTTGTTCACAAGCGAGCATTGGGGAATGACCGCTTTCTCGACCAAGCTTCCCAATGGCAAGTATGTCGCGAAGCTCTATTTTGCGGAGACCTTCGAACGTATTACCGGCCCTGGTCAGCGCGTTTTTTCCATCAATGTCCAAGGGCACGAGTTCAAAGATTTTGACGTTTGGGCCAAGGCCGGCGGTCCCAACCGAGCCTATGTCGAAACGGTGCCGGTGGACGTCACCGGGGGAGAATTTCGCATTCGTTTCACGGCCCAGGTTGAAAGCCCCGCCATTAAGGCGATTGAGTTAATCCCGCAGACGGAGGCCACATCGGCGAGCGCGTCTTCCCCAGCGACAATACGGGTCAAAGCCGGCATGTCGGAGACATTTACTGATGCCAGCGGCCAGGTTTGGCAGCCAGATCAAGGTTTTGAGGGCGGCGGTGTGAGCTCGATGGCCGGCGGTTTTCGAGGCCCTCCCGGCGGCTTCGGTGGTCCTCCCCGAGGGGGTGGTGCCGGCGGTTCCCGAGGCGGCCCGGGTGGGTTCGGCGGGTCCGGAGGCGGAGCCGCTTACGCTTCTGCCATCGCCATCGACTTTGAGGGGCAGCGCCAGTACGTGCAACTGACCGCCAGGGCGCTTATCGGGGTCGCCGCCTCGGATGGCAAATTCCTCTGGCGATACGAAACGCCGGCGAATCGCATGGGCATCAATTGCTCCACGCCATTCTATCACGACGGCATGGTCTTTGCCGCTTCGGCTTACGGTGCGGGCGGCGGGCTGGTGAAGCTGATCAAGACTGCGGACGGTGGTGTTAAGGCCGAGGAAGTCTATGCCACCCGCAAAATGCAAAACCACCACGGTGGCATGATCCTCCTCGATGGCTCCCTCTACGGGGCAAACGGTGGCAACGAAGGTGGCTGCCTTATCTGCCTGGACTTCAAAACCGGCAACGTTCTGTGGGATGGCCGTGATGACGCGCAACGCCGAGCCCCGAAAGGTTCGATCGCCCTGGCCGACGGCCGACTATACTACCGGACTGAGAAGGGCACCATGCTCCTGATCGAGCCTAGCGCGAAGGAATACATCGAGCGCGGCCGCTTCGAGCAACCCGACCGAACCAGGCTCCCAGCCTGGTCGCATCCGATCATTGCGAACGGTAAACTATACCTGCGCGATCAGGATGTGCTCTTCTGTTATGACGTGAAGGCGAAGTAGTGAGGGGAAGCACTATCCTGAACCGGTGGCACGAAAACCAACAATTCGACATTTACTTAATTGAACCAAATGCAAATCGAACAAACCCTGCGTGAATTATTGTGGAATCCGGAAATGGTCGCCGGCCTGCCCAAGCTGGTGCTCAGCCTCGGCATCGCTGCGCTGTTGGGTGTAGTCCTCGGCCAGGTTTACATCCACTTCGGCCATTCATTATCCAACCGCCGGCTCTTTGCCCGAAACTTTCTGGTCTTGGTCGTCACCACGACATTGATCATCAGCATCGTCCGGTCCTCGCTCGCGCTCTCTTTGGGCCTTGTGGGTGCCTTATCCATTGTTCGCTTCCGGGCAGCAATCAAGGAACCCGAAGAACTGGCGTTCCTCTTCCTGGCCATCAGCATTGGGCTGGGCTTGGGTGCCGGACAGGCTTTGGTCACGATAGTCGCTCTGCTGACTATTCTGGGACTTGTCGTCATTCGGGGGCTTTTCCGACGAGCAGCTTCACCCCAGCCAAACCTCTACCTGACTGTCACTACTCCAGCCGCAGCCAAGCTTGGGACCGATCGCATTCTCCAGGCGCTGGCCGGCGTGGGTGCCACCGCGGCACTCAAGCGCTTCGACCAAAGCCCAGACTCGCTCGAAGCAGCGTTCCTGGTTGATTTCAAACAGGTGGCGCACCTGGAACAATTTACCAATCAACTCCGGGAGTTGAGCCCCGAGGTGAGGGTGAGCTGTCTCGACGATCGAGGTATGTTGAACTAGGCCGACGCCTCTCATTCCCCAAATGATCCCGTCGCTCCCGCACCTGCGCTACGAGAAGAAGTTCATCGCCGAGGGACGCACTCTGGCGGAGGTGTTGGCCAGGGTTCGATTGCATCCCTCAGCTTTTCGAGAAGTGTATCCGCCGCGGACCGTCAACAACGTCTACCTGGATTCGCCCGCCCGGCGAGACTACCACAACCACATCAACGGGACGGCCGATCGGAGCAAAACACGCGTGCGCTGGTATGGGGAACAATTCGAGACAGCCGACGGCCCGAGGTTGGAGCGGAAGCTCAAAAGAGGCATGGTGAGCGGGAAGGAAGCTCACCCGCTCCCCGCCCTTTCGATCTCCAGAGATTGTATCCGCTCAGGGCTTAATACCGCTTTCGAGACCGCCTCCATCCCACCCCTGCTGCGATCCAGTCTGCGACACGTCGAACCCGCCCTGTTCAACCGTTATCGGCGCCATTACTTTCTAAGCCGAGATGGGAAGTTTCGCCTAACGGTGGATTCCCATTTACAGTTCGCTGCAGCCCACAATAACCACGGGCCTGCCTTGGCCTCGTCGCTGCCCCTGACCATTTTGATCCTGGAACTGAAGTTTGATCCCGATGCTGCTGAAAGCGCTGACGCCATTACAAACGCACTTCCGTTTCGTTTAGCCCGCTTCTCCAAATACGTTACCGGGATTGAGGGTCTGTGAACCGCGCGATATCCCCTGAAATGAACCACAAACATGTGACGAGAACAAACCCACCCACATGAAATTGACGATCGCCACTACCGCCTTTGGGATGATTCTGGCCAGCGCCTTTGCTGATGATTGGCCCCAATATCTCGGCCCTGCCAGGAACAGCATCTCACCCCAGAAAGGCATTTTGCCCAGTTGGTCGACCAATGGTCCCGAGGTCCTCTGGACTGCTTCGGTGGGCAGAGGCTTCGGCGGACCTGCTATCAAAGATGGCACAGTTTACCTGCTCGACCGTGACGATGAGGTGGGAGACAACCTCCGGTGCTTCGATCTCTCCAGCGGCAAGGAACTCTGGCATTTTGCCTATGACGCTCCCGGCACCGTCATGTTTCCCGGTTCGCGAAGCGTCCCCACTGTGGACGGCAGCAACATTTACTCCTGCGGCCACAGCGGTGACCTTTACTGCATCGACCTCACCACGCACAAACCCGTCTGGAATCAGAATGTCTGGAAGGACTTCGGCGGCGGCAGGCTCCCGACTTGGGCCATTACGCAATGTCCTTTGGTGTACGGGGATTTGCTAATTGTGGCTTCGCAAGCACCCGACGCCGGGCTTGTCGCCTATGACAAAGCCACGGGCAACGTCAGATGGAAAACGCCCCCGCTTGGCCTGATCAGCTATGCCAGCCCGGCCATTGTGAAGGTGGACGGAAAAGACCATGTGGTGATGATCACCTCATCCACCAACCCCTTTCAACGGACCAGCCCGGATAATGAATCGGGCAACGTTGTCGGAATGGACCCGCTTACGGGAGAAGTCCTCTGGAAATATGACAAGTGGGAATGTCACATCCCGGTTGCGAGCGCGGTGGATGCCGGCGAAAATAGAGTGTTGATTGTCGGCGGCTACGAGCTTGGCGCTACCATGATCAAGGTCGAAAGAACCACTGAAGGCCGTTACGGTACGACCGCACTCTTCACCACCAAGGAATTTGGCGATCAAACAAAACCACCCATCCGCCACAAGGGCCACTTCTATGCCCAATACGGGACCAATAGCCGCCGTGACGGCATGGTATGCATGAGCATGGATGGCAAGATCCTGTGGAAAACCAAGCGCTCGCCCGACTTCAACAAAGGCAGCATGATTCTCGCGGACGACCTCATTCTGGCTACCGACGGTGCGCAGACCCTGTATCTCATCAAGCCCGATCCATCCGAGTTCAAATTACTGGCTTCAGCCAAGGTCCTCGGAGAAGGCAACACCGGATCAGAAAACGATCCGTTGGCCTCACGGGTTGGCGGTCAAACCCAGAATTGGGCGCCGCTAGCGCTCTCGAATGGCAAACTCCTTGTGCGGGACCAGACCAAGTTGAAGTGCATCCGCGTTGCCGAATAAGGCATGTCCCTGGGGAAGAGCGTGCGCCAAGCTAAACGCGCCATTGACAAGCGCCGACGCGCCGCAGATTGATCTCGGCAACACCCTTCGCCACAAGCTCACCGACATCGAGGGTATTCAAAACTGTCAGCGAAAACGCCAGCAAACCAGCCCGCGCCAGTCGGCGCCGTGCGCCAAAAGCAACTGTTACCCGTACTTGGGGCGAGAGGGTTGCTACACGGACTTTCCATTTCATCCCTCGACTTCACGCGCCTGAAAGCTTTCATCGCTCACGCCCACGCTGAGCCGAAGAGCTCTAACGGCGCTTTGTTCCAAACGGCGCAAGAGACCTTGCGCGCGGCCGGTCACTCGGTCGTGACGTCGGATCTTTACGCCATGAAGTTCGATCCGGTGTCCGGCCGGCGCAATTTCACCACGGTCAAAAACCCCGACTTCTTCAGGGCACAAACCCGTCGAACTTCGTGGCGTGCAAGGAGAGAGACAGCAAGGCATGAACGGCTTTCATTACGTTTGCACACTCCAATCTGTCTCGCATCCATCACAGCTCTACACCGGCCAAACCCACGACTTGCGCCAGCGTCTCAGGGAACACAACGCCGGCAAGGTGCCGCACACCGCCAAGTTCAAACCCTGGATCATCCGGTCGGCCACGGCCTTTCGCGACCGCAGCCGCGCCATGGCCTTCGAACGATACCTCAAGAGCGGCTCTGGCAGGGCCTTTCTCCGCAGCCGACCGAAGGAGAGCTTCTCCGCCGTCCTCCGCCGCGAGTTGCCCCTGCCTTTGGAGACGTGCGGCGAATTGCTGGATCATTTTGTTCAGGCAGGCGTGCCTCGTGCCAACCCGGCACGGCGCAAGGCGCTGGCCGCGGGCCGAGGTCGCCGCTCCCGCCGCCCATGATTGCCGACACTACCTTCGTCAGCGATTTGCATCCTGAGTTTGAGCGAGGCCAGCACGGTCCCGCGCGTCAGTTCTTGGCGCGGCATCGCGCGGAAGCGTTTTGGATCACGGTCATATCGGCAGGCGAAATCGCGATCATCTTCGACACGACGGCGGACGCCCGCCAGTTTTTGGGGAAATTCAAGACCATCAAGCACCTCGGCCTGGAAGTGGCGATGGTGGCCTCGCAGATTGACCGCGAACTGATTGAAACGGGCGGACGTCTTGGGGAAGATGACAACTGGATCGCCGCCTTTTGCCGCTACTACGGCCAGCCCATCATCAGCCGCGACACCGCCTTTGACCGCGTGGACCGGTTACGGCGCCTGCCCGACTAACATGAAGTGCGACGCAAGCCTGGAGTGTCTTCCTCGCTGCGCGTGCTGAGCGACCGGCGGTCGCCCAATCGTGTTGGTTCGGCAGGCGGGCGGGGCCGGCAAGGCTGATGTTTCCGGCGGGCAAATCCGGAGGGTGGCATCCGGAACAGCAACGGAGTCAAAGACATCACCGGGAATACCACCCTTGTGCGCAAAGGACAACGGGAGACGATTCAGATTCATGGGGGGCTGGTTGGAGAAAGCGCGGCTTGCGGCGGAACAGCCAACCGCTGCCAGTGGGGGGTGATCGCCTGCAAGGGCGCGGGCACGTCCCCCGGCAGTCCTTGAAGCACCCCAGCACAGGTGCCGTCGGCGTTGCGGAGAAAGGCAAGGTCGGCACGCTCGGGCAATTCGAGGTCGAGTCCATCGGTTTTGACTCGTTTGAGTCCGCCTGCCGCGAAGCCGGTGACGCGGCCATCGGGCGCAAAGCGGATCGCCACCAGGCCGAGGGCATCGACCTCGACAGCATGGCCCTGCCACGTGAACGTCTCGAGGATCGGATCGCCTGCCGCATTGAGGGACCCCTTCGCGCGGATACAGGTGCCGTCCGTCAGGGCGGCCAATCCGTCGACGGGCGGCAGAGGATGCGTGAGGCTCTGGCGATCCCAACCGGTAACGCGCTGGACGGACGCGTCGCCGAGCCAGGTTTTCACTGCCGTCGCGCAACTTTCGTCATCCGGACAACGACGCACCTTTTCGCCCAGTCCCTGGGCCGTCTTGAGCGGACGGGCCTCGCTGTCGCAAGTCCACTCGCCGACCTGGAAGATGGCCGTCTTCCCCAGAACTGCGCGACCGAAGAACTCCAGCTCGGGCTGACCGCAGAACTCGGGGCGGTAGAGCACAAGCGCGCGGTAGCGTTGTGGTCCCAGGCAGACGTAGCCTTCGTCGTCGAGCCGCAGTGCGGAGCAGTCCACCAGGCTGGATGGGAGCAAGTCCGCCGGATAACCCGCGGCGCAGAGGGAGGAGGCGATTTCGAGTCCCACCCGGTCGTACGACGCAGCCGCCCAGTTCATCGCGTTCGCATGCCCGAAGATCACGGCCGCCGGGCAATCCAGCGGCGCACGGGTGACGAAGTCGAGCATGCGCAGCCGCGTCATTGCCGCCATCAGCCCGCTTTCCAACAGCAGTGTCTCCCGCTCGCCGAGCTTGAGATCGGGACGCGGATAGAGCGGATGAACGTTGAGGCGGCCGCCGCTCAGCACACCTTGCCAGAGTTCGCGCAAATACGGCTGGGCCTCTCGGGAGTAGTATTGGTTGTACCACAGCGGATAACCCCAGCGCTTGGCGAGGGACGTGCGGCACGGATACGGAGTCTGCTCGTCGGTCTGCCCGATGTCGCGCGTGGCGCTCCACCAGGAGAGGCCGTTCTTGCGAAACTCCTGAGTGCCCGGGTAAGGCCACCAGGTCGCGTGGGTGACGATGAAGGCGGCTCTGCCGAAGACCGCTTTGCCGGTTCGATAGTAGTCGTCCTCGATTGCCGCGTTGCGCTGGCGGCTCATCGCGCCATAGCGGTTAATGGCCGCCTGCCGCTCACGCTCGCGCCCCTTCTCGCCAGCGCACATGAGCAGCGTGTCACGTACGAGGTCGCAGCCCGAGCCCTCCGCATACGCCCGGGCCATTGCGGCGGAGTACCAGTAGCGGTCGTGCTTTGGATTGTCCGTGGCGTCCGGGGGAAAGCCCCACTCGTCCTTCATGATCCCGGCCAGGGGCAGATCGGCGTACTGTTGAATGATGGCGCGCTGGAACTCGATCAGGTGGGGCGCGAAAACGTCGGGCGTGAGATACGTGTGCGAGGCGATCACACACGCGCTGCGCCCGGGTTGTTCCGGCACGCGCACCGTCAGCTTGCGCGAGCCTTCTGCCGTCGCCAACCCCTCCGCAGTGATGTCCCGCACCGTGGCCGGATCGATCCCGTCGCGGTCGCGGACGAACGAGTAAATGCGCACCAGGCGCGTCCCCAGGCACTCGTAGCGCGGCAGGCTGCCGTTCATGTGATCGGCGGTGTCAACGCCTTCAAAGACCGCCTCTGCGGGCTTGTTGTCCGCGAAATCGAGGAAGCGAAGCGTCAGCTCCTCCTGTTGCTCATCGGGATGCTTGGCGCGGAAGGCTTGTCGAGCCAACCGGATGTCCAACTCGAGCGCCACCTTCAGCCCGCGTGTCGCTGCATACCGCACGGCTTTGTCGGCCTGCTGATGCGCCTGGGGGTCGACCACCTCGATCCGGCGGCACGCGGTGGATAGCAGTGTATACGGCGAACGCTCGGCGGCCGCATCCAGGAACGCCTTGTACCCCTCGGGCTTCAGGTCCCTTTCTGTCCAGAACCATGCGCCGATGACCGGAGGCCATTCGCCGCGGTCCGGACAACTCGGCATGTCGGCAGCGCCCGCAGGCAGGGTGAGAATCGCAATGCAAAGTGCCAATGTGCATTTCATAGTGACAGGCAGTTCGGGGCGACGGATGCGAAACACGCGTGAGGTTCGAACCTGCAACTCTGCTTCATGCCGTGCACCCAAATCAGCGCGCTTGGGTTTCCTTTTCCCCCCGGCGCAGGACCTTTTCCATCTCGTCAGGGTCGTCCAACGGGAAAGACGGCAGCTTGCGTGCCTTTCCATAATCGGGATCATTCGGGTCTTTTGCCTTTTCCGGGTCGAAGATGCGGGGGTCCACTGAAAGGCGCTGGTAGGGGCGGAAATCCGGGTGGGTTGTGAAGCAGTCGGATAAGTCGTTCGCCAGGGCGTCGAACATGTTGAGCGGCGGCAGGCCAAAAATCTGGTACAGCGTTCGATGCATGCTGACGATGGTTGTATGCCGGTGCGACACGTTGCCCCGCTTCGCCCACGGGCTGATCACCAGCAGAACGCTGCGTTGGCCGTCGACGTGATCGGGTTCCCCACCCGCATCGTCCTCAGTCACAAAAATCGCCATGTTTCTCCAGAACGGCGTGCGTGTCAGGTACTCGACGATTCGGCCCAAAGCCAGATCGTTGTCTGCCATCCATGAGGCCAGGTAAGGGTAGCCCTTGTCGGGTTGGGGATCGGTACCGTGATCGTTGCAGATGGCGATGTTAATGAACTGCGGAAACGGTTCTTTCCCGCCGAGGAACCGCTCGTCCACGTCTTTCATGAACCAATGCGCGCGGTACTGGTCGGGAATGTTCATGTTGAAGATCGGGAACTCCCGGCAGGTATTGTCGTAAACAGCCTTGGGCATGGGTATGTTAACGACCTCGCGAGCGCCGGTGGGGTGCTGGTCTTCACTTTCGATGACACCCGG
>ENA-UOWO01006165-UOWO01006165.1-activated-sludge-metagenome-genome-assembly--contig:-NODE-6165-length-12341-cov-4.459792_pt1 | contig 12341 bp, 5 predicted proteins | sample MGYA00238148_ERZ761564 | MGnify/ENA primary metagenome ERZ761564 (study PRJEB28885, sample SAMN05720194) | activated sludge metagenome | isolation source: Anaerobic digester | place: USA...
TACTTGATACGAAAAGGAAAAGTTGAGCAATATGCATGGTCGGAAAATGAGAGAGCAGAAATTGTCGAAAGACTGGGACAAGGTAAAGAGTCTGGATTACATATACAGAGATATAAAGGTCTTGGAGAAATGAACGCAGAGCAGTTATGGGATACAACTATGAGTCCTGAGACACGTACTCTTCGTAAGGTAAGTATTGATAATGCAGTAGAAGCTGATCATATTTTTGCAATGCTAATGGGTGATGAGGTAGCTCCACGCCGCGATTTTATTGAAGCTCATGCAACTTATGCAAAAATTGATGTTTAATCACTAGTGAAAATAATAAATAAAGCCTTTACATTTTTGGTAAAGGCTTTATTTATTACAATTATTAGAATCATTCACCAAAAATGAAATTGAACCTATCACTGTTTTCCTTCAAATTTTTATTATAATTAATGATGAAATTATATATAGATTCAGGTTTAATATCTTTTATGATAATTTTATTATAACGGTCCAAAACATATAATCTCGGAGTTTTATAGGTTCCATAATATACTGAAAAATTACTGTTTTGAGCTGGATCATATACATTAATCCAATCCAATCCGTTTTCTTCGATAAATTCTACCCATTCTTTTGTTTCATTACCTGATAAAACAGCATAAATTTCAGAATTTGTTTCTTCTTTTAGTTTTGGATAATTTCCACTCAAAATTAAAGCTGTTTCATTACATATATCGCAGTCAGGTTCCCAAAATAATAAAATTTTATATTCCGAAGTCATTTCATAAATGGAATGATAATTTCTGTTAATATCAGGAAGTTTGAGGTCTCTCGCGATTTCTCCAATTATATTGTATTGAATACTTTCTATTTTATATTGCATTACCGAATATGCCACATCACTTACCCAATCAGGCTTGTTAACCATAAAATAATTTCTGTAAATATATACAAGATATGCCTCAAGTCTCAGATCCGAAGGGTTTTCATATCGCGACATCAGATAATTAAGAATGTATTGACGATATTCTGTATTAGTATCAGTTTTTGTTATCAGACTATCAATATCCGAATAAACTTCATCTGGTTTATTTATTCTCGTATCAAAAAAATAAAAACAATAATCCTTAAGCAGTTTGTGAAAAACAAATTCAGGAGTGTTTAACAGTGATTCATCGTTAAAGTCAATTCTGTCAAGATAATGGTTTTTATAGTAATTATAATGCGTTAACGGGTCGGTGTATTGCATATTCTTTATTTGGTCAGGGACTTGAAAAGGTTCAAGAATATTTAATACTTTATAAAGATAATCAATGGGGTTAAGTTTAGCTTTATATTTTGAGTAAAGAACTGTTTGAGAATGATTTAAACTGTCAATTAATGAGTTGATTTTTTCTACAGTATCAGGTTTAAATGATTTATAAAACTCAAGCTCCATTGATAATTGAGTTCTTTTTTTGTTTATGATAGCAATTTCTTTCTGCATTTCATTAAACAAAGAATATTGCTTTTCGCCATTTATTTGCAATTGACCCAGTATATCGTTAGCATCTGTTTTAATTACAATATTTTGTTCGTCTGCGATAATAAAATCAAATCTTGACTGCGGTGGTATAACGATGAAATACACTCCGTGTGGAAGTACCGTTTCGGATTTGAAATCAGCTATCCCATTGCTTGCCGGAACCGAATCAATTACCACAAAGTCAGGACCTTTGTGCATACCAAGATAAATATAAAACTGAGGGCAATTTGAAATTTCGACCCTGATATGATATGAAAATGCATAAAAACCTGATAAAACAAATAAAGCTATCAGGTAGTATTTCATTCTTTTCATAACAGGACTTGACAGAACTATAATAGACTTAATCAGTGTCTTGAAGCTCATTTCTTTTTTTATCAAATTCAATAAGATCTTTTATACTTTCTACTCCAATTCGTTTTCCGATAATTCTTTTCTCACGATTTAAAACATAAATTACAGGAGTACTGTAAATATCATAAAAGTCTCTGAATTTTGAATGTGGATATGGTCCGTCCCAAACATTGTGCCAACCATCTTCATATAGGTTTTTCTCATCCAGAAATGTTTTCCATTCTTCCTTATCGTACTGAGTATATAATGCAAAAATATTTACATTCAGTATTTTTAGGCTATCTCTATATTCGTCCATCAATTTCGGTACTTCTTTTTTACAATGGCCACAACTTGGTTCAAAAAAAACTAGAATTGTATAATCCGCGTCAACCTGATGTAATGATAAATATTTATCATCTATTGTCTGCATTCTTGTTAAATCAATTGCAATGTTTCCAAGTTTTGTAGGAGTTATTTTTTCTACTCTTTCGATAAGTTTGGGCATAAAAACGCTATCTGCCCACCATGCTTTTCCGCTTAAATACCATTCTTCGGCAATGTCAACAAATACAGCATCATATCCCATGACTTTTGATGATTCGAAGTAATGCAGTAGATGAGAAGTTGTGAACTGGAACATTAGGCTATCTCCTCCCTCGTAAGTTTTTCTAATGATTGCGCGTGCTTCAGGCATCATAGAGTCAGCTATCGGAACAACCATTTTCTCAAAATAGTAATTCAATTTGTTTTCATATATAGGTGTCCTTAACAGTCCATTTTCTGAGAAATCAATATAATCCCAATAATGCGACTTATAGAACTTATATGGAAACTGAGGGTCAATTTCTTCTCCGTTTTCATCTTTTGGAGATTCTGGAATTTTAACCTCTTTTAGAGCAAGAAGAACCTTAGAGAAAAATGTACCGGAATTTTGAGATATTATTTTATCCATGTATTCCAGTCTTTCATCATTAAGTGAATTCATCAAGTCTGAAATTCTTTTTTTCTCATCTTCATTTTCGCCGGCAGCTTCATACTCTTTGTTAAGTTCCATCCTTCTTTTCTGAATATCTTCCATCTTTAATTGATACTCATTAAAAACGATATTTTCTTTACAACCCTTGACTTTCATGTTTTTAGTAAAGTTGATCGTATCTGTTTCAATAGAAAACTTTTGATTATCTGAAATAAGAATCTCAAAATAAGTCATACCTTTTGAAGGCATGACTATCAGATAAATGCCTTTGTCTAATTCTTTGTCCCCACTAAATACAGCATTACCTTTACTGTCAATTCTTGTAGTGTCAATAACATATTTTTTTTCACCAAAATGATGCCCAAGATAAATTAAAGTATCGCTTATTCCATTTATCTTTACTTTAATTTCATAAGCCTGAGCATTAAGCAAAAGAGCAGTGAATACGACTAAAATCAAAAAACAGGCTTTCTTCATAATCCATTCTTATTTATTAGTTTAACTCGCAAAATTAACAAATTTTAATTAAGACACATTTTCCTGTCAAATAGTTTGCCAGACAAAAATATAAAAATGAAAAAATATGATTTGTTAAAAAATACTTAATAATAATTCATTAGAGACTTATTGATTGACCTGTCTTAGAAATTATCATACCAGCTTCTTCTTTTTGCAAGTTTTAGGTCTTTTAACATTGATGCTTTGACATTTATCTGAAACATATATGATTTGTGTTCTCCAAAAGGAATCAGATGTAAACTGGCTTCCCAGCAGTGCAGATCTCTGTACACATCAATTGTACTATATGTAGCTTTTTTGTTAACGACATCATAACCGCTGGTGAAACTTATTTTCCATTTTTTTGTCAGGTTGAAATCCCCCGATATATTGACTATTTGTGTTATATTTGATTCGAAATAAGGTTTGGTATATATGAATGTATAAGCAACTCTAACATTCCAAGGAATATCAAAATCAACGTATTGGTCAGGGTAACCGTACAGGGTTTGATATGGATCAATTTCTGTTTGTGTCTTTTGTTCAGCCATTTTTGAATTTAATGAAAAACCTGCCGAAAAATTTAAAATTGTTAAACGAAATAGCTGGTGATTAACATTATAGGCAAACTGATTTATTCGGACTTCATTGTCGTAATCATTTAACGCAACAGCGTATGGGTCGAGACTGGTATTGAAATTCAAATCCAGTAGTTTTATCTTGGTTCGTGCATTTATTGTCAGTGGAGCTAGGTTAAGACTGTCTGCAATAATGTTATAACTTGTGCTGATATTGAGGCTTTCCAACAATTTTACCTTTCTGTCTTGAGTTATGGTATCATTTTTATTTCTTAATTTCATTTCAAGATTATTACCTATATTCAGATTTATGGAACCTGCACCACCTCGTGATGGAGTACCGTAAGGCAAGCCTTGGAATCTGGAATAAATATATCCTATTGTATCATATTGTCCGGTGGTCCCGTTATATTGAATCCTAGAATATTCATCATAGTAATTATATTTTTTTTGTCCATAGTTCGGTAGATAATTATAACTTATCGAAGGAGACATTACGTGTCTTATCGCTTTAAGATTTCCCTTTTTAAAGTTGAATGTTCCATACAATTGTGTTGACCAGTTTAACCTGACTGAATAATCCCAAACTCTGGAAAAATTAGCCTCGTACACTGATTTAAGAGATCCTATTGAGTCCGTTTCATCTTCAAAAGCCCAATATTGTGACAATGATTTCATATACCAACGTTCTGTATAGTCAAAGCTAGGAGTTAATGTTGTGTATTTAAGAAACTTAACCGAAGTGCTGATAGGTATTTTGTGGCTTATTCCATTGGTAATATTATCGAAACCAAAGTCAAAAAATGATGTATCTGAAGTATTTATTTGATTTGTCAGATTCATTGAATATGAGATCCCTATTTTTTCATATATTTTTGTCTCTCCAACCTTCACTTTTCTTTTAAAGGGATATATTCTGCTCATATTGAATGAAAAATTCGGCAATGTCAACGAAATAGCTCCTGTAGAATTATTTTGATTATGTCTGAATGCAGCTGTCATGCTAAAAGGAGAGTTCGGGAATACTTGACTGTAAGAAATACTTGAGGTTTTATTTGTTGACATATAATTGTTTGCGTTGTAGGAATTGTATTTGTCAAATTTTGAACTACTCATATTAACATCAGCAGAAAAACTTGAATTAGGTCTTGCTTTTGGATCCTGAACATAACGCCATTGTATTGCATATAAATCTTCTCGGGAATAGTTTATGTCTTTATATCCGAAGACATTACGATTATATTTTACATTTAGGCTTCCACTGAATCTATATTTCACTTTGTAATTTGTGAGCATACTTAATCCCCAACTTCCTTTTGTATAGATGTCGCCCAATAAGGTAAGATCAACAAAATCATTTATAGCCCAGTAATACCCTCCATTTCTAAGGAAATATCCGCGATTGGCTTCTTCTCCGAATTCAGGAATAATTACACCTGAAGAACCACCTTTTTTATTCGGGAAAAACCCAAAAGGAATGCCCAAAGGAGTAGGAATATCCTCAATGACCAAAAATGCAGGTCCTGCAACAATTTTATCATCCGGAATAACAATAGCTTTGCTGATTTTAAAGTAATAATGCGGATGAGAAAGGTCACAGGTAGTAAACTTGCCATCAATCATGTGGATATGTTTGTCAGGTTGCATCTTTGTTTTGCTACCATGCAGGTAACTCCCTTCAAATTCTGTCATAACCTCTTTTATAATTCCCTTTTTTGTTCTGAAATTATATCTTATGGTATCAGCATTAAATTCTTCAGCATTTTCTTTAAATACTGGTTTGCCTATGACATCTCCTGTAGAATCTGTAATGCCATAAGCCAAAACTTCGTTATTTCCAAAATCCATTTCAACAAATTCTGCCTCTAAATGAACTGATTCATAAATCACTACTGCTTTTCCGTATAAATATGCTTTCTGCTTAAAAAAATCAAACAAAAGCGAATCTTCAGCATCATAATATACAGGATAATCAAAAGACATATCGGATTTTTTAATATTAACAGAATCAACTTTTGCCACTGTTTTAATAGTGTCATCAACTTGAATATTATATTCAGGTAAATAAGTAAAATTGACTGAATGTAAAGTTATAAATTCGTTGGTACAAAGATTGCTGTATAGCGGAAGCATTTTTGAAAAAACTATTAAAAAAAGTATTAATGGTTTAAACAAAAATTTTTTTAGCAATATGAAAAATATATCTTTGTACAAAATAAAAAATTTGTCCAAAACTAATGAAAAAAACGTTTCAATTATTAAAACTGATATGTTTATGAAACAAAAATTCTGTGTGACAATTTTATTGATTATGGTTTTCAATTGTAGTTTAAGTTGGCAGGCTTATTCACAAACCAGTAGTAATACTAAGGTTAAAACTATTGTAATAGATCCAGGACATGGTGGAGCAGACCCCGGAGCAGTGGGTAAAATTTCTAAAGAAAAAGATCTCACACTGGATATTTCTTTGTTGCTGGGAGAGATGATAAAAGAGAAATACAAAGATGTCAATGTTATTTATACTCGTACAGATGATAGTTTTGTAGAATTATACAAAAGGGCTGAAATAGCTAATAAGAATAATGCTGACTTGTTTATTTGTGTCCATATTAATGCATCAACGAGCCAGTCTCCTTATGGGGCAGAGACATTTGTAATGGGTATTGATAAAACCGGAGCCAATCTGCAGGTTGCTAAGCTTGAGAATTCAGTAATCTTACAGGAAGATAACTATCTTGATCAGTACGAAGGTTTTGACCCTAATGACCCTGAAACTCATATCATTTTTAGTTTGTATCAAAATGCAAATCTTACTCAGAGCTTGTCATTCGCTCAATTGCTGCAAGATGATTTTACAAATAAAGTAGGAAGATATAACAGGGGAGTAAAACAAGCCGGTTTTCTTGTATTATGGAAAACTACAATGCCTAGTGTTTTGGTTGAATTAGGTTTTATCAGTAATGTTGAGGAAGAAAAATATCTGAATACAGATGATGGACAACTCGAACTTGCTAAATCAATATTCGATTCTTTTGTAATATATAAAACAAATCTTGAAGAAGGGGATTCACAAGCAGTTAACAATTCTTCCGGCAAAAATACAAGCAATAATAATATTGAAAATGATAATAATCAGACTTGTAATAACAATTCTGTAAACTCTGATAATACCGTATTATTTAAAATCCAAATATCAACATCTACAAAAAGAGTTGAATTAATTCCTGAAAATTTTAAATCATATCAAAATGTTGATGTATATTTGCAGGACGGAGTTTATAAATATACTATCGGAGCAGATTCAGACTATAATAAGATAGTTGAACTTCATAAAAAAGTTAAAAAGGATTATCCTGATAGTTTTATTATCGCTTTGAAAAATGGTATAAGAATACCGGTAAATCAGGCGAGGAGCGAGGTTAAGAATAAATGAAGAATACTAAAACTAGAAATATTTTATTCGGATTGCTGGGAGTAATAATTTTGTTCTCTTCTTTTTGGGGTTTTAATTTCCTTAAAGGTTCTGATCTTTTTAGTAAAACAAATACATATTACATATACTATGATAGAATAGAAGGACTGAATGAATCTAGTCCGGTTACTGTAAATGGCTATCAAATTGGCAAAGTCTCTGAAATTGTATTTTTACCTAAGGATAATTGCAGATTATTGATAACAATAGACATTTCTAAAGATTTTCTATTGCCCGATTCAACTATTGCCCGAATATATAGTATGGACCTAATGGGATCAAAAGGAGTTGAACTTATCTTTGGCAATAAATCTACTTATCATTCTCCAGGTGATACCTTGATAGGACAGGTTGAGCAAAGCCTTAAAGATCAGGTTAGTGTGCAGATGTTGCCGGTAAAGCAAAAAGCTGAAGAGCTGATGGTTGAAATTTCGAAAGCCATAGCAGTTATTTCTTATATTTTCAATGACGAAACTCGTGATAATCTTGAGAAAAGTTTCGCCAGTATTAAAGCTACAATGGCTTATCTTGAAAGTTCTGCATACAGTGTTGATACTTTATTGAAAAGGGAATCGGGGAAAATCGGAAGAATACTGGCTAATGTAGAATATCTGACAATGACCTTAAGAGATAATTCGGAACATCTTTCAAATATTTTTGATAACCTTTCAACATTTTCGGATACTCTTGTGGCACTTGATATCTCAAAAACCATTATCGAAGCAAACAAAGCTATTGAAAGTTTTAATATTGTTATGGACAAAGTAAGAAATGGCGAAGGTACATTAGGACAACTAGTACAGGATGATAAGTTCGCTAATGAGATTGAACAGGCTGCTGAAAATTTGAAAAAACTATTGTTTGATATCCAATATAATCCTAAGAAATATGTTCATTTCAGTTTGATGAATATTGGTCGAACCGTAAATGTTACAGATGAAACTGAGTTAACAAACCGAGACAGACGCGTGGTAGAACGACAAAGAGAAAAGAACGAAAAAGAAGCCCAGAAGAATTACGAAAAAGAACAGAAGAAAAAGCAGCAAGAAGAAGAAAAAAATGATGGAGCTTCACTAGACGGACCGGTGATTTTTATGATACAAATTAAATCTGCAGCTACTAAAATAGATATTAATTCGCCGGAATTAATGGGCTATACTGATGTCATAGAGAAAAAATCTGGTAGTTACTACAGATACTATATTTATCAGCATGATGATCAAGCTCAGACATCATACTATTTAAATCTCGCTCGAGAAGATTTTGAAGATGCTTTTCCGGTGGCTTTTTGCGGAAATACAGCACTGTCCTATTCCGAAGGCATTAGCTTGGTTGCTCAGAAGTAGAGTTAATATTCCTCTTCAATTTACATGTATCACTTTGGTTTGTATTATATTTTTAAGTATTATTGTATTTTGCATAAAATATTGAATTATGAGAAAAAGCATTTTACTTTTATTTTCGGGTTTGTTGCTTACTGTAACGCTAAATGCCCAATATTTAAGAGGTGATCTTAACGCCTGGAGTACAGATAATCTTATGGAATTGTATTATGGATATTATGCAACGACTATAGAAGTTGCAGATGAGGTTGTTGATGCAGGCTTTAAGGTTGATCAGGATGCTGATTGGGTCTTGCAATGGGGATATGCAACAGAATCGTATAACCCTATAGTTAACACTTCCGAAGGTCAGATGAGGGGAAGCAATTCGGGTGATACTCCTGCAGATTTTGTTAAGACTTTTTCTGCCGGTAAGTTTTATACTTTCAGACTAGAAGGTGATGAAACCTGGTGGAATCGTAAATTTGTGATAATGGAAACAGATGCTGCTCCTGTGCAAATCATTTCAGTTAGTGATGATAGCGAGACAGCAGGTGCTGGAGATATAACCGTAAGCATTACTCTAAATTCAGCATTGTCAACACAAGAAGCTGTTTATGTTCGTTATACTTCGGATGCATGGATTAGTTCTTTTATTGTTGAAGCTACTGGAGAATCTGTGATTTATTCAGGGTTAATTCCCACACAGAGTGTAGGAACAACAGTTGAGTATTATGTATTAAGTTCTGCAATGCCATTGAGCTTTGTAAGTCAATATCCTGATTTTGCAACACTTGACGGAAATAATAATGCAGGTGAAAATTATTCATATACAGTTCTAGGTTCTGATCCGATTTTGTCAGCTAGCCCTGCTGCAACAATGAATTCAACTGTTCTGGACGGAATGATAATATCCGTGGAATTAACTAATGAAACTTTTGTTGATGCTAGTTTAGATCCTCTGAACTTTATCTTAAACAATGAACCTATAGGTTTATCAATAGATCAGTTGCAATATGTTTCAGAAACTGAAGCTACAATAACTCTAGCCTATACTGGCGGACTTATACTTAGCCAGATTGAAAATTTTTCACTTACTATATCAGGAAATGAACTAACAAACAACAATGAGCTTACATCAAATGACATGACAATTTCTGCAGATATTTTACATGATGGAATTTATCTGGCTAAAGTTTCAATGTGGGAAGGAGGTGCTTCTGATACATGGTATGATGAAGTTGATTTTGATGGGCATGATTTCGGAAGTTTCAATTCATCTATGTCTTTATATTTTAAGTCAGGTCAAGTTTTTACATGGAAAGATGTTAATGGAGAGATTGTATCTGCGAAAATGAATTACAGAATCTATAAACAAGGCGATACTCCTCCTGAATTTACTCAGGTTGATTTGCCTTTTTATTCGGAATGGGCTTCAGGCGAAAATACTGACCAATTGTGGTGGAACGATGCTCCAGATGAAATTGATATAAATCTTTTAGAAAGTGTTGAGGAAGCAACTTATATTTTTGAAGTATATTTTGAATCTATGAATGGCGATGCTTATACTCATTACATGAATAATGAGGGACAAAACTATGTTGCAACATTTACATATACTTCTGGCGGAATACTTACTGCAACACCGGAGTCTCCTTTAACGGAAGAAAATCTAAACGGGATGGAATTAAATCTGAGCATTGTTGACGATTTCTTTGATGATGCTATCTTGGATGCTGAAAATTTTACTTTAAATAATTTTCCCTTGGGATTGACTATATCTGAAGTTCAATATGTTTCGCCAACTGAAGCAAGTTTGATCCTTGCTTTTGATGGGACTAACTTCGATATCGATTACGAAGATTTTTATATTACAATTGCTGGAGTTGAACTAAATGCTAGTGTAACATTATCAAGTAATAGTCTGATTATTACAGCTATTGACGAAACTGTAACAATATATACCCATTTGCTTACAGCTTTGAATATGGAACATTTTCTTGGTGATAACAATGCTTATTGGATAAATATGGAAATTGGTCAACTAGAATGGGATGGTGCTCAGATTGGATTTGGTACTTCGCAAGATAATCCGGAAGATTGGACATGGTATAATGCAGAATGGTATGAGGATGGTGAAGATGAAAACAAAAGAGTGCATTCACTGATAGAAATTCCTCAAACTGCAGGTTTATATTATTATACCGGAAGAGTTAGAAATACTGAAATGGGTCAGTGGTTTTACGCAAATGATGAAAACTGGACAGAATCAGATATCTTGAATGCTGCTTATAATGTTACAGTTATTCCTCTTCCGGCTTGTGAGGAATTTACGGCTACCATGTTAGATGGAACACGCATTAATCTTGAATGGACGGCTTCGGCAGAATTTCAAAATGTTATTGTTTTGGGGAAATCAGAATCTGTCATAAGTGGAACACCGGAACAAGGAATCGTATATAATACAGGAAGCCAGATAGATGACGCTACAGTTATCTACAAAGGATCTGCAGAGAGTTTTATCCATTCTGCTCTTGCAAATAATACAGATTATTACTATGATATTTATACAATGAATAATAATTATTATTCAATCGAGAAATTATCTGCTACAGCATCAACTGATGATTCGAATGGGTGTGTATTTGAAATACAACCCAGAGATGATATGAATATATGTGGAGGCTCTGCAGTCGTTATTAATAGCGAACTAGTTGTTGCTCCTTATGGAGATACTTTGGTCATTTATTTCAATTCTGCCGAATATGAAGACTTTGCAGAACTTGACAAAGTCTATATGCATGCAGGTGTTACAATACAAGGCGGATCATCGTGGGATTACGTAATTGGGAATTGGGGCGAAGATGATGGCGACGGTTTGATGACAAAAGTTTCTGATAATCTGTGGTCAATAAGTATAAATCCATTAAGCTATTTTGGATATAGTGTGTCAGTTGATGTATTAGGAATAAACCTAATTTTTAGAAATGCAGACGGAAGTATTGTCGCTCAACAGCCGGTAAGTGGGGACGATTTTTACATTGATTTGACTATAAATCCTCCTATGTCAACTTATACTGCTGTTACTACCAATTATATTCAAAGCCCAGTTAGTAGTATTCTTTGGAGTACAGGAGCTCATACTCCTTCGATAAGTGTTAGTGAAGCTTGTGAATTATGGTTCACTGCTGTTGATAATTTTGGTTGTACAGCTTCTGACACTATCCTGATAGGCTTGTATTCTCTGCCTTATGTAGAATTAGGAACTAATCAGACTGTTTGTACCGATGCAGAAGTCGTTTTAAATGCCGGAGAATTTGATTCATATCTTTGGAATGATGAATCAACTGCTGCTACGTTGACAGCTACGGAAGATGGAACTTATTCCGTTACAGTTACAGATACCAATGGTTGTACAAGCTTAGATACAGCCTCCATGACGATTCATCCTCTGCCTGTTGCAGATGCGGGGCAGGATGATGAGATCTGCCTGGGCCAGTGCTTCCAGCTAAGCGCAAGCGGGGGCGTGCAATATGCCTGGAGTAACGGTGTCAATACAAGCAGCCAGCAGGTTTGTCCAGTCGTCACTACCACCTATATTGTAACAGTCACCGATCAGCATGGTTGCCAGGATACAGACGAT
>ENA-UOWO01006166-UOWO01006166.1-activated-sludge-metagenome-genome-assembly--contig:-NODE-6166-length-12337-cov-9.756229_pt1 | contig 12337 bp, 15 predicted proteins | sample MGYA00238148_ERZ761564 | MGnify/ENA primary metagenome ERZ761564 (study PRJEB28885, sample SAMN05720194) | activated sludge metagenome | isolation source: Anaerobic digester | place: USA...
GTAATCACCAGCGCACCGGCGTTGATGAACGGGTTGCGCGGAATGCCTTTTTCGGTTTCCAGCTGCACCATGGAGTTGAACGCCGCGCCAGACGGCTCGCGGCCCACGCGGTTCCAGACGTCGTCGCCCACCATCTTGAGCGCCAGCACAAAGGCAAACAGCTTGGTGATGCTTTGCAGCGAGAAGGGGGTTTGCGCGTCGCCCACCGAATGGGTGGTGCCGTCCACCAGCGCCACGGCCATGCCGAACTGCCGGGGCGCCACCTGCGCCAGCGCGGGTATGTAGCTGGCTACTTTGCCCCGGCCAAACAGGGCGTGGGCTTCAGCCTGTATTTGCTGGAGGACGTGTGGCAGCGAAAGTGTTGGAGACAAGGGCGCAGGTCAGTTCGACGCAGCGGCGTCGATGTCGCCACGGTATTCGATCTTGCCGCGCACGCGGGCTCGTGGGTGCATGTCGATCAGCTCGTCGTAGCTGGCGTCGCCAATCATCGTGGCGGAGCCGGTGATTTCCAGCGCCTTGCGGGCGATGACGGTGCCAATGATCTTGCCTTCGATGAACACGTAGTCTGCCTCGATGCGGGTGTTTTCAATGACACCGGTAGCACCTACATGCACCGTGCCGCCGGACTCAAACGTGATGTTGCCTTTGAGGCGGCCATCAATCTTGATGCCCTGGTCGCGGCTGGTCTGAAAGTTGCCGTCAAATTCGGCACCTTCAGCGATCAGGCTGGTGATGGCGCTGAGGCGCTCGGTGGGAACGAGGCGGGTGGTGGCGGGGTTCGTGCTCATGTTGTCAAGGCTCCTGGCTGTGCAATGCGTTGTCGGATTTGAGAGGCGGGGCGGGGGAATCGTCCTCTTGGACGGAAATAAGTCGCGCAGATACCGCTGCCCACTGCCGCTCCAGGCGAAGTGGCGGATCGGCCTCCGGGCTGGCTGGCACGAGTGCCTCGGGTGCAGGGGAGGACGCTGGCTGGTCGGGCGCTGCCGCCGGTACGGGTGGCGGGGCTATGGCAACGCTGGCAACTGGCTGCAAGGTGGGCGCTGCCAGCCACGGCACGATTCGCAACCAGACGAACAGGCCCATGCTCAGCAGCAACAGGCCCGGCAAGCCATAGCGGCCCAGGTAATACAGTGACCAGCGAAGGGCGACGCGTCTGCGCCCAACCCAGCGGTCGCGCCGCCAGCTGGCCTGCAGCGCTGTGCTCCGCAAGACGCTGGTGTCCGGTACGGTGGCGGGGGCGTCTGGCGGCTTGGTTTTTGAAGAAGAGAGCCACGGCATGAGCGGTCATCAGCCGCCGTTTTTGTTCAGTGGCACGCGCTCCAGCGTGGCGTTGAGGTCCGCGCCGTTGACCTGAATGCGGCCGTAGCGAACCAGGCCTTGCACGCTGGCAGAGTCGTGCAGCGTGACTTCGCCCTGGCCAGAGTCAAGAATGCCGTCGGTCTGGCCCATGACTGAAATTTTCTGGGCCGTGATGTCACCTTTGACGCGCCCGGTCTGGGTTACCACCACGGCCACCTGTGCGTCAGGCGCCTGCGTGATGTTGCCCTGCACGTTGCCGGCAATGCTGCACGGACCGCGCAAAACGGCGTTGCCTACAAAATAAATGCCATCAGCCACCTTGCTCAAACTGGGGCTGCTCTCGGTGGGCTCTTCCAGAATGACAGCCGGTGAATGGGCTTGCAGCTTGGGCAACCGGTTGGCCTGCGATACCGGCATGGCGTTCCCAACATCGACCTGCAACCCGCCGTTACTGCTAAAAAAAGGTGTTTCCCGGTGAGGGGTGTCCGGCATGTCGGGCACCTCTGGCAAATTGGTGGATGGTTCGATGGATTCGTTGTCGGTCATCTTGTTGTTTCCAGTGTGCTGAATGTGGCGATGGTGTCTGGGTTTCATGGTACTTGACGTGAGCGGCCCGGCCGGACAGCCGCGGTCACCGGGCCGGCGCGTACCTGCCGCAAAATGGGCACGTTGTCCGCAGGTTTAAGCGTTCGGAATGGGCCTTGCAGGTCGGCGCCATCGTAAAGTGTCAGTTTGGAGGCCAGCAGGGTGCCGGTGGCTACGCCGGTATTGGCTACATAAGCCATGCCCACGCATTTCAGAATGGTGTCTTCGGCACTGGCGGCTACGGCGCCGAGCTGCCCGAACAGGTAAAAGTCGCCCATGACCTTGATGCGGCCACGCACGACACCACCAGCCCAAATGATCAAACGGCCGTTGACGGTGATGTCGCCGGAAATCTCGCCCTGCACCAGCAGGCCGCCTTCAAACTGGAGGGTGCCGTTGAGCTGGGCTCCGGCAGCAACCCGGTTCACGATGTTCATCGCGATCGGGTCAATTGTCAGCGTGTCCTGAGGTGTTTTTATTTCCAAAAGAGAATCCCCATCGTTACGGCCGAGGCCATCAGGCCGGCCAGCCCCAGCGTTGCTATCACCAGGGCGTGGCGCTCCATCAGGCCCCGCATGCGACCGGGCCGCAAACGGGGTTGCCCCACGGGGTCTGTGGCGTGGCTGAGCACAACCCATTCACGCCAGGCTTTGGACAAGCCGGTGTCACCCTTTTCAAGATGAACTTTCAAACCCTGGCGTTTGGCATCTTCTGAATGCAGGCGCCGACCCAGATTCAGGGATTGCGGCGCTCCAACAATGGAGTGGGTGAAGAAGGCATCGGTTTCGGTCATCAGGGCGGAGTTTATCGAACCTGTAAGCAAATGTGTGGGGCGAAGTCACGCTGACGGATAGTTTTCAATCTTCCCGTGCAGTTCCCCGTTGTATTGTTGCAAAGTACCGGTTTGTCGGAGTGGTTGTAGCCGTTTCTGGCTCGGCATCTGGCACTGCAGTACTATTCTTTCCATGAACACCACCGAGACGCCGGGCGAGCCTCCCATGAAGGTGGAAGTGACCCGGCAAGACCTGCACAAGGCGGTGCAGTCTGGCATTATTTCCACCACGCAGGCGCAGCATCTTTGGGCGCGCTGGATAGCGCCAAGCGTAGCCGCGGCGGCCCTTGCGAAAGCGCGGGGCGACTACCCCGCTGCCCCTTCCGCCCCGGCCTTCAGCTTCACCAACACGCTTTATTACTTTGGTGGCATGGTGGCCATTGGCGCCATGACGCTGTTCATGACACTTGGCTGGGACGCGTTTGGCGCCTGGGGTTTGCTGGCTATCTCGGGTGCTTACCTGGTGGCCTGCCTGCTGGTGGCTGACAACCTGAAAAACCGCAAATTGTTTACCCCGGCGGGCATTCTGGCCACGCTGGCGGTGTGCCTGGTGCCGCTGATCGTGTGGTGTGTGCAGCAGGGGCTGGGGCTATGGCCACCGGGCGGGCCGGAGAATTATTCGGCCTATCACACCCACATCAACTGGCGCTGGATCACGCTGGAGCTGGCCACGCTGGCCGCTGCGATGGTGATGCTGTGGCGCTACCGGCTGCCATTCATGGTGATGCCGCTGGCGGTGACGATCTGGTACCTGAACATGGACGTGGCCAACGCGATCATGTATGGCAACGGTCAGACAGGCGGTTGGGACTGGCAGTTCATGCGCGATGTCTCCATGGTGTTTGGTCTGGCCACAATAGCCATTGCCATGTGGGTGGACGCGCGCTGCCGCCGCGCCACCGGGCTGGCCTGGCGGCAAGACTATGCCTATTGGCTGTATCTGTTTGGTGCCATCATGTTCTGGTGTGGCCTGAGCCTGCGCGAGAGCAGCTCGGAGCTGAACAAGTTTTTCTATGCGCTGCTGAACGTGTTTCTGGTTTTCTTTGGCGCAGCCATCGGGCGAAGGGTGTTCACGGTGCTGGGCGGTATGGGCGTGGCGATTTATCTGGGCTATCTGGCGCACAGGGTGTTCAGGGACAGCCTGATGTTTCCGTTTGCGCTGACCTTGTTGGGCTTGGGCGTGGTGGCCCTGGGCATCTGGTGGCAACGGCATGAGGCCGGTATTCATGCGCGGCTGAGCGTATTGGTGCCACGGGGTTTACACAATCTTTACCCGTAAAGTTACCTTTCGTAACGCTTGACACAGTAAACCTGCCATCCGTAAAAGGGTAGACCGCGTTGGTGGATCAGGGGCAAATAAAAAAAGCCTCTAATGTTCTTCCAACAGGAGATAGTCATGAAATTCAGTCGTTCCGTGTATTCGCTGGCTGCCGCTGCCACACTTGGCCTGGCAGGTCTGGGTGCCACCGCTTCAGCCCAGGCTGGGGACGTGTATTGGCAAGTGGGTGTGTCGCAGCCCGGCGTGCATGTGGGGGTGTCCAACGCACCACCAGTAGTGCATTACCCGCGTCCCGTGGTGGTGTATCCGCAGCCACAGGTGGTTTATGCGCCACCGCCTCCGCCACAGGTGATTTACCGGCCAGCGCCGGTTTACCATGCGCCGCCGCAAGTGGTTTATGTGCCCCAGCCCTACTACACACAGGCTGGCTGGGTTTACCCCGGCTACCGTCATGGCTGGAACAGGCACCATGGCCCGCAGCGTGGTTGGGACCGTGATGGCCGCGGCGGTAACAATGGGTACCCTGGCCCGGCGCCTGCACCCCAGCAGCCCCGTCACCGCTAACCATCCAGGCTCTTGAGCCTGCAGCAAGCCCGCAGCGCAAGTTGCGGGCTTTTCTTTTTTACATTGCCTTGAACAGGTGGGCGTAAAGGCGGCTGACCGCAAGTTTGTCGGGTCGGCCACGCAGTTGCAGCCAGAGTTTGCCGGCTTCATCGCGCGTAACCGTGTCGACGGCGCTGGATCGCACCACCGTGCCGCGATGCACTTGCCAGAATGCATGGTTGTCCAGCTGGGGCAGCAATTCCTTCAACGGTGTGCGTATCAGGTACTCGTGTTGCCCATGGCTCCCGGATGTGAGCACCCGCACATATTTGTCCGCTGCTTCAAAGTAATCCACTTCTTCCACCGGCACCATGCGAATGGTGGCGCCGACGCTGGCCTGAATGACCTTGAGCGGCCCCGCCTGGCCGGACGTGACGGACGGCGCAGCCGCAAGTAACTGCCGCAATTGCACCAGAGCGACATCCAGCTGCAAATCTCCAGAACCTGATTTTGCTATAGTTTCAGTAGCTGGTCGCGAACGACTGGCGAGGGCTAACTGCACTTTTGACACTGTTTTTTGCAGTCTCACGGCCTGAATGGGCTTGAGCACATAGTCCATCGCCTGCGCTTCAAACGCCTGCACGGCGTATTGGTCGTATGCTGTCACAAATACCAGCGCGGGGAAAGGTGTGGCTTCTGTACCGTCCGTGCCAGCATTGGTATTCCACTCATCGGCAAGCTCGGCGGCGGCGTCCAGCCCGCTCTGGCCAGGCATGCGGATGTCGAAGAACAACACGTCGGGCTTGAGCTGCAGCGCCTGCGTGACGGCCGATGCGCCATCGCCCACCACGGCCAGCACCTGCAGCTCGGGCCAGGCGCGGGCCAGCTCGGCCCGCAGTGCGGCGGCCAGCAGGGGTTCGTCTTCGGCGATCAGCGCCGTGGGTGGGGCAGGGGAGGCAGGTGGGTTCATGACGGCTTCAGGACGGGCTGACCATCTGTTTTTGTGCATTTTCACAAGGAAAAGTGACTGTAGCCCTCGTCCCCTCTCCGGGAGCAGCTATTAATTCAATAGCGCCTGCATTACCGTAGATGGTTGCGAGCCGTTCGCGCACCTGGGCCACACCAAAGCCGTTTGCCAAGTGATGGTCCTGTCGCAGGCCCACGCCGGTGTCCAGCACCGTCAGCAGCATGCGGGCGTCGTCCCGTTGGGCGCTCACCGTGATGCTGCCGCCTTCTACTTTGGGCTCCAGCCCGTGCTTGATGGCGTTCTCCACCAGCGGCTGCAGCAGCAAGGGTGGCACGGGGCAGTCGGCCAGTTCGTGCGGCAGGTCCAGTGTGTAGCGCAGGCGTGGACCCATGCGCACCGCCATGAGTTCCAGATAGTCGCGCAGGCGGTCAAACTCGGCCTGCAGCGGGTGTGCCGTGGCGCGTGATGCGCCCAGCGTGGCGCGCAGATAGGCCACCATGCGGTCCAGCATGTCGGTGGCCCGCGCGGGGTCGGTGCCGATCAGCGCGCGCAGGTTGGCCAGGGTGTTAAACAGCATGTGCGGCTCAAGCTGGGTCTCCAGAAGCTTGAGCCGGGCTTCGGCGGCGTGGCGCTGTGCTTCCTCATGCGCCAACCGGGCTTTGGCAAGCTGCTCGCGGCTGGTGAGGTAAAAGGTGCCAAAACCACCTGCGGCCAGGGACATCAGGAAAAAACCGACCATTGTCCTGGGGGAGCGTGACATGCCGTGCAATAGCATTTCGCCCAGCACCAGATCGCCCAGGGCACTACCTCCGAAATAGCCCACCAGCACGCTGCCCACCACCAAGGCAGCCATGGCTGGCGCGCCTGGGTAGCCGTTGCTGGCCAGCATCTGGCGGCCACCGTCAATCAGCGCCCAGATGGTCAGGCCGATAAACTGCGAATACACCACGTTGGCCCAGAACCCGTGAAACCCGGTCAGGGTGATGGCCGCAGCCAGCACGGTATTGAAAGCAGCAGCGATAAGGCCGCGGCGTGCAATGGTTTTCAGGTTTACGGGTGGCATGGTGGCAGTATGCCGCAGCAGATGCGGTGTCGGCTCACCAAGGATCACGTTGGCTGGCGAGGCGGGCCCGCTCCTGCTGCACCAGCCGCTCATGCAGCCCGCCGCCGGGCAGTGCAAACCACACAGCCAGACCGTGCAGCATCAGGCCCAGGCCCCAGCCCAGTGCGGGGAAAATAGCCCAGTGGCGGCCAGTGGCCAATGAGAGGGTGGCAAGCACGGCGTTGACCGCGAGGTACACCGTGGCGTGCACATACCAGCCCATACGGGCGCTGGCGCGTTTGCGGGCCAGTTGCTCCAGCTCGTCATCGCTGGCGTTGGCGCCAGGGGTTAAGCTTGAGGAATAACGTGATGATTTCATGACAACGCTCCTTGGTTTAACAAATTGTCTAGTGTCCGGACCAGCGCCAGACGCCACAGGCGCACTGCACGGGCTGCAAACACACCACTGAAGGCGCCGGACAGCGCACTGAAACCCAGCGTGAAGGTGGCCTCGCGCGTAAGTTCAGGGTGCATGTTCAATGCAACGCCTACAACATACTTGTTGGCAAAAATGCCCACCATCAAGGCCAGTGGCACCCAGCTGCCCGGCACCCGGAACGTGCGGGTGTGAGCGTCAAAGCGTGTGACCTCAGGCAGCGGGCGTTGCAGTACCACAGTGGCCAAAACGATGGCCGCGGCCAGCCAGGTCAGCATGACCACAGGCGCGCTTCCAAATGCCGATACCGTGCCATACAGGGACAGACTGGTGAGCACAAGCGGCACTACGGTGATTCGCAGCAGGCTGGGCTGGCCCGGCTGCGTCTGCTTGATGCCCACCCACAACAGCAGGGAGAGCAGGGCCCAGACCCAGACGGGTGTGTGAATGATGATTTGGTAAAACATGTGGGTCTCCGGAAAAAGGGGTAGCTGAAGGGCAAAGAACAGGGAGATGTGATTCAAACCAGACCCAGCCACTGGTGCCACACCATGTGACCCAGGTATCGGCCCGGCAGGAAAGTGAACGCACCGGCCACCACGCAGGCGCCGATGTACAGGTTGATCATGGTCTTGCGGTGACCGACGACATTGCCTTTGACCAGAAACCGGAAGGCCACAAAAATCATGCCTAGCGTGACCAGAATCAGCAGGTGGATATAGCCGAAACCCATGAAGTGAGGTAGCGCCGGGTCACTGATGAAAATGGCCGACAGGGCCGTGACGATCATCAGCGTGACCCAGGCGTAGCCAAACGCGCGGTGCACCTTGGGGCGCTGCAGACGGCCCTTGCGGGCCCAGATTGCCAGTGGGCCGATGGCGATGGCAATCAGTGCGGCGGTCATGTGCACGGCGATGAGGGGTGTGAGCTGCGGTATGTGTTGCATGGCTGTTTTCTCCAGGGCTTGTGCGATGGGATGAACTGTGCCGTGTGACCGGGCCAGCCGCCAGCGCGCTGCGACGAATTGCGGGAAAACGGGTGTGAGATGCAGGAGCGTGGCGCGAAATGTGACGCGAAGTTTGCCGTGGAAGGCCCGGCGATAATCCACAGTCTTTACAGGAGTACCCGTGGAATTTGCATTGCTGATTAAAGCCGCCATCATGGGCATCGTCGAAGGGCTGACTGAATTTTTGCCCATCTCCAGCACAGGTCATCTGATTCTGGCCGGGGCCCTGCTCGGCTTCGACGATGACAAGGCCAAGGTTTTTGACATCGCCATCCAGACCGGTGCCATCCTCGCTGTGATCATCGTTTACTGGCAGAAGATTCGCGACACGGTGGTAGCGCTGCCCACACAAAAGCAGGCGCAGCGCCTCGCGTTCAACGTGTTGATCGCATTTCTCCCTGCGGTGGTGATGGGCCTGCTTTTCGGCAAGGCCATCAAGGCACATCTGTTCACGCCCGTGGTGGTAGCGACCACCTTCATCATCGGGGGCTTCATCATTTTGTGGGCCGAAAAACGCCAATCCAATGTGGCAACTGCGGCGCGCATTCAGGATGCGGATGATATGACCTTCATGGACGCGATCAAGGTAGGTCTGGTTCAGTGTCTGGCTATGATTCCCGGCACCAGCCGCAGCGGCGCCACCATCATCGGGGGTATGTTGCTCGGACTGTCACGCAAGGCCGCAACCGATTTTTCTTTTTACCTGGCCATACCCACGCTCATTGGCGCCGGGGCCTACAGCCTGATCAAGGAGCGTGCGCTGCTGTCGATGGCTGACGCACCTCTGTTCGGTGTGGGTTTGCTGTTTTCATTCATCAGCGCGTGGCTGTGCATTCGCTGGCTGTTGAAATTCATTGCTACCCACAGTTTTGTGGGGTTCGCGTATTACCGGATCGCGTTTGGCCTGGTGGTGCTGGCCACCGCCTGGAGCGGCTCGGTGAAGTGGGCCGCCTGACACCGTTCTGGTAGCCGCTCACGTCGGCGTTCAGCTGATACTCTGGAGGTTAAGCAGGGCGGCCTCAATTGCTGCCGCCGTCACCAGCGGCTTTTCCATGGGAAACAGGTGGCTCCCGTCCACCATGCTGATCCGCCCCTTGGTGATTTGCTCGGTCATCGCCATGCCGACCTGTTTCATCTCTGCCGACTGCAGTCCGCCTAAAAAAGCAACCGGGCACTTGAGCGGGTGGCGGCGGATCAGCCGGTCAAGGTTGTCGGGCAGGGTGTTGTAGATGGCGGTTTCCACATCGCGGTCAAAACTCAGAACACGTTGGCCATCCTTTTCGTGCGTGCCGTGGTCAATGTAGTCTTGAAGTACCTGTGGGTCCCAGCGTGCAAAGGCTTTCTTGTGGCGGAAAAATTCAAGCGCCTCCGCCGTGCTGGCCCAATGGGTGCGTCGTCTGCGGCTTACCGCGCCAGGCGATACTGAACCCACCATCTGCGTGCTCTTGGCCACGCCCAGCGCTGTGGCCCGCCAGCCACCCAGAATGGGTGAATCGATGAGCAGCACTCCTTTCACGGCATGGCCACCCAGCTCCGGGTGCCGCGCCGCGGCCATCACGCTCAAAAAACCACCGAGTGAGTGGCCTACCAGAAACGCGGGTTCACCAGCTTTCTGGATTTCTGCTTCGGCAAAATCGGCCAACTGCTGCACCATGTGCGGCCAGTTGTTGGAAACGGGGTAGTCGGGGTGATGCCCAAACTTGTCTACCGCCTTGACCTTGAAGCCGCGGCTGCGCAGGTGTTTGAAGAGAACTCGGTAGGTGCGGGCCCCAAAACTGTTGGCGTGCGAGAAGATGATCAGTGACATCAGATCAGTTTTTCCTGCGGGGTGCCAATTTTCTTCAGCGGCTTGCTGCGCAGCGGGCTGACCATCAGCGGCACATCGGTCTGGCCGCCATCCCAGGTGGGGTCTTCAATGCTGTCAAACACTTCGCGCAGTTTTTTGCCCCAGTTGTTGTGCATCATCTGGAAGTAGGGGTTCTCCTGGTCGATGCACACCACTTTGTCGGTTTGGAAACTGTTGGCTTCATAAACCACCAGGTCCAGTGGCAGGCCCACCGACAGGTTGGATTTGAGCGTGGAGTCCATCGACACCAGGGCACATTTGGCGGCCTCGTCCAGCGGTGTTTCGGGCGTGATGACGCGGTCCAGAACCGGCTTGCCGTATTTGGATTCACCCACCTGAAAGTAGGGCGTCTCGGGTGTGGCTTCGATGAAGTTGCCCGCTGAATACACCTGAAACAGGCGCATGCCTTCTCCCTTGATCTGCCCACCAAAAATCAGCGACACGTTGAAGTCAACACCCGCCAGCTTCAGCGATTCCGCGTCTCGGTCATGCACGTGGCGAATGGCCGAACCTAGCACGCGGGCCGCGTCAAACATGCTTTTAGCGTTCCAGATGGTGATGGGCTCGCTATCCGGGTGTTCCTTGAGTTGCTCTACCTGCAAGATTTCACGCACCGACTGGGAGATGCTCAGGTTGCCAGCCGACAGCAGCACCATGAAACGATCGTCCGGCTTTTCGTAAACGATCATCTTGCGAAAGGTGCTGATCTGGTCCAGCCCGGCGTTGGTGCGCGAGTCGGAGAGGAAGACGAGGCCGGCGTTGAGTTTGATGGCGACGCAATAGGTCATTTTTCGGTTGTGTTTGGGGCAAAGATGAGAGTGTAGGGCACGGGCATTGTGAGACCTGCGCGAGGCGGGTTGGGTAATGGGGCCGTGGGGCTCTTGAATCTTCGGTTTTAAAATCGCCCCCACCCCGATCTCCAACCCGCCCCCAGAGGCGAAGTGAATATTCAAACGCCCCTGCCGGCCAGCGTTTTCAACTGATACAGCGCATCCAGCGCCTCACGCGGGCTGAGCGCATCAGGGTTGATACCCGAGAGCGCCGTCTCCACCGCACTGACAGCCAGGGGTTCCGCAGCGGGCGGTGGCGCAAACAGATCCACCTGGGCTTTGGCTTCACCCGCTCGCGCCTCCAGCGCGCCCAAAGCCTGACGTGCGTGGTTCACCACAGCAGCGGGCATGCCGGCCAGTTTGGCCACCTGGATGCCATAGCTCTTGCTGGCGGGACCAGCCTGAATTTCATGCAGGAACACGATGTCTGCACCTGACTCGACCGCGCTCACGTGCACGTTCACCGCGCTGTGATGTTTGGCGGGGAACTCGGTCAGCTCGAAGTAATGTGTGGCGAACAACGTAAACGCCTGCGTCTTGTCATGCAGTTGCGTGGCGATGGCCGATGCCAATGCCAGGCCGTCAAACGTGGAGGTGCCGCGGCCGATTTCGTCCATCAGCACCAGCGAATTGGGTGTGGCGGCGTGCAATATCTGCGCGCCTTCCAGCATCTCCAGCATGAAGGTGGACTGCGCGTTGGCCAGGTCATCCGCAGCGCCAATACGTGTGTGGATGGCGTCAATCGGCCCCAGGCGAAAGGCGCTGGCCGGCACGTAGCTGCCCATGCTGGCCAGCAATACGATGACTGCGATTTGCCGCATGTAGGTGGATTTGCCGCCCATGTTGGGGCCGGTGATGATTTGCATGCGCTGCTTCGGGCCCATGCGCGTGTCGTTGGCGATAAAACTTCCGCTACTGATCTCGGCCAGGCGCGCCTGCACCACCGGGTGGCGGCCCTGATCAATATCAATGCAAGGCTCTCTGACAAACTGCGGCAAACACCAGTCCAGCGTGAGCGAACGCTCGGCCAGCGCGCACAACGCATCCAGCTTGGCCAGTGCCCGGGCGGTTTGCGTCAGCATCGGCACGAAGGCCTGCAGTTGGTCCAGCAACTGCTCGTACAGCCATTTCTCGCGGCTCAGCGCCCGTTCCTGCGCGCTCAGGGCCTTGTCCTCAAAAGCTTTCAGCTCGGGGGTGATGAAGCGCTCGGCGTTTTTCAGGGTCTGGCGGCGGCGGTAGTCATCCGGCACTTTGTCGATTTGGCCTTGCGTCACTTCAATGTAAAAGCCATGCACCTTGTTGAACTGCACGCGCAAATTGGCAATGCCGGTGCGGGCTTTTTCGCGCACCTCCAAATCCAGCAAGAAGCTGTCGCAGTTGGTCTGGATGGCGCGCAGCTCGTCCAGCTCGGCGTCAAAGCCGGTGGCGATCACGCCACCATCGCGAATCAGCGCGGCGGGCTCTTCCATCACGGCGCTCTTCAGCAGGTCGCTGCAACCCGGTGGAGGCTGTAAATCATCAAAAATAGATGCCAAATAGGCCGTTAGCCCTCGTCCAATATGCGTGAGTAGCTCCGTTTTTTGCAGCGTAACGTGCAGCGCGACCAGTTCACGCGGACGCACCTGGCGCAGCGCAATGCGTGCGGTGATGCGCTCCACATCCGAACTGCCTT
>ENA-UOWO01006173-UOWO01006173.1-activated-sludge-metagenome-genome-assembly--contig:-NODE-6173-length-12325-cov-4.642461_pt1 | contig 12325 bp, 11 predicted proteins | sample MGYA00238148_ERZ761564 | MGnify/ENA primary metagenome ERZ761564 (study PRJEB28885, sample SAMN05720194) | activated sludge metagenome | isolation source: Anaerobic digester | place: USA...
CAGTCAATGGTTTATCAAGGTAGTTTCAGAGAAGATTTATATTATAGAATCAATCTCATTCCACTACACATACCTCCTTTGCGTGAAAGGGTTGAGGACATCCCATTGTTGGTTAAACATTTTGTAAAAAACACTTCTGATGTTTACGATATTGACCAACCTTTTGTGGAGGAAGAAGCCATAAAGTACCTGCAGAGACAAGAATATCCTGGTAATATCAGGCAATTGAAAAATGAAGTAGAACGCACTTTGATCCTAAATCAGGGAAAAAAAACGCTGAAAAGGGAAGATTTCATGAAACAAATGTTTGTTGAAAACAATAGAGCTGATAAGGATAAAGGGGCACTAAATTTAAAAGAAATGGAAATTGCCATGATCCAAAAAGCATTGGCAAAACACAATCACTCCATCAGCCCGACGGCAAAAGCATTGGGTATTACGAGAAGTGCATTATACAGGAGATTAGAAAAGTATAATATTCCACATGAGTCTTAAATGGAAATACTACCTTTTCATCATCCTGCTGCATGCAATAACACTTACATGCTTATTGTACCAATTTAAAGATAGAAAGTGGACTTTTTTCATCATTGAGATCCTTCTATTTGGGTTTTTAATTTACGGCTTTTCCCTTTATAAACAGCTCACTGAAGGTACAACAATCATGAAAACTGGAGCGACAGCCATCAAAGACGAAGATTTCACGGTCAAATACAGGGATGTTGGTAATCTGGAAACAGATGAAATCATAGCCATTTATAATACCATGATCGACAAACTTCGCAAGGAAAAAGTAAATGCCACTGAACTTGGGCTTTTTCTTCAAAAAATGATTTTGCATTCACCCTTGGGCATCATCGTTTTTGATTTTGATAAACAGATAGAACAAATTAACGGGCAGGCAAAGGCTATTTTAGGGGATTTAGTTTGGGCTGTAAATGGTCATTACCAATTGAAGTTGGAAACAAACAATTTGATAAAAACTACCAACGAGCTGGGCACCATCATAGAAATAAAACCAGGCACCAAAGTAAAGTGTCACAACATTCGCATATTTCACCAAGGTTTCTATAAAGAAGTCGTTTTTATTACCGAATTGACCAATGAAATTTTGCAAATACAAAAGGATGCCTATGGTAAAGTCATTCGCATGATGGCCCACGAAATGAATAATTCCTCCGGTGCAATCAACTCCATCATTACCTCTGTCATTGAGGGAGGCTTTGATCCCAAAAACGATGAGGAGACTAAAAATTTGTACATTCATAGCCTGTCGGTAGCATTGGAGCGCAATAAGTCTTTGGTGGCTTTTATGGAAAATTTTGCTCAAATTTTGAGATTGCCCAAACCCAACATGGTGGAAACATCGGTGGTAGAACTTATAAAACGATGTATTTATCTGGTGCAGGAAGATTGTCATACCAAAAATATTGCCATCAAAACCCAATTTGCTTCTAACCCTCAATCGATATTACTTGATCCCATTTTGATCGAGCAAGTTGTCATCAACATCATAAAAAACGGCATAGAATCGATTGGTCAAAATGGTACTGTAACGATCACTGTCGATGAACAGGCAAACTTGACCATAACTGATGACGGTGAGGGAATATCAGATGAGAATTCTGAAAAAATATTTACTCCTTTTTTCTCAACAAAGTCAAACGGACAGGGCATCGGACTCATGCTGATCAATGAAATTTTGTACAATCATGGAGCAAACTTCAATTTGAAAACGCATGATGATGGCCTCACAAACTTTACCATTCATTGGTCATAATTCTGCAGTTTTTAGCCAACATTTTTCGGATTTATAGAAAAATAATCCAAAAACAAAACATGTCTTGTATTTCACCCAAAAGTGTGGTTATGCATCTTTAAAGAAAGTCTACTTTTACAGGATAAAAGAATTGGAAATGACACGCCTATTTAGAAGTTGTCTGAGCTTTGTGATGATATTCTGGTTGATTTGCTTGGCGAGTCAAAACCAAATATTGGCACAAAGCCAAGGAGAAGTAGCTGCATTATTTGCACAATCAGAAACACTCAACGATACCCAAAAGATCAAATCTATTTTCCATATTTCAGATTCTTTACAGATTGTAAACCCGATTCTGGGTCTTGCTCTTCTGGAAGCATTACAAGAAAAAGATTTTTATAAAAAAGCCAATTATCATCCTGAAATGATTTATCTGCATAGAGGAATTCTCCACAAGAATAACGGGAATTATGCTGCGGCAATCCAAGACTTAGAGGCTTTTTATGCAATTAGCAAAGAAAAAAACATCTTTCAGGATATGGCTGCCGCAAAATTTAAATTGGCAGATATTTATATTGAAGAGAAAAGAACAGAATTAGCCATTCAATCAAACTTGGAAGCGATTGACTTGTACGAAAAAATCAATGATGATGCTATGATCATTTCTTCCAAGATTCAAATGGTGGCCATTTATAAACATAAGGAACGATTTAAAGAAAGTCTCGCAGTTCTTCAAGAAATCGTCCAGCAAATTCCCTCTGAAAGTCCACAAAGATTGGGCGTATATAATCAATTAGCAAATGTATATGATCAATTGGGCAAGCCTGATTCCGCAATAGTTTATAATAGATTGTACTTCGAAACTGCCAAAAAATTCAAAGATTTACCCGGGCAATTCATAGCCAAATACAATGAAGGCTTGAATCATTTTGATTTGGAAAGTTATGATCTTGCCAAGAATAATTTTCTGGAGGCTTTGTCTATAGCTGAGACCTCAAATATTCCACTTTTTAAACCATATGCTATGATCTCTTTGATTGACGCTTATGTGAAATTGGGGAAAGCTCAGGAAGGTCTATCGCTTTTACCAAAAGCTGCGGCACTTTCGCTCAATCGCGAACAAAGTAAAATGCTGGCAGAGGTGAGTTATAAAGTTCACAAAGAATTGGGCAATTATAAACTTGCCCTTGACTATTTAAAATGATGGAAGATAGCCTTGAACAAGAAAATAATATTGCAAAAATCAATGATCTTCAGCTAAAATATGAATCAACCAAAAAGCAAGATGAAATTGACCGATTAGCTATTGTAACAGAACTTAAGAATAAACAAGTCAATGCTCAGAAAATTGGACTTTGGTTTTTGGCTGGCATATTATTCATTCTTGGTTATTTACTTTATAAAAATATTCAACAAAAGGGTGAAATTAAAAAGCAAAATCAGACCATAGAAAAATCATTACAAGAGAAGGATATTTTATTAAGAGAGATTCATCACCGAGTAAAAAATAATTTGCAGGTAGTATCTAGTTTGCTCAATCTGCAAAGCAACTATATTTCTGATAAAATAGCTTTGGAAGCCATCAATGAAGGTAAAAATAGGGTAAGCTCAATGGCTTTGATACATCAAAATTTATATACCGAAAAAAACCTCACTGAGATTGAGACCAAACAATATTTTGAAGCATTGCTGGATCAGTTGTTTGATTCTTACAATATAGATGACGATGCTATTAAACTTGAAAAGGAAATAGACTCTGTGATGTTGGATGTAGATACTATGATTCCATTGGGATTGATTACCAATGAGTTGATTAGTAATGCATTAAAGCACGCATTTGTCAATCGAGCAACAGGGACTGTTTATTTTAAACTCAAAAATATGGGAGGAAAATTGGTCATTATCATCAGTGATGATGGAAGTGGCATGTCTTCTCAGCAATTTCTTGGATCCAATAGTTTTGGCAATAAACTGATTCATGCTTTTGTCCAAAAACTCAAAGGAACCATTGACATCCAAAGCACAAAAGGAACACAGATTACACTCAATTTAAACATCAAAACCCCTGCTGCATAGGGTAAATTTGCATAGCTAAAATGGCAAAAATCATAGAACTATTTCCTATTTCTAAAGCGGGCCAAGTGGCAGTGCCTAGTCAGGAAGTACTCAAAACTATAGAAAAGGAACTAAGACTTTTGGATGCCTTGATTGAGGAATCTTTAAAAAAATCGCAAGGATGAGTGTCCGCATTTTAATTGTGGAAGACGAACCTGTTATTTCTGAAGATTTAGCCATGATTCTCAGAAAGGAAGGCTATGTTATTTCCGGCCAGGCTTACGATGGTACAACTGCTTTGGACATGATTTATCACCAAAGGCCTCAACTGATTTTACTGGACATTGCATTAGACCATACTATGTCTGGTTTGGATGTTGCTAAAATCATCAATGAAAAATACCAGATACCTTTTATTTTTATTACTTCTTTTTCAGACAGTTATACGCTTGATTTAGCTAAAAATTTACTTCCACAAGCCTACATTGTAAAGCCATTCAAAAAGAAGGATATTGTTGCGACTATTGAAATTACCGCCTTCAGAATAAGTCGGCAAACGCCATCTGGTTATTTTACTCTCGATGAAATCAACGATACCTTAATTGATAAATTAACCTCCAAAGAATATGATTTGCTGATTGATCTTTCCAATGGATTACACAATGAAGAAATCGCCCAAAAACATTTTATTTCAATCAATACTGTGAAAACACATTTAAAAAAAGCCTATGCCAAATTGGAAGTAAATAGTCGTTCCCAAGCTACCGTGAAATTAAGAAGATAAAGCAGCTTTGAAAGTACTCAAACATCTTTCCCGGGCTTCTTTGTGATCAACAATAGGTTTTACATAGTTAATTGTATCATATTCAGGCACCCATTTTTTGATGTATTTGAGCTGTTTATCAAATTTTTCTTGCTGTGCGTCTGGACTGAAAATTCTAAAATACGGAGCCGCATCAGTTCCGCAACCAGCTGCCCATTGCCAACCACCATTATTGCTTGCCAAATCAAAATCCAATAATTTTTCAGCGAAATATGCTTCACCAAATTTCCAATCTATCAAAAGGTGTTTGGTCAGGAAACTTGCCGTAATCATTCGCACTCTGTTATGCATAAATCCAGTAGCATTCAATTCCCTCATTCCTGCATCAACAATCGGATAACCCGTTTTTCCGTTTTTCCACGCTTCCAGGTCCTTACTATTATTAACCCATTTGATTTTGTTGTAATCATCTTTAAAAGCTTGAGTGGCGACCTTAGGGAAGTGATACAAAATCATACTATAAAAATCACGCCAGATCAATTCACTCAAGAAGGTATCGCTCAGGGATTGAGCCTTCAGAGCTTTTTCTCTGATGCTGATCGTACCAAATCTAAAATGAATTCCTAGTCTAGAAGTGCCTTTGATTGCAGGAAAGTTTCTTTTTTCGTCATACTCCTTAATCAGAGCCTGGCTGATAGATTTTAAAGGCAACTCAAGTGTTGATCTTTCAAAACCAATATCAGACAAACTTGGAAATAATTGATTTTTAGTTTTGAAAAATGCATCGGCATACGATAAACTAGGATAGGGGTTTAAGTAAAATGAAGTCCCGTTTTGTAATTTAGACTCTAATTTTGCCAACCACTTTCTTTTATAGGGTGTAAAGACTGTGTAAGGTGCTCCATCATCCTTTAACACTTCGTCTTTTTCGAAAATCACATGGTCCTTATATGAATGAAAACTTATATTTTTTGCAGACAACAAATTTGTTACTGCAGCTTCTCTTTGTAAAGCATATGGCTCATAGTCATGATTGGTGTAAACTGCGTCTACCTTATTTTCGTCTAGTATTTTAGCCCATATGTCCACAGGTTTGCCATGATAAACATATAGGGTTGAACCAAAGGACTCCAACTCTTGTTTTAGAAAGGTAAGTTGATCATGGATAAAGGTAACTCTGGCATCATCTCTTGGAAGTTCATCTAGAATGTTAAGGTCAAAAATGAAAATTGGCAATACTTGTTTGCTCGCTTTGAGCGCATGATATAAGCCTGCATTGTCATTTAGTCTTAAATCTCTTCTGAACCAAAAGATACTTATGAAATCATTTTTACCTTCTATCATGGTCGAAAATTATATAATATAAGTACATTGAAAATTATTTTTGCAAAGCAATTTATTCATAAAGGATTATTGAGGTGAATTGTTGAAGTTTTTCGAAATATTTTGCAAAAACAAAGAATAAAAATCAGTGGTACGTAGTTTAGGTTGAAACTTTTTCATCAAAGAATCTGTACTATAAATTAGAAGTTTTATAATGAATATTGAATGAGACAGCTTAAGATAACAAACAAAATTACTTCTAGGGAATCAATGGCCCTAGACAAGTATCTAAACGATATAGGTAAAATAGAGCTGTTGACACCTGAGGAAGAAACTGATCTTGCTAAAAGAATCAGAGAAGGAGATAGCAGGGCACTTGAAATATTGACAAAAGCAAATTTGAGATTTGTTGTTTCCGTAGCCAAACAATACCAAAACCATGGATTATCACTCAGCGATTTGATCAATGAAGGCAATGTAGGTTTGATGAAAGCTGCGCGGAGATTTGATGAGTCCAAAGGTTTTAAATTTATTTCTTACGCAGTCTGGTGGATTAGACAATCCATTCTTCAAGCCATTGTAGAATATTCAAGAATGGTCCGCTTGCCCCTCAACAAAGTCAATATGTATTCCAAAGTGAATGAGGCATACTTATCTTTTGTACAACAGTTTGAGCGAGAGCCAACAAATGAAGAATTGGGAGAACTATTGGGCATCAATCCAAATGATGTTGCCTCGGTTCTTTCTGGAGCTGGAAGACACTTATCTGTAGATGCACCATTGACAGAAGATGAGAATTCTGTTTCTATGGTGGACACTATGTCACTGGGAGATGAAGATAGTCCCGATTTACAACTTATGGAGCAATCACTTCGAGATGAGGTGAAATATGGATTGGCCGCCTTATCACCCAGAGAGACACAGGTTTTATCTGCCTATTTCGGCATTGATCACAGTAAAGCAATGACACTGGAAGAAATTGGGGAGTTGTATGGACTGACTAGAGAAAGGGTAAGACAAATCAAAGATAGGGCTTTGAGGAGGCTCAAAAAATCAATGAATTCTGGCACCATGCGTACATATTTGTAATCATTTTGACTTCAGAAGTATGTACATCTTTTTTGAATTTGCAATTTTTCTAAATCTTTGATATGATCAGGAATTTGGGCGCTATTTTGCTGATAGGCGCAACCTTGGGTTTTGTTTTATATCATCTTTACAAGTTTTCTGTATCTATCAATAATCCAAAATCAAAATTGATCGGGCAGTTGAAAAATATGCGCGAAACAATTTTGGAAAAGTTCCAGGATTTCGTTCCTATGGAATTGGATGAATTCAAAAGATTGAGCGCTGAAGTTATCAAGGTCGGAATGCTCAAAATTGGTAGTCAATACGGTATGATCAAATCTATTTTTAATGAAGATTTGGTCTATTTTCAATTGGAAAAAACAGCTGTTGAAAATACCACCTTGTTATATGTCAAAAGTGCCAATTTGGATGTAGGCTTTATGAGGATCTCTGATCAAACAGACATTTATCAAAATGGGGTAAAAATTGGCAATATCGACCAGGATTACAATCTCAAGGATTACCTCGGTAACGTCATTGGTGGGATCATTTTTGATGACAATGAAAGGTTTAAATTGGTATTCCAGAATGAAAAAGTTTGTCAAATTTTAAAACCAGCACATATTTCTGTACCCGGTAATACCAGACTGCTCAATGACATCAATGAGTCCATTTTGCCCAGTAACGATTTGGTGCAATCCTTACTTTTTTTCTATATGATCAATGAACTGTCCTAATCAAGATTTTTGGTTGCAGCAAACTTTTATAATTTTGCCAAAATGAAAAAACAAAATTGATGGTAGATTCAGGAATGATCAAATGGGAAAGCCCTTCAAATATTGCAATTGTAAAATATTGGGGAAAATATGGAAGACAAATGCCCAGAAATACTTCCGTTTCTTTTACACTTTCTGAAGCAAAAACCATAACCTCTTTTTTTTGGGAGCCAAAAGAAAATGACAATCCTTCTTTAGATATTAGTTTTTTATTCGAAGGTCAAGAAAAGCCTGGTTTCGCTCAAAAATCTATCCAATTTTTAAATCAAGTTGCTGATGATTTTACCTGGCTCAAACATCATAAAATTAAAATAGATACTACCAATACTTTTCCTCACTCTGCGGGAATAGCCTCGTCTGCTTCTGGCATGTCTGCTTTAGCCGCTTGTCTAGTTGATGCACATCTTTCTATAACTGGTGAAAATACGGATGAAGATGCTTTTTTAAAGAAAGTATCTTCCTATGCAAGAATAGGAAGTGGCAGTGCTGCAAGATCGTTATTTAAAAGTGCTGCTATTTGGGGTAAAAATGAAAGAATACCTTACGCATCTGATGAATATGCTGTGGGAATAGAAAATTATCTCCATCCTATTTTTTTGGATTTTCATGACGACATCATCATCGTATCCAATAAAGAAAAAAGTGTTTCCTCTTCTGCAGGACATGGCCTTATGGAAGGAAATCCTTATGCTCCAGCCAGATATGCACAAGCACAAAACCATAGTTTTGATTTGATGGATTATTTGGAAAATGGTGACCTTAAAAGATTTGGTGAAATATTGGAATTGGAGGCAATGACTTTGCATGCTCTTATGATGGCCAGCACTCCTTCATTTATTTTGATGGCACCAGAATCACTTCATTTGATTGCTAAGATCAGGTCTTTTAGAAATGATACCGGTTTGCCAGTTTATTTTACATTGGATGCTGGTCCCAACATACATTTGTTATACCCCGATGATTGCAAAACAGAGGTTGATCTTTTTTTAAAAGATACGTTATCAGCTGATGTGAAAGTCATCAAAGACAGAGTAGGGCAGGGTGCTCAAAAACTTTTATAAAAGATGAGAAACAACAATTATTTAGGCTGTTTATTGATTTGTCTGGTATCGATTGCTATGATGCAATCTTGTACTACTACTAAAAAATCAGGTATGGCTCCTACCCAAAGCAAGGTGAAAGAAACATTTGCATTGATTGGCGAAAATGACACCATGAAATTGCCAGGTTTGTGGGTTTACTCAAGTGCAAATAAATTGACGAATCAATATTTTTATAGAAATGCAGATTCTATTGTAATTTCATTGACTAAGAATCCTGTAAAGAAATTTCCTTTTTATAAAGTTGCAATGGATGACTCCCTTTTCGTTGAAGATTATTATAAATGGGAGTCAGATCATTACAAAGAAATGGGATATGCTGTCAATAAAATTGATGCTTCTAAAAATAGAGATTACATAGTATGGACAGTCGACGATAAGCAAAACAAAGTCTCATTATTGTATGGAGTCAAAAATGATAAAGCATATGGATTATCAATGATTGAACCCAAAAATCTTAAAATTAAATCTCAAATAGCTTTTTTAATTCAAGTCTTTAAGGATAATTAATTGATAAATATGTGTCCTAACCTGAAACTAATATCTGAAAGCTGACGACTGACAACTGATTACTAAATTTTTTTTCGATCTGTTTATTTTCTTGCTAACAAAGTAATCAAATCACAATATATTGCGACTGTATTTTTCACCACATAAATCGTTGGCCATGACACTTGTTCATAAAATTTTCAGTTTTATATTTATTTTGAGCTTTGCAATAGCTGGTAAAGCCCAGTGCCCAAAATTAGTTTGGGCAGATGAATTTGATGGAACTTCTTTAAACACAAACAATTGGTCCTATGAAATTGGTGATGGATGTGACATCGGTCTTTGTGGATGGGGTAACAGTGAATTACAATGGTATACAAACTCAAATGCTACAGTGAGTAATGGAATTTTAACCATTGCAGCCAAAAGAGAAACAGGAGGCAATGGGAAACAATATACATCTTCAAGGATCAGAACAAACAATAAGGTAGATATCAAATATGGCAGAATTGAGGCTAGGCTAAAGATGCCGGTTGGTCAGGGCATATGGCCAGCATTTTGGATGTTGCCTACGGATAGAGTTTATGGTGACTGGCCTAGAAGTGGAGAATTGGACATCATGGAATACCTTGGCCATGAACCGTTTACAACACATGGAACTTTGCATTTTGGAGACCCATGGCCTAATAATTCCAGCGTTACAGGAAACTTTGTAACCCAAGGAAAAGGATTGAATGAAGGCTTTCATGATTATGTAGTAGAATGGAAAGAAAATAGCATTAAATGGTTCGTTGATGGGTATTTATACTCTGAGAAAAAGCCAAGTGATCTTTCTGGTAAAAATTGGCCATTTAACCAAAGATTTCATTTCCTACTTAATATGGCCGTTGGCGGAAATTGGCCTGGCAACCCCAATGGGTTAACCGTTTTTCCTCAAAATTATCAAATTGATTACATCAGAGTTTACGATTTAGTTGATCAACCATATATTGTTGGTGCACAAAAAGTCAACCAAGGGGAAGCAGGCAAAGAATATAAGATTGAAAATTTGCCAACAAATGCAACAACTGCTTGGACCGTTCCTGAAGGTGCTACCATCACTACTAGTTCTGACAAAAGCATCAGAGTTACATTTGGCACTGCTTCGGGCGCTGTAAAAGCTTTAGTTACCACGCCTTGTGGAACAACAACGCTTGAAATTGCAGTGAAAGCAGAAGGAGCGTTAGCACCGTCCATTACCTTGGAAGACTTTGATACACCGGGTAAAATAACGAGAAAGTCAAGTACAGGGGTTTTCTCTGACAATGCACCAAATCCTGGCAAATCTTCAATCAACGATAGTGACTTATGTGGTAAATATGCAAGAAGTAGTGGCGACCAATATGATGTACTTGTTTACACCATGTCGGATATTACCGATGCTTCACAATTTACTTCAGGTGAGAAAAAACTGTATGTAGATATTCATACCAATGCACCGATTGGAAGTACCATTTTGTTTCAATTGGAAAATTCCAATACCGCACTCGCCAATAATTATCCTACAGGCAGACATAGCCGTTACCAAGCGACTACCAAAAAACAAAATGAATGGGAGAGAATTGTTATTCCATATTTAGATAGACCTGATCAAAGTGTACCTAATGGATCAGTCAATCAATTGATCATTTTATTTGCACCCAATAGTTTTACCAACCATACTTACTATTTTGATAATTTTCAAATATATGCTAGGGGAGTATCAACTGGCGTGATTGAAGATAAACTCAACCAAGCAATCAATATTCATCCAGTGCCCACTCAGGATGAATTGAATTTCACAGTTGATGGTTATAAAATGAATATTTTAGAAATTTTTGATTCCATTGGTAATTTGGTGTTGAAGAAAGGTAATATACAATCTGAAAGAGTTACTCTTCAAGTTGGAGATCTACCTGCAGGCCAATATTCTGCTAGGATTACTACTACCAATCAAATCACTACGACCAGGAAATTCTTAAAAATTTAAAGAAGGGAGATCGGAAAAGGGAAAGCCATGAGCAGCGAGCTTAGAGGTTTTAGTGATCAGTTTTCAGCAGTCTGTTTTTACGGAAAACAGAATCGGAAAACGGAAAGCTATGAGCCACGAGCCTTGAGTTTTGCGAGCTTTTTGTGTACTTCAAATCCTCTGATAGTTTTTAGAACCCGAAGGATTCAATTCGTGTAGCCCCGAGTGCAACTCGGGGAATCAAAACGCCCAATCCTCCAACCCCGAATTGGGGTTGAATAAGTTAGGATATTGGTTCAAGCACAGATATCAAATTAAAGTTTCACAATTAAGTAACTTAGCTCTGAGTTTTCGGCGATCAGTTTTGAGTAGTCAGCTTTCGGAAATTGGAAATCGGTGAACGGGAAGCCACGAGCTATGAGCCTAAAGGCGAGTTTTCGGCAGTCAGTTTTTTTGCATCTAATGTTACCTGCAACATTCATGGTCAGTTTTCAGAACCCGAAGGGTTCAATATGGATAGCCCCGAGTGCAACTCGGGGGTAAATCCCCTCACCACACTACTAACCCCGAATTGGGGTTGAATAAGTCAGAATGCAGTTTTAAGCACAGATATCCATTTGCAGTTTGACAATTCAGTAACTTCGGTCGGAGTTGTGAGCTTTTAGTTTTTAGCAGTCAGCTTGTACGGAAAACAAAAATCGGAAAACGGAAAGCCACGAGCTTCGAGCCTGAGGTTAGGACACATCTAAAAATAGTATATGTGTTATTAAAAAAAATTAGAGCAAGAAACTAGATTTCATCTACTTTTTTGCCTTGATGCAAAAACGTAGCAAAAAAAATCAAGGCTGAATTTTTTTCTTAACGCTCACTCACTCCAAAAATACTATGCAAAAAAAACTCACTTTTGACTTTGCTTCATTGTTTTTTGCAGCATCTGCACCGATTCATTAGTTTGAGGTCACTTATAGTTCGAACAGTTTTTTGCACTTAACGTATTTTTGAAGT
>ENA-UOWO01006175-UOWO01006175.1-activated-sludge-metagenome-genome-assembly--contig:-NODE-6175-length-12321-cov-5.109327_pt1 | contig 12321 bp, 15 predicted proteins | sample MGYA00238148_ERZ761564 | MGnify/ENA primary metagenome ERZ761564 (study PRJEB28885, sample SAMN05720194) | activated sludge metagenome | isolation source: Anaerobic digester | place: USA...
GTAGGTTTTGGCTCGCGGGAGACGAGTCCTCTTTTAACCAACTGGCTTTTGAATATCGTGGTCACGGTAGCAACTTTTGTTTATTTGGCTGGAGCGGGTAAATTGAAATTGACTTATAGTTATGCCGAACAAAACAAGGGATTGATTTTGGGCACTTGTTTTTTGGATAATCTGGCTTGGGTGGCTTACGCTTTTAGCATGGAGCGAATACCGATCGCGATCGCGACAGCCATTAGTGAAAACTATATCGCTATCGGATCGTTTTTGGGTTTTGTTTGCAACAAAGAGAAATTGGCCAAACACCAGTGGGCGGGTATAGTGATTAGCATAGTGGTGGCCGTGATTTTGGCGACGACGATGGTGGAATGAAAAACAGGCTAATTAATTTTGTTATTATAAATAGCAATCGGTCAGGGATCACTTTTTGTTTTTCTAGGAGAAGTGGTATAATATAAAAGGAAGTAAGCTGATTATTTTATCCAATATGAAACAAAAAATAAAAAAAGCAGTAATTCCAGTGGCTGGATTTGGAACAAGATTTCTGCCGGCGACCAAGGCGATGCCTAAGGAAATGTTGCCGGTGGTAGATAAACCAATAATTCAGTTTATTGTCGAAGAGGCGGTCGCGGCGGGGATTGAGGATATTATACTTGTGACTGGTTGGCACAAGAGAATTATTGAAGACCATTTTGATTATCCGTTTGAACTGGAACAACGGCTAGAAGAGGCAGGTAAAAAGAATCAATTAGATGAAATCAGGCGAATAGCGGCCTTGGCGAATTTTATTTATGTTCGCCAAAAGGGGCCATACGGTAATGGCACGCCGATTTTGAACGCCTGGCCAGTCATCGGCGATGAGCCTTTTTGGGCGGTGTGGGGGGACGAATTTTTTGACGCGGAACCGTCGCGCGCCAAACAGATTCTGGATTTTTGGGATAAATACCAGAGTCCGATTATTGCGGCGATGGAGCCAAAGAGTAAAGAAGACGCCAACCATTATGGCGTGGTTTATGGTAAAGAGGTGGAAGAGGGAATTTGGGAAGTTAAAAAAATTGAGGAGAAGCCCGGGGCAGATAAGGTGCGGTCCCCATTTTTGACTTCAGTATCGGGCTATGTTTTGACGCCGGATATTTTTCCGATTCTGGAAAAATTGAAAGCGGGTCGGGGCGGGGAAGTGTGGTTGGTTGATGCAATCAAAAAATTGGCACAACAGAGACCGGTGTACGCTTGCAAGCTGAAAAATTCCGTGTGGTGCGATACGGGTAATAAATTGGAATATATCAAAACCATTATTCGGTTTGCCATGAAACACAAGGAATATCAGCAGGAACTTAGCCAATACATGCGTCAGTTTTTGGATAATTAAAAAATTAATACAATTTAATTCGCGCTTATGAAGTTAAAGATAATGGCAATTTTAATTATTCTGGTTTTTGTCTCGACGACCGGCTGGGGTTGCAAGCAGGGCAATATAGCCGCTTTTAATGAGCTATCAGAGCCGGTTACTTTGCGTTATTGGCGGGTATTTGATGGAGACGATGCCTTTGGCGATATTATTGCCGATTACCAGAGGTTGCATCCAAATGTTAGTATAGAATACAAAAAATTGCGCTATGAAGAATATGAAATGGCTTTACTGGAGGCTTGGGCTGAGGATCGGGGGCCGGATATCTTTACCATTCATAACACGTGGATGGAAAAATATAAAGAGAAAATAATTCCTTTGCCGGATGATATTGAGTTGCCGTACGCAGTGGAGTCTGACAGCCGAACCGGCCGGATGACCAAAGCCGATTATAAAAAAATAAAATCTTTAACTTCAATTGACGTGAAAAACAGATTTGCTGACGCAGTTTATCAGGACGTGGTGAAAGATAATCAAGTATGGGGTTTGCCATTGTCCCTTGATAGCTTGGCGCTTTTTTATAATCGGACTCTTCTTGACAACGCACAAATCACAGAGCCACCTAAGACTTGGGTGGCGATCAAGGAAGCGGCTAAAAAATTGACGCTCAAAGACGAGACTGGCAAAATCACTCAAGCGGGGATAGCTTTCGGGACGGGAAAGAATATTAATCGATCCGTAGACCTTCTGTCTCTTTTGATGATGCAAAACGGAGCTCAGATGGCAGAAAGCGGTAATGGCCGAGCGACTTTTCACGAGGTTAGCCCGTATATTACAGATAAAAGTTTCAAGCCAGGGGTGGACGCGCTTCGTTTCTATACTGATTTTGCTTCGCCAACCAAGGATGTTTATAGTTGGAATGACGAATTGCCAGAGGCGGCAGAGGCTTTTGTCGCGGGCAAAGTAGCGATGATGCTCGGTTATGCCTATCAATTGCCTTTAATAAAAACGCAAGGAGCCAGGTTGAATATCGGAGTGACAGAAGCGCCGCACATTAATGCTAGCGGTACGGATGCCCTTGGCAGTAAAATAAATATAGCGAGTTATTGGGTAGAGGTGGTGGCAAAAAAGACCAAATATCAAAATTATGCTTGGGATTTTTTGACTTTTGCCACCGGGAGCGAGGAGGCGGAAAAATATTTAAATAAGACAAAAAAGCCAACAGCTTTGCGATCTTTAGTAGAAAAACAAACCAATGATTACGAAATAGCGCCTTTTGCGGCTCAAGTTTTGACAGCAAAGTCTTGGTATCAGGGTCGTGATTTTCAGGCAGTAGAGGTCATCTTTAAGGAGATGATAGAAAATGTTTTAACGGGAAAAAGCGAACCAGAGGAGGCGGCGAGTTTTGCGGCTAACAAAGTCAATCAGACGCTTTGATCTGGTTAAGAAAGGGGAGTTTGATTTGCCTTGATAATTTTGAAGAAATGGTTTATAATATCATTAAACAATAAAAAGCGATATTATAGCCTAAAAAGGTCGAATAATATCTAGTTTTACATAAAATATATGAACATGAAAAAGACAAATAAGATCGCAAAAATTGCCTTAATGGCGTTTGTTTTGGCAAGCGTGGCTATGCCGGCCGGTGCAGTGGACATTGGTATTAATTATGCGGCCCAGGTAGGACTTACCACTGGTGATCTGCGTAATACCGCGGTCGGAATAATCCAGTCACTTTTGGGTGTTTTGGGTATTTTGGCTCTCGTAATCGTGTTGATCGGCGGTTTCAAATGGATGACCTCCGGCGGCAATGAAGAGGGCGTGAGTTCGGCCAAAAAGACCATTGCGGCTGGTATCGTGGGTTTGGTGATAATTTTCTTTTCTTATGCTATCGTGACCTTTGTATTCAATGTGATTGGCAACTCAACCAGATAAATTTTCTAGTCCAAAGCGCGTAAATATTTATGCATTTTAAGAACACACAAGGGAGAGGCTTGAGGAATTTTAAAATACAAGTGATGGCTATCATTGCTTTGATTTTTATACTCTGGGCTTCTCCCTGTGTGTTTTCTTTTACTGATGGGACAATAAATAAAAATACGGTGGAGGCTTATGATTTCAAGGTATCTCTTAAGGGATTGGCGGTGAAAACCGGTTTAACTACCAATTCAGCGGATGACTCAGTATCTTTGCCCACATTTATTGGCCGAATAATTTATTATGCCTTGGGATTTATCGGAGTAATTTTTCTCCTTTTGGCGATTCTAGCCGGTATTAGGTGGATGTTGGCCGGGGGCAATGAAGAGACAGTGGCCAAGGCGAAGAGTTCACTTATCAATGCGGCTCTGGGCGCTCTGGTGGCTTTGTCGTCTTACGCGATTGCTTATTTTATCGTAAATATAGTCGTCAAATAAAATTAATTTTATCGATAAAATGTCAAACGTAAATAACAAAAAAAAGAAAAAGTTTTTATGGCTGTTTGTTTTGTTATTGACGCTTGGTTTTTTTGTTAGTTTTGGTCCGGTATCGGCGGCGGATGAAGTCTTTGGTGAAGATCGTCTTATTTCCAAACAGCTGGAAAATATCGCCCGCAACCCGAGTGTAAATTTGGGGGGCAATCGGCCAGCGATCACGACGATGATCGGGTCTATTCTCTATGGCATTTTGGGTTTTCTCGGGGTGATATGTCTATTACTCGTGATGTATGCTGGGATCAAATGGATGTTGGCCGAGGGCAATGAAGAGACAATCAGCGAGTCCAGAAAAATAATTTTTTACGCGATCATCGGTCTAGTGATCACGATGGGTGCCTATGCGTTGAGTTACTTTGTGGTTAATAAGGTTTGGGAGAGCACGGTGCCAGAAATGACAATAACACCAACATTGAATCCAGTTGATTTGGATACGCCAATGCCAGGGTATGGAGATGGTGGAGGATGCTTAGAAGCTTCCGAGTGTTCGTGCACCTATGGAACTCCATATTGCAATAGGGATAGTGGTACGGGGGTATGTGAGTGCCATAATAATTGCAGTACTTGTGATGCTGATTGCCGAGAAGAAGGCCATGATGGTGGGCATTGTGACTTGACCGGGCGTTGTGATTGTTACTAAAATGAAAAAATATTTTTTATCGCTAATCAGTTTTTTTGTTCCAGCAATAGCCAATGCTGGCTATCTTCAGGAACAAGGACAATATCTGCAGAATTTTCGGGTAGCCAATGGAGAGACGGGATCTTTTGAGATGTTTATCAGTTTGATAAAAGTGACTTTGGCTGGAGCCGGGTTGATTCTTTTGGTGATAATATTATATTCAGGTCTACATTGGATTTTTACCTACAGTGATAAGAAAACTTTGCATGATTCGGGCGTTGTTTTTTGGGGAGCGGTTGGGGCCCTAGCGGGGGTGGTCGGAGCGTATGTGGTAATGGATTTTATCTTTAGAATATTATTATTGAACAAAATTTAGTATGAAAAAGAAGCAAATATTTTTGATATTTTTGATCGCCATCGCGGTCGGAGCGGGGATATTCGCCTCGGCCTATAGTCAGCAGGCTCTGGCGGCCAAGGACATAGATTCAATTATTGAGGGTCAGATAAATGATCTGGAAGACACCGGTTTGCCCGGCGAAGTAGATAATCCCTATGGTTGGGTGATTGATTTGATTCGGGGGATATTAGGGACGTTGGCGGTTATTTTTTTGGTGTTGATTATTTATGCCGGGATAAAATGGATGACTTCGGGTGGCAATGAGAGTACGATTGGCGATGCCAAGAAGCTGATGGTAAATGCTGTGATTGGGCTCATTATTATTGCTTTTTCTTTTGCCATTACGCAATTTGTGTTTAGCGTGATATTGAAAGGGTGAGAGGGGAAAGAAGTATAGAGTATTAAATATAATGTATAAAGATATTATTTTATTACCGTGAAGAGCAAGATAATCGCGATAAGATCAATATATGTTTACAAAAGGGAATTAAGCAGGTAAAATTAGGATATATGAAAAATAATAAACTAAAAAAACAAGATAAAACCGGGGAAATTCTGGAAATCGTGACTTTTATCAAGGATAACGCGGTGACGCATGAGGAATTTGATGTGCGCTTGGATAAGGTAGAAGTAGATATGGCCGCGATGAAAGCTGAGATGGTGACCAAGGATTATTTGGATGATAAGATGGCTGATTTACGGGGTGATTTGGTGGTTTTGACGCGCAAAGAAGATGGTAAGGTCAAGGAATTGGTAAAAATTTTGGAGAGTAAGAAAGTATTGAGTAAGAGTGAGGTAAAAAAGATTTTGGCAATGGAGCCATTTCCGCAGTTGGCGTTGTAGTAATACGTTAGCTCCAAGTTGCCAGTTTTGACTCGCATCAATGCGAGGCAGGTACTTGGAGTCAACGCCCAATAAGAACGATTAAATCAATAATAGTTTTAAAAAAATTAATAGGTTCAACCCAGAGGGTTGAACCAACAGATTTTATGAAGTACAAAAAGTTTATTTTCGCGGTGCTACTTTTGGCCGCGGTGGTGAATCTGGTGCCGACGGTGGTAGAAGCAGGGTTGGGATCGGTGATCAAAAATAATATGAAACTCACTCAAGACGCCGCTGATTTGCCGGCATATACTAATCCGACTGCAGTAGTGGCTTTGGTAATTCAAGGGCTACTTGGAATTGTGGCAGTGATATTCTTTGTGTTGGTAGTAATTGCCGGTATAAAGTGGATGATGGCTGGAGGAAATGAGGAAACCGTGTCTAAATCAAAACAACAGATTTTGAACGGGGCTTTGGGCCTGATTGTGATTATATTTTCTTACGCGATAACGAGCATTGTGTTTAATATTATTTTGAATCGGGATTAACTGTTTATAGTGGAGTGCCAAACAAAGCGAAGCGGCGTTTGGCTAGCAGCAACGTGTCTACTAGCCACACTCCGTTCCACTACGTGTGGCAGTCCTATATTTTTTAGACAAAAAGAAAGAGCGGCTCTAGGTTTAGAGTCGCTCTGTTTTTTTGTCTCTTTTTTTGGGGTGGGGGTTATTCGTTGACGAGCCCCCATATTTTTAAGGCGCGAAGCTTTTCGTCGGGAGCTGCCAGGTAATCCCTGACGTTGTCCCGTGAGAGCTTGTGCGCCCCGGCGGTGTCCTCCTTGAAGTACCACCAAGGCTGGTCTGACCAGCGCCAGTAGGCGCCGTCCTTGGTGTAGACTTTGGAGGGGGTGGGGGCGGTGGGGGATCCGGTGGTGGGGGAAGAATCGATGCCGGCCTCTCGGAAGACCCGGGCCAAGGCACGGGTTTCATCGGCTCCTCGGGCTAGGGCGGCCGCGGTGAGACGTTCCGTGGGGGAAAGTTTCGCGGTGTCGGCGGCTAGCTCCGAGGCAGCCGACACGCCAAGGAATTCCGCCTTGGCGCGGATCTTTCCTTCGTCATCGCCACGATCGCGGACGATGACGACCGGCTCCGCCTTGCCGGTCTTGGGGTTGCGCCGTTCAACCCCAGTGTAGGTGGTGGCACATCCGGCCAAGAAGGCCAGGGCCAGCGCCGTCGAAACAAGGATCATTTTTTTCATGGGGTGCTCCTTTTATCACTTAAAATTCCAGTGGATTAACTTTTGTTCCGCTGATGCGCACCTCAAAATGCAAGTGCGAGCCGCGAGACTGGCCGGTGTTGCCGACCGTGCCGATGGATTGGCCTTGGTAGACAAAGTCACCGGTTTTAACGAAGCGCTGGTTGAGATGACCATACATCGTCTGCAGACCGTTGCCGTGGTCGATGACGATGGTATTGCCATAGCCGTCGTCCCAACCAGATGAAACAACTCGGCCAGAGTTGGCGGCTAAGACAGGATCGCCAGTATTGCCGTCAAAATCAACGGCATTATAACCGTGTTGGATCCTGCTTGGTCCTTGGCCAACTGGCCAGCGACTAATTCGGCCCGGTACCGGCCTTAATAGCTTACTCGTGGCAGTAGTCGCCAGTAAGGGAGTTACCCTGACCGGGAAAACACCAACCATAGCGTAATCAGAGGCCAGTGCTTGGGCGGCAGCCATAGACAGGTCGATGATACGCCCGCCGACATAAGGTCCGCGATCAGTCACTGTCACGATAATGTATCTACCGGTTCGCGTGTCAGTGACTATTAGCTGGGTACCCAGCGGGTAGATCAGGCTGGCGGCCAATGTGGGATCATACATATTGAACACCTTGCCGTTGGCCATTTTTCTACCATGGAAGCCTGGGCCATACCACGAGGCCAAGCCATATCGGGACAGCGGTGAAGCGGCGACTCCGGAGTAATTAATACCCGACATAGTCGAAACGGGGATGGTTGGAGTAAATTGAACTCCGATCGCTTCTCGCGCCTTTCGCCTTTTTTCCCGCTCGGCACTAACCGCCATGATGACTTTTTCCCGTTCGCCTAAAATTCGGGCATATTCCCATTTTGGGTCATCATAGACGGGTGCAACACGATCGCCCAAGTAGGCAGCCAGGGCATCGTTAAAATAATCTGGAATGGTGTCCGGATCGACGGGCACCAGCGTCGCCTTGGATGTATCCTTGACGACGACTTTCTGCGAGGCGGCCTCTTGAGAATGCACCAGCATCCCCAAAAAAACCACCGCCCATAAGAACTTCGTTCTCATGAGGTCACCTCCATTTTATTTGGTTGTCAATTATTTTTTGTTTTTATGGCTGGCATTTGGGGGGACAAAGACCAAGCATAAGAACAAAACATCTAAACATATAAACATTTAAGCATTTAAACATAAAATGGGCATAATTATCCTAATTTTAAGGTCAAGTTATATTAACATATAAGCTGATATTTGTCAAGCTTTGGCTAGGGTTGGCGGAGAAAGTAGTAAGCGAGGTAAGCAAGATAAGCAGTAAGTGGGTATTACTTAGTACTTACCTCGCTTATTGCTTACTGCTTATGGACGTTTGCTTTTGGAGGGGAAATCGGATAAAGTAGAAGAGAGAGGAATAAATTATACATTTGGAAAGGCGACGATACCCCTTTGGTCCGATATTAATCGGACCACCTCCCCTTGCTAAGGGTAGGACACTCACGCGCCTTGTCTAGTTTTTTTGATTTACTTACCTAGCTTACTGCTTGCCTTGCTTGTTTTATGATTATCTTTCTATATGGGCCGGACAGTTTTCGGTCCAAGGAAAAATTGAAAATGTTCAAAGAAAAATTTATCCGCGAGGTGGACAAATCCGGTTTGAATTTGATGAGTTTGGACGGTGAGAAGATCAATATTAATGATCTCAACAAGGCGATTGCTACGCAGTCATTTCTGGCCAAGAAAAGAATGGTGGTGATTAGGAATATTTTAGCGCAAAGAAAAGCGCTACAAACGGAAGTGCTAGAGCTTTTGAAGGCAGGAAAGTACCGGGATGGTCAGGATGATAATATTTTGGTTTTTTGGGATGAGGAACCGGACAAGCGGACAGCCTTATTTAAATATTTGGACGGCAGTAAATTTAAAGAAGAATTTGAGATTTTGAAAGGCTCGGAGCTGACTCGGTGGATAGTCGCGCGGATAGAGCAGGGCCAAGGGAAAATCAGCCGGTTGAACGCGGATATTTTGGCTAGTAAGTCTGATGGCAATTTGTGGGCCTTGGCGGGTGAGATAGATAAATTATTGGCTGTGAGCCGAGGCAGAGAGATTGGCAAGGAAGATTTGGAGCAGAGTACTCTGGTCAAAGTGGAAGACAATATTTTTAATTTGACCGATGCCATTGGAAATAAAAATACCCAGTTGGCATTGAAATTGTTGCGGCAGAGCTTGGAAGCCGGAGTGAATGAGATTTATCTTTTGACCATGGTTGTGAGGCAATTTCGGATTTTGATTCAGGTGAAAGCGGCCATAGAAGAAGGGAAAGGTGGTCGGACTTTGGCGGGCGATTTGGGACTGCATCCATTTGTAGTACAAAAGGCGCAAGGACAGGCGATGAAATATACCTTGGAGCAGTTGAAGGCGATTTACCGGAAATTATTAGAAATAGACGTAAAGATGAAAACCGGAGGAGATGGGGAGGCAATGCTTGAGATGTTTGTCGTAGAGGTAGGAAAATAAAGGCAAAAGTAGAAGGTATAATGGTTAAAGGCAAAAGACAAAATAAAAATAAGGACTGTCCTGCGGTAGCATGACAGTCCTTATTGATTTGATGCAAAATTATTTTTTGGTCGTGGTACTGTTCAGTTTTTTCATCAATCTGGATTTCTGACGGGCGGCGTTGTTTTTGTGATAAACGTGTTTTTCGGCCGCTTTGTCTATAGCCTTGGTCAGTTGTTTGGCAATATCGCCAGCCCTGGCACGGTCTTCCGTTGCTAGGGATTTTTTGAATTGATGGAATAAATAGTCTAGGCCGTCTTTAATCTTTTTATTGACGGCGGCTTTCTTGGTTGATTGGCGCAGACGCTTGGCGGATTGTTTGAGATGAGGCATAGATTTAAGTTAAACAAGTTAAATAAGTTAAACAAGTTAAATAAGTTAATAAAGTTAAATAAGGTTAAAGATAGGTTATCACAGTGAGGGGTTTTTGGCAAGGGGGCGGGACTTTTTTAAAATGGAAGTCTTGTAAATTTCAGGGTGATAGGCTTGGAGGCGCACAATTTTGGTCGCCAGATGGTAGTGATTGATTTTGGCTTGGAGCGCTTGGATATCTATTTTTTGGTCATAGCCCAAAGCAATAATATCCGGTTTTATTTTGCCAATTACGCGAAAGCGTCGAGCCAAGTCCAGCTGGCCGAGCATGACTTGATCGGAAAGAGTAGAGGCTTTGACGGCCGCCAGACGGCGCAGTTCATCGTTTGATGGGAGACAACGTTTGATGCTTTTGACATTTTGATCGCGGGCGATAACGACATGGAGTTCATCACCCAGTTTTTTGGCTTGGCGGAGAAAATGGAGGTGGCCAGGATGCAGTAGATCAAAAGCGCCAAAAACGAGTACTCGGCTACGCGTTGTTGGAAGCGGCAAGCTGGGCAGAGTGTAATCGCGCCAGTTGTCAGGGGTGAGTTGGTCTAGGGAGATGGCGTTTTTGAGAGTGTAATCGCCGATTCTGGTGCGAACCAATGCTTCTAAGTAGGCGCCGCAACCAAGGGCTTGGCCGAGATCGTGGGCCAGTGAGCGGATGTAGGTACCGGAAGAGCAAGACACTTCAATTTCTAATTTGGAATTTCTAATTTCTAATTTTTTTATTTTTATATTATAGATAGTGATTTTATTGGGTTGAAGGGCGACTGGTTTGTTTTTTCTGGCCAAGTCATAGGCTTTTTGGCCGTGTATTTTTTTGGCAGAGAAAATAGGCGGGGTCTGGAGTTGGGGGCCGAGGAATTTTTGGAGAGTGGAAGAAATTAAGCGTTTGGTTGGGAGACGATACCCCTCTGCTTTGTTCGCGCTCGGCACCCGCCTGCTATCGCCTGAAGGCGAAGCTAATGGCGGGCAGGCTCTCCCTAAATAGGGGGGAACGTTAATTTTTCCCGTGCGGTCGTAGGTGTCGGAAGTGGTGCCAAGTTGGAGGGTAGCCAAGTAAGTTTTGTCCAGCTTGAGAAAATTATCCAAAAGACGAGTTGATTCGCGGCCAAGAGCACAAATCAAAAGACCGTCGGCAAAAGGATCCAGGGTGCCGGCGTGGCCGATGCGCTTTTCGCCGGTAATTTTTCGAAGGCGACTGATAATATCGTGGGAAGTGGGGCCAGAAGGCTTGTTGATTAAAATAAACATAATTTGGAGTTTGGGTGGTTGGTGGTAAATAAGGTATAATAAGTATAGAATAATAAGTCAAAATTCAAAAGGCGAAAGTCAAAATTAAGGTATCCCCCTGCGGGGGAGGGATTTATTTTAAATTTATGAACCAGATTTTATTAGAACAAACAAAAGATTTATGTCGACAACTGGAGATTGTCCCGACCAAGAGCAAGGGGCAGAATTTTTTGGTGAGCGAGAAAATATTAGACCAGATTGCAGGGGCGGCGGAGTTGAATCAAAAAGATGCGGTTTTGGAGATTGGCCCGGGATTGGGAGTCTTAACAGAGAAATTGGTGGAGAGAGCGGGCATAGTGGTGGCGGTAGAGTTGGACAGAAAGTTGTTTGGTTATTTGTCGGATAAATTTAAGGGAGTGAAAAATTTGGAATTAATAGAGGGAGATATTATCAAATTGTTAAATGGTCAAATTGTTAAATTGTTGGGAAATGGGGAGTATAAGGTGGTGGCGAATTTGCCGTATCAGATTACGTCGCATATTTTGAGACTGCTTTTGGAAGGTGCTCCCACCACCCTGTCAGCTTCCGCATTCACTACGGCGGCCATCCCTCCTTCCACTAATTTGGCGGACAGGCGGGCAGGAGGGGAAACTCACGCGCCAAGCGAGATGGTTTTGATGGTGCAGAAAGAAGTAGGGGAGAGGATTTGCGCCAAGCCGGGTGAGATGTCGGTTTTGGCGGTCATGGTCCAATATTATAGTCAGCCGGAGATTATCGCGATCGTGGGTAAAGAAAATTTTTGGCCGAGGCCCGAGGTGGATTCCGTGGTGTTGCGCATTAAAACATTAAAGCATAAAAGCATTAAAACAAAAGAGAAGGAACAAGATTTTTTTAAACTAGTGAAAGTGGGATTTAGCGGGAAGCGGAAGATGCTCAAGAATAATTTGCGGAACGTGTATGAGGAAGAAATGGTTTTGGATGTTTTGGACCAGCTGGGACTAAGCCCCAAAGTCCGAGCCGAAGATCTGGGAGTAGAAGAGTGGGTGGAGTTATACAAGAAGTTGGGGAAATAAATAGGCAACTGGGAATTAAAAAATCCAAAATCCAAATTTCCAATAAAGCTCAAAATCAAAAGCTGAAAATGATGTTTTAAGGGGGTTTTAGCATTTTAAAATTGAACTTATTTAAAAATTAAAAATTGAAAATTAAAAATGGTGCTTGCATAGAACAGCTCTACACAATTTGATATTTTTTAATGATTTTCCT
>ENA-UOWO01006176-UOWO01006176.1-activated-sludge-metagenome-genome-assembly--contig:-NODE-6176-length-12320-cov-6.657155_pt1 | contig 12320 bp, 10 predicted proteins | sample MGYA00238148_ERZ761564 | MGnify/ENA primary metagenome ERZ761564 (study PRJEB28885, sample SAMN05720194) | activated sludge metagenome | isolation source: Anaerobic digester | place: USA...
GGGAGCACGTACTCCCCAAATACTCGGATGATGTTATGAAATTAATTAAAACTGAAAAAAAGAAAAAAGTTGAAGAGCCGCGCCTTAATTTAACGGAGCGCATTTATCAGCAGCTTAAGCAGGACATTTTTACCTTTCGTTTGCTGCCGGGCGACCGTTTTAGCGAAAACGAAATTGCTGAACGTGTAGAGGCCAGCCGCACTCCCGTACGCGAAGCACTCACACGCTTACAGCGCGAAGGTTTTGTGGATGTTTCCTTTCGCAGTGGCTGGCAAGTTAAACCCTTTGACTTCAACCAGTTTGAACAGCTTTACGACGTACGAATTGTGCTTGAACTAGCCGCCGTCAAAAAGTTATGTGAAATGGAACCCGCGCCAAATCTGGAAGATTTAAAACGTATTTGGCTAGTGAAGCCTGAAGACAGATTAGAAGACGGCCCGACTGTTGCCGGATTGGACGAACGCTTTCACGAGCAATTAGTAGAAGCCACTGGCAATGCCGAAATGGCACGTATTCATCACGATATTACTGAACGGTTGCGCATTGTTCGCCGGATAGATTTCACCCAGAAGGCACGCGTTGAAGCCACTTATGATGAACACGCGAAAATTCTGCGCACCATTATTGAAAGACGTGCTGAAGACGTAAAAAGCTATTTAAAAACACATATTGAAGCAAGCAAATCAGAAGTAAGAAAAATTACGCTACACATGCTTTACGAAGCCAAGAAAATGCAAGCAGATGATTAAGTTTTTTGAAAATTGCAACAAAACGGCCTAAAGGTCGCACAGGGAAGAAAGCTTTTGTTGCTTATAAATAGAAGGTGATCAATCGAACAACTCCTAGAGTTCTAGAGATATCACCGGCAAGACCGGAAGCAATCGAGTGAATTTAATTACTCAAACTAACGCTGTATTAGAACCAAGGCTGTATTAGAAAGTTACTTTTTAACTAACCCTACTGAGCATTACAACGGAGAACACCCATGAAGCTAAAATTAATAGCAAAACACGTCGGGGCACTCGGTATCGCCGCCGGCTTAACTATCGCATCATTCAGTGCACAAGCTGCAGACACCATTAAAGTCGGTGTATTGCATTCACTGTCAGGCACTATGGCGATTTCAGAAACCACACTGAAAGACACAGTGTTAATGTTGATTGAAGAGCAAAACAAAAAAGGCGGCTTGCTCGGCAAGAAATTAGAACCTGTTGTAGTTGACCCTGCATCTAACTGGCCATTATTTGCTGAAAAAACTCGCCAATTAATCGAGAAAGATAAAGTTTCTGTTATTTTCGGTTGCTGGACTTCGGTTTCACGTAAATCTGTACTGCCAGTAATTGAAGAATTAAACGGTATTCTTTTCTACCCAGTGCAATACGAAGGTGAAGAATCGTCTAAAAACGTTTTCTACACTGGTGCCGCACCAAACCAACAAGCAATTCCTGCTGTTGACTACTTAATGAAAGAAGGTAAGGTAAAGCGTTGGGTACTTGCAGGTACTGACTATGTTTACCCACGTACCACCAACAAAATTCTTGAAGCTTACTTGATGGCAAAAGGCGTTAAGAAAGAAGACATTATGATTAACTACACACCCTTCGGTCATTCCGATTGGCAAAACATTGTGTCTGACATTAAGAAATTTGGTTCTGCCGGCAAAAAAACCGCAGTGGTTTCTACCATTAACGGCGATGCTAACGTTCCTTTTTATCGCGAACTAGGCAACCAAAAAGTTAGCGCAACCGATATTCCTGTTGTTGCTTTCTCTGTGGGCGAAGAAGAACTTTCTGGCCTAGATGCTAAACCATTGGTTGGTCACTTGGCGGCATGGAACTACTTCATGAGCAGTGAATCTGCAGCGAACAAAGAGTTTATTGCTAAGTGGAAAGCCTACATTAAAGATCCAAAACGCGTTACCAACGATCCAATGGAAGCGACTTACATTGGCTTCAATATGTGGGTTAAAGCTGTTCAAAAAGCTGGCACTACTGACACCAATAAAGTGACTGAAGCAATTGTTGGTCTTGAGCAACCAAACTTGACTGGCGGCGTGAGCAAAATGTTGCCAAACCACCACATCACCAAACCTGTTCTTATTGGTGAAATTCAAGAAGATGGCCAATTCCTAACTGTATCTTCAACCCCATTAGTTCCAGGCGATGCATGGTCTGACTACCTTGAAGGCAGCAAAGATTTGGAATCTGATTGGATTACTTTGAAGTGCGGTAACTACAACACCAAAACCAAAAAATGTTTAGGTGCTGCAACTAAGTAATACGAAACCCTCCTCACTAGAGCTAGAGTAACGTTAGTGAGGAGGGGCTTTCCCCTTGGATAATATAAATTCAAAAGCCTGTTATTTTTTGAGCACAAGATGATGATGTTTATCTCACGTTTTTTTAAAAGCTTTACCGCAATGTTTGTGCTTTTTTGTACCTTTGTGCTTCTATGCATAAGTACAGCCAGCAGCTTTGCACAAACAGAAACAGAAGCCGCCGTAACAACACCCCTAGACTTAGCGGGTCTTGTTGAGCAATTAGCAACAGGCAGCCTCTCTGAACGCGGCGATACCGTTAAACAAATTGCACTATTAAAAGACCCGCGCAGCACAGTGATCATAGCCGCACTTGAGCAAGGTAATCTTTATGCCGATAGCGAATCAAAAAAAGTTGTTATTAAAGATGAAACCGGAAACTTTGTAGATGCCGTAGCACAAAGCGCTATTACCAGCGATATCAGCAATTTCAAAAAAATTCCTGTGAACAATAGCCTGCGCAATCAGCTGCGCAGCTTATCGGCACAACTAAATCTCAGCAGCCAAGATGAAGCCGTTCGTCTAGGTGCCGTAAAACGTTTATTAAATGATGGCTTAGATGCAGATAGCGCTGCTCTCTTAGAAGAACAAGCTAAAACTGAAAGCGTTAAAAATATTAGATCTGCAATGGATATTGCACTTGCACTCTTTGAGCTTAAAAATCCCGATGAAAAAATCCGTATAGCGGCGGTAGACAGTTTACGCGGTTCATTAGAGCCAGAAGCGCGTAGCGCGCTCACCGAAACATCCACCAGCGATGAAAGCGAAGCTGTTAGAAACACCGCTATTTCTGCACTTAAATCCATTGAAAGCATCATTAGCTACTATCGCTTATGTGAAACTATTTTCTTTGGTTTGAGCTTAGGCTCTGTACTTTTGTTATCGGCTATCGGCCTTGCCATTACCTTTGGGGTTATGGGCGTAATTAATATGGCCCACGGCGAGCTTATGATGATTGGCGCTTATTGCACTTGGGTTATTCAACAACTATTCCCCAACCATATTTCATACAGCTTACTCATTGCTGTACCCACCGCATTTATAGTCGCAGGCGCAGTAGGTGTTGCCATTGAGCGCGGAGTCATTCGTTTCTTATACGGCAGACCACTGGAGACTTTGCTCGCCACTTTTGGTTTAAGTTTGGTACTGCAACAAGCAGCACGCAGTATTTTTTCCCCGCTCAACCGTGCTGTAAGTTTGCCAGAATGGATGAGCGGCTCGCTCACCATTAACCCCGTACTCTCTATTACTTACAACCGTTTATATATTTTAATATTTGCGATTTTAATTTTCTTCATGCTCTTAACGATCTTGAAGAAAACCTCACTCGGTTTAAAAGTTCGCGCAGTATCGCAAAACAGAACCATGGCACGCGCCGTAGGTGTTCGCGCCAGCTGGGTGGACGCTCTTACTTTTGGGCTAGGTTCTGGCATTGCCGGTGTTGCGGGCGTTGCGCTTTCGCAATTGACTAACGTAGGCCCCAATCTTGGCCAAGCATATATTATCGATTCGTTTATGGTGGTGGTGTTCGGCGGCGTGGGCAACTTGTGGGGAACACTGGTTGGCGCCATGGGCTTGGGCATTATCAATAAATTTTTAGAACCCTATGCGGGTGCAGTGCTCGCCAAAGTGTTGGTGTTGGTGCTACTGATTTTATTTATTCAGAAAAAACCCAAGGGTATGTTCCCGCAAAAAGGCCGGGCGGCGGCGGATTAACTTCATTTAATTTGTATTTTCGGTTTTCGCTGGAAGATGGTTGTGTTGGGCATCGCTGCGCTCAGCACCAACCTACGGTCGCATTGAATATAGATTGAAATATTTCGAGAGAATTGCATGCTAATAAAACGCTTATTATTAAATGATCGTGGTGGGGCTATTGTGTTGGCGCTTATCGCTGCGGCCATGGTCATAATTCCTATCTTAAATCTTGCTGTACCTACATCTTCAGCATTTCATGTTTCTACGTTTACCGTAACGCTGCTCGGTAAATTTTTATGCTACGCCCTGCTTGCTTTATCCATTGATTTAATTTGGGGTTATTGCGGAATTTTATCGCTCGGCCAAGGTGCATTTTTTACGCTTGGTGGTTACGCCATGGGCATGTATTTAATGCGTCAGATAGGCGCGCGCGGCCAATACGGCAACCCAGAGTTGCCAGATTTTATGGTGTTTTTAAATTGGGATCATTTGCCTTGGTATTGGTTGGGGTTTGATTCGTTTGCATTTGCGATGCTAATGGTAATTGTTGTTCCCGGTTTGCTCGCCTTTGTTTTTGGTTGGTTAGCATTTCGCTCGCGTGTTACCGGTGTTTACTTTTCTATCATCACCCAAGCATTAACTTACGCCTTAATGCTCGCTTTCTTCCGCAATGAAATGGGCTTTGGTGGCAATAACGGCTTAACAGATTTTAAAGATATTTTAGGTCAGCCAATTGCTGCAGATACTACACGTATCGCCTTGTTTTTATGCTCAGGTTTTGTACTCATAACGGCTTACATTGCCTGTCGCTATATTGTAACTTCGCGCTTTGGCCGCATTGTAGTTTCAATTCGCGATGCTGAAAGCCGCACACGTTTTTGCGGTTATAAAGTGGAATCTTACAAACTCTGGATATTTGTTTTCTCATCCATGCTCGCTGGTATTGCTGGCGCACTTTACGTTCCGCAAGTAGGTATTATTAACCCTGGCGAATTCTCACCACTTAACTCCATTGAGCAGGTTGTGTGGGTTGCCACGGGTGGGCGCGGCACCTTGTTTGGTGCAATTGTCGGCGCGTTCACGGTTAACTACGGTAAAACATTATTTACCTCTTTCTCACCTGAAACTTGGTTGTTCGCACTGGGTGCACTTTTTGTGATTGTGACGTTGGTTTTACCCAAAGGCTTAGTGGGATTATTTAATCGCCCAAAAAAATCTGAATCTGCGCACGAATCTCTTATAGAGGAAACTCTTGAAGCCGAATCAACTGCAGAAAAAACTCGAGATGAAAGCACAGCAGACATCAAATCTGCGGAGGCAAAATAATTATGAATATTCTTGCCCAAGCAAAACAAGCACTACCCGTTAAAGACCCAGACTTCAGCAAGGTACTCAACGGCTTTGGTTCAGAAGTAGATAACTTTGGTGCGCCAGTGGATACCAGCAAGCGCACGATTTTATATGTTGAAGGTATTACTGTTAGCTTTGATGGTTTCCGTGCACTTAACAATTTAAACCTATATGTAGATGAAGGCGAATTGCGCTGCATTATTGGCCCCAATGGCGCGGGCAAAACCACCATGATGGATGTGATTACCGGTAAAACCAAACCCGATGCAGGTACGGTTTACTTTGGACAGCAAATTAATTTATTGGAGCTATCCGAACATCAAATTGCCCGTGGCGGTATTGGCCGTAAATTTCAAAAGCCTACTATTTTTGAAGCGCTCACGGTTTATGAAAACTTAGAGCTGGCAACAGCGTCTAACAAAGCTGTGTGGTGGACGCTCACTAAAGCCCTCAATGGCGCACAGAAATTTCGCATTGATGAAGTGCTCATACAAATCGGCCTAAAAGAATTGCGCCACAAAAATGCGGGCGCACTTTCCCACGGCCAAAAGCAGTGGTTAGAAATTGGCATGTTGCTAATGCAAAGCCCACGCGTACTCTTAGTTGACGAACCTGTTGCAGGCATGACTGGCGAAGAGACCGAAAAAACGGCAGAGCTTTTATTATCACTCGCAGGTAAACACTCAGTGATAGTAGTGGAACACGATATGAAGTTTGTCCGCTCAATTGCGCGCAAAGTCACCGTGTTGCACCAAGGCTCAGTGTTAACCGAAGGCACTATGGATCAAGTACAAAATGATCCAAAAGTGATTGAAGTATATTTAGGGGAATAGTCACTGTGCTGCAGATAAAAAATATCAATCAATACTACGGCCAAAGCCATATTCTGTGGGATCTCTCGCTAAACCTTAAAGAAGGTACCTGCGGCTGCTTAATTGGCCGCAATGGCGTAGGCAAAACAACACTACTTAAATGCATCACCGGCATTTTGCCGGTGCGCGATGGTGTTATTGAATTCAACGGCAACAACATCAACAAACTTTCTACCGAAGCTCGTGCTCGCGCCGGTATAGGTTTTGTGCCCCAAGGCCGCGAAATTTTCCCGCTGCTCACAGTAGAAGAAAATTTAAAAATCTCTTTGGGTGCACGCAGCGATAAATTAAAAACTATCCCCACTCAAATTTATGAGCTCTTTCCTGTATTAAAGGAAATGAAATCCAGACGCGGTGGCGATTTATCCGGCGGGCAACAACAGCAACTCGCCATTGGCCGCGCATTGGTGCTCGACCCAAAATTATTAATTTTGGACGAACCCACCGAAGGCATTCAGCCTAATATCGTTCGAGATATCGGCGATGTGATCCGCAAGCTCAATCGCGAGCTTGGTTTAACTGTTTTGCTAGTTGAACAAAAGCTACCTTTTGCACGTCGCGTAGCGGATGACTTTTTCATCATGGAAAAAGGTAGTGTGGTTGCCACAGGCCCCATCGCCGAGCTAAATGATGGCTTGGTGCAAAAGTATTTGAGTGTCTAATGCACGACCATCATTTTTAATTGAGCAATAGGTTTATTTGTTCAAGTACTGCGGCAATCAGGGGCTCCTGTAGCCGCGCTGCTTTTACCGAAAAATACACAGGAACTTTTCGTTGCTCGCCCCCCAACAATACCAGCTCGCATTTTTCACTCGCATCCAGCGCGGTATCTGCATGAAGCAACCCCAGCCCCACTCCACCCGCAATCAGGCTGCGTGTGACTTTTTCGTGATCCACATCAATTTGCTTTGCTGGCCGAAATTTATGCTGAAGAAATAATTCTTCCGCAACATTTCCGCAACAACTCTGGGGTGCAGGGCAAATCCAAGGCATTTTAGCCAAGGCATCCCAGTCGGGGTTGGCAGGACTATCCACCCATCCGAGTGGCGCCGCGAGGTATACGCCAAAACTATCGACTTTAATCTTCAGCAACTCATCAGACTCAGTTCCCGAATCAGAGAAAAACCCTGCATCCAGCTCAGCATTGATAATCGCTCTCTCAATTTCTATTGAACTGCCGTACTGCAAATGAACATCTACATCAGGAAGATTTTCCGCAATTTGGCTGAGCAGTTTTCCTAACAATAAAGCGCTGGGCGCACGATTAGAACCCAACCGAATTTGGCCACCGGCACCTCGGCGTATTTGCTTTGCCTGCGCCACCAACTCACGATGCAGCCCCAGCAAGCGCTCTGCCGTTAACAAGAGTTTACTTCCCTGCGAAGACAAACTCATTCCCCGCGCGTTTCGTTCAAATAGCGAAAAGCCAATTTCATCTTCCAGCGCCTTGATATGTGCGCTCACTGCCGGCTGGCTCAGGCAAAGAATATCCGCAGCACGTGTAATCGTGCCCTCGCGCGCGATAGTTACAAATGTTTTTAACTGATAAATTTCCATGCGCACTATCCCTTAAAAAGTTATTGCACAAGAGCTAACAGAAGTTTGTAGATGTATCCTGCAACGCAAAGGCCAACGCCAAAGACAATGTGAGTCAGCAAGGTTTTTATTCGAGCACGCACCGGATCAGGATTTTTGGATGCCGCCAACCCGAAACCCAACGCGGGCTGCATAACCAAAAAAGGAAACACCACCGTCGCCATACCCAACGCCAATGCTACCCAGATGGCCTGTAGCGTGCTATAGCTTAACCAGTCTAGCCAAGCACCCTGATAGGGCAACACCAAAAAGCCCGCGTAAATTATTCCAACCAGATAATGCACACTCCAACCGAGAGCACACTCACCGGGCCGCGCTTCCGCCGCAGTAATTTTAGCGTGGTAAAAAACACCCCTGGGCATATGCCCCACCCAACGGCCCACCAGACAATAACTCAGTGAAGGTATCGCCATTACCCGCTGTAAAAATAGCGCCCAAATATCCATCACCAGTGTTGCACCTACTCCAATTATCAAAATTGCCGGCAGCAGGTCATTTAGGTTTTGCATAGTGTCCACTCCTACTCGCTGACCACTTTAGCAACTAGCTGCCGTACCAAAGGAGTAACCCCAATGATGGTGGGTAAGGCAACCGAAAATGCGAATAACCAAGCGTGTAACCAGCGCTCAAGAATGCCATCCACCCATCCGAGATTAAAAAGGCTGATAACCAACGACATGATGCCTGACATCAAGAGAGCCATAAAAAACGAAAACACCAAGGGGGTATATTTTTTTGCAATCATAAAGTGATTCTCCACATCAAGAGGTGAGCTATAACCCTACCGAGTCAATTAGGCAGGGTTTACGTCAACCACTATGAGCGCGCTGGTTCTGTGAATCCAATTGAATATTTGAGGGGAATACCTCAGGATTTCTGAGGTTCCAATACAGCGAGTGATGTGTTTTTGGAGTAGCGGCATTTGACCTTATAACCTACCCATCACAATTATCCTGATGTGCCCCAGCTTGAAAGATTTGTGCTTGGGGCAAGATACAACCAAGCCGCGCAAGTCATGGATGCCGAGCGCGAAATAGATGTTATATGCCACTTGACTATAAGGTACCTTTGGGCGACCCTAGGCGACACATTTACTGACTGGGTTTTTGTTGATTTTTGCGACTTTTTATTAGCAAAAATAGAAACAAGTGCTCTTTTCAGCCAATTTCGTTAAAGTAGATTTCCCACCACATAAGAAGATATAACCAAAATGACTCAAGCAACCACTCATGCACCCTCTCAAAAGCTGTCCGTCACCGAGAAAGTTGGCTACAGCCTTGGCGATTTCGCGGCCAATCTCATTTTCCAAATGCTAGTAACCTTTCCGGCGTTCTTTTATACCGATGTATATGGTATCTCCGCCGGCGCAGCTTCAGTCATCATGCTGGTTGCAGGCTTAATCAGCGCATTTATTTTCACCCCGGTAATGGGTTTCATTGCCGATAGAACTCAAACACGTTGGGGTAAATTTCGCCCTTGGGTTTTATGGACTGCAATTCCATTCGGCATACTTGCGTTATTAGCGTTTAGTACTCCAGACATATCCCCTCAGGGCAAAATAATTTACGCCTTTGTAACTTATCTATTGTTACTTGCCGTTTATGCTGCCAATAACCTGCCCTACTCCGCACTTAGCGGCGTACTTACAGGTGATATGAAAGAACGAAACAGCTTATCAGCCTACCGCTTTGTGGCGGTAATGTGCGCGCAATTCATCATTCAAGTATTGCTATTACCTTTGGCATTAATGTTAGGCGATGGTGATAAAACCGTAGGCTTCCAAAACGCATTAATCTTATTTGCCAGCATGGGAATTGTTTGTTTCATTATTACTTTCCTTACCACCAAGGAAAGAATTCTGCCGATTAACAAAGAAAAAACGACTGTTGCTCAAGATATCCAAGATTTGCTCAATAACCTGCCTTGGCTAATCATGCTTATCGTTACTGTGCTTGTGTTTATTAATTTGGCTCTTAAGGGCGGCGCTTACATTTACTACTTCTCAAACTATCTTGATGAAGCCGCACTTGTAGCGTTTTTGGAAAATATTGGTTTCAATAGTTTTATTCAGGGCCTAACGTCATTTTTTGCATCTCTTGGCTTTAACCATTTCGAATGGCCCAAAGACCCAGCTACCTCTGCTTTTAGTTTATTTAGTGCCTGCAGCATTATTATGCAAATTATTGGTATTTTCTTTTCTAAATCGATTGCTGATCGATTTGGTAAACGCAACACCTTTGGTGTGGGCTTGTTTATCTCAACCATTTTCCTACTGGTGTTCAATTATTTCCCGAAAGATGCTATCGGCCTCTGCTACATCGCCAACATACTCCATGGTTTAGCTTACGGTGTAACCGTTCCTTTACTGTGGGCAATGGTTGCGGATGTTGCTGACTACTCTGAATGGAAAAATAATCGCCGTGCAACCGCCATTATTTTCTCGGCCATGCTCGTAGGCTTGAAAGCTGGTATTACGATTGGTGGTTCTTTATTAGCGGCTATTTTGGCCTACTACAATTACGATGCATCGCTTGCGGTTCAATCGCCAGAAGCCATTGAAGGCACTAAAGCAGTCATCAGTATTTATGCCTCAATTCCGTTCTTTATGGCTGTTGCATGCCTCTATTTTTATCGCATCAACAAAACCAAGGAAACCCAAATTGAAACCGAATTGAATGAGCGTAGAAAAGCAGCTGCTCAGTAAAATTTGAATTAACCTGAACAAAAGAAGTAGAGAGAAAATTTTATGTCTGAAGAGTGTTTAGCACCCGAAGTAGTCGCGGATTTAAAAGCCCGCGCCATTTCACAACCACTGGTAGAACACATTTACACCGCCGACCCCTCGGCGCATGTGTTCAACGGTAAGCTTTATATTTATCCATCACACGATATTGAAGCGGGCATTCCATTCAACGACAACGGCGATCATTTTGGGATGGAGGATTACCACGTAATCTCTCTGGATTCACCGACTAGCGCAGCTGTGGATAATGGCGTTGCTCTGCACGTAAAAGATGTTGCTTGGGCCGAACGCCAAATGTGGGCACCCGATGCTGCACACAAAAACGGAAAATATTATTTATATTTCCCCGCAAAACGCCCAGATGGTATTTTCCAAATCGGCGTAGCGGTTGGCGACTCACCGGTTGGCCCGTTCAAAGCCGAACCTGAAGCCATTAAAGGCAGCTACACCATCGACCCAGCAGTATTTGAAGATAACGACGGCAGTTACTACATGTACTTTGGCGGTATTTGGGGCGGCCAACTGCAAAATTACCGTGGCAATCAATATGATGCGAATCGCGGTGAGCCAGCAGACAATGAGCCAGCACTCGGCCCAATCGTTGCGCGCTTAAGCGATGACATGAAAGAGCTAGCCGAAACCCCGCGCGAGCTTCAAATCCTCGACGAAAACGGCAAGGCAATCTTAGCTGGCGATCATGACCGTCGCTTCTTTGAAGCTTCGTGGATGCACAAATACAACGGTAAGTATTACTTCTCCTACTCCACCGGCAACACGCACTTCTTGTGTTATGCCACCGGCGACAACCCTTACGGCCCCTTCACCTATGGTGGCCGCATTATGGAGCCCGTGATCGGCTGGACTACGCACCATTCAATCGCCGAATACCAAGGCCAGTGGTACTTGTTCTATCACGATTCAGTACTTTCAAAAGGCATCACCCATTTGCGTTCAGTGAAGATGACCCCACTGACTCACAATGCGGATGGCAGTATTCAAACCATCACCCCTTATCGCGATTAAGTGATAGGCGCAGTGACCGAGGAAATTAAGTCTCGATCACTGCGGCGAATGAGGGTAGAATGCCGCCACTCGCTAGTTTATGAGTAGCGTTCGCAAGAACAGCTCACAAGCTTAGCGATCGGGGGCGATATGGATTCGACGCTGGTAACAAAGTCCAAGGTGCATGTCGTGATGGTAGCCAATCACGTTAATCCAAAGCTGCAAACTATACAGTTGCCAATGATGACAACTACGGTGCCCAATTAGCTGCGTAAGCAGCTTTTGAAAGCACTTCTAGTGGTACGCCACTAGCGGTCTATAACAAGGTGCCAGTACCGCGTTAAAGCCCGTCATATAGAACTGGATCGCCGTGAAGCCTGCCTGGGGTGGATCAGCTAAAAATTATCAGGATCGCTTCTTTCGTCCCGCCCGCTGGGCTGTAAGAGGTTAAATCAATAGGCGGTTCTAAACATGTAGAGCTGCGGATAGAGTGCTGACGGACGGGGGTTCAACTCCCCCCGCCTCCACCAAAATTAAAACTAAAGACGTCTCAGGACGTCTTTTTTTATGCCTAAAATTCAGAAAAATCAGCAACTTAGCATCCAACAATATCCCTCAACGTCTCACACCTTCCCATAACCTACGTATTCCACGTTGTATTCCAAGCTTTTTTGAGAAATACTTGGAATACATGAAACAGAGGAGCTCAATTATGGCCAAGGCCACCACACCGCTCAACGAT
>ENA-UOWO01006183-UOWO01006183.1-activated-sludge-metagenome-genome-assembly--contig:-NODE-6183-length-12311-cov-8.608355_pt1 | contig 12311 bp, 9 predicted proteins | sample MGYA00238148_ERZ761564 | MGnify/ENA primary metagenome ERZ761564 (study PRJEB28885, sample SAMN05720194) | activated sludge metagenome | isolation source: Anaerobic digester | place: USA...
TTTAAGGCTTGCTTGTATTATTATTTTACTCAGACAGTTTTGAGATACGCTCTAAACAGATGAAGTCCAACAAAAATCGCTATGGTAATTCCCGATAGGTAATGGATTTTTTTGATAAACATTTTTTTTGATGTTTAATTTATAATTGCTAAATATTTTCGGTTACACTCCATTTCAAAGAATGCCATATAATGACAATTTTTACAAGTTCTACCATAATGGATAGAATATCTGCAAATACTAAGTTAAACATCACTAAAATCCACAAGGTGAATATTTTGATTTTTGTACTCATTTTTGGCGTATTGTGATCGCAATTGTAAAGTACTATACCCCGCTCGGGGAGAGATAGCCCTTCTTGGCGCGAGAGCTATTGTTAACCTTTTCTTTTGCGTATCGTTTATTTACTTTGTGATACGGCAAAAGTACTTTGAGTAAGTACTACTATTCGTTAACTTAAGTTAATAAATGAAAGCTTGATTATGGTAATTTTTGCTGTTTCGGAATTTTGATGTATAGCTCATTCCGAATTGCCCATCAAAATAACAGGCACACCGCCCGTCGAAATCCGGTACACATCAGTCCCCACTTCCTGCATGGCTGGGGATTCCGCTGCAGCATCCAAAGCTTCTGGCGTCTCAAAATGCAACGTAAGCATGAGGTAATAGACGAGGGCGCCGTCAGGTGTCGGCATGAACCGGGTCACCGTGTAAGGTTTTGAGTCAGCTGGAATGTCTGCTTTTTCATGCAAAAGCATCAAATGTGCCGCGAAGTCTGCTTCAAATTGGTCTACATCCGCTGGCGGTGGGTAAAGGAAGAGGAGTTGAAACATCGATGCTGAAGATTGGAGATTGGAAATAAATGAGCACAGGAGGTCGCTTGGCTAGCACCTCCTGTGCTCAAAGTCGAATAACAAAGATGCGCGTAAGGTTCACCTCACGCCTGGTACTATTTTCCCCCTTTCGCTACAAAGAGCAAGCCCTCTTTGAAGCCAGGATATGGCGATATGCCCCAATCGTCAAAGGCTTGGTACTTGCTGGCGATTTTATTGCCCGATTTGCTGGCCAACAAGCTGGCGAAGGCGGTCATGTTTTCGTTCACTTCGGGGATGTTGCTGTTGCTGTAAGCCCCGTTCAGCGAGGCCAGGAAGATTTTCCGGTCCTTAAATTTGTCGGCACTTTGCAAGGCCTTGTTGGCCAATCCCGTGAAGAAATCATTGTTTTTATCATACCATTCCTTGCTTGCGGCGATGTAACCGTTGAACAAGGTCGGTTTGCTCAGCATGGCGTACAAGGGAAAGGACCCCGACAGCGATCTGCCGTGCAATACCCGCTGCCCATTACAGCGGTACTTTTTTTCGATGGACGGGATCAATTCTTGCTCCAGGTAGGACAGGTATTTGTCGTACACGGCGTTTTCCATCTCCCTTTCCAGCCTGTCTTCCACGTTGATGCCAACCACGATCATTTCGGGTGTGCCGTTTTCTTCGTGCAGTGTTTGGGTTAAAGCCGCAATTTCTTCCACCATTTCGTCTGTCACTTGTAGAAAGAACAAGACCGGGTACTTTTGTTGGGAAGCAGCATAGCTGTCAGGTAAACGAACCATCTGTTTGACGTTTTTTTTCAGAATGGATGATGCGGGATTGCTTGCCACCACCTTAGGGGTTTGGGCCTGGAGGAGTCCAGCTGAGCATAGGCTCAAAATAAGGAGAAGCGCTAGGTTTTTAGGCATTGTATTCAGTTTTTATTGGTTATCGCCGAGGGGCGGTTTAGCGAATAAACGTTGAACGTGGCAAGTTTTGATTGTATAGCCTGGTAAATTCAGGTTTTTTTAACAGTTTAGCAAGTTAAAAAATTGAAGCTTGCCAAATCTTGGATTTTTATGGGGATTTGGCAGTTCTATTGCTAACCTTCTATTTGATGGTAAATTGATAAGTCCCCGCCGGTGCTGCCCTTGGTTGGGTTTCTTTTCTGCCGGATTTTGATTCGGCAGCGATGTAATACTCAACAGTTGCGCCCTTTTGATGATAAGGGATTTCGTAGAAAAAATGAGCCGGGTTTTCAGTTGGATTGAGTGCAGCACTTCTCCAATTGCTTTCGCCTAAAATCCTCCAAAACAATTGAACCTTATCTTTTACCAAGCCTTTTTTGCTGTAATCAATGATGGTGGTATAGACGATGTTTGCGTGTTTTGCATCCACTACTTTGTCGATTCTTTTGGTGCTGATGAACAGCATTTCATTATCCCAAACCGCTCGGGTACGGCAATGCAAGGCATCGCCACCTTTCCAGCCATAGCCCGATGAATATTGCTCTTGCATGCCTGGGGCCAGGAAGGGCTCTTCTTTCAAGGCAAACTCAAAACCTTTTACGGTATAACCAGGCATTGCCTTTCGCCAGGTTTGCAAGGCCATATTATCGGCTTTGATTTGGAACAGCGGGACGTAAATGGTTTTATTGACAATGATGGAATTGGTGTAGGCGGCTAATTTTTCAGCCTCATATCGAGCAGTTTGTAGCCTCAAAATTTCGTAAGGGCGACCATATACCGTTTTTAACTTTTTTAACTCATTTTGAACGATGTTCTCATAAACGGGATATAATTCATGGTCTGCAGGCGGCTCGGCTACCAGCATCCGCTCTGCATCCAATAATTTCATAAAACAGTCCACGTGTTGAATGCCCATTTTTTCAAAATTGGAAACAATATGGTAGCTGTTGATTCCCTGCAACTCCTTGTTGAGTTTGAAATACTGGGCTTCGGGTATCTGGTGGAATTTGTTTTCGCTGGGTAAAATGCAAGTCGAAAAAGCCGTACCCAAACCATCGGTTATAAAGTTGCCGCCCGTATTGATGAATGGCAGGTTCAATACATCCAAGTCCAAGCCTTTTCCCAATGGCACGATCGTTGCATCATCTATTTCCGATTTCAAGACTTCATGTGGTGTATCGGAGAACAAAGAATACAAGCTATCGCTGCATCCCCATTTGGCTCTGGGCGGAACATAAAGACAATTGGCATCTGCGAGTTTCATTTTGCCATCTGGGGTGAATATTGCATTTGGGCCCCAATCTCTCGTCCACCAAAAGTCGATTCCCCGGGGTACATACACAAATGTATTTTGGGAAGCCTCAATGCCCCATTTGCCGTACCATTTTTGAGCTTCTTTTTTGATGGAATCATTTTCAACCAGGGTGTAGAGGTGATTGTCTTTGGCCAACTCTACAAGCAATTTGTGGGGCAAAGCCAAAGGCCACGCTACCAAGGTTCCTTTCGCGGGTTCCCATTCGGCGGCGGTTCGGTTGGTGTTGCCCTGGGTATAGTAATTGGCCCCAGTATCCTCTTTTTGAGTGTCTGAATGCTTGGAACAAGCAGTGAGCAAGCAGAGTAACAGCAGAAATAGGTCTTTTGAGTTCATTTTATTCAGTTTTTCTTTGGCCCTTACTAAACTGCACTTCCTTGTACTCCGACTCATCCGGTGGCCCGGCGGTGATTTGTAGTTTGGGATTGCCCGTCAGGGTCATTACCACCGAGCCAAAGGTACCACCCCAGCGGTTGAAGGTACGGCAAACGGGGTTACCCGGGTCGTCCTTGGCGCGCAAGGCGGCTTTGATGTCGGCGTCTTTGGCGTTTGGAAGTGCGGCGATGCGCCCTTGCACTGAAGCAAGGCGAATGCCGCTGTTTCCTTTTTCCGGCTCCTTGTACCAGTCTTTCAGGTCGTCGTTGGCGACGGGGTGGTTGGTGTGGTACACAGTGCCGTTGGTATTTTGGGGGTCAAAACGCAGGACTTTGTTGCAAGACGCTTCAAAGTCATAGACTTCGCCCTTGATACCGATGATGTAGTTTTGCCCGGAGGCATGGGGTACGCTTTGGATGAAGCGCAATATCTCGTCTTTGTCGGTGCTGCTGAGGATGCGTCGCACGACGAAAGCGACGGGCAGTCCCGTGGCGTTGGCTTTGAGTTGCATCAGGGTGTTCATGCAGGCACCGATGCCCGCTTCGTTCAGGCCATTGAGGGCGATGAGGCCGGGATAGGTCAGGATGAGTTGTTCGGGCGTTTTTTTGGTTTTTGCTAAGCGCATCAAGACCTGATAGCCGTCGGTGTAGCCTTCCAAGTCCATATTTTGGGCGATGTAGCCGGGGTTGCCATCGCGGGCGGGAACGCCGATGCCGCTGCAATGGTGTTTGTCGCGGGCATCCTGCCACACCCAAAATTCGTCGAGCAGGTTGTGTACCATAATGTCATTGAAAGCCTGCCCTGAACCGTCGGCGATGCCGCGCACCTCTTCATACAGATCCGGCGTCCATTTTTTGATGGCTTCATCGAATTGAGCGTATGCAAAAAAATCCACCACCACCTGATCGGCAGGTTTGTTCAACTCGTTTTCCACGCTTTTTTTCCATTTGGCGACAATTTCGCCGATTTCTTTTTTCAGTTGTTGGCCGTGTTGCAGGCCGCGTGTGTAGCCGCTGCCGTGGAAGCTGACTTCGCGAAGGCGGCGATGAGGCGGATTAGGGTTCGCTGCGGATTGTGCTTCTACATTTTGGAGCAGGGCTGCGCAAAACAGGCAGCAGAGGATGAAGGTGGTGTTTTTCATATAAAAAGGCTTGTCATTTTTGGTATAAAAAATACGGTTCTATCCCTTAATTGCCGTATTGAGAAAAAAGGTAAGTGGAAATGCTCTTTTTTTAAAATTAATTCAAGGGCAATTGGATCTCAAAAGTTGTTGGTGCTCCGGGTATGCCAGACACGCTTAGCGTTCCTCCATGCCCTTTGGTCACAATATCATACGCCGAACTTAGTCCCAAACCCGTCCCTTGTCCGGTAGGTTTGGTGGTGAAGAGGATACTATTCCATACTTTCAAACAAGACATCCATTGTCAAGGAATTTTGCACCAATGAGGCGGCGTATTCATTAGGTTCCAACCCAAATGTAGTGACAAAGGTTAGGTAAACCGACTTATTGGTATTGGTTATTTCTTTAAAAAGCCCGATTTTGTTGCGCAATTCTTCTGCATAAGCCTTTGTAATGGTGAATTTTTTGATGGAGAATTTCATTTCACACAAATTAATGACTCTATCTCTACGATCAATCAATAAATCAATTTGTATTTTTTCACTATCCGAGCCCCCCGTCCATGCGCTTGTTTGCGTTTGAACGCCTGATATACCCAATGCTTTTTTGATGCAATCCGCATGGGTCAAACAAAGGCGCTCAAAAGCAAACCCGTTCCAAGCCCTTATTTGCGGATTGTCCAAACCATTCAACCAGGCATTTTTATCTTCAAATTGCTGTTCTATCATAAATTTTAAGTAAAAAATGGAAAAGAAATCGGTTAATTGATAGAGCGTGTTTTTTTGGATTTTGCCAAACTCTCGGTATCGTCTGATGAAATTGCTTTCTTCTAATTCTTTCAAAATTTTTGATGCTCCACCGCCTTCAGGTAGTTTCGCCAATTTTATCAATTCATTCCTGCCTAATCCTTTTAATTTTTTTGCCAGTGCTTCGATCACCGCAATATGTCGTTCCGATTTTTTAAACAAGGAGATGTATAAATTTTCAAACTCTTGGCGTAGGGATGCATTAGGTCTAAAGCACAAGCGGTCAATATTTTGCATCACACTTTCCCCTGTTTCAATTTGCTCCAAATAAAAGGGAATGCCACCAAAAGCCATATAGAGTTGGACAATTTGATAACGGTCAAAAACGCCTGCTTTTTGTTTTAAAAAGGTTTCCGTTTCATTTAAGGTGAAAGGCTCCAAACTGATTCGGTGGGTGATGCGATTGTGCAACCCGCCTCGATTATTCAATAAATTGCCGATCATCCAAGTAGCGGCCGAACCACATACCACCAACATGATGTCACTACGGGCACTTGCCCAAGAGTTCCAAAAATGCTCGAGGGCTGAAATGAAATAGGATTGTGGTGTATCCAGCCAAGGCAATTCATCCAAAAAAACAACTTTTTTTTCGGCTGCTGATTTTTCCAAACCCTCCATTAACAATTCAAAGGCACCGAACCAGTTTTTGGCAGGTTTTACGCTTTCCATTGCTGGAAAATACTTCAAAAGAGCGGAATGGAATTTTAGCAATTGGTGCTTTAAGGGCGCATTGGCAATACCCGTCACTTGAAAAGTAAAATCATCGCCAAGAGTTTTTCGGATTAAAAAGGTTTTCCCTACGCGTCGCCGACCATACACCGCAACAAAAGCCGATTTTTGTGTGCCTTTTATTTTTTCCAATAAAGCAACTTCTTGTTTTCTACCGATTAGTATTTCTTTCATGGCGAGCAAATTTGCCACAAATATACTTTTTTTAGACTTGTGGACAAAAAGCTCTTAGCAAATTGTCCATAAGTCGATAAAAAATAGATTAATGGACAATTTGCTAAGAGAATGGGTGATTTTTAAGCGCTTAATTTTAAGATGAACAAAGAACCACCTGTGTTGGCGCTTTCATCTGCGATGGGACTTTTCACCTCTAAACTTCCACCATGCCCCTTCACCACAATATCATACGCCAAACTGAGCCCCAAACCAGGCTAAATATTTCTCGATTTGTCCAGTAAGGTAGTAAGGTAAATTGAGCAAGTGATAAACCTTTCCACTTGGGGTATCCAGGGTGTTTATGCTCAGCTTTCCACCGTAAACCCTCACGGCCAGGTGTTGAGGGGAATGCTCCATAAAAGCGTGTAATGATCGCAAACGACCTGTAGCACCCGACTTAACTTCTATAGGAATGATACTGCCATCATAAACATAAACATAGTCCACTTCAGCGGTCGTGTCTTTCTTTTCACGGGTCCAGAAATGGAGCTCGCTGAGAACGTTATATTGTGTAGCCAGAAGCTCCTGTCCTACGATATGCTCGGCTACTTTACCCTTATACACCAGGTCTAAATTAGGCGTTCCGATGATTTCTTTTTGAATTCCAGCTAAATGATTCATCAAACCCGTGTCCAACAATTGCAGACGGGGCGATTTCTTTTTGTCGGGAAAAAGTGGTAAAGAAGTACCTGTGCAAGGATAAACCAAATACAAGAGTAGCGCTTTTTCGATGGTTCTAATGGCTTCTCCCACTTCTCTGCTGCCGTAGTTGGACTGTCCAAAGTGTTGAAATTTGATACGCGTTCCTGCTTCTACACTCATGCTTTTGATCACATGTCGAATCACTTGTACCATGGTACTGTTGCGGGCATATTTCTCAACATCATTCATATACGAAACCAAGAGCGATTCATAGATGGGAATCAATGCAGTGAGGTTGCGGTTTTCAACATAATGAGCGATGATTTCAGGCATCCCACCAATGAGGGTGTAGGTATGAAACAATTGCAGCAATTTATCATGGGCAAAATCAGCAACGGGAATCGTTCGGTATTGCTGGAGTGCCGCTTTTTCACCCATTGCGTCCAAAAACTCTTCAAAAGACATGGGGCGCAACACTTTGAACTCAACTCGACCTACTGGCATGGTCATGTTTTCATGCAAAACAGCTTCGAGCAATGATCCCGCGGCAACGACATGCAATTGAGGGAAATCTTCATAAAAATACCGCAATAAGTTGATGGCTTCCGGCACCTCCTGTATCTCATCAATAAAAATCAGGGTGTCTGCTTGTTGAATGTTTTTGTCTTTGAGAAAAAAAATAGCTTCAACCAGGGTAGGAAAACGGGTATAATTTTGGAAAATAAGGGCATCTTCTTTCCTTTCAAGGTTGAGGTAAATGAACTGCTGGTATTGGAAGGCGAATTGCTGTACCACGGTTGTTTTACCAACCTGCCTTGCACCTCTAATAATCAAGGGTTTGCGATTGTTGGAATGCCGCCACTTAACAAGTTCTTCAAGGATATTGCGATGGTACATAGTTGTCGATTTCACATAGCGACAGTAAATTTACCATTTTTTTGTGATAAAAAGGTAGTACTTAATGGTAATTTTTGAATCAAAATGGTAGATGTTTATTTAAATGGTAATTTTCATGGAGAAGATTGTGCCATGTTCCTCTGTACTAACTACCTCCAAACTACCCCCATGCCCGTTCGTCACAATATCATACGCCAAACTCAACCCCAACCCCGTGCCTTGCCCGGTAGGTTTGGTGGTGAAGAAGGGTTGGAAGATTTTCTCACGGATGGATTCAGGGATGCCATTACCGTTGTCTTGCACCTTGATGATGATCTGATCACCCGTTTTTTTGGTGGAAACGGTGACGGTGGGGTGGTATGGGGCATGGGCACCCGCAAGGGATGCCCCTACGGTGCTTCGGCTACGCTCAGCAACCGCATAAAACGCATTATTGATCAAATTCAGCAACACCCGGCCAATGTCCTGCGAAATGACCGAAACCAGGGGCAAATCAGGATCAAAATGGGTCTCTATCGTCGCATTGAAAGAGTTGTCCTTCGCCCGCAAGCCATGATAAGCCAGGCGCAAGTATTCATCAGCCAGGACATTAATGTCGGTCGGCTCTTTCACCCCCGCACTCGCACGCGAGTGCTCCAGCATCCCCTTGACGATGGAGGAAGCACGTTGGCCGTGGTGGTTGATTTTAGAGAGGTTGAGTTTGATGTCCGCAGCGATTCCAAAAGCATCCTCGGGTTTTCCAGCTTTGAATTCACTTTCCATTTCCTCAATGAGTTCGGCGCTCACCTCAGCGAAGTTGTTGACAAAATTCAGTGGGTTTTGAATTTCATGAGCGATGCCCGCAGTGAGCTCCCCGAGGGAGGCGAGTTTTTCGGATTGGATGAGTTGCTTCTGCGTATGCTGCAATTCACCCAGGGTTTTTTCTATTTCCTGCTTTTGTGACTGCAGCAGGGTATTGGCTTTTTGTTTTTGCCGGTTGTTTCGGTACAAGATTAAAGCCAGCAACACAAAACCTGTAATGATACTGATCAAACCGTACATCTTTAGTTTGGTTTCGTACCGTTGTTTTTCTTCCCGGCTTTGCTGCTCCAATTGCTGTTGCCGGTTGGCTTCGTTAAAACTCAGGGTTTGAAACTGTCTTATTTTATCGACATTGTAAAGGCTGTCTTTAGCGGCGATGGAAAGCTGCAGGTATTTATAAGCGCTGTCGGGTTGGTTGTTAGCTTTGTATAATGCTGCAATCATCGGACTTATTTCGGCAACATAGTACAATGAAGTTTCACCCATTGCCCGAACGGTCATCTTGTTGGATTGAAAATAGTTCAATGCCTGCCGTCCAAAATACAAGGCAGAATCAATACGTCCGGTATATTGAAAAACCTTTGCCATACCGGCCTGCGCGAGTGCGGTAAAGTGGCCTGCCCAAACTGGTGTAACTGGAATGATTTGTCTGTAATTTATTAAAGCAGAATCACTTTCATTCAATGCAGCATATATATCGGCAAGTAACCGGTGGTTAATGAGGAAACTTAACCCCGAATTGATTGGGCTTAAATCTCTTGCCTGTTTAGCATAAGCCAAAGCCGCAGAAAGGTTCTTCAGTCTGTAAAGGGCGGTGGCAATATTTGCTTTTGACCATCGTAGATGTGGATAGTACCTGTTGTCATTTGAATTTAATGTGGCCAGAACAGAATCCTGTTGTTTTGCATAATACAACATACTCTGGTAGTCTTGCATGGAAAGATAATCTGAAGTGATATTACCCAGCGCGTCAACCAGTTGAAATTTATCTTTTGCCTTTTCAGCAAGTTTTAGGTTTTCCAGGCGCATTTCTAATGCTTTGGGGTAGTTTCCCAATGAATGGAGCAATGCAGCTGTTAATTCCTGTAAGTATTGGAGTCCTGCTGAAATGCCATCTCCCATCCCTTTTTTTAAATTATTGGATGTCTTCATTTTTTGCACCAATTGAAGTGCCTGCTGAGTATAGTAAAAAGCTGAATCAGTATTAATGAACTCGGTGTTGAAAGCATATATATTGGCAAGTGATGCCAATAACCCTATGCGGGTTGTATCGGGTATTTGCATCGAAAGCATTTTCCATTTATCCATAAAAAACTGATTCCGCCACGCCCATACTTCATCTCTTAATACGGTGTCTTTCCTGATTGTAACTATCCTGTCCGGCACTTCCGTCATATCAAACTGCTTTTCTACGCTGAACCAACTTCCCCGGTGAAATTTGTAACGGATGGTTCCTGCTTTTACATTCAGGGTAATGGATTTTTGTCTTTTACCATGCGGCTTCATCAAGTAAATCGGGTTGGCGGTGGAATCCCAGTTGCTGAAGCTGCCGGTTATAAAAATGCTGTCGTGCTCAATGGCAGTATGTTCTTTTACAATAAAAGTTACCTTAATCTGAGCTGGTAAATAAGCCGCAAAAAACAGCAGTAATAATATGGAAATGCTTTTCTTCATTTATAAAGTTGTTGAATCTGGTAAATTTCATTGGTTAAAGTGCTGATCTTGGAACTTGAATCTCCACACTTTAAAGGTAACTAAAGAGATGCAGGAACACAAAAAGACTTTCCCAATGCGGGGTTTGGCCTTCCGAATGGTAGGAAATGGGCTCCGAATGGAATGTTTTTGAGCGACAACAGTCGATTGAATTGGTTTAAAATTCAGCTTGGTGGATGTGTTCCAAATGGAATGATACAGTTTCGATATTCTATTAACTTTTCGCGATTTAATTTCAATTCTTTGACGCAACAACGTCCAATGACTGTGGTGCCAATGATGAGGGTCGCTTCTTGATTCCAAGCGAAATGTTCATCCCAATTGTCTGTGCGAGGATTGAACAAGGGAACCCATTTCTCGCTCAATTCATCAAAAGTTTTGATCTTATTGGATTTTAGACGATTGCACAGGAAACAAGCGTAGGCAAGATTTTCGAAAATAGATGTGCCGTCTAAACTTTCAGGAATAATGTGATCAATGGTGAAGGATGTAGGTGAGTACTTATCCTGGCTTTTGCAGTATTCACAACAATTTGATGCACGCAAAACGACAGCTTCCTTGAGCGAATTTGATATATAAAACTTGGGCATCCTACTAAACGTTTAGACCCAATTGCTCCATCAATTGATCAACAGAGACTTGTCGAAGCATGGCCAATTGAGTTAAGTGTTTTAAGCGCTCAACGCTATAATTTTCAAAGGCTTCGGCCAATTGTAGCGATTCTATTTCTTCTTCTGAACTTAAGGCACCGAACTCCAATTTCCAATCGAGGTATTTTAAACGGTCTAAATTTGATGGATCAAATTCGGTTGTAATTTTATTCAATAAATTGGCTTCTAGATCAGAGAGTACTTCTGTTCCATTTCGTTGCAATCTCAGGGCGAATAACCCCTTGAAAAGCTCATCTAATTTTTTTGTTTCTAGGCTTTTAGCACTGTTTAAGATTTCAGAAACAGACATTTGTGCATCCATGGTTTAATGATTACTACATTAAAAATAAAGCATTTAGACTAGAAAACCTAATTTTCATGGATGTTTCAAACCAATGAAAATTTCAAGGTGAAGATTGTTCCTGAACCTTCTTCACTTTCTACCTCCAAAGTTCCCCCATGCCCTTTAGTCACAATATCATACGCCAAACTCAGCCCCAAACCCGTCCCTTGCCCGGTAGGTTTGGTGGTGAAGAAGGGTTGGAAGATTTTCTCGCGGATGGATTCAGGGATGCCATTGCCGTTGTCTTGCACCTTGATGATGATTTGATCACCCGTTTTTTGGGTGGAAACGGTGATGGTGGGGTGGTATGCGGGATGTTGTAGAGACGTTGCATGCTGTATAGACGTTGCATGCAACGTCTCTACGTTGCGTTGATGCACCGTGCTTCGGCTCCGCTCAGCAACCGCATAAAATGCATTATTGATCAAATTCAACAGCACCCGCCCAATGTCCTGCGGAATGACCGAAACCAGGGGCAAATCAGGATCAAAATGTGTCTCTATCGTCGCATTGAAAGAATTGTCCTTCGCCCGCAAGCCGTGATACGCCAGCCGCAGGTATTCATCAGCCAGGGCATTGAGATCAGTGGGTTCTTTTACGCCTGTACTCACCCGTGAATGCTCTAGCATACCTTTTACGATGGAGGAGGCGCGCTGGCCGTGGTGGTTGATTTTGCTGAGGTTTTGTTGCAGATCGGCGCTAATGGCTTTGGCTTCTTGTATATCGCCTTTATCGAGTTCAGCATCCATTTCAACCAGCATCTCAGCACTCACCTCAGCGAAGTTATTGACAAAATTCAGCGGGTTTTGAATTTCATGGGCGATGCCTGCGGTGAGTTCACCGAGGGAGGCGAGTTTTTCGGATTGGATGAGTTGGGCTTGCGTGGCCTGGAGGCTGCGGTAGGCATCGGCATTGTCCAGCGCCACGGCGGTGTAGG
>ENA-UOWO01006189-UOWO01006189.1-activated-sludge-metagenome-genome-assembly--contig:-NODE-6189-length-12301-cov-4.665768_pt1 | contig 12301 bp, 15 predicted proteins | sample MGYA00238148_ERZ761564 | MGnify/ENA primary metagenome ERZ761564 (study PRJEB28885, sample SAMN05720194) | activated sludge metagenome | isolation source: Anaerobic digester | place: USA...
AATGTCAATGTTAGATTTTGGCGTGAAAATAATTGGATTAATAATTGAACCAAGGCCGAGAATCCAGAAAATATTAAAAATATTGGAACCGACAACATTTCCGATGGCAATATCAGTTTGTTTTTTATAGGCGGCTACTGCTGAGGTCGCGAGTTCCGGTAGAGAAGTTCCTACCGCCACGATTGTTAAACCGATTAAAGATTGACTGATATTTAAAGCGGTGGCAATTGCCACAGCGCCGTCCACCACCCATTTGCCGCCAAACATCAAACCAACCAAACCCAAAGCGATATACAAAAAAGATTTCCAAGTGGCCATTTCTTTCAAATCAGCTTCAGCAGCTGATTTATCACCTTTACTAATACCAATAATGTAGTAGAAGAAAATAATAAAGAAGGCTAATAAAATAAAACCATCAATGCGACTTAAGATGGAAATTGGTCCGCCATCAATAAATTGATCATTAACTAAGGTACCCAAAACTAAAATTGCTAACAAGCTGAAAGGAATTTCTTTCCAGACAGTATTTTGTTTGGTTGATAGTGGATAGATTAAAGCCGCTACCCCCAAAATTAAGAAGATATTAGCAATGTTACTACCTAATACATTACCAATGGCGATTTCGTTGTTGCCATTTAATCCAGCCATAATATTCACAACCAATTCCGGCATAGACGTGCCAAAAGCGACAATCGTTAAACCGATGACAATGTTGGAGATGTTGAATTTTTTAGCAATGGAAACTGACCCATCCACTAATAAATCAGCACCTTTCAGTAAGGCAGGAAAGCCCAAAGCAAACAAAATGTAAAGCCACATAGGTTTAATTTTTGTTTATTAAAATAAAAAATATGCTATGAAACCATCATAGCATATTTTTTTAACTTAGAGAATTAGGAATGGACTGATATTAATATTTTAATATTATTTCTACCGTAGGTGAGATCCTCCTGACATTCGTCAGGATAAATTCCTAAATTTTTCTTTCAGAAAAATTTTCCAGGATGATATTATAAACCGCATTGGTTAGTGAAACCCTCGCAGGATGGGGAAATTGACATACAGTTAATTTTTTCATTGTCCCACTTGGCACATTCGCCCATGCAGGAGTTATAAGCATCTTTTTCTAAAGCTTCAGTGGCACTGGGGACTTGAGAAATGCATTTTAAAACATAGTTATTACAAGCGGCTGGGCAATTATTTTCAGAGCTTGTTTCGGTTTCGTTATTACCGGGTTGTCGGCAGTTACGAGCTAGTTCATCGCAGGTTTTAAAATTTTTCAAACAAGCTTTTTCAACATTGGTGGCATTTTGGCATTTATATAAACAATCATTTTCCGTTAAACTGGTGCATTTTGGAAGGGCGGTTTCACAAATTGCCGGGCAATCATTATCGCGTGGATCAGTAGTAGTGGTTTCAATCGTGGCAGCAGTGTCAGTGGGAATATCACCGATCGATTGAACCGGTGTTTCTTCTTTTCCGCAAGCACTTAAACTTAAAATTGATAAGGCAAAAACCGATAAAATTAATATTTTTTTCATATTTTTTTTATGATATTGAATTATTAGGGAAGAGTGCGGAAAGTCCCGACAATGCCAGCAACTTCGGTGCGACGAGTACTCATGTCGGCGTTGGCAGCAAATTGGGCAGTATCATAGGCAAAAACATATTGGCTGTTTTCTCCTAAATATCCAGGTAAAGGGCCTTCCATGCTTTGTAAGTCAGTCCATTGTCCAAGAGTAAAAATACTAATATTAAAAATAGAATCCTGAGCCGTAAAACCAAAATCAAGAGAGTTGCTATCACCAACCGGGGCACCCCAACTTAAAGTTCTTTCAGTTGCAATGTAGCCGGTCCAGCTACTAGGGAAGGTTAAAGCAAAACCATAGTCGTTGTTGTTGTAGAAAATTGCGGCTGGGGCATCATTAAGTGGTAATGGTTCTTCATCAAGGATTTCTTCTTCTCCTTCTTCTTCAATAATTGGGTTTTCAGTAGCGTCTTCTTCCCCGGGAATCTCATAATCATCAGAAGCGTTGATGTTGATTTCCGGAGGCAGATAATTGTCATTGGAATTTTTACTTTGAAAATAAAAATACAAAGCAGCTGTTCCCAATAATACCGCAATGATAATCAGAAGAATTAAGGTAAAACAAACATTTTTTTTACTGCAAGCACCGGTTGAACAAAAACAGCATTTGCGTCCACATTTTTGACAAATTGTCCCGCAGGCACAAGTTTCTCCACATTCGCACTTGCCGGTAAGACCGCAAGAGCAAGGAGTTTGATTTTGATTTTCCATAAAAATTTTTATTAAAAATTTATTTACAAAATATTTTTTGGTTTGCTTGGTAATAGATTTCGACTAGTGGTACCAAAATCATTTTCATCAGTATTCATTTTTTTTATAATACCATCAACTTTGATAAAGATTTCTCCTTGGTTAAAAGGAATATTATAGCTTTTAAGTTTTGCTTGAAATTCTCGTGATTGTAATTGTGAAGGCGGTTGATTGGCCAGTTCTTGGAATTGTTCGTTGCTAAGGTTGGCACGCACCGCCAATTCAATCGGTGCTTGAGAGGGAATTCGTTTTGGCCCAGTAAAAGGAGGCATTTCTGGTCGTTCTGGGATTATCGGTTTCATGGCGATCATATGTTTTTTGATTAAATAATTGCCCCTTTATTATAACACCTTTATTTATATTTATGAAGGTTTTAAGGATTTTTATGAAAAGCGCCCGGTTTGACATTTTGTCAAACCGGGCGCTTTCAATATTCCTATTTTTCTATTATTTATTCAAGGCCGCTCTGGTTAAAGCACCGACATAGCCGACCGGGCTGATGCCATTGGCACTTTGGAATTTCATGACAGCGGCGCGGGTGGCATAACCATAGAACATAGTTTCGTTGCCAGGAGAACCGGCTCCGACACTAGCAACTTGGTAACCTTTGTTATTTAAGAATTTTTGCAATTCTTTAATATCATCACCGCTCATGCCCAAATATAAATTGCGAGTAAACATGTATTTACCGGTGGGCGTGGTCGGAGCGACACTCGGGCCGTTAAGTTTAGCGCGGGTGGCGGCGTCCAGCATGCCGTTCACGGTCAAGCCATTGGCTTGTTGGAAGCGCGTGATTCCGGCTTTGGTCAAACTGCCGAAAAAGGAAGTTTCCCAACCCGGAGAAGTGGCGCCACTGGCAGCTAAAGTATAACCAATGCTGTTTAAGCATTTTTGTAATTCTTTGACATCAGCGCCACTCATACCGGCACTCAAATCACGAGTGAAAGTATAAGCACACAATTTTGTTTGTGTTGGAGTAGTAGCGTCACCACTGACCGTGCCGGTCTTGGTTAAAAGAGATTTCAAAGTCATTTCAATGCGGTTCACGCTCAAAGCGCTGAATTTGACTTTAATGTCTTTGATATTATCACCATCCAAATCAACTTGTGTTTCATTGCCCAAAGTCAAGGAGAAGTATTGTGGATCAGATTCAATCTTGAAACTGACGATTTGTTGCGCCATATCCAAACCGGTAATGGTCATGGTATGTTCGCCATAGGTGTAAGTGCTGCTATGCAAAGCTTTGAAATGAGCGACAGAATCAACATAAGCGAATAAGTTCAAACCTTCGGTGGATAAAGTACCAACAGAAACGCTTTGTCCCATACCAACAGTTTGGCTGGTTTCGCCATCACCGGTAGGCGTCGGGTTGTTGTAAGCAATGCTGATTGGTCCGACATTGCCAGTTGGGCTGTGTGGGGTTTCTGGTAATTCATATTCATCATAACCAATATAAGAAGATGCTTTGGTCGCTTGGAAAGTGCACATACCGTCAATATCAACCACGCACGTGGCAGGGGAGACAATGCCATCACTGGTCCAGGTAATCCCATCAGTGCTACGTTTGATATCTAAGGTTTGATTATATAAATCAGTACCAATATAAATTTTGATGGTAATTGGCATGGAAAATTGCAACCCTAAACTAGGAATTCCCCAGTTTAAAGCACCGTAAACTACGTCGCCACTGGCCAAGCCGGTAACGGTGGCTTCGTCCAATTCACTGGCTTCCAATAAGGAGCCATCAATATTGCCACCACCGATTTTGGTGATAATGGTGCCACTCGGTAAAATCACTTTACTGGTGCCATCGCCATCGGTCACGGCAATTGTCAATTCTTCAGTGACCATAATTTGACTGGTGTTGGTATAATCAGTCCCGACAATCGCGAACGTGCCGGAAGTGAAATTATCTTCCAAAGCGGTCGGATCGATTTCTAAAGTACTGGCTTCAGTGCAATCTTCCACGGTGCAGAACGGACGATAAAAAACGGAAGTATCAGCATCGGGAGGAGTGATGGTGTCGCCGGAACCTTCCCAGACGCCCGAAATATTTGGACCACTATCAGAACCCCACCAGTTGTTTTTGGCATTGACAATGCCTTCGTTGTTTTCAATATGTAAACCGGTAGTGACATTAATACTGTCGTGAATTTTGTTGCCGGTAATGGATAAATTATTGGCATTTGTGAAAATGGAAATATTTTCTAATTGATCATAAATATCATTGTTTGGTCCGATTGTGACGGCTGACATTTGGTCACCGCCAGCGAAAATGATACCACCATTAGCGTTGTTATAGATATTATTTCCGCTAATATTTGTACCGGAGAAATCATAACTTCCACCACATAAACCGGGGTTACAGGCCATGCCAATGCCCCAAGTATTATTATAAAATTCATTGCCACTAACACTGTAAGCGCCATTCCACAAATCAACTCCGTTATATTCATTGTCATGGATTAGATTGTTGGAAACAATGCCACCGCTGCCTAATTCCACAAAACTGATACCCATGGCGCCGCCGGCAATGTCATTGCTTTCAATGGTGGTACCGGGGAAAGCTCCCACGTTAATGACCGGTTGAGCATAACAATAATTACCGGGAGCAGTGGTAATATTATGTTCTAAGCCTAAACCAATAATGCTGACATTATCAGCTTGCACGGCAAAAACAGTTAAACAATTGTAGTTTCTGACAATTGGTAAAGTCATCATATCTACCGGTGTTGGTCCGGTAATAGTTAAATCAGGAATATCCAAATTGATAGTGGTGTCATACTCATAAGTACCATCAGCCACGTGAATGGTGGCACCGGGACCTACATTTAATAAGGCATCGGGAATGTTGTCAAAAGCGTCGTAGCCCCAGATGTGACCATCATTGGCGCCCAATGCTGTATAGTCATCATCAACGTAAACAGAGCTTGGCACATTTGGTAGATATTCGGCTGTAACGGTAATATCTTCAGTGACCCCTAAATCAGTACGAGGATTATCAGTGTTTCCGTCAGACCAACGATAAAAGAAATAATCGGCATCGGCGGTGACACCAACCGGTGTACCATCAGCGCCGTCCAAAACGATTTGACTGCCATCACCGACAATCACTCCGTGATCACCGGCATAATAAGTCAAATTCCATTGGAGAATCAAGGCATTGGCCGGTAAGACGCTCATTAAAATAAAGGCGCCAACCAGCAAAAGACTTTTGAAAAGTCCTTTCGTGTTTGTGTTCATAGAACTTGTTTTTAATTAAAATTTTTATTAGTTTGGTAAACTATTTTATAATTATTATTGTAGCAGATTTATAAAATAAAAAAAGAGCCAAAGTCTGATAAAATATTGTTTATTTTTGGCATAGGTATTGGTAGAAATCGGCATTGTCGGAATATTTTCTTTGGTAATCAGAATATTGTTGAATCTTTTTAAAGCCAGCTTTTTGTAAACAATCCAATAATTCACCTTTTTTAAAGGGATAAAAAAACAGGACGCCTTGTCGTCCTGTTTTTTTGTGAATATATTGGAAAGTAATTTTTTTGTTGGAAATTTGAATCGGTGTTGATTTTACATTATCACCGCAATAAACATATTTTTTTGAGTAGGGAAATGTGCCGGTTTTTAAAATTATATCTTTTTGATCTAAAATTTTTTGGTAGTTTCTTTCATCAATCAGTAGAATCCCACCTTTCTTTAAAATATGCAGAAAGTTTTGCAAAGTTTTCTCCCGATCTTTTTTCTTAAACAGATAGGTGAAAGAGTTACCCAAACAAGTAATGGCATCAAAATAATTGGCCGGTAAATGTTGATCTAATTCTCGCCAATCATAAGTTTTTAGCTTTAACTCCACGTTATTTTGTTTGGCGTTTGCTTGAGCTTTTTTTTGAAATTCAGGATCAAGCTCATTACTGATCACTTGTAATTTATTTTTCAAAAGATAGATGGAATCGGCCCCATCGCCGAGACAGGCATCAAAAATGTTTTGGCAATTGTGACTTCGTAGGGTTTTGAGAAGCCAGTGGTTTTCGCCCTGGCGTCGTTTTTTCCAGTCAATAAAATCACTCCACATATCAACTAAAATTTGGGAATTATAGTTGTGTTCGGTGTGGTTTCTCATAATATTTTTGAGAAGGAATTATTTTTATTATACTATGATTTTTCTGTTAATGTAAACCCCAAAAACGCTTGACACAAGTCAGATAATTGGGTTTAATATCCACAGTTCATTAACCGAGGCCTTGCGCCTCAGAAGGAGGGATTTTTATGGGGAAAAAAATGAAAGTCGGTAAAGCGGTGGTGGTCCAGAAGCTTTTTCTGAAGACCGACAGCATTTACGTCCACCATACCGCCATCGAAGCGCGTCAGCCGGTGGGCAGTAGGGGCGTGGTGGCGGAGCCGGTACCCCTGCACGACAGCCAGCTCTGGTTCGTCCGTATGGACAACGGCAAAAACGCCGTCTACCACGAGGGCGAGCTGGAGCAGCTCAAGTAGGGCAGGCGGCGCGATCGGTTTTTCACAGTATCGGATTTAGGTCCGATTTTTTTTATCTCCAAAAGCATCAGCAATTAAATTAAACAGTGGGGCGTTATCATCATTACTCACACGAATACGTAGATTGCGCACAAAAGCTTCACTGTCACTTGGCCAGCCGGCTTTTTCCAAAATATCGCGATGATCGTCTAATAATTGTTGCAGGGCATTTTCATCGTAGGCGAAAAGTGCTCCATGGTAAGCGATTCTACTTTCTTCGACATTTAGTTTAATGGTTTTTAAGCCTTTTTGACGAAGTTCCTGGGCCAGTTCATCGGGATTGACGTGGCAAACATCAGTTAAAGTATCAAGTGGCAAGTAGCCTAAAGGTTTTTCTGGTCCAACTTGATATAAATCTTTTAACAATTTGATTTTTTCTGGTTCTTGTTCGGTTGATTTTTTTGTGAAATTTTTTTTAAAGCTTGGAAATTCCATATATTGTTTATCATTTATTTAGCGAGGCGTTTGATTTCATCATACTAAAATTTAATTATTTCTTCATCCCGATAAGAACCATCCACAAAGGTTTGATGATAAGCGCCAGGCGCATACTTGTCATTAATCAAATCAAAAGAATATTTGAAAATTCCGTCATTGCAAATAATAATTTCCGTGAGGTTTTTCATGGTGAATCGGCCCAGTACATCATCAGGCCCGAGATTATAAGAAAATTCAGTGATGTTTTGCGGCGGCAAGCCCAAATCTAGATAGTCTTGGATTTGCGTGGCTCGTTGCTCATGATTTTGTTGGGCTTTTTTCTTTTGATAAGCGCCGGTGCTGGCAATGGCATAAATATTGGATAGTTCAACGCCTTGCGCTTGCATAAATTTGACGGTTTCGGTGATTTGTTTCAGCAGTGAAAAACTAATATGGGCGACAAGCAATTTGTCGGCGGTTTTGCCGACCAGCGTGCTACACTCGGACATTGAAACAAGCAAATACGGATTTTCGTGGCGAGGGATGGCCCACATTTCGCCTTGGCCGATTTTCATGAAAAGGTGGTGGTCGCTTTTTTGATAAAGATTGCGTGAATCGTAAGCTTCGCGAATGCTTTGCAAATCACCGCTGCCGCCGGGAATATCCGGTAATAGAAAATGTTTGAGTGGACCGCCGGCGCGTGCCATTTTGTTTTGCAAAGAACTTGCAAATTTTTCTTTGGGATAATTTTTATTGGGAACGATTTTCCCTTTTTCATTTTCAATAAACCATCGGTAAGTTTTTTTGACATCAGGACGGAAAATTTCTTCCATGATTTGTCTGGTCATCACTAAACGATCGTGACCTTCCAGTTCTGTTTCCAAAACAATAAATTCTTGGTCGAGCGGGGTGGCGGGCGCGCGTTCGGGGGTGGGTTCGTGATTCATGTGGTTTTATTCCGCAATCTTAGTTTCAAAATAAGCTTGCGTGGTGGCGGCACAGTTGTCATTGCCGGTAGCGATATTTTCTCCAATTTGACCATTGAAGTTATACAAGGCGGTTTTATTTTCAAAACATTCTTCTTTTCCGTAAGGATTGGTATCAAATTCCGGATCGCAACCGTCAATTTGTTCAAAATAAGTTTTTTTGTAATAACATTGTCCGTCGGTGGCGTTTCGGCAGACGAAATAATATGAATTTGGTCCGCCACCATCGTTGCTGGCAGTTTCAAAATCACCGCAGGCGGTTAAATCAGAGTAATTTTCCGAAACGGGGGTGGCGGTGGTATTTGTTGTATCAGTAGCGGTTCCGCAAGCACTTAAGCCAAAAATGGCAACAAAAATGATTAAAAATTTTACTTTAGTCATAACATTAGAGTTAATTTGTTAATGTCTTATTTATTCAAATAAGTAATCGTCAATTGCAAAATCGTGGCAAAGGAAACCCAAAGCAGATAGGGGATTTGCAAATAGGCAACCCAGCGCAAATGTGGGTAAATGGCAATAATCGTCCAAATCAGTGTGCCTAAAATTAAAATAATATCAATTGAGGCTAAAATATTACTTTTTAAACCGAATTGCAGGGGAGTGAAAGCAAAATTAAATACAAGATTGAGCACAAATGGCAAGGCAACCAGCCAAGAGAGGCTGCCGGTGATGGTTTTATAAAACACGGTGCCGAACGACGCGGCGATTAAGATGTAAAGAAATGACCAAACCGGTCCGAAAAGCCAGGCCGGAGGGGACCAAGTTGGTTTGATAATTTGTGAATACCAGTCGGATGTGGGCATATTTGTTTGAATATGGAATTATACTTTTATTATAGCATTAAACAAAAAAACGCCCAATGGCGTTTTTTTTTGGGGAATAATAAACAAAATCACAATCACATAATCAATATTAAACAATATAATTTATTTTTCCTCCACTATTTCACGTTTAACACCCGAAGCAAACACGTTGAGAGCCTGCATATATTGTGCTTCTGTGGCACGAATAGTGGCAGTACGTTTTTGTCCGCGTGATTTCGCACGCATATCTTCTAAAAATGCTTTAAGTCTTCGCGCTGTTGGTACATCCTTCCAATCAATAGTAATTGAGATTGCGGGCTCGTCTCGCAATGTACGCAGAAAGTCAAGAAATGAAATACCATCCATGTTTAAAAACTCTTGACTTATATCTCGTGGTGTTGGCTCATGCTCAACGTGTGATTTCTCATATTCCATAGGTTTTTGCTTAAAAAATAAATTATTTTACCTAATGTTTGTGCTTGATTTGAAGTTTATCACAAAAATGAAGTTTACGAAAAAGTTATGATGTTATCAAAATGATTTATTTTATAATATCCTCAAAATTATTTGTTAACATTCTTTTTAGATTTTTATAATAATAGGAAATAGAATCTTCCATGCCATTGAGTAGTCTTTTTTTTATTTTGGTAAATACCATGATTGTGGCATCGCCAATTTTTATACCCAAGCCTTGTTCGGTTTCCACCCATTCGCCCCCTAAAGTTTGTTTAATTGCTTCTCCCAAAAAACTTCCGAATAACACGATGACATTATCAATTTGAATCGGCGGCTTGTCTGGCCAGGATTCTTGTATTATGTTATCTAATTTCAAAATTGATTCCTCATCATAATTTAGTTCAATCCCAAAAGATTGTTTTGTTGTGTCAATGTATATTTGAGAATATTGCTTAAATTGGTTTTGGTCCATAGTATTGAAGAAATTATTTAGCTTAATGTATCGCATTACGGGGTTTTGTGGTTTTTTATTCGTTTGAAATAATCTAAAACTCTTTCTTTGCAATTCATAGAAAATTTTAATTTCGATATTTCAATTTCAGCTATCCACTTAAGCTCGGCTATTTCTTCGGTATTAAATTTAGGCTTGGTTTTTATTGTTCCGACGTATTGAATCGAAATTATCTGTCTATTAAGTTCTTTGTTTACATAACTATAAACATCAAAAAGCTTGATATTTGAGAGTTTGCAGCCAAGTTCTTCACCAATTTCACGTTTTAAGCATTCTAGTGGAGATTCCCCAAATTCAACTGTTCCGCCGATTGTTTCCCATAAATTTGGATCGAGTCTTTTATTCGGGCTCCTTTTGGCAATTAGAACTTGATTTTTTTCGTTGTATATTATTGCTGATGCAGAAATTGAGATATTCATATTCGGGGTTTTAGAATTTTAAAAATTCACTTTCCATTTCAGGAACAATTTTTTGACAATCGCCTTTTAATATAAAGTCTTCATCGCCAAGATAATTAGGCTGGCTTAAATTAATTGCAATTATTTTTCCACTGGGGTTATGCTCTTTGTACCATCCTAAAAATCCTCGATCGTCTTCTTTTAGACCTACGGTAATTATTATATCAATATTTTTTAACCACATTGGTTTGATGTTTTCTTTTAGCCAAGGTCCTTTTATATGTATTGCTTTGATGCCTGTTTTTTCTTGTAACTGATCAAAATTTTCAGTAAAAATTTGGGAATTTAATTTTTGAGCAAGTCGACCCAGCGATTGGTGGGCGAGCGTTGCTGGTTTTTCAAACCCGGTTTTTGTGAATTCTAGCCATGAATTAAGAATTTCTTGTGGGTTGATAAGTGCCTTTTTGAGTAATTCGTCGATTTTTTCTGACATTTTGATTCCTAATGTTTCTACTAACTGGTCCATGCCTTTGATTCCGCTTGCCATTGAAATTCCTGCTCCCGTATAAAATAAAATTTTTTTGTTTTTTAAAATTTCAACTAATTGTTCTGTTTCTATTGTTTGTGGTTTTAACAAAGGTTCAAATTTTCTTGGTGTGGCAACATGGTATCCTGGTTCCGGTTCTTCTTTTTGGGGAAAGTTTCCGTGTTTCATAACATAAACGATTCTTTCGGAATCACCTTGTCTTTCGATTTCTTTGGTGAATTTTGTTTTTTCTTCTTGAGTTAATCCATCTGGTAGAGAATCAAAAAATTCAATTACCAAAAACGGTTTTTCATCATTAATGCCCAAATTGTATCTTTTTGTAATAGGCTGTTTATCAGAAAAATAAAAATTGGGGGTTTTTATTCGTTCGTTTTTTTCTTCTGGCGAAACTAATTCCGGACCTTTGAAAAACAAGTTCCCTGCTTCTTGTGGAGTTTCTGTTAAGAACATTTTTTCGTCTGGCATATTTTTTAATTCTTTCTATTTTAAGCTTATTATAAGAATATATGGTTTTTCGTTTTTTTTCAATTTTAGCGGAGAGAGCGAGATACTGTCATCCTCGCTGCGCTCGGCTGCCAGGGCAATCTGCATTCGCTCGGAAATAAAAATAAATTTTTATTTCGCTCGCTCAATTGATTGCCCGAACCCGGAGTGTTCTCATCATCCTCATATCTCAACAAATAAAAACACTCGGCACAAGGCCGAGCATTTTTATTTGGCGGAGAGAGAGGGATGTTTGCCACCTACGGTGGCAAAGAAAATCTTCGCTTCTTCGGAAATGTCAAAGCAAGCTTTGCCATTTCGCTCATTCGCTTGATTTTGCGAACCTGTAGTGTTCTCACAAAACTCTCTCTCCACAAACTAAAAACCGCCGGTAGGCGGTTTAGTTTGCGGAGAGAGAGGGATTCGAACCCTCGAGCCGTTCAACACAGCTAACGGTTTTCAAGACCGTCCCTTTCAACCACTCAGGCATCTCTCCAGATTTTTAATGAAATTTTACAAATTGTGAAAAAACTTTTGCGGAGAGAGCGGGATACTGTCATCCTCGCTACGCTCGGCTGCCAGGGCAATCATCGCTCAGCCTGCCCCGGCACTTGGTTTAGTAATAACGGTAAATAATAGCCGGGGGAAATGTCAAAGCAAGCTTTGCCATTTCGCTCATTCGCTTGATTTTGCGAACCTGTAGTGTTCTCACAAAACTCTCTCTCCACAAACTAAAAACCGCCGGTAGGCGGTTTAGTTTGCGGTGTTTTTTGAACGAAGTTCGAACATTTTTTGACGAAAATCCTGAAAACTAATTTGGACTCGGCGG
>ENA-UOWO01006197-UOWO01006197.1-activated-sludge-metagenome-genome-assembly--contig:-NODE-6197-length-12296-cov-6.405931_pt1 | contig 12296 bp, 11 predicted proteins | sample MGYA00238148_ERZ761564 | MGnify/ENA primary metagenome ERZ761564 (study PRJEB28885, sample SAMN05720194) | activated sludge metagenome | isolation source: Anaerobic digester | place: USA...
TATGAGTGTCTCCCCTTTGGGCTGAATCCGTTCGCGTTTCAGGACACGGTGTCATGATGTCAGCTCTGGTTCCGTTTTTCTATTATTTGAGTGCGTATTCTCTTGGTATCGCCGTCCTCGTAACGGTTGCAATCGGTTCAAGGAGAGGGAAGGATCCCTCCGTTGCCGGTTTTTTTTACGCCACCTTGAGCATGACTCTGACGGTTTTCTCAAGTACACTTCAGAATTACCTTCGGTTGCCCCTGGAATCAGCGGTCTCGGAAATACTCTCGGGGTTCAATTACCTCACCGCGGCTTTCTTTACGGTTCTCATCATCCGATTCTTTAATGGCGTGTATCCCTGGCGGGGAGCCCGCATGATTAATGTAGTAACGCTTGCCGTAACGGGCGTCCTGACTCTTATGACCGCCGTCAATCTGGTGACTCCCTTCGCGAAGCTGATTCCCGATCTCTTGCTGGGAGTGAAAAACGCGGCGATCGTATATACGACGATTCTCACGATATCTTGCCGTCGCCGGACGGAGCGAACGCGGACGATCCGGTTTACACGGATCATCGTTCCGGTAGTTATCCTCTGCATACCGATGATGGTAATTACCGAACAGGCTGTTTTTAAGTCCTTCATGCTGCGGTTCCTTCCCGGAGTATCTCTTCGTGGGCCCTGGGTACTTCCCGGGATTTATATCGTTTGGTGTCTGGCCTGGCTGATGACGGGAGTAAAGAAACCGGGTGTTGGTGTCATAACACCCTCCGGTGAGTTTTGCGCTGCCTACGGTATTACCCCACGTGAACGTGATGTGATGATTCTGCTTGTCCAGGGGCGAAGCTATCGGGACATCATGGAGGAGCTGTTCATATCCCTCCCGACTGTTAAAACCCATATATCGAACTTGTACCGTAAAACAGGAACCGTAAACCGGCTGGAATTGGCGGTCAAGGCAGGCATGATCTCCGGAATCGCTGAAAATCATACAAACGGCTGATGGCCGATACCGCGCGTTTCCTCTAGACTTCGACGCATAACGCTTGCCGCGTTTTGAATGGAGGTCGCAATAATGAAAAGGTCATTGTGCTGTGCGGTTATGGTTTTGATCGTGCTGGGTTATAATGTAGGAGCCGATACAAAAAAGACCGGAGATACACCGGAACTCGTTTCGCCCGATCTCGCGGGTATCGCCGACGGGACATATACCGGATCGCACCGGTCGGGACTGGTGTCCGCGACGGTAGAGATCACGGTTGAGAATCATGTGATTACCGCCTTTGTCATCAAAAAACACCGGTGCGGCAAGGGTCGCCCCGCGGAGGCCGTTGCCGGCAGAGTCCTTGAACAGCAAACCCTCGAGGTCGACGCCGTTTCGGGAGCCACTGCGTCGAGCAGGGTTATCCTGAAGGCTGCCGGGAAGGCCCTGGCGGATACGACGGGGAGGGTGCGATGAAAGCGAGTAACATGAACGCGGTGAAATTCATCGTCATCGTACTTGTCGCCCTTGCCCTGCGTATGGCTGCCGTCGTTGTTTGCGGCGGGGATCCCGTTGCCGGTGTCCATCAGTACCGCGAGATCGTCGCCGCCTGCAAGGTGTTTCCCTTCGCTCTGGGTATGCTGGCCATGGCGTATGGCGCTCTCCTGGCGGTATACCTGACATTCAGAAGATATTGGGCGGGAAGGCCTGCGCAACAAGGGCTTGTTTTTGGTTCCCTCTTCGGCCTGATCTGGGTTGTCGGCATGATCGAGGGATCTCTCGTTCTGGCTACTTCCCTGAAGCATGAAATCATCTTTGGTCTTTGCGAGGTGCCGCCTATCCTGAGCGTGGGGCTGCTGGGCGGTTTGCTCTTCCGCTCTGCAAACGAGGATACTCCGACGCCCGTTGCTTCGGGACTAATGGATGGATTGTATACCTCCATAGCCATTGTCCTGTCATTTTTGGCGGGTCGATATCTTTCCTATTCCGTGATCAATGTGGAGTCGGCCTTCCTGAAACTCCCCGCCGAAACCTTTCTCTGGACGCTCGCGATGGGGATGACCGTCGGGGTACTGTATCAGTTTTGCGGAAGAACTTTGCCCGGATCTCCTCTCGTGAAAGGTTTGCTCTTCAGTTTTGTCGTATTTGGAATTGACTGGATGCTGTTCACGCAGGTTGTTCCCGTTCTGTTTTACGTTACCCCGTTTGAGTGGTTCCGATCGTTTGTTGTTCGCGTCTTGATGGACTGCGTTTTCATCGCGATGGGGGTTGCCATCTCGTCCGGGACGCAAAGAGAATATTGCAGACAGGAATCCCGATGCCATGAAGGTTTATCAGAGGAGATGAATTCATGATAATCGGAAAAGGGATGAAGCATGTATTACTTGTGGTTGTATTTACGGGTATCGCGATCGGGTTGCATCAATTTGCTCCCGATCCGTTGAACGAAGGAATATCCCCAAGTATTTTTTACCGGTACAATCTATTTATTCCCATGATAACGATCAACTTGCTTCTGACCTTCGGTTTGCTTGCTTTGGTTGCCGGAATCTTCGTCAAGAGGATGAGCGGGAATGGATACCAGATCGGGTTGCGATTCGGTTTCGCGTTCTCGATTTTGTGGATGCTTGGTTTCCTTGAGGGGTCACTCTATTACGGAAGCTCCATTAAACATGACATTATGCATGGACTTGCAGATGGCGTACCAATGATCATTCTGCTTACGATATGGGGCAAAGTGACAATTCGGGATAGTGTGAGAATGAAGAAACAATCAAGACTCTTCGCGTTTGTTGTCATATGCCTGTTTCATCTTTGCGGACGTTATTTCATGTATCTGGTTTTGGGCATCGACTCTCGAGTCGACGTAAAACCGCTTCAAATTTTTATTTGGACAGTGTCTGTAGGATTGGCGATCGGATATATCTATCATGTCACAGCGGAGAGTCTTCAAGAGTATTCCGTTATAAAAAGGGCGTCATTGTTCAGCCTCGTGATCTTTGGAATTGATTGGGTGTTGTTTTATTCATTTGCTCCCCTGATCCAGGAGACTTCATTATTGATGAATTTCGTCCGCCCGACACTTGATATCATTTTTGTCTTTTTGGGTGTCATTGTGTATGAAAAAATGATTGAGCTGAAATCCTGCGCCATGCATGAGTCGCGATGAGCTGGGCACCCCGGCGGGGAAGTCATCTCCCTGCCGGGGCCTCATCCCTTCTTATTTTTTGCGCCTTCGTACGAAACCCGTTATAGCTACGGCGATTACGACGAGCGCGATCGCGAGAATAACTATCGCGACGGCCGATCCAGCAAAACTGAACGAGCCTTTCCCGACTTTTTTTATGCCGGAATCGGGGTTGTACTGTTCATCGAGGTACGAGGTGACCCAGGCGAGGGGAGCGTTCCAGTTGATCGCTACCTCGTTCGTCGAATACGAGCGGATATCGTCCGCGTAGCGTTTGGAGCGCGCGACCTTCTGTACCATGAATGATGTCGCCTCGTCGCTCGCCTTTTCGTTCGGTCCTCCCGAAAGCGCGCCCGGGGGCGGTGGCGGGAAGCCTCCATCCTCGTCGTCAGCCCAGAAACGGTGATGCGGGTAGTGGATCGGGTTTTCCCCGTAACCCGCGACGAAGCTCTTGCAGAGGGCATTGCGCCCCAGGAGGTAGTCGACCGAGGTCGCGATTGCGTCGAGGTATGATTTCTTTCCCGTCGTGTCGTAAGCATAGGCCATCAGAATCAGCTTGTTGAGCACGCTCGAACTTGAGCCCCACTCATATTCGAACATCGGCATGAGGTAACCCTCGTCCTTGATCTGCGCGACATAGCGGTCGGCACCGGCCAGCACGAGAGAAGAGACCTTCGCGAGCGTCGCCTTGTCTACCTTGTCCCCATTGAGCATGAGTGAAAGGTGCGCGAGAGTCGCGACGCCACCCCAGTACATCGGTCCGTTTGGTGCGCTCGATGCTGCGATAATCTTGTCGCTGGAAAGAGCCTTTGCTATCTCGTCCCTGAATTCTGCCTTGCCCGTTGTGAGGTAGAGTTCGGTCGCGGCCCAGTAGTATTCGTCCTCGAGATAGAAATCGTCGTAGTTTCCGCCACCGTTACCCGGGATCCTGCCGTACTTGAATTCGGGGTTCTCCCGCGCGGCCTTCCATGCCCGTTCCGCCGCGGCGAGGCATCGTGCGGAATAGTCCGCGTCAAACGGCTCGACGAGTCGCGCCATCTGGGCCGCGCTCGCTGCGAGGTTGAGCGTCGCGGCGGTCGAGGGCACGAAGGCAAAACGGTCATTTACACGTTCGGAGGGTTTGTACGGTATGGGCGACCAGACGGGTTCATGGAGTTTGTGGTGTACCATTCCCGCCTGCTCGTGGCCCTCGGGCACCTGCATCCCGAGTATGAAGTCCATCTCCCAACGTGCCTCGTCCAATACGTCGGGAACCCTGTTTCCCGCCTCGGGAATGGCGAGCGAGCCGTCCGGATACTGCGTCGGGTTCCGCTCGTAAAGATTCAAAAGAGTCCAGACCGAGATACCGCCGTTGACCACGTACTTCCCGTAGTCGCCCGCGTCGAACCAGCCCTTGCCCGCATTCAGGAGGTAATCACGCTTCGGCCACACCACGCCGAAGGTGTCGGGTCCCGAGAAGGGCTCGACGGAATCGTCCGAGGCATACCAGGGCTCGTGCGCCCAGGGACCTGCGAGATCCTCGTCAAGCGCAAGCCCCGCGCGATTCAGATAGAAATAGCGCATCGCGTCCTTTGAAAGAACGTGATACAAATCCTTTTTGATGTCGAATGGAAAACTTTCCTTGTCTCCGACCTTCAGCACGAAACCCTCTCCCACCTTCCTGAACGACGAAAAATCGACGTGATGCAAAAAATCGCGTGAACTCAAATCCTCGCCGAGCGGAGTTGTCTTTCCCGTCGAAACTGATTTCCCGTCCGCGTCGATGAGCTCCCAGTCCAGGGGCTCCGCCGCGTCGCTCACGACCGCCGCCCGCTTTACCGCTTTCGGCAAATATCCCGTCTGATTCACCCGAACTGCCGGGAGCTTGTCGAGTGCGATATTCTTCCGCGGGATCACCTTCGGCAAATTCTTTCTTGAAGGCTCTGGAACGTCCGCGCTCCCGAGCTTGAAGAACACCCCGGTTCCGAAGAGTCTGGGATTCTTCCAGGAGTTATCCCCCGTGTCGTAGATGGACCAGATCAGCTTTGAATCGCGGTCCTTGACCGTCGCTCCGTTTGCCTGGAATTGCATTCCGACGGTAAAGCCGTGGTAGGGCACGATATTGTTGTCGAGCTTCACTGCGAGTTCCACTCCCCAGCCGCCTCCGACCTCGAAGGCGTAGCCCGACACGTCATACCCCTCTTCCATGAAGCGCACTCCGGTGAGCGAAAGACCCGTCGGGTCGTCCTTACCGATATTCGTCGCGTTTACGTTGGCCTGCACGATCCCGGGGCCGTAGGCCGTCGCGTCGAGATTCCCCGAAAGATTAAAATAGAACTCGACAGAATCCTCGTTCCAGAAATTCTGCCCGTGTCTCCCCGCGATAATCTTCTTGTCGGGCATCTCCATCCTGATATAGATATTGCGCATGTCCGCGCAGATTGCCCAGGTAAACTGACCGTTATCCGCAAGGTCCCCCGAAACGTAGGGCCCCGCCGTCACCGTATACGCGGGCACCCCGGCCCAGTCGTCCGTCTTCCCGTCCACAGTAATCCGCACAGGATACGGGATGTACGCAAGCTCCCCCGGTTTCCCCGAAGGCACACCCGTTACGGCCGCCCCGCCTCCGACGCTCGCCTGATCCGACTCGGAGCCGAATACCCCTGCCTGAAATACCAGGACCATGCACAATGCGAGCGTAGCGGCCCGCCAAAACCTGTTATTCATACACCTCTCCTTGAACGGGAATTAGTTGACATACTCACTAAATACAGAGTAATCCGGTTTTGGGGATTTGGAAACTACTGCTACCAGTATTGTTGAAAAAAAAATACCATTAATTAGGCGGGATACCGGGCTGCCCGCGAGTGTTAAGCTCACGTTTCGGGTGTTTGACACCCCGCGACGGTTGAGCACGCTTTTCGGGTGTTGAGCTGGCCGCGACGGTTGTGCTCGCGTTTCGGGTGTTGAGCTGACCGCGGCGGTTGTGCTCGCGTTTCGGGTGTTTGACACCCCGCGACGGTTGGGCACGCTTTTCGGGTGTTTGACTGGCCGCGAGTGTTTTGCACCCCGGCGGGGTGTTGCGCTGCCCGCGATGATGTTGTTCTAATTTATTCCCTGTGGGGTATAGACGACAAAAATACCCTGTAAGGTAAATTGACAGATTATACCCTATGGGGTACACTATGAGTGCAGGAGGTCTGCTATGGATTCTCTCGTTCTCACGAATCGTCAGTTGGCCATGGCGCTCAAGGCCCGGAGAAAGTCGCTTGGATTGACCCAGGTTGAGGCGGCCTCGCGGGTAGGGCTTTTGCCGAAGACTGTATCAGCAATGGAGTCACGCCCCGAGCGGGCAAGTGTTGAAAGCCTTTTCAAATACCTGTCTGCACTCGATATGGAAATCTACCTTCACCGAAAGGAAGAAACACCCAATGCCGGGGATGGGGAGTGGTAACATGAAAAAATTCGATTCGCTTGATGTCCTGATGAACGGTACCCCTGTCGGAGTGTGGCGTCGTCTTCCAGGCAACGTACATGAGTTTACTTATAAGGAATCATGGCTCGCGCGCCCGGAATGTCGACCGATATCTCTTTCACTACCGCTCGATACTCCGGGGAAAACCATAACCGGGAACATCGTAGAACACTATTTTGACAATCTCCTTCCCGACAATGCCGACATCCGCCGCAGAATGCAGCGCCGGTTTGGCTGCGCGTCCACATCCGCGTTTGATCTTCTTTCGGAGACCGGGCGGGATTGTGTGGGTGCCTTGCAGATAGTCCCCGCCGGGACAGAGGTTCACTCCGTACATGAAATTCATGCAACACCGCTGGATGAGCATGCGGTTGCAGCGCTTCTCGGGAGTGTATCAACTATCCCGTCCGCAGGGACCTATCCGGACGACTCGTTCAGAATATCGATAGCCGGTGCTCAGGAAAAAACAGCGCTTCTTTTTCATGAAGGACGATGGCATATACCGCTTGGTTCTACACCGACAACACACATCCTCAAACTTCCCCTCGGGTATATCAGCACCGGTCGGGTGGATATGACGAACTCGGTTCACAACGAATGGCTTTGTTTGCAGATTCTTGACGCGTTCTGCATTGAAACCGCGCGGGCAGAGATTCTTTCATTTGACGATATTGAAGTGCTTGCCGTTGAACGGTTTGACCGCAAGCGTGCTTCTGACGGTTCCTGGTGGATGCGGCTACCGCAGGAAGATTTCTGCCAGGCTTTGGGCCGCTCCGGTTCGGCAAAGTATGAAAACGAAGGCGGTCCCGGTATTGCCGACATCATGAAGCTTCTTCTTGTCTCTGATGAATCTGAAAAGGACAGGCGGAACTTTCTGAAAGCCCAGATACTGTTCTGCCTCCTCGCGGCACCCGACGGACACGCCAAAAACTTCAGTATTTTTCTTGAACGGGAAGGACGATTTCATTTGACCCCGATCTACGATGTCATGTCAGTGTATCCCGTACTTGGACACGGCCGCGGAAGAATTCCGCCGGAAAAACTCAGGATGGCTATGGCCGTGACGGGTACGAACAGACATTACGAATGGTCAAAAATTACCGGAAGGCACTGGATGGAAACCGCTCGGCGAACGGGATCGGAAGCCCTTGCTGTGTCGGTGCTCGATGAATTGCTTGCTTCGGCAGAGACCGTAATTGACACAGTCTCAGCCCGGCTCCCCGCCGGTTTTCCGGAATCTCTCGCAAAATGCGTATTTGACGGAATCAGCTCTTGCGCGCTCCGTTTGGCGATGGTATAATTGTTGACTGGAGAAACTAATGAAACAAACATGTACAACCCTTAATCGATTGGTATGGATCCTGGGACTCGCCTTCGTGCTGGTGTTCACGGGATGTTCAACCTCCGGCGGATCGTCATCCGCTGATCCGGCTCCGTTGCCTGATCCGGCACCGGAATCGTACCGGGAAGTACCGGTAAATCCTGAACCTGCGGATTTCAACCTGAGTGCTATCAATTTTGTTGAAAATCTCGGAGCAGGATGGAACCTCGGAAATACCCTCGACGCGTACGTTGCCGGACAGACGGGTTTGAACACCGAAACCAGCTGGGGTCAGCCGGTTACCACGCAAGCCATGATGGCCGGGCTCAAGGATTGGGGCATTACCACCGTCCGCATTCCGATCACCTGGCACAACCATGTGGACAGCGCATTTACCGTGGATGAAGCATGGATGGACCGGGTTATTGAAGTGGTCAATTATGCCCTCGATGAAGACCTCTACGTCATCATCAATATTCATCATGACAATGAAAAGGACGTTTACTTCCCGGATGAACTCCATGCCGCCCGTTCGATGGAATTCGTGACCCGCATCTGGAAGCAGGTTGCCCTCATGTTCCGGAACTACGACGAAAAACTCATCTTTGAATTTCTGAACGAACCCCGTCTCGTGGGATATTCAAACGAATGGGTATGGAGCGATTCTGACCCGTACCACAGCGAAGCTGCGGAGGTTATCGGTGCTCTTACCCAATCCGCGCTCAACGCGATCCGGGCAACCGGCGGCAATAACGCGGACCGCTATGTCATGATCACCCCCTATGCGGCCTCTCCCCAGGCAGCACAATCGAGTCATTTTGTCATTCCGGATGATACCGCAAGTGACAAGCTGATCCTCTCGGTTCACGCGTACACTCCGTATGTGTTTGCCATGCAGGATCCGGGAGTTTCGACCTTTACAACAGCCCACCAGGGTGAAATTGACCAATTCATGGGCATGCTCAACACGAAATTCGTTGAAGGCAGGGGAATCCCCGTCATCATCGGTGAATACGGCGCCACCAACAAAAACAACCTGGACCAGCGTGTCGCCTGGTTCTCCTACTACTGCGGAAAGGCAGCAAGCTACGGCATGAGCACCATCCTCTGGGATAACGGTAACTACGTTGTACCATCAGGTGGTTCGTTCAACGAGCTCTACGGGTTCTATAACCGGACAGCACAGACCTGGTACTTCCCGACCATTCTTGACGCGATCATCGCCGCGTATAACTGATACACTGCTACAAAATTTGTGGAAACTGCTACCAATTTTGTTGAAATATTTTCAACAATTTTGGTAGCAGTCTTGTTTTGTCGCTTTTTCTTGACTTTCTTAGATAATTAGAATATCATCTAAATATCTAAGGAGAGTGGATGAACGATTTATTCAAAGCCCTGTCCGACAAAACCCGGCGGGACATTCTGGATCTTCTCAAGACACGCGACATGAGCGCGGGCGAGATAGCGTCGGCCTTTCCCATAAGTGCCGCCTCCATCAGTCATCATCTGAATATACTCAAACAGGCCGATCTCGTGGCGTCGGTGCGGGACGGACAAAGCATAATTTACTCATTGAACACCTCGGTGTTCCAGGACCTCGTGTCCTGGGTGTATACCCTGCAGGGAAAGGACTGAGCATGAAGAAAAAAGTAGTGTTGTACACGGTTTTTACCGTTCATATTGTGATGGCGTTTGTAGCACTTCGCTTCCTTCCCGACGAGGTGCCGTTTCACTGGAACTGGAAGGGCGAAATTGACCAGTGGGTACCCGCCCGGTATCTCGCCTGGATGAGTCTCCTTCCGGTCGTGCTCTATTTCTTCCTTGGCATAATTGTTCCACGGATTGACCCGAAGCACGAGTCCTGGAAGATCCACGGACGTGCGTATGGCATCGTCATCACGGTGATATCCTGTATGTTCATTCCCCTGCACTGGCTCATTGCTGCGATCAGTTTGGGTGTTCCGGTACGGATGGATATTGTAATCCGGCTCCTCGTCGGTGCGGTGTTTCTTGTATCGGGAAACTACATGAGCAAGTTTCGACATAATTACTTTTGCGGCATCCGTACACCCTGGACGCTGGCAAGTGAATCCGTTTGGCGGAAGACACACCGCCGCGGGGCCGTCGTCTTCATCGTGATGGGGCTTCTCATGGTCGTCGGGATTTGTATTCCGAACCGGTTGGCGGGAGCTCTCGTCAGTCTTTCGGGGATCGCGGGGATTCCGTACATAGTGATATATTCCTGGATTGTGTACCGGAATGAAAAACCGGCCGGAATTACTCAGACTGACGAAACAGGGGCTTCCGGGTCTGCCGAAGGAGATAAGGTATGAAATTACGCGATGTGATGTTCAGCGGGAAGTCTGAACGGGGAAACCGGTTCTTCACCAAAATGATGGCTTTTCTTGATAGTCCGAAACGCCTCAAATACGACGATCCGGTAAAACTCGTCGCCGCGTCGGGAATCCGGGAGGGGCAACGTGTTCTGGAAATAGGCTGCGGCTCGGGCTTCTTTACCGAAGCCGCATCCCGTGCGGTGGGAGAATCCGGAACACTCGTCGCCGCGGATTTGCATCCGGTTGCGGTAGAGACAACACGCAAAAAAGTAATCGACAGCGGGCTCACCAATGTCACCGTGGTACAGGATGACGCCATGAATTCCTCGCTGCCTGACGGCGAGTTTGACCTGATTCTCCTCTACGGCGTGGTTCCCTCTCCGGTCATTGATCCCGATAAACTGGCGGATCAGATGCACCGCATCCTCAAGCCCGGCGGAACGTGTGCCATCTGGACAATGGTCCCTTTCTGGAAACCGTTGAAATACTGCCGCGGCGGGCGTTTTACGCTGGACGGAAAAAAGGACGGAGTGTTTTTGCTTCGTCGCGAGGACCGGTAACAACTGCTACGAAATTTGTGGAAACTGCTACCAATTTTGTTGGAATTTTTTCAACAATTTTGGTAGCAGTCCCGCAAGAGCTCCCGTACTTTCAACAATTTTGGTAGCAGTCCATCAAATTCCCGCTGGACAAGCACCATTTTTATTCTATAATTACTCATCATGAAAGCAACTCGTGCGCTTCTCTTACTTTGGGTTATTATTTCTGTGTACGGCTGTACCAAACCCCTTCCGGAAGGAGTTCTGGCGGTCGATTCCAACAAGACCTTTGAACTCTCCGTTAACGGGCGCCGTCGGGGCGGCTCGCTCTTTGTTCCGCTCGTCTACGACGGCACGCGGCCCCATTCACTCGTGTTCGCCCTGCATGGCGCGGGCACAACCGCCGAGCTCTTCCGTAAAACCGTTTTGCTGGACCGGATGGCTGAAGAACATGACATGATCGTCGTCTATCCCGAAGGGATCGGACGCCGGTGGGATAGTGCCGAAGATGTAGACTTCTTTAAAACCATGATAGACCTCTTTTGCGAAAACTATTCCATAGAACCGGGCCGGGTCTATGCAACGGGGCTTTCTGCCGGAGCCATACGCGCGTACGAACTTGCGGCCGCCCTTCCGGGACGGTTCGCGGCGATCGCACCGGTTGCCGGATGTATGCGTGCCGACGCTGATACCACTGATCTTTCGCCCACTTCGGTATTGCATATTCACGGGAAAAAGGACGATGAAGTGCTCTTTGAGGGAATTCCCGACTGGAATCTTGTTTCAGCCGAGGACTCCGTGGGCATCTGGAAGCGGACGATCGGCGCATCCGGTACGGGAGACGAGTTTTTCCGTTCCCGTGACGCCGTCGGCCTTCGCTGGGAGAGCAATGGGTACACCGTCGCGACTGTTTTTGATGAGGAAACCGGCCACTACTGGCCGCCCTATGCCTCGGAGCTGATTCTCGATTTCTTCTATAATAACCCTTCGCGCCCTGCCCGGGTGACTATCGATCGTGGCGGCCTTCCGCTTACCTGCGGTGTAGGAACGGTCATTCCACTCCGATGTGCGATTGACCGAGCCGACGACACCTCTCCGGTGGAAGAAGTCACCTGGTTTACAAACGGCAGCAAAGCCGCGGTTTCAACGGAGGCTCCCTGGAACACCGAATGGGCCGTCAATCTCGCCGGTGTCCGGCGCCTCACCGCGACAGTGCGTCTTGCAGACGGAAGTGAGATACGTTCCACACGAAATCCTTTCATTCTCGTCAGCGCGTCCCTTTCGAAAGACGCCGATACCGCGGGTGCCGAAGTGCTCCTCCCGGTTGTCGACGCGTGGTCAACCAAAATTGAAGATGGCTCGCTCGAAGCAATAAACGCGGTAGATAGCGATCTATTTACCCGATGGGGGAGTGACTGGACCGACGATGAAAGTCTCTCGCTCGATCTGGGCGCCGTCCGCACGGTTTCGGCGCTCACTCTGTACTGGGAAAT
>ENA-UOWO01006198-UOWO01006198.1-activated-sludge-metagenome-genome-assembly--contig:-NODE-6198-length-12296-cov-4.276366_pt1 | contig 12296 bp, 8 predicted proteins | sample MGYA00238148_ERZ761564 | MGnify/ENA primary metagenome ERZ761564 (study PRJEB28885, sample SAMN05720194) | activated sludge metagenome | isolation source: Anaerobic digester | place: USA...
AGGAAAGACTTATGTATAAATGTCTGACTTATGGAAATATGGCTGTTCAGGGCGAAGATACTGTTTATTCAACGAGAGAAATTAATACAGCTCTTAAAAGAATGGAATTGTTGGCGGCATTCTTTTTTACAATCCCCGGACCTAAAATGATGTGGCAGTTTGGCGAAATGGGTTATGATTATTCAATAAACTGGCCTGCTGTTAATCAACCCGGTGTTACACGAACTGATAAGAAACCTCCAAGATGGGATTATATGGGAGTTTACGAAAGAAAATATCTATACAAGGTTTATTCTGCTTTAATTGATTTGAGAACTTCTTACAATATCTTCCGTACTTCTAATTATGAAATGAGTACCGGGTCTTATGACAAAAGAATCAGATTGTGGGATGACGGTTATGTCAATGGCGAAATGCAAGTTGTGGTTTTGGGTAATTTTAATGTTGAATCTCAATCTGTCTGGCCGGAGTTTTCGCACCAAGGTTACTGGTACGATTATTTTACTGGCGATAGTATTAACATCGAAGCATCTCAAACAGAAAATCAGAATTTTGCATTTGATTTTCTTCCGGGCGAATATCATATTTATACAGATATACGCCTCGATACTCCCAACATGTATATTGACACAACTTCAAACGATGATTTTATTCCCGGTATAGTCGGAGATATATATAACACTACTATATATCCTAATCCGACTAAAGAAACTGTAAGTATTGAATTCAGCATATTGACTAATCAGAATGTTTATTTTGAGTTGTTTAGTGTATCAGGAGAAATGATTCTAAACAAAGAACTTAAATCCCAGAGTGGTAGAAACAGATTCTCTATGGATTTAAGCAGACAAAAATCAGGAGTTTATTTTTACAGACTTTGTACTAATGAATCTGGAGTGTCAGGGAAATTGATAAAATTCTAATTTTTATAAAAGGTTGAAGATGACGCAATGGAAATCCTCCTAAGCCTCAGTCTCGGCCTTAAGCTTTTTGAAAAATGAAAACAAAACCTCGTTTAAGTTTTTGGCAAATCTGGAATATGAGTTTCGGGTTTTTGGGAATTCAGTTTGGATTTGCTTTGCAGAATGCTAATGCATCAAGGATATTACAGACATTTGGAGCAGATGTACATCATTTATCATGGTTTTGGCTAGTGGCTCCAATAACAGGAATGATAATTCAGCCAATAATTGGCCATTTTAGCGATAAAACATGGAATCGTCTGGGAAGAAGAAGGCCATATTTTCTTACAGGAGCTATACTGACAGCAACAGCATTGATTCTGATGCCAAATGCTCCGCATTTAGCCGGTTATATTGCTCCGATGTTTATCGGTGGTGGTCTGTTAATGATAATGGACGCGTCAATAAATATTTCGATGGAACCTTTCCGTGCACTTGTTGGAGACAAATTGCCCGAAGAACAACATACTCTGGGCTTCTCTATGCAGACATTACTTATCGGAATTGGGGCAGTAGTTGGTTCTTGGTTGCCTTATATATTGTCAAATTGGTTAGGAGTATCAAACGAAGCAGATAAAGGTATTGTTCCACCAAATGTAATATGGTCATTTTATACAGGTGCCGTTGTGCTTATCGCAACAATAATATGGACAGTGGTTACAACCAAAGAATATCCACCCGAATTTTACAACACCGACACAGAAGAAAGCAAAGAAAAAAAGAAATTCAAAATCCCTGCAACAATGTTGCAACTGCTTGTTGTTCAATTTTTCTCATGGTTTGCCTTGTTTTCGATGTGGGTTTATACAACTCCTGCTGTTGCTCGAGAGTTTTTTAACGTAACTGATCCATCCTTGCCTGCATATCAGGAAGCAGGCGACTGGGTAGGGATTTTATTTGGTATTTACAACGGAGTTTCTGCTGTAATTGCCTTGAGTTTGCCGAAAATTGCTGCAAAACTGGGAAGAAAAGCAACACACGCAATCGCATTAAGTATCGGTGGATTATCATTTTTATCATTTGCTATAATTCCTTCTGCAAATCTTTTATGGATACCAATGATAGGAGTAGGAATAGCATGGGGCAGTATATTGGCAATGCCTTATGCCATGTTGGCAAGTTCTATCCCTGCAAAAAAAATGGGTGTCTTTATGGGGCTTTTCAATATGTCAATAACAATTCCTCAAATTGTTAATGGGGTATTCAGTGGTTTAATGCTTAAATACTGGTTTAATGATAACCCAGTCAATTCAATTTATTTTGCAGGAGTTTTGATGATACTTGCAGCTGCCTCCACATTTTTTGTAAAAGAAAAATTGTCTATTAAGCTTGATAGCTGATTTGTAAGCAATTTTTAATTATTTGTTCTCATCAAAACTTATCAACAAATTGTTTAATCAATAAAATAATTATTTAAATTTGAAAAATTAATCAAAAATATGATTATATGGATATCTTGGAATTAATAAAATCAAGAAGAAGTCCGAGAGGATTTTTTGATAAACAAGTAAGTGAAGAAGAACTAAATAAAATATTTGATGCAGGACGTTGGGCAGCTTCATCTTATAATGGTCAACCCTGGAGATTTATTTATGCTGATAAAGAGAAACAACCTGAATTATTCGCTAAATTATTGGGTTTAATGGCTGAATTCAATCAGGCATGGGCAAAAGCTGCTCCTGTATTGATGATAACTCTGGTCAGAATAAAATATGAACATACAGGTGAAGTTTACAAACATGCATGGCATGATTTGGGTTTAGCTGTTGGAAATATGTCTATTATGGCTCAATCGCTTGGAATTTCGTTGCATCCTATGGGTGGTTTTGATATGGAAAAAGCCAGGGAAGAACTTAATATACCTGACTCACTGGAACCCGTAACAATGGTAGCTGTTGGTTATGGAGGTTTACCCGGGAATCTGCCTCTTGATATATATAAAATGGAAATTCTTCCTCGTGAAAGAAAAGAAATCGAGGAAATTGCGTTTAATAAAGCTTTTGAGAAACCAGTAACTAAAGATAATTAGAACTATGAAAATAAGATTATTTATGACTGCATTTTTAATATTTGCAGCTATATATTGTTTATATGCACAAGAAATAGTAGTTACTTCACCTCAGTTAAAGGCTGTCGTGCTTGAGGAATATACCGGAATGAATTGTCCATATTGTCCTCAGGGGCATACAGTCGCAGAGTCAATTTTAAACTCTAATCCCGGAAAAGTTTCAGTAATTGCTGTCCATCAGGGAGGATTTGCAACGCCTGACGAAGGACAACCTGATTTTCGCACATCTTTCGGTAATAGCCTTGCAGGTCAGACTAATCTTGAGGGTTATCCTTCGGGAACAATTAATAGACATTATTTTCCTGATTTGTCAACAAGCGGAGGAACTGCTTTAAATCGTGGAGATTGGGAAGAAGCATCAGATCGTATTTTATCAGAGGAATCTTATTTGAATTTGGGTGTAATGACAAATTATGATGCTGAAACAAGAGAACTTAATGTTAATGTCGAAGCCTATTATGTTCAGGATTTGCCATTTGGCGTAAATTCCAACTTTTTTCAAATAGCCGTAACTGAAAGTAATGTTATTGCTTATCAGGCAGGAGCAAGCAGTTCATACAATCATAAACATATTTTAAGACATCTTATAACTGATCAGTGGGGAGACGAAATTACCGAAATTGAAGCCGGAACTATTGTCAATAGAACATATTCATATACTTTACCTGAAGAATGGGTAGCAGAAAACTGCGAGATAGTGGCTTTTATGACAGAATCCCATCAGGAAATTATCACAGGTGTTACAGTTCCTTTAATTGATGGTCAAAGCAACGGAGTAATTACACCCGATTATTCAAGATTATTTACAGATGTCCCTGTGGCTGTGGGTGAGGAATCTGTGAACTCTGAATTTGTATGTACCTTAATAAATGGATTTGACTCTGAGCAGGATTTTGTCTTAACTTTAACAAATGACGCTCCTGAAGATTGGACAGTAAGTTTTGTTTATAATGAAATAACATATTCTGAAACCGCTGATATTACTTTAATTTCAAATCAGATTGCAAATGTTGTTATAAATGTTGTCCCTGGTCAGACTTCGGGAGTGGCAAAATGCGTTTTAACACTCCAAAGTATAGATTTTCCTGAGTACGAGGAAAAGGTTAGTGAAGTATTTGTAGTTTCCGGAGTAAATAATCTGATTGTCAATGGATCGGGTACAAACTCGGGTGTTAGCAGTTATGAATTTGAGCATTATTACAAAGATGCATTGATTAATGCAGGATGTGAAACTGTCGGAGCAATTCCCGGTTATGCATTTGAACAGGCTGTAGATTTCGGGGCTTTAGAAAATGTCAATAATCTGTTTTTAAACATTGGTGGAACAACTCCGGTTTTAACTTTAGGTCAAGTAAATGCAATCAGAGATTTTATTGATGAGGGAGGCAATTTATTTGTTGCCGGACAGGATTTTGGAAGAGATATTATGGGTACAGGCTCAAGCTCAGGTAGTATGACTCATAAGACTTTTTTTCAGAATTACATGTCCGCTTTATATTTGAATGACGGGGATGCATCAAACAATTCAATAATGTCTGTCAATACAGACTCGGTTTTTGGTTATATTCCCGGTTCTGCATTAATTGATGCTTATGATGGAACTTTTGATCCCGATGCTGTTAAAAAGTACACCTATTCAACAGAAATTTTCCATTATCCGAGTGGTAAAGCCGGTGGCTTGAGAGCATATAAAGGAACAGCAAGAATTGTTTATCTGGCTTTCGGGCTTGAGCAGGTACAGAATGAAGATACACGAAATGATATAATGGACAGAACATTCAGATGGTTTGAAGGTTGGGAAGGAACAAACTGTGAAATGATTTATAGAAGTCAGATAGATATATACCCTAATCCTGCGAGTGATTATCTAAAAATTTCAGGATTAGAAAATAACTCTAATTATACAATTACTGATATTACTGGAAAAATTGTTAAATCTGGAACAATATGCTTATCAGAGGATGTTATTATTTCCGATTTAAAAAGTGGATTGTATTTTATTGAGATATCTTATAGCAATAAGAACATTTTAAGTAAGTTTACTAAATTGTAAGAATTTATTACTTTTAGAAGCTTTATAGCTACATATATTTTAAAACGATTTTTATTGTTTTATTTTCCTTGCCAAAATTAAAACTAAAATCATCAAATTTAGGCTTGCAGAATCCACTTAGGATATAATTTGAAAAGCCAAATCCTTCTGATGGAACGAAAAAAGAATAATCCATTTTATTATTATTATTTTCATCATCAAGCAAGGCTATCCCGTATTTACCCTGAGGAATGTCATCATAACTGACTGTAATACATCCATTTGTGATATTATTTTTATTTACAGTCTTTTCATATTTCGGATACTCTTTTTTAAACTCATTTTCAGATGAAAAAAATGCTAATTTCAAACTTCCTTTTGTATTTCGAATGCCTGAAATTTTTACACTTATTGTCTGTGCATTTGCAATACTTGCAATAAAAACAAATGTCAATATATTCAAAATTACAGTTTTCATAACGCATTATTTTTCTAAATTACTTGTACTGAAATAGCTTTCATCAAGAGAAGAACTTGTTACAAGATTAGTTATAATAATTTCTGATTTTCTGCCGGTTTTGTTGTTCTCGGCAGTCATCTTAAAAGCCATATATTTACCTGTAGATTGCAATCTGTAATCAGTCATGGTTATAGTTTTTATAAGTTTATTGTCCTTATCATAAGTCTCTGTTTTAAAAGGTAAATATGTGTTTTTTTCTATATAGGTAATTTTGCGTTTAAATTTTTCGATCGTTTCAGTTTCTGCTGTTTTACATGTAGTTTCAATTTTATAGTATACCTTACCATTAATAGTTTCTGTACTAAGCAGTTTATAATTGAAATCAGACATTTTGGGTTTGCTCATATCAGAATTTGAAAACTCCGATCCCATAAAACTTGATGATTTTTCGCTGCTTACAATTCTTCTGGTTTTCTTTAAGGATGGTAGATAAACCCACATATCATCATCTTTTTCTTCATAGTCAAAAATCAGCATACCTGTACCTTTAACATCGGCAGGAGACAAGAATTTTATAATCGTTTTTGTAGCATCTGCGAATTTCTTTGTGGTGTTTTTTACCTGTCGTGTTCTTACATTACCTTTGTTGTCATAGATTTTTAATGTCGAAGTCATTTCCATGGCATCTGATAAGATAGCTTTTGTACTCTTGTTGACGATTTCTTTTGCGTCTTGAGCATTAAGCAGATTGAAGCTTAAAAAGCTCAAGACAGTTATAAGGATAATTTGTTTTTTCATAAGAATTCTATTTTAAGATTATTTATTTAGTTTAATATTTTTTACAATAATTTCAGGTTTCATCATTAAAATAGCAGGAATAAGAACTAATGCACAAACCAGACACAATAACAATGAAAAAATGATCAGAAAAGCAAAAGTCTTAAGTATAAGTATTCCTGATAAGAATAGTACAGAAAATCCCAACATTACCGAAAATGCATTGATCGTAATTCCTCTTCCTGTTGTTGTCAGACAGATTTGAATTGCTTCGGACAAAGTTTTTTTGTTTTCGATTTCCAGTTTAATTCTCCAAAATAAATGTATTGTATAGTCAATGCCAATTCCGAGAGCTATTGAAGAAAGTAAAGAGGTCGCGATATCTAATTCTATTCCTGCCCAACCCATAAGTCCAAAATTGCAGACAATTGTAAAAACCAATGGAATAGTGCCGAGTAAACCTGTTCTGAAAGACCTGAAAATCAGCCAAAGCAACAAAATTATTGTTATCATAGCTAAAATAAGTGAATAGATCTGACCATTGATAATGGACATAGCCATATCTTTCTCGACAATACTTATTCCAGCCTGGTACTTTGCATATTTTGAATTATCACAGAATTTTTGTATTTCATTAAGGATTGAGTTATATTCTTTTATATTTTCTGCTTTGAATTGCACATTTACAATTGCTTTGGTATAGTTGAAGTCAACAAATTTCTCAAAATCTTCGGGGTTGCCGCTCATGTTGTAAAACTCTATGTATTGGGCAATAGCTTCGCGAGAATCAGGAATTTTATCGTAGGCTTCATCGTTTTTGTCATTTAATGCTTTGCTCATTATTCTGATAATACTTGATAATGAGGTTACACTACCGGTTTGTTCTTTGCTTTTAAGTAACTGCTCAAGTTCATTCATTTCGTCAATAACTGCAGGATCTTTAATATCTCCTTCAAATAAAACGGAAATGTATTTAGTACCTCCAAAATGCTTATTTATTATATCTGTAGATCTCCTGATATCGTGCGATTTAGACATCATTTTTTCATTGTTAATGCTCACATTTAAACGGAAAATTCCAACAAAAGAAATAAGGAAGATGACCAGAAAGATAATAATTATACGTTTTGGTTTATTGACTGTAACATTTGCCATATAGTACAATATTTTGTCAATCACCGTTCTGGATTTTTCTTTAAAACTTCTGTTCACTTTACCTTTTTTCATGCCAATCAGAATGGCCGGTATAAAACAAAGACTTAATATCAATGCCAGACTTATCCCAATTGAGCATACGATTCCGGTTTGTTTTGCAGGTAGCATTATATGCACTATCAAGCCCAGTACTCCGGCAATGGTAGTTAGTCCGGTAAGAATTACAGGATTTGCAACACATCTCAAGCTTTCTAATACAATTTGCTCCATGCTTGCGTTTGGATTTGTTGCATTAAGCTCCTGATATTTCGAAACGATATGAACACCGTAATTATTTGCAACCGAAATCATCAATATTGGTATCAAAACAGCAATAATGCTAAATTCATATCCCAACAAAGGCATTAGTCCCATTGACACGCCTGTTGAAATTACAACTACAAGCATAGGTAAAATTACACCACGTTTTTCACGAAATGAAAAATACAAAAATATTATCATAACCAGCAAAGCAATTGGCATTAATATCACTAAGTCTTGCATTGCTTTTTGCTGTATTTCTTCACGCAGGTAAAGCATTCCGGACATATAATATTTTTCATTCCCCCAAATACTATTAACGATATTTTTTGTCGTATTGATTATTTCAGAATCGCTATATCCTTTCTCCGGGTTAATAATCATTACAGAATAGCGAAAATCTTCTGAAACAAATAATTTGTATGCCAATGGATTATTTTTGATCTCTTTACGTAGCTCTTCTTTTTGAGCCTTGTCCTCGGGAATGTCTTTTATTGCAGGATCAACAAGCATAAATCCATCTTCTCCGCGGATGTTTTTCGTGTTGAAAATTGACATTACATCTGAAATAATTGCACTTTCTGTCAATGAGTCATGTATAGCACTGATTTTTTCTAATGACTCTCTCTCTAAGATGTCATCAGCTTCAAAAATTACAATAATAGGATCATTATGTCCGAATATTTCTTCTATTTTTTCAAGATTAAGCTTTGATTCTGTTTCTTGAGGGAGGTACCTCGTCATATCGGGATTGATTCTGATATTTCTTAAAGGAATTAGAAAACCTAGAAAAATCAGTATTGGAATTATAATAAGGAAATATCTGTATGGTTTAGTTAAAAGTTTCTTAAACATATTTGTTTTTATTAATGAGTTTATTAATTAGTTAAAAACTGTATTTCATTCCAATCCATATTCCGCTTAAAACTTTGCCTGATATATCATAAATAGTATTTTTAGGACCATCCATAATTTGACCTCCTCCGGAAATACTTAGTTCGTCATTTGCTTTCCATGTTATGTTTCCTCTGATGAGCTTTTCTTCAGTACTCAAATTGTACAGAAAACTGAGTTCTGTTGACAGTGTTTCCCAAAGCCAATTTCGGTGTAGCGACAGCATCATGGCATTATTCATTTGATAATACTGCTCAAAAACTCTTCTGGTATATTTAGCAGATTCATAAATAACAGTTTCATTCATATAATTTATTAATTGTGCAGTATCTGTAAAATCAGACGGCAGGCTTGGAGCGACAAGTTTGTTGAAATCAAAAACATATCTGCCGATATATTCTGCTATAACTTTTACACCAGCTATATCTTTTTCCAGTCCGATTACATAATGCAGATTTGGGTTGGGAGTGAAGATATTGTCTTTGTAATTAGTAGTATGGTTATATGCCAGTTCTCCGCTTATAAGCCAAGTTTTAACCGGAATACTAAAATCCAATCCTGCAGAGGTCTTTTTATAAAAGGCGGGCTGATATATTATCTTTATTGCAGGTATCATTTCAATATTCTTCAAATCAAAGGCATAATATGGGTCATAGCCGTTAAAAAACATTAGACCAAAGTCTATTCCACTCAGTGTAGTATTAACATGTGCAGAATAACTCATATTATCAAAATTCACATCAGGCAAAGTCATATCGTCAAATATTGCATTTGCGCCCATATCATTGCTCATATCAAATAAATCGTAGCGATAAACAGATGGTTTGAAAAAGGGTAGAAGGACAAGTTCAATATTTATTTGACTTACAGGTTTTATATTTGTCTTAAGCATGAAATTTGACATTTTCATATCTTCGATATCCGAGCTAATATAGAAATAGTCTTTAGGACAAATATTGTCAGTAGGGTTAAAACCTGTTGCTTTACCGTAATTTATTATTCTGTTTCCCAGAGAGATTTCGAAATATTTTCCAGTGTATTCTGCGTAAGCTTCTTTTAAGTTGATAATTGTTTGATGCTCACCGAAAAATATTCCGTCCCGGACACGCAAATCAGCAACAAAGCCTGTATTATTTCCCGAAAATGATGTTTTAATTCCAAATTCACCAAATGCATTAGCAATATCAAAGGTTTCAGAACCACCAAAGGCCGAACCCCGTGCAAATCCGTTTAGTGTGAATTTGGGTATTTCTGTAATTATCTCAGAATTATCTTCCTGAGACAGTAGATTAAAACTAACACAAATAATAATTAGAAAACCGAAAATCGTTCTTTTCATTTACAATAAATTTTGAGACAAATTTACTGCTACATATACTCGTAAATGGTTAGTATTTTAAAAGTAGTACTGAAACTAGCGGTTCAGATTTTAAAAATAGGAGTGAAAATTTGTAATGAAATAGAATTAGGTTTTGCTTGTTTTTCGCTGTTACAACTCCGCTGCCGCACCCTCCGCTGCCGCACCCTCCGCTGCCGCACGATTGCATCGTGTGGCTTGGTATATCTACCACACGATACAATCGTGCGGCAGCGGAGATTTTAAATAAAATAGAAAAAAAGTATTAATAATTCTTTTTGTATTAAAAAATGAGTTATTTTCATATAATTGAATTTCGAGAAAGGGAATAATACTAATGGGGAGTGAAAGTTCAATTATAGAGAAATTAATTTTAAAATAATAGGTATGGGAATATTTAGGAAATTGATAAGATTTTGTTTGGGATTGATATTTTTGTTTGGGGGCGTGTCTATTAAAAATTCACAAAGTCAGGAATTATCTTGGACAATGTACGATTATAACAATACTCCACTTGATGGTTACTTTGGAGGTATTGTAGAAGACCATTTTGGCAACAAATGGATTGCCACAAGCAATGGATTATTTAAGTGGAATGGAGATGATTGGACTCATTATAATTCTGAGAATTCGGGGCTACCTCACGATGTTATGCATTGCATTGTAATTGATGAAAACGACATAATGTGGATAGGTACCGGCTATGGAGGCTTAACAAGATTTGACGGGCAAAATTGGTATAGCTACGATTACGGTAATTCAAATATTCCATATACTGAAATTAATGATATTGCAATTAATAGTAATTCTGGGGATATTTGGATATGTATGTATGGTTATGGAATTGCCAAATTTGATGGTAATAATTTTACACATTATATTACACCAGATTCTCCATGGGAAGAAGACCTTAATTATGATATTGGAATAGAAAATGATACAACAGTATGGGTCACTACGATTGGCGCTGGACTTGCAAGGTTAAGTGGTAATGAATGGACAGTTTTTGACACTACTAACTCAGAATTGACTGCAAGCTCCACCTTATATATAGCTATTGATTATAACAATAATAAATATGTTACTACAAATAACGGTCTTTTTATAATTGACCAATATGGAGAACAAACTATGTTAGACACAGGGTATTTTACAAACAGCCAAAGGGCTATTTGGGGAATAATTGAAACAATGGATAGCAGTATTTGGATTGGCGGACATAATCTTATTAAATATAAAAATGGAGAATGGCAAAGCATTCCTTTGAATCAGGTACAACCTTATGGTAGCCTCGAAAACTTGTATGAAGACCATGATGGAAATCTATGGTCGTGGATGCTTTCCAAATTATATTATCTTGAAATAAACACTGTTGTTACTCAGAATTATAATTTTATTCAAATTTCAGCTTACCCAAATCCATTTAACGATATCATAAAGTTTTATAGTTCAGAAAATGAAAATATTGAAAGCATTTCCTTATATGACATGTCGGGTAGGCTTATCTTTTATAAAAACAACACTCAACGTGATACAGATTTAGAAATAAATGGTTTTTTATTAAATAGCGGATGCTATATTGCATGTCTTCAAATTAGTGAATCAAAAGAAAGAATTTATATTAAAATAACTAAAAACTGAGATTGTGAGAAATATGACAACCTATCTTATCTTCATTTTCCTTTGTGCATTTTCATATAATGCATTTTCGCAAACCGAATGGATTACAGAACTTCCGGTTTTTGGGCAAGCTTACGCAATGCTTAGGACAAAAGACAGTTGTTATGCCGTACTTAAAGGACCAGTTTATTACAACGAAGATTCTACAGACTATATTTATGATTTGCAGCTTAGTAAAGTGAACAGGGAAGGAGAGATTCTATGGTATGATACTGTATTTTCCGACACTCTTGATTTTGCATACCTTAGTTTTATTCAGCTTTCGAATGAGGATTTTTTTATTACAGGGCAGTGTTATAGGTGTCCTTTTTATGCGATAACTTCAAAAGACGGAGATTTAAAGTATTTTAACAGACTTGAAAACTATTTAGGAACTCACAGTCGCTTCTATTCGCCAGTAGAGATGTCTGAATCTGAAGTGTGGGTTTTAGGAGGATACACACAGTTTTTTATCACCAAAATTAATCTTGTTAACCACGAAATATGTGTAGATTCAAGTGCCCTTTGTTTACAGAATGCAAGTTGGCCTCTTATGAGGAAATTATCAGAGAATAAAATTTTTATTGCAACTAATTACTTAAATGTCTATACAGTAGATACTAATCAGAATA
>ENA-UOWO01006200-UOWO01006200.1-activated-sludge-metagenome-genome-assembly--contig:-NODE-6200-length-12294-cov-6.164229_pt1 | contig 12294 bp, 13 predicted proteins | sample MGYA00238148_ERZ761564 | MGnify/ENA primary metagenome ERZ761564 (study PRJEB28885, sample SAMN05720194) | activated sludge metagenome | isolation source: Anaerobic digester | place: USA...
GGCAATTATCTCGGTGTTGTCTCTGATCGCTCTCAAATAGCAGGGGTTTTTGAATCTGAAAAACACCTGTTCAGGGAACTTTCGTTTTTTCATTCTTGCTTGCCTCAATAATAAGCATAATCTTTTCTATTCTTTTCGCAAGCATCTTGTACATCAGCATCAGAGGCAGTTTTTACTGACATCTGCATTAAGATAAGGCTTTTATTCAAATTTCAGAAAGTCACCGCACGAAAAATAGCGGCGTGCTTTGCATTTATGACAGGCTTTATGGTACAAATCTGTCATGTTGAAAAATTACCTTTACCTGACAGCGTTTTTGCTTCTGTCTGCCGGTCAGATTTTTGCTGATCCGCAGAAGTTTCCATCATGGATGGAAGAGGTGGAATTGCGAAAACCTGCGGCACAAAATAGCTTCAACGAACCGACCGCACCCATCGATCCGGCCACCGGCCAGCCTTCAACAAATTCAAAGGGCCCGGGCGCCGCGTTTGGCAAGCCCAAACTGCCAGATTTCAGCAAATTACGCGAAAAAGCGATCAAAGCTGAATTCGAAAAACGCGCCGCTGCAGAGGGCGAACTCGAAAATTCATATTCAGCCTCGGTTAAGAACATCGACCAGCTGAAAAGTGAAAAAAGCCGGCTCGAAACTCTTCTCGCAGCTGGCCCAGGCGACAACGAAAGGCAGCAGCTGCTTGCCGGCATCGGCGGTCTGGCGCAAAAAATAGCGCTCAGCGAAGAGCTGATAAAACTGCTAAGCCAGAGTGGCGACCCAAACGCGAAAATCCCGGTTGCCAGCCTCTCTTCAGCGCAGTTTGACCGCGCCATCGAAATCAAAAAACTGCTGTTTCCAGGCAGTCACAAGGCGGCACCCCTGCCGTTTAAAGCCCCGACAAAAGCAACCAAAGCCGTAGAATCTGAGCCACAGGCGGTCGATCATGACCGCGAACCAACTGAAGAAGAATTGATCAAGGCCAGGCAATATAAACCGGGCCGGATCAAGTCGTTTTACAAGGAAATGAAACAAGCCGAGCAACAGAAACAGGAGAAAGACGAAGAATGAGCGGTCACAATATCGGAATCGTTGGCGCAACCGGGGCCGTAGGCCTTAAAATTCTCAAAGTTCTCGATGAACGCCTTAAAGAAATCAAGAGCATCAGACTTTTTGCCTCAGAACGCAGTGCCGGTCAGAAGATCACGTTTCGCGGCCGCGATATCATCGTCGAAGACCTGGCAAACAGCAACTTTAAAGGGCTCGATGTCGTATTTTTCTCTGCCGGCACCGAAGTAAGCGTTAAATACTGCCCCAAAGCAGTCGAAGCCGGGGCCGTTGTCATCGACAACACCAACGCCCACCGCATGAACCCAGATGTTCCATTGATCGTGCCAGAAGCAAATTTTCATGCACTGAAAAATCACAAAGGCCTGATCGCAAACCCGAACTGCTCTACTATTCAGATGATCGTCGCTCTGGCGCCGATTCACCGCATTAACCCGATCAGACGCATTGTCGTCGCTACTTATCAGTCGGTTTCGGGCACCGGTCTCGAAGCGATCGATATTCTCAAACGACAGAGCGAAGCCATGCTCGCCGGCAAAGAAGTTCCGACCGGCGTTTATCCGCACCCCATCGCTTTCAACCTGATTCCTCAGATTGACGTGCTGCTGGATTCAGGCCTGTATCGAGAAGAAGAAAAAATGGTGCGCGAAACCTGCAAAATTCTTGAATCTGACATCAGAGTCTGCCCGACCACAGTGCGGGTGCCGGTCATGTATTGTCACAGCGAGGCGGTTAACATTGAACTCACCCGCCCGATGCAGCTTGCCGAAGTAAGAGACATTCTCAGCAAGGCTGAAGACGTGGTTCTTGTCGACGACCCGGCAAAGTCGGTTTACCCGACTCCGCTTGCCTGTGAAGATAAAGACGAGGTTTTCGTCGGCCGCCTGCGCGTCGACCCCTCGGTAGACAACGGTTTCAACATGTGGATCGTCGCCGATAATCTTCGCCGCGGAGCCGCCACCAATGCCGTAAAAATTTACACCGAAATGGCAAAGCATGGCCTTCTGTAAACGGCAAAAAAGCCTGGCGTCAGTCATTCTGCTGGCGCTGCTTCTGATTGCTCTGGCGGTTTTACCGGCCAGAGCACAGTATGCCGTTCTTAAGGGCGATGAGCCTAGAATCAGAGCGATTCTTTACACAAAAGAGAACCCGCGCGCCCTGATTTATCACAATTCGCAGCGGTTTCACGCTCTGCCTCAGACAAGACTCGATGACGAATGGTATGTCGATGAAATCAGGCGTGAAAGCGTTTTATTCAAGCGCACTTCGACGCGCAGCTTTGCCGAGATATATCTAAATGCCCCACAAAAAGCGAAGTTTCACAAGGACTGGTCTTTTTACGGACACCCGATCGCGCTCTGGGAAGCAATCGAACTTCTCGCCCACGGCTTCGGCTACCAGGCCATCATGCATTTTCAGGCCGGCGGCGCGGTTGTTCCGGGCAATCATGGCGACACAGTCCAGAAACTGCTGAAAAAAATTCTGCCACCCCATCATCGTTTTGCCTTTGCCGGGCCGATCCTGATGGTGCTGCCGGTTCAACCATCCGGAGAAGAATGGACCGAAGTGCTCGAACGCATGAAGCTTTGCGTGCCAGAGCGCCTGTCGCTGCGCTACCCCGGCCTTAACAAACCAGGGATAATTATCTCGCGTGGTGACGACATTCAGTTCATTCTGCGCAAAATTTCACTCGGCGGCAAAGTGCCGATCCAGTTCCCGCGCGATCTGCACTTTCCGGTTTACGCTTCGTTCCGCCATATTCCGTTCGCACAGATGCTGGTTAAGATTCTCTATCTGAACCAGTGCATTCTCATCGAGCGCGAAGAAGGCCTCGAAGTCACGCCATGGCCGCGGCAGATCCTGCAACGCCGGCCTTACGCTGACTTTCCGCTCATCAAGGCCCTGCCTTCAGAACCACAGGAAGGCTCAGGCCCGATGCCGCCACCGCTGGCACGCGAACACCTGCTCAACCACCCGGTTGTGCAACAGAAGCCGGGGGATTAAGCCATGTCTGAAAAAACTCTCTCGATTCAGAAATGCTCGTCTTACGAACAGACAGCGGTAAAAGAGGCGATCATCAAACTTCTTGAGCCGCTTGGCGGTATCACTGCCTTCGTCAGATCAGGCAATAAAGTGCTGATCAAGCCGAATATGCTGACCTGCAAAGAACCTGAACGGGCCGCAACCACCCACCCTGCCGTCATCGAGGCGGTGGCCCGCCTCTGCCACGAGGCCGGCGCAACCGTCTTTATCGGCGACAGTCCACCGGCAGTATTTGGACGCACCGAAGAATTCTGGGAAAAAACCGGTTTCGCCGCTGCGGCCCGCAACAGTGGCTCGCAGCTGACCAGTTTTGAGACTGACGCGAAAGTACCGGTTAAATTCTTTTCAAACGGCCGCGAAATCACCGTTCACCTGGTCAAAACGCTTTTTCTTGCAGATGTGGTCATCAATCTGTCAAAAATGAAAACCCACAATCTGACCCGCATCACCGGCGCGGTTAAAAATCTTTTCGGGTTGATTCCCGGCCTGTCAAAAGCACAGTGGCACAAGGTCTTTCCGCGGGTTGAAGAATTTTCTGATTTCATCGCCGATCTCGGCCATCAGATTCCGGTAAATCTTAACATCATGGATGGCATCGAGGGCATGGATGGCCAGGGCCCGGCCGGGGGCCGGGTAGTCAAAAGCGAAATACTGCTGGCCGCAACGTCGCCGGTAACCGTCGATCTCGGTTTCTGCCGGCTGGTCGGGCTCGACCCGACAACGGTGCCGACGCTGCGACGCTGCGCTCAGCTCAACTGGGGCCCGAAAACTATCGAAGAGATAGAATTTGTCGGTTGCCCGCCCGAAGCGGCAGTCGTAAAAGATTACCAGGTGCCCGGAACCCCGCCAATCTCGCTGATACCCGACTTTATCATCAATTTTACGCGGCGGTTTCTCTGGGCCGGCCCGGTTCTTCTGCCTGACACCTGCATCAAATGCGGGCGATGTCAGAAGATTTGCCCCGCCGATGCCATAACCATTGCGGCGACCGGCGCCGAATTCGACCGCCAGAAATGTATTTCGTGCTTCTGCTGTATGGAAGTCTGCCCGGTCGAAGCCATCGAAATGAAATCAAGCCCGCTGCTCTCACTGGGCTTAAGAATGCGCGGGCTTAAACGCCGCCTGCGAAAACGAAAATGACCAGCTTCAAGAACCTGTTCAACCGCCTGCAGGTGTTTCTGCTCGACCTTCTGGCGCGCAAATGCGCCGCCATGAGCAGCAGCCGCAAAAAGCGTCTGGCCCGCATCATCGCTGCAATTGCAAAACCGCTGCCCTGGGTACGCTTCAATCAGGTTGTCGAACGCCTCGAAGAACACCTCGAAATCAACCGGACGACAGCCGAAAAGCTTGCAGATCAGGTATTCGAAAGCTTTCTTCTCAACGCGTTCGAGATGGCCGGCCTTAAATTCTTCAGCAACGAAGAACTTAAGGCAAAAATAAGGGTCGAAGGGCTCGAAAATCTTGAAACTGCACTCGCTCTGAACAAAGGCGCAATAATTGTTTCCGGGCACTTTGGGCTGTGGGAACTGGTGCCGCCCTGGCTGGCAATCAATGGCTTCAAGGTCACCACCGTGGTTCGCCGGCAGAACAACCCCTACGTCGATGCCTGGTTCGAAGAAATGCGCGGCCGGCATGGAGCAAAAACCACCGACTCCGGTTATGGCATTCGTGAAATACTGAAATCGCTGCGTCAGGGCAATATTCTGGCACTGATGATCGATCAGGATAACGGCAAACAGGGCATATTTGTCAGATTTTTCAGACGCTGGGCCTCGGCACCGACCGGGCCGGCGCAGATATCGCTTAAAACCGGCGCACCCATTGTTCCGCTGGCCTGTTTCCCTGACTTTGGCGGCAGACATCTGATCAAAATCTGGCAGCCGATTTATCCAGGGCAGTACAGCAACGATATTCGCGGTCAACAGCAATTAACCAGCGACTTCACTGCCCGACTTGAAGAAATCATCAGGCAGCAGCCGCAAAACTGGTTCTGGCTGCACCGACGCTGGAAAACTCAGCCTGTCGACGCTCCCGAAAACGAGTGGGCAAAACTTATTTTGACTTCTGAGACAGATGCAGGCGATAATAACAACAGGAACTGACATGGGCAAACTTTATCTGAAAACGTATCAGTGGGTTTTGCGGGCGGTGGTAGAACTGCTCGACCTGTTTCCGCCCCGTCGCATCGACAAAAATGAATTCGCTCTGCGCAAAGGTACGTTACCAGAAGATTTCAAAGCCCCAGACGAAGGTACAATATGGGTTCACGGCGCTTCGCTCGGCGAAGTGATCACTCTGCGCCCCTTTCTTAAAGAACTGGCCAGTATCTATGGCCGGCAAAGACTTGTCTGCACCGCAACCACCATGGATGGCCTCAGACAGCTGCAGAAAGACGAAATCTGCGGTTTTGCCACACTGCTGCCCATTGAGCTGCCCGCCTTCACTGTTCCTTTTATTGAACGGGTCAGACCCAGGGTCATGCTGATCAGCGAAACCGAAATATGGCCGCTGCTGCTCGACACCCTTGCCCGAAAGGGCGTTCCTTACGGCATTATCAATGGGCGCATCAACGAAAAAAGCGTGCGCATGATGCGACTGGCCTGGCCGATTTTTGAATCGGCGGTTAGCGGCATGGCGTTCGCTTTTCCGCAGGAAAAACAGTATCAGCGACGTTTCAAGATTCTCGGTGTCAAAGAAGAACGCCAGCAGCAGCTTGGCTGCTTTAAATACGATATTGCAGAATCGATGCCTGACACTGTTGCCCTGCGCCGACAATACGGTATCGATGATAACCGTCGACTTATCTGCTTTGGCAGCACCCACCCCGGCGAAGAAGGCCTGATCCTGGATGCCCTCGATCCTTTGTGGGACAAGCTCGATGCAACCATTATCATTGCCCCCAGGCATGTTAAAAGGGTTCACGAAGTTGAAGAGCTGCTGCGGGCAAGAAATATAGAATTTATCAAGGTTTCTGAAGGCGCTTCGAGTTCAGCCAGAGTGATTCTGGTAGATACGATGGGCGAGCTGCGCAACTTTTATGCGATTTCTTCGCTCGTGTTTGTCGGCGGCAGTCTGATCAAACGCGGCGGGCACAACCTGATGGAACCGGCTGCCTATGCCCGGCCGACTCTTACCGGCCCGCATACCTTCAATTTCCGCTACGAAATGATGGCTCTCAATCGTGCCCGGGCCGTTAAAACGGTTAAAGACTCAGAAGAACTGCGCCAGACACTTACTCTGTGGCTGCAGCAGCCTGCTGAATTTTCCGAAATGGGTGCGCGCGCCAGACAGGTGCTCGAATCGATGGCAGGGGCCTGCCACCGCACTGTCAGCAGTCTGCAGCAACTTGGTTATCTGCCCCATGTCTGATTGCGAAATAGTTCTGCGCCTGAATGCGATGGGCGACGTTCTTCTGACGGTTCCGACGCTGCGAGCCATGACAGTGCGCGGCATCGAAACACATCTGGTCATAAACAGCCGCTGGCAGCAGCTCGCCAGTTTTCTGCCGGCCAAAGTTCATCTATTCTCCGGCACCGGCAGTCTGATCAGGCTGGCGCGCGAACTTAAATCACTGAATCCCGGATCGGTTTTCGATCTGCAGGGCAAACTCGCAACCATAGCTCTACGCAATCTCATCAATGCCCCGATTACCCGCAGTTACCAGAAACGCACGATTGGCGAGCAGTTCATGGCCCTGCGCCGGCAGTATCCTTTGAGGCTCTATGACCAGAGGCCTGTCTGGCAGAAGTATGCCGAAACCTGCGGTGTCGAAATCACGACGCCCGACCCTTCGCTGATTCTGACTGATGAATACCTGCTTGAATGCGAGAAAGTGGTTGAAGCGGCAGGTTTGCAGAAGAAGCACTATATTCTGATTCACCCCGAGGCCTCAAAGCCCGGAAAAGAATTGCCACAGGCTATAATTGAGCACCTGCAGAAAGATTCGCCACTACCGACAGCTTTGATCGGCACAGCGAAATCGACTGTTACGGTTTCCGGGCCGCATCTCGACCTGCGCAACCGCTTCGAGCTCTATCATCTGCCCGGCGTTATCAGACATGCCGCCGCCGTTATCTCATCTGATTCCGGCCCGATGCATCTTGCCCGCAGCGTTGACACACCGCTCGCCGCGATTTTCATGCAGACCTGCCCGTCGCTCGGTTTTGCGCCGGTACCGGGTAATAATGTTCTGGTGCTCTCGAAGAACCTGCCGTGCAAACCCTGCAGTCTGCATGGTCAGAACGACAGCTGCCCCGAAGGGCACTTCGCCTGCCGTGATCTCGACCCCGAACAGACGACCGGGCAGATTTACACCTTTCTGCAGAAATTTTTATGAAAATTATTGTCATTGGCCTGAACTGGCTGGGTGATATCGTCATGTCGCTGCCGGCCCTTATTGCCGCCGCACAGGCCGGCGAAACCCACGTCGTGACCAGACCGCACCTTGCCGAAGTCTACAGTCTTTTCGAACTGCCGCTGCATATCCACGCAATACACACCAATGCCTGGCCTCACGAGGTTTACAAGCAACTTCGCCCCCTGCGCCGTCTTGGTGCAGAGCAAACGATTGTATTACCTGACTCGTTGCGGGCCGCGATGCTGGCAAAAGTCTGCGGTACTGCCGGCAGTACCGGCTATGCCGCGCAATGGCGCAGTCTGTTTCTCGGTCGCGCGGTTGCCAAGCCTGCTGATTTCACGAAAATGCACGAAGCCGACCTGCACTATGGCCTTTGCCGTGAAGCCGGTCTGTGCAACGAGCCGACCCGACCGACATTGAAAAAGTATGGCTGCCCTGACGCTGAATTTAAAGCTCTTGCAACCAAACTCGATCTGCCGTCAAAGTATCTGGTCATGGCCCCTGGAGCGGCATTTGGTGCTGCCAAGCGCTGGCCGCCCGAACGTTTTGCCGCCCTTGCCGATCTGGTTGCCGCCAATATGCAGCTGCCGATCGTCATTACCGCCAGTGCTTCCGAACAATCCATTGTCGACGAAATCTGCCGCAATTCAAAGGCTTTTCTTATCAGCGCAGCAGGCCGCACCAGTCTGCGAGAGCTAGCCTGTCTGCTCAGCCGTGCCGAAGCTCTGGTTGCCAATGACTCAGGCACGATGCATCTGGCGGCTCTGTATCAAACGCCAACGGTGGTTCCGGTCGGGCCGACCGACATGGTCAGAACCGGCCCGCTCAACCCTAACTTTGCTGCGGTTACTGCTTCTGGCGTCTGCCCGATTGCCCCGTGCCGGCAGCGAACCTGCCCGCGGCACGACCACGCCTGCATGCTGGCAATTCCGCCCGAAGCCGTTTATGCAGAGCTCACCCGCCTGACCGGGGGTTCAGATGCAGCCTGAGAGAATTATTGTCTCGCGTACCGACCGGGCCGGTGATTTCATTCTCGCCCTCCCGATATTCAGGGAACTGAAAAAGGCTTTTCCACAGAGCCGGCTCATTGCACATGTGCGCAGTTACACTGCCCCTCTGGCACGACTGGCCTGCGAAATCGATGAAATAATCCTCGATGACAGCTACCCGGCCGGGCTCTGGTGCTCGCCTCTGACAGAAGCTTTTCGCAAAGAACGCTTTGATCTGGCGGTAATCGTTCACCCGGCCGGCCGCAGTATTATTGCCGCCTGGCGGGCCGGGATCAGGCGCCGGGTCGGGCGGGCCTCAAACATTTTTCAGCTGTTTCTCAACGACCGGCGGGTGCAAAAGCGTTCACGCAACGAAAAACACGAGTTCGAATACAATCTCGACCTGCTGAGCGGCATTGTTCCGGCTGTAGATTTTTCGCCATGGGTGTTCAAGCTGCCTGAGCAACTGATTGCCGACGGGATGGCATTCCTCGCTCAGGCTGGTATGGCCGGTCGCAGGCCAGTGATCGTTCACCCCGGGCACGGCGGCTCGGCTCACAATATTTCGACTGCCATGTATGCGCAGGTAGTTGCCGGGCTGCTGCAAAACGATGTGCCGGTGCTCGTCAGTCTTGGCCCGGGTGAAGAATCCCTGCAGCAGCAGTTTCCGGAACCGATTCAGGGCCGACTTGCTTTCGCCAGCGGCCTTTCAGACCTCGCGGCTCTCACCGCTGTATTTGCCGGCTGTTCGGCATTTTGTGGCGGCTCAACCGGCCCACTGCACCTCGCAGCTGCGCTGCAGCTTCCCTGCGCCGCGTTTTTCCCGCCAGTTGCGGCCATGACACCGAAGCGCTGGGGCCCGGTCGGCTGCAACAGCCTGATAATCAAACCAGAAATCGCCGACTGTGATGGCCGCTGTGCCAGTTGTGGCTCAACTGGCTGCATGAGCCGGCTGCAGGTTCAACCGGCAGTAACCTGGCTTACAGGAGAACGAAAAAAATGAATACACCTCTGATAATCAACGATTACATAACCATTCCAGCTGAACAGCTTGAAATCAGTGCGGTCAGATCGTCAGGCCCCGGCGGCCAGAACGTTAATAAGGTCGCCACCTGCATCGAGCTGCGCTTTCGCCCTGAATCATGCGGGCAACTGAGCATGCCGGTCGTGCAGCGGCTGCTGAAAATCGCCGGCAACCGCGTCGATTCAGAGAATACGATCATCATCACCAGTCAGCGTTACCGCGAGCAGTATCGCAATCTCGACGACGCCTGCCAGAAACTGCGCGAAATGATTCTCAAGGCACTCAAGCCACCCAAAGTCAGGCGTGCAACCCGGCCGACGAAAGCTTCGGTCGAAAACCGCATCAACCACAAAAAACAGACCAGTTTCAAAAAAAGCCAGCGCCAGAAACGCGACTGGGATGAATAGAAAAAACAGGCCCCGGCAAATCGCCGGGGCCTGTTTTTTACAACTGCTTAAAGCTTATTTTTTATTGGTCTGAGCTTTTTTGAGGGCCTGCAGGGCTTCGAGGGTTCTGGCGTCATCGGCGCCAAATTCGTTCTTGAAGTTCACGTATTTGATGTAGAGGCTGTTAACATCTTCGGCACCGGCGGCACTCTGCTGCCATTCAGCGGCGGCCCATTCGGCATTCTTCATTTCAACATTGAATTTGTAAGCCGGAACCAGTGTATCACCAGGCTCACAGTGAGTTGCGAAACCGGGGCGCAGCACCAGACCTTTGCCTTTGGCGATGCTGTTAACCGCTACTGCGCCTTCCATGACCGAAATCGAAGATTTCTTGCGTGAAGAAACGGCCACTTCGAATTCAGTGCCGCGAATGCCGGCGACGAGAGTCGGGGTTTCGATCCTGAATTCAGTACCGCGCTTGGTGAATTTATACCAGGTCTTGCCCTTGAAAACCTTGATGCTCATCGGCTGAACTTCGACGAGAGTTCTTTCTTTGATGCGCATGGTTGTACCATCAGCATAAACCAGCGACGCCTTAGACTCGCGCAAGGTTTCGAGCAGGTCGCCGGCATAAAGTTCGCACGACTGAGTAATAACATCGGTTTTGGTGCTGCCCACGCGGGTCAACTTGATCTGGCCGCTGAGAATCTCGAGTTTTGCGTCGAGCGCCACAAGTTTTACCGGCTCAGCCCAGGCAGAAGAGAAAGACAGCAGACAAAAAACGAAAAGGAAGCAAAGCACTGTACGATTCATGATATAAAGCCTCCTGCACCTTTGAAGGGTGGTCGAATTACTGAAGTTTCCTAAATTATAAGAATCACTTTAGAAGGTGTCAATGGCACAAAACCGCGGCAAAAAACACGGCATCAGGGCTTTCAGACCTGCGACACCTCGGTACCGGCACCGATATAATCGGCAAAAATTCTGATCAATTCGCGTTTGGCAACTTCGAGATTGTCGTTAACTATCGCATGCTTGTACTGATCGCGATAACTCAGCTCCTGGCGGGCATTTTCGAGGCGATGCTGCAGGGAATGTTCGCTGTCCATGTTGCGTTTGCGTATGCGGCTCTCAAGTTCTTCGAAAGTCGGCGGCAGAATAAAAATCATCACTGCCTCCGGGTATGAATCACGAATTTTCATCGCACCCTGAACGTCGATATTAAGAATCACATGCCGACCCGCATCGAGGTTATCAGTCAGAAAACGACGTGGCGTGCCATAGTAGTTACCGTGTACAAACGCCCACTCAGCGAATTCATCACGTTTGATAGAAGCTTCAAACTGATCTGGCGAGCAGAAATTATATTCCTGACCATCAGTTTCGCCGCCGCGTGGTGCGCGCGAAGTTGTAGAAATCGAATAAACAACTGCCGGAGCGAATTTTTCGACGATGGCATTGCACAACACGGTCTTTCCGACCCCGGAAGGCCCGGAAACAATGAACAGAAAACCCTTTCCGGCATTATGCTGAAGATTCATCCTGAATTGTCACTTTTTTTTGGCGATAAGAGAGCGGCCGGTCATGGCGGCAGGTTTTTCGATACCCATAAGTTCGAGAACGGTTGGAGCGATATCACAGAGTTTACCGGACGGGCGCAGTTCAACCGAAGATCTTGACAGCAGGCAGAAAGGCACCGGGTTGACAGTGTGCTCGGTAAAAGCTTCACCGGTCTCTTCATCGACCATCTGTTCGGCATTACCATGGTCAGCAGTGATCAGACAATCATATCCAAGCTCATAGGCAAGCGGAATAGCTTTGGCGAGAACGCAATCGACAGTGTTGACCGCTTTCATCGCGGCTTCCATGATGCCGGTGTGACCAACCATGTCGCAATTTGCGAAGTTGACCATAATAAACTGGTATTTTTCTGATTTGAGGCGCTCAACCAGAAATTCATTAACCTCAAAAGCCGACATTTCGGGTTTGAGATCGTAGGTTTTAACCTTCGGCGAAGGCACCATGTGGCGGTCTTCGAGTGGAAACGGCGGCTCATAACCACCATTGGTAAAATAAGTCACATGCGCGTATTTTTCGGTTTCGGCCAGACGCAGCTGCGCAAGACCTTTTCGCGAAAGCACTTCGCCGAGAACTTCATCGAGCCGCTGTGGCGGAAAAGCAATCGGGAAGGAGAATTCATCTGAATAATGGGTAAAACTTACGTAATCGACCTTCATTTCGCGGCGCTTGAATTCTTTGAATTCCGGGGCAGTGAAAACTCTGGTAATCTGCCGCATACGGTCGGCTCTGAAATTGAAGGCAAGAATCGCATCGCCATCGTCGATGGTGGCGACGGGGGTGCCGTTTTCTTCGATAACCACCGGCACAACGAATTCATCGGTCACGTTAACCTTATAGGAGGCTTCCATGGCGACTGC
>ENA-UOWO01006202-UOWO01006202.1-activated-sludge-metagenome-genome-assembly--contig:-NODE-6202-length-12292-cov-12.871129_pt1 | contig 12292 bp, 5 predicted proteins | sample MGYA00238148_ERZ761564 | MGnify/ENA primary metagenome ERZ761564 (study PRJEB28885, sample SAMN05720194) | activated sludge metagenome | isolation source: Anaerobic digester | place: USA...
ATCACGCCCGCGGTCAGGTTGTCCAGAATGGTTTGCAGGTTGGCCCGGGCCGAGTTGACTTGCTCCATACTGCTTTGGACGGCTTCGCGTGCATCGGAGAGCTGGCGGGTCATATCGGCAAATGCACGGGTCAGGCCACCGAGTTCGTCCTTGCCTTGTAGTGCGGCTTTCGGCGTGAGGTCACCAGCTGCCACCTGGTTCACACCGTCTGCCAGCAGCAGCAGGGGCCGAACGATCTGGTTACCCAGCACCACAGCCAGCAGCACCGCACCAAATACGGCAAGGAACAGACTCAATGTGAGTGTGCCGATGTACATGCGCTTGAGGCCTTCCCGTGCCAGGGCTCGTTCCTGATACTCGCGGTTGGCTTCGGTCACTGCAAGGGCGTTGGCCACCAGCGTGGGGGGCAACGCCTGCGTCACCTGCAGGTAGCGCAGCTCCCCAGAAAAGCCCAGATTCGGGTTGGGCACCACCACCAGAGCCTTGATGCGCGCGTTGGTAATGTCGCCTGGTGTGGCCTCATCCAGCCCTTCGATCCAGCTCATGGCCCGCTGGGTACGGGCGTTGCGAAATTGCTGAGGGGTGGGTCGCACCGGGTTCAGCTGGAAGCGGGACTTGCCCGTGCCACCAATGAGCTGCGACGATGCGTTCCATAAAAAGACGTCTTCAGCACCGAGTTGTTCACGAACCCGGTCCAGCGGCAAGCTCACGATGGCATCCGGAACATCTACCAGTTGACTGGCAGACGAGCGCGACTTGCTTGCCAAATCGCTGGCCAGCGTCTCAAGCGTTACGCGACCCAGATTGAGGCCAGCCTCGAGGGCGCCTTCCACCTTCACATCGAACCAGCTCTCGATGGAGCGGGACACGAACTGATATGACACCACATAAATCAGCAAGCCGGGAACAAAACCTGCCAACGCAAACACGGCAGCCAGCTTGAGCAACAGCCGACTGCCAAAGCGGCCCTTTCTGAGTCGGCTGATCAGGCGAACGGCAATCCAGCCAATGACCAGCAGCAGCAGCCCGGCAATCACCACGTTCAGGACAAATAGGCGGGCATAGTTCTGCTCGTACATGGCCTGGTTGTTAGTGGCCTGAGCCAGCAGAAACAGAAGCACCAAGCCAACGGCCGTCATCGCAGCCAAGCCGATGCCAATAGACCAGCGCACGGCGCGGGAATGGTTCAGGGCCTTGTGTGCAGCCGCGTCATCCAGTCCGACGGGGGTACTCACTTCTCAGGCTCCACAGGTAATCGCTGAAAGGCATTTGCGGATATGTCCCAGTCTGACTGACCCAATGCGCCAATCTGGAACGGACGAGGCAGTTGGGTCACGTCCAGACGGAAGCGAAGTTCCACGTTGTGACGGGAACCTGGTTCGACTTCAAAAGGCTCAGCGATCTTCCAGCGAGAAACTCGCTGAAGGGAGATAAGGGCCTCATTCAGCGAATCGAAACTCTGGCTCAGCGCAGCACCCGCCACACCAGCCGACGCTCCTGATGAAGCCGTCACACGCCAGCGGCGCGTGAGCGGCTGATAGGCCAGCCGGACCTGTCTCTGTGCCGTGACCACCTTTTTGTCAGCCCAGTACCACCGGTCCCTGAAAAGATCGGCCTCGGTGACAAAGAACATGGGAACGCCTTTGAGCAGTGCATCTTCGACAGCGGGCGGCAGGTCAAACCGGATGGCAGCCGAGAGGAACACGCCATCGGTCATCCGCTCAACCCGAAACTGGGAAATTTCGGCCGGCAATGGGTCGGCATGAGCCGGGCGAGACAAACCAGCGATCAGGCACGCCCAGAACAACACTGCGGCCAGATCAAGCCGAGCGTTTCTCCAGCAGCGCGTAAAAAAAGCCGTCGTGGTCACCGTTTGGATTGTCCGGGACGCCGTCATGCTTCGCCCCAAAGAGGGGCAATAAATGACCTGGCGAAGGTAACAAAGCCGCGTCGGTGTTGTGCGCAAGAAACGTTTGTATCTGATCACGGCCCTCGGCCGGAAATACAGAACAGGTGCAATACAACAGGCGTCCACCGGGTTTGACCAGTGCCCACAACGCCTTGAGCAACCCGGCCTGAACGCTGGCCAGCTGCGCCACATCGCTATCGCGGCGCAACCACCGGATATCCGGGTGACGCCGGACAATGCCCGAAGCAGTACAAGGCGCATCCAGCAAGATCGCGTCAAACAGCTGCCCGTCCCACCAGGTTTGCGGTTTCGACGCATCGCCAACCAGTACTTTCGCAGAGAGGCCAAGCCGTTGCAGGTTCTGATGAATTCGTTGGCAACGGCTAGCGTCAATATCCATGCCCGTGACGTCGCAAACCTCGGCATTCAACATCTCAAGCAGATGCGCGGTTTTACCGCCCGGCGCTGCGCACGCGTCCAGTACACGGATTTTTTGTGTCAGGTCCAAGCCACCCAGCAGCAGCGGAGCAGCCATTTGGGCGGCACCATCCTGCACCGAACAGTCGCCCTGCCCGAACCCGGGAATCTGTTGAACCGGCACAGGAAGAGCCAGCCTCAGGCCCGACAGACCGATGATCGCCGATTCGATGCCAGCCTGAGCCAGCAGCTCATGGTAACTATCAACCGTGGTTCGACGGACATTGACCCGCAGCGCCATGGGTGGCCGCTCATTGTTGGCTGTTAACAGGGCCTGCCAGGTGTCTGGATAGTCTTTTTGAAGACGGGCAATCCACCAGGCAGGGTGGTTCCACTGCGCGACAGGGTCTTTCAGCGCAACGTCCATTAACGCCTGACGCTCACGAAGAAACCTGCGAAGGCAGCCGTTGATGAATCCGGCCTGTGCGCGCGTGGCAGGTGTTCGTTTGGCCGCTTCAATTGTCTGGTTCACCAGCGTGAAGGCTGGGTAAGGAGCCTCGACGTCGGACCAAGCCAGTGCCAATGCGGTACACAACAAGGCGTCCGACGCGGGGGACGGCGTGCGACTGGCCAATTGTTTGCGCAACACCTGCGCAGAACCGAGCGACCGTAAAACTTGGAATACTAGCGATTGGACACCCGGACGCAACCGGGAGGCGACCGCATCAATTGCAACCGTACCGGACGTCCCCGATCGGATGGCCATCAACACACCAGCACAGGCTTGAAGTTGTTGCCACAGGGGCGGATTGTCCTGGCCTTCGGTCATGCGGTTCGGGCGGGTCTAAACCCGAATAGCCAGGCCAGAATGCTGGCCGGAAACTGAGAAATTGCTTCGTTGTGGGCAACAACCAGACGGTTAAAGTCAGCGCTGGCAGGCGAAATCAGTACCGCGACTTGCGCCCAGTCCTGTTGCAGTACCTCCGGTATCCGATGTCCCGCCAGATCCGGCGGCTCATTCTGCAAACGCTCCCAGGAAGAGCACAAAGTGGAGTGTGCGGTTTGCATGGCGCTCATTGCCGCGGCGTCTAGCGGGCGCTGGCTAACCATTCTCAAAGATGCATCGAACTGCGTGGCAGCACTATCAACGCCAATCCATGCCTGGGTGAGAGTATCGTTGTGCTGCGGAACCAGTTCTGCCAGACCAGTGTCATTCATCAGCGATGCGTTGGCTCGCACAAGACTTATGTATCTCAAAAAGTGTTCGTTGACGACTGCAAAGGCCGCAATAGCCTGCGAACGCAGCCGAACCAGCCGGTTGTAAGCACCAACTGCCCAGAAGACTACCAACGCAATCAGCAACCAGAAAACGACAAAACCATCCATAGGCAGCTCTAGTTGGTCTCTATCAAGAAAAAGCGCCTCAAACCCTTATAAAAGGGCGTGAGGCGCTCCCATTTACATAGCAACTACTTATGCCAGCATCAGACTCCGGCACTTTCTTCGGTGGCTGGAGCATCGCCTGCATCGCCAGTTTCCCCGGCCAATTCAGCGGCTTCAGCCTCGGCAATAGCCCGGCGCTCAGCATCGTCCATGTTTTCGCGCACTTTACGAGCTTCGTGATAAGCCATACCGGTACCCGCAGGAATCAGGCGACCAACGATGACGTTCTCTTTCAGGCCACGCAATTCGTCGCGCTTGCCCATGATGGCGGCTTCGGTCAGCACACGGGTGGTTTCCTGGAAGGAAGCCGCGCTGATGAAGCTGTCGGTAGACAGCGATGCCTTGGTGATACCCAGCAGCAGGTTGGTGAACACGGCAGGGATCTTGCCATCGGCGCGCAGGGCGTCGTTGGTGTTAAGCATTTCAGAGCGTTCGACCTGTTCACCGTTGATGTAGTTGGAGTCACCGGCGTTCTCGACCACCACGCGACGCAGCATCTGGCGAACAATCACTTCGATGTGCTTGTCGTTGATCTTCACGCCCTGCAAGCGGTACACGTCCTGCACTTCGTCCACGATGTAGCGCGCTAGTTCTTCGGAGCCCAGCAAACGCAGGATGTCTTGTGGGTCGGCAGGCCCGTCCACAACACTTTCGCCCTTGTTGACCACTTGGCCTTCATGCACCAAGATGTTCTTTTCCTTGGGCACGAGTTCCTCCCAGACGGCTCCGTCCGGATCGGTGATCTGAAGGCGGATCTTGCCTTTGGTCTCTTTACCGAACGACACAGTACCGGTCATCTCGGCAAGCACACCCTTGTCCTTGGGCGAACGGGCTTCAAACAGCTCAGCTACACGCGGCAAACCGCCCGTAATGTCACGGGTCTTCTGACCTTCGATTGGGATGCGGGCCAGCACTTCGCCAGGACCCACGTCCATGCCGTCACGCACCTGGACCAACGCGCCAACGGGGAACCCGATAGTCACGGAGTGATCGGTTCCTGGGATCTTGACTTCGTTGCCAGAAGCATCGATCAGTTTGACCTGCGGGCGAATAACCTTGGCAGAGCCACGGCGCTTCGGATCGATCACCACCAGAGTGGACAAGCCGGTCACTTCGTCGACCTGCTTGGCAACCGTGAGGCCTTCTTCAACATTCTCGAACTGCGCCTTGCCTGCGAACTCGGTAATGATGGGTCGGGTCAGCGGGTCCCAGTTAGCCAGAATCGCACCGGCCTTAATGGTTTGATCTGCTTTGACTGTCAACACCGCGCCATAAGGCACCTTGTGACGCTCACGCTCGCGGCCATGCTCGTCATGAATGACGATCTCGCCCGAGCGTGCAATCACGACCAGCTCTTTCTTGCTATTGGTCACATACCGCATCGTGGCGTTGAACCCAATGTTGCCGTTGGACTTGGCTTCCACGCTGGATGCGATCGCCGCACGGGAGGCGGCGCCACCAATGTGGAAAGTCCGCATAGTCAGCTGGGTACCAGGTTCACCAATCGACTGTGCAGCAATCACACCGACCGCTTCGCCGTGGTTGATCAAACCGCCACGTCCCAGATCCCGACCGTAACACTTGGCGCAAATACCAAAGCGGGTTTCGCAGGTGAGTGCGGTACGAACTTTAACCTCGTCCACACCTTGTGCTTCGAGTTCGTCGATCACATCTTCGTCCAGCATGTCACCAGCTTTGGCAACAACCGCGCGGTTTTCAGGGTGAAGAATGTCCTCAGCAGCAGTACGACCCAGGATGCGGTCGCGCAGTGACTCAATGACTTCACCACCCTCTACGATTGCGCGCATCACTGAGCCGTCTTGCGTGCCGCAATCCTGTTCAGTCACCACCAAGTCCTGGGTCACGTCAACCAGACGACGGGTCAGGTAACCCGAATTGGCCGTCTTCAGCGCCGTATCCGCCAGGCCCTTACGGGCACCGTGGGTGGAGATGAAGTACTGCAACACGTTCAGGCCTTCGCGGAAGTTCGCGGTAATGGGCGTCTCGATGATGGAGCCGTCAGGCTTGGCCATCAGACCCCGCATACCAGCCAGCTGGCGAATCTGCGCTGCAGAGCCACGGGCACCTGAGTCGGCCATCATGTAGATGGAATTAAACGACTCCTGATCCACTTCCTTGCCATGACGATCAATGGTTCGTTCCTTGGCTAGCTGAGCCATCATGACCTTGGAGACTTCATCACCAGCCTTGCCCCAGATGTCCACCACTTTGTTGTAGCGCTCACCTGCAGTCACCAGACCAGAGGTATATTGCTGGGCAATCTCTTTCACCTCTTTTTCTGCGCGATCAATGATGCCGTGCTTTTCCTTAGGCACCAGCATGTCGTCGATACAAATGGAGATACCGGCCTTGGTCGCCAGACGGAAGCCGTACTGCAGCAACTTGTCGGCGAACACCACGGTTTCCTTCAAACCGCACTTGCGGAAGGACACGTTGATCAGCTTGGAGATTTCCTTCTTCTTCAACGCCTTGTTGATATTGGAGAAAGGCAAACCCTTGGGCAGGATCTCGGACAGCAGCGCACGGCCAGCCGTGGTTTCCCACAGCTTGGTCGAAGGCACCAACTCACCGGTTTCCTTGTTCTTCGTGTATTCAGTCAAACGCACGTTGATGCGGGCAGTCAGCTCCACTTCGCCGGCGTCAAACGCGCGCTGGACTTCACCGGTGTCGGAGAAGATCAGGCCTTCACCCTTACCGTTGATACGCTCACGAGTCGTGTAGTACAGACCCAGCACCACGTCCTGCGACGGCACAATCGAAGGTTCTCCGTTGGCCGGGAACAGGATATTGTTGGATGCCAGCATCAGGGTGCGGGCTTCCATCTGCGCTTCGACGGACAGTGGCACGTGAACAGCCATCTGGTCACCGTCAAAGTCGGCATTGAATGCCGCGCAAACTAGCGGGTGTAGCTGGATGGCCTTGCCTTCGATCAAGATTGGCTCGAACGCCTGAATGCCCAAACGGTGCAACGTAGGCGCACGGTTCAGCATTACGGGGTGCTCTTTGATGACCTCTTCCAGGATGTCCCAAACCACGGGGGTACCGGATTCAACTTCCTTCTTGGCTGCCTTGATGGTAGTAGCAATACCCATGGCCTCGAGGCGCGCGAAGATGAAGGGCTTGAACAACTCCAGTGCCATCAGTTTCGGTAAACCGCACTGGTGCAACTTGAGTGTTGGGCCAACCACGATCACGGAACGACCGGAGTAGTCCACGCGCTTGCCCAGCAAATTCTGGCGGAAACGGCCGCTCTTGCCTTTGATCATGTCGGCCAGCGACTTGAGTGCGCGCTTGTTCGCGCCCGTCATGGCCTTGCCGCGACGACCGTTGTCCAGCAAGCTGTCCACAGCTTCTTGCAACATGCGCTTTTCGTTGCGCGCAATGATTTCGGGCGCTTTGAGTTCCAGCAAACGGCGCAAACGGCTGTTGCGGTTGATGACGCGGCGATACAGGTCGTTCAGGTCAGAGGTCGCAAAGCGACCGCCGTCCAGCGGTACCAGCGGGCGCAAATCAGGAGGCAAAACAGGCAGCACGTCGAGCACCATCCACTCGGGTTTGATGCCGGATTTCTTGAACGCCTCAAGCAGCTTCAAACGCTTGGTGTTCTTCTTGATCTTGAGCTCGGAACCACTAGGGTCGTTACGCAGCTTCTCGATCGAGCCATCAATGTCAATACTTTGCAGCAGGTCCTTGATGCCTTCGGCACCCATCTTGGCCTGGAACTCGTCACCGAATTCCTTGAACTTGGCATCAAAATCATCCTCAGTCATGATGCTGAATTTCTTCAGCGGGGTCATGCCGGGATCAGTTACCACATAGGCTTCGAAATACAACACGCGCTCAATGTCGCGCAGAGTCATGTCTAGCACCAGGCCCAAACGGCTTGGCAGGGACTTCAGAAACCAGATATGGGCGCAAGGCGCTGCCAGGTCAATGTGACCCATGCGCTCGCGGCGCACCTTGGTCTGCGTGACCTCAACACCGCACTTCTCGCAGATCACACCACGATGCTTCAGGCGCTTGTACTTGCCGCAAAGGCATTCGTAGTCCTTGATGGGCCCGAAAATCTTGGCGCAGAACAGGCCGTCACGCTCAGGTTTGAAGGTGCGGTAGTTGATGGTTTCAGGTTTTTTGACCTCGCCGAAAGACCACGAGCGGATCTTTTCGGGTGAAGCCATGCCAATTTTGATGGCATCGAAATGCTCATCTGGCGTGAACTGTTTGAACAGGTCGAGTAGTGATTTCATTTGACTCTTTCCTTATCAATTAAGAACGTTCAAGTTCAATGTCGATGCCCAAGGAGCGGATTTCCTTGACCAGCACGTTGAACGACTCCGGCATGCCTGCCTCGATGGAATGCTCGCCTTTGACAATGCTCTCGTAAACTTTGGTACGACCTTGCACGTCGTCTGACTTGACGGTGAGCATTTCCTGCAGCGTGTAAGCGGCACCGTACGCTTCGAGCGCCCAGACCTCCATCTCGCCGAAACGCTGACCACCGAACTGGGCCTTGCCGCCCAGTGGCTGCTGGGTAACCAGGCTGTAAGGACCGGTCGAACGGGCGTGCATCTTGTCATCCACCAGATGGTGCAGTTTGAGAACGTGCATGTAGCCTACGGTGGTAGGACGCTCAAACGCGTCACCGCTACGGCCGTCAAACAGGTTCGCTTGGGTGCGCGCGGCCGTGAGGCCTTTGGCCTTCACGATGTCATCCGGATATGCCAGCTTGAGCATCGTGCGAATTTCCTCTTCAGAAGCACCATCGAACACTGGAGTGGCAAAGGTAGCTCCTTTTGACAGGTTATCCGCCATTTCAAGCACTTCGGCATCACTCAGCTTGGAAAGGTCTTCCTTGCGACCAGAGCCGTTGTACAAATTCTCAAGGAATTTGCGCAAATCAGCCAGTTTGGCTTCTGCTTGCAGCATGTCGCCGATGCGCTGACCAATACCTTTGGCCGCCCAGCCCAAATGCACCTCGAGAACCTGACCCACGTTCATCCGCGAGGGGACTCCCAAAGGGTTCAAGACGATGTCACATGGCGTGCCATCGGCCATATAAGGCATGTCTTCGACCGGGACGATCTTGGATACAACACCCTTGTTGCCGTGACGGCCAGCCATCTTGTCGCCAGGTTGCAGGCGGCGTTTGACAGCCAGATAGACCTTAACCATCTTGAGTACACCGGCAGGCAGTTCGTCGCCCTGGGTTAGTTTTTTACGCTTTTCTTCAAAAGCCAGGTCAAAGCTGTGGCGGGTTTGCTCCAGCGAATTCTTGATGCTCTCAAGTTGCGAAGCCACTTCATCGTCTGCAGGACGAACGTCGAACCAATGGAATTTCTCAATTGACGCCAGGTAGGCCTTGTCAATCTTCGTTCCCTTAGCGAGTTTTTGTGGCCCACCGTTGGCCACTTTTCCATTCAACAGCTTCTCGATACGGTCAAAAGCGTCCAGCTCGACAATACGAAGCTGATCATTCAGATCAAGGCGGAAACGCTTCAGTTCATCGTCAATGATTTGCTGGGCGCGACGGTCGCGAGTAATACCTTCGCGAGTGAACACCTGCACATCGATGACGGTGCCCTGCGAACCTTGATCCACACGCAATGACGTATCTTTCACGTCACTGGCCTTCTCGCCGAAAATTGCGCGAAGCAGTTTTTCTTCTGGCGTCAGCGTGGTTTCACCCTTGGGCGTGACCTTGCCAACCAGCGTATCACCAGGTTGAACCTCGGCACCAACGTAAATGATGCCCGAGTCATCCAGACGATTGAGCTGTTGTTCGCTCAAATTCGGAATATCACGCGTAATTTCTTCCGCGCCCAGCTTGGTGTCGCGCGCCATGACTACCAGCTCTTCGATATGGATCGATGTGTAACGGTCATCTGCAACGACGCGTTCGCTAATCAAAATCGAATCTTCGAAGTTATAGCCATTCCAGGGCATAAACGCCACCAGCATGTTCTGGCCCAGCGCCAGTTCACCAATGTCGGTCGAAGCACCATCAGCAATCACGTCACCTTTGGCAAGCAGATCGCCCTTTTTGACGATGGGACGTTGATGGATGTTGGTATTCTGGTTCGATCGCTGATACTTGATCAGGTTGTAAATGTCCACACCCACTTCGCCAGCTTGTGCCTCAGCGTCGTTAACGCGAATTACAACGCGGGTTGCATCAACGTAGTCAACAACGCCACCACGGGTGGCCGTAACAACCGTACCCGAGTCAACAGCAGACACACGCTCGATACCAGTACCAACGAACGCCTTTTCAGGTCGCAATACTGGAACAGCCTGGCGCTGCATGTTGGCGCCCATCAGCGCACGGTTTGCATCGTCATGCTCTAGGAAAGGTACCAGCGAAGCCGCCACAGAAACGATCTGCGCCGGGGACACGTCCATGTACTGGATGCGTTCAGCACCCACCAATATAGACTCGCCTTTCTCCCGGGCAGAAACCAGATCGCCGGTTAGTTTGCCATCTTTGTCCAGCGTTGCATTTGCCTGGGCAATGACGTACTTGCCTTCCTCAATTGCCGACAGGTAGTCAATTTCATTAGTGATCAAACTGTCAACCACCCGGCGATACGGCGTTTCGATAAAACCGTATTCGTTCAAACGGGCGTATAGAGCCAGCGAGTTGATCAGGCCGATGTTCGGGCCTTCTGGCGTCTCAATGGGACACACACGGCCGTAATGTGTAACGTGTACGTCACGCACTTCAAAGCCTGCACGCTCGCGCGTCAAACCACCGGGGCCAAGGGCCGATACACGGCGCTTGTGGGTAATTTCGGACAGCGGATTAGTCTGATCCATGAACTGCGACAACTGGGATGCACCGAAGAATTCCTTCAACGCTGCAGAAATCGGCTTGGAGTTGATCAGATCATGCGGCATCAGCGGCTCTTGTTCAGCCTGACCTAAACGCTCTTTCACAGCTTTTTCAATTCGCGCCAACCCGGTGCGGTACTGGTTTTCAGCCAGTTCACCAACGCAACGCACACGGCGATTGCCCAAGTGGTCAATATCGTCGACTTCGCCGCGACCGTTACGCAAATCAACCAGAATCTTCACAACAGCGAGGATGTCTTCGTTGGTCAACACCATAGGGCCTGTTGACTCAGCGCGCCCCATTTTGGCGTTGAACTTCATACGGCCAACGCGCGACAGGTCGTAGGTGTCCGGGTTGTAGAACAGGCGCTGGAACAAAGCTTGAACCGCATCTTCCGTTGGCGGCTCACCGGGGCGCATCATGCGATAGATGGCAACGCGAGCAGCAAATTCATCAACCGTTTCGTCGCTACGCAGTGTTTGCGAAATGTACGCGCCTTGATCCAGCTCGTTCGTGTAAATACATGGCAGATCCTGCACGCCAGCCGAGCGCAGCTTCTTGAGCAGAACTTCCGTCAGCTCTTCGTTCGCCTTGGCGATGATTTCACCCGTCTCCGCATCAACGATGTTGCGCGCCACGACGCGGCCGACCAAAAAGTCTTCCGGCACACTGATGTGGGTGGTTTGACTTTGCTCTAAATCGCGGGTGTGGCGCGCCGTTACGCGCTTGTCTTTGGCGACAACTACTTTGCCACTCTTGTCAGTGATATCAAAGCGGGCAACCTCACCTCGCAGTCGTTCCGCTACAAACTCCATCTGGGCGCCGCTATCCATCAAGCGGAAGTTATCGTTGACAAAGAAATTGGCGAGGATGGATTCGTGGTTGAGACCAATAGCCTTTAGCAGAATAGTGACTGGCATCTTGCGACGGCGGTCAACACGGAAGTACAGAATGTCTTTCGGGTCAAACTCAAAGTCCAGCCATGAGCCACGATACGGAATAATCCGCGCGGAGAACAGTAGCTTGCCCGAACTGTGTGTCTTGCCTTTGTCGTGTTCAAAGAACACGCCAGGAGAACGGTGCAGCTGAGACACGATCACCCGCTCGGTGCCGTTGATGATGAACGAGCCTTTGCCTGTCATGAGCGGCACTTCGCCCATGTAGACTTCCTGTTCTTTTACTTCTTTAACAACCTTGTTTTGAGACGTGGAAGATTCACGGTCATAAATGATCAGTTGAACCTTGGCGCGCACAGCAGATGCGAAGGTCAGGCCTCGTGTCTGGCATTCACGAACATCAAAACCCGGTTTCGCCAGGTTGTATTCGAGAAATTTCATCTCGACAAAACCGTTGTGCGAAACAATAGGGAAGGCTGCGTCGAACGCAGCCTGCAAGCCCTCAGTGGTGCGCTTTTTCGGCGCTATATCTGCTTGAAGAAATGCGGTGTACGCATCTTTTTGCATTTGCAGCAGGTAAGGAATTTCGAGCACGCTGTCGCGGCTGCCGAAACTTTTGCGAATTCGCTTGCGTTCGGTATATGTATAAGCCATGAGATCTCCGGGGCAAAGACTTGGGAATCCAGGGGTTCCAGGCGACGGTCGCGTTGAGCACCACACTCAACAGTCTTGGTGATTGGCCACTACCAATCATTGGCGGACGGTTGCACATTGCGT
>ENA-UOWO01006204-UOWO01006204.1-activated-sludge-metagenome-genome-assembly--contig:-NODE-6204-length-12283-cov-4.995829_pt1 | contig 12283 bp, 11 predicted proteins | sample MGYA00238148_ERZ761564 | MGnify/ENA primary metagenome ERZ761564 (study PRJEB28885, sample SAMN05720194) | activated sludge metagenome | isolation source: Anaerobic digester | place: USA...
AAAAGCCAGGTACAGATGATGGTGGAGTAGAGCGACCTGAACTTTCTCTGATGACGGGTTTTATTGGTACGGCCTCCATTTCAGAAGCTTTATCAGCAAATGGAAAAGAGGAACTTGCTTACAAATTATTGCTCAACGAAAAATATCCTTCCTGGTTGTATTCTGTGGTAAATGGGGCAACCACCATCTGGGAAAGGCTCAATTCGTATACAAAGGAAGATGGTTTTGGTGGCAACAACAGTATGAATTCATTCAATCACTATTCTTTTGGTGCTGTTGCAGCTTGGATGTACAATTATTCACTCGGTATTCAGAGGCATCCCGAAATAAATGGTTTTAAAGAGTTTGTTTTGAATCCAACTCCAGATCCTACTAAGCAATTGAAATTTGCAAAAGGATATTATGATTCTTTATACGGTAGAATTGCCAGTGAATGGGAGTGGAAAGATGGTGAGAAATGGGTCTACAAGTGTACAGTCCCAGCAAATACAAAAGCTTCATTATACTTACCTGCGAATAAGGTAATGAAGGAATCTGGGAAAGCTATAGAACTAGAAAAAGTTGATGGACAAAATGGCTGGATAAGCTTGGATTCTGGAAGTTATATTTTTGAAATTGGTCAATGAAAAAAGATTTTCCTTCACTTTGTCTGAATGAAAGAAGAAACAAAAGGCGAATGTCTATAAGGAAAGAAAAATATCATAAATATAGGTTTGCTTTCATATTTCAACAATTTTAAAAATATTTAGTAAGAATAGTGGTTAACCCCCATTTTCCAATTTAATTAAGGCATTTACTTGACTTTCTTATACAATAGCGTATATATTTGGATAATTATAACACCAAAAAAAACTCATTATGAAACAACTTCAAACAACTTCAAACAACTTCAAACAACTTCAAACAACTTATTTTTCTAATTTTTATACTCGTTGTTCCGTTATTTTCATACTCGCAAATAAACAAAGTGAATGAGAACACATTGGAATCAAAACTAAAGGACAGAATTAAACTTTTTACTAAGTACCCTTGGATTTCAGATTATCAAATAATTACAATAACAGATGATCTAGATGAAATTAACAAAAGTTTTGATTTTTTTCTACCCACTCGACCACAAAATAAAACTGTAACAAAGACAGAACTTGATGTAAAATGTGCTATTAAACATTTTAAAGGTAAATTTAATAGTGAAGAAGATGGTAATGTTATTGAACTTATGAACTCCGGGTTTGGCGTATTTGGGTATGCAACAATTGAAGATGAATTTTATTCTGTGGAGGCATTGGACAACAATTATAGTATCATATTAAAGCATGATAAAAGTAAGATGCCCCCAGAAATTTGTCCAGACTCAGCATCACATCGCATTGTGAAGGACAAGATTGGGTCCCAAAGGTCAGGACCTAATACACAAAATTGTAGAGTAAAGGTACTTATATTATATACACAAGCAGCAGTTGAAGAAAGTTCAAATATATCGAGCATTGCGTCCACTGCAATGAGTCAAACAAACACAGCATTTGCTAATAGTGGTATCTTAGGTAAAGTTTATAATACTATTCCTATTTTATTGAATGAAAGTGCTCTTGCAACTCCACTTGTAACAAATCCTCAATTGAATGCCGATAATTTGTCGAATGATCCACACATCCAGAATTTGAGAACATTATACAAATCAGACATAATTGTACTACTACATGATTTTAGCACAAATGCAGCATTTGGAGGCGTAGCAACAGAAGATAATGGTTTTGCAAATACCAATTACCCCGTGGCTGTTGTCCACGTAGAAAATGCAAGCAACTCAAGGTTTACTTTTGCACATGAGGTAGGTCATTTATTAAATGCTAGGCATGGTAATGATGATACTGCACTTCCTGGCAGAGGACATCAGTTTGCTACCTCAGGTAATTTTAGAACAACACTTGTTGATAATCGAGAAGAAGGCTCTCATAGGATATTAAATTTTTCAAACCCTGCCGTTAATTTCAATGGCGTCCCAACAGGTTTGGTAGATAGAGATAATAGCTTTAATGTGAATACAAACTTTTGCACCTTAGCAGACTGGATAAATAGCTATGACTTGACCTTGTCTGGTGCAACATCATCATCACCTGGGCAATATATGTCAGTATATGCGAACGTGAGTGTAAACAGATACCCATGTACATTAAATTGGTATGCTGATGCCATTCCTTATGCAACAAACCTAGTAAAATCGGAAACAATCTCTTCAACTGGATCAAGTGGAGGAGGAAATTATTCTTTCTATTTTCCAAGTATTCCAAATGGTTCGTTCTATTATATTACGGGCAAATTAATTCCAGCAAGCCCATTTTCACCTATTAGCAGTACCATTTCAATAATGAATAATACCTATTACAGGGTAATTCTTACTGATAATCAAAATAAAGCTAATGAAGCCATGTTATTGTTTCCAAACCCGGCATATGGGGACGATTACATTAACATAAAAATGCCTTTGTCTAGTGAAAAGAATGGGACTTTATTGCTTTATTCGATGTCTGGAGAATTGATTTTATCTTTAAAATATGAAGATCATATTTGTACCATAGATTCATCAAAACTATTAAAAGGCAATTACTTCATATTTGATCAGAAAACAAATACGAAGTGCCAATTAGAAAAATTTTAAATATGATGCCTAAAATAAAATTTTTCTGCTTGTTGATTTTCTGTTTAGGATGTGAAAAAGACTATGAAGGAACAACAAACTGGCGTTACAGACAAACAGAAATTGAGATAGATGGAGTAATGACCGATGCGCAGATATACACAGTGAGTCACAAACCTAGTAAGTCGACGGAAATTGGAATGGAGTTTTTCATTGGTAATCGGGAATATAAAGTTTATTACTTTTTCTTTGATAATTTGGTAAAAATCAATGAGCAAATAAAGGTGCCAGGGTTTGATGGTTCTCAATTTCCTAAACAAATTGATCAAAAAAAGGACTTTTACGTTTTTGCTTCCCAAATTTTTGACAAAGAAGGAATTGCTTACGGTGGATATAATTTGGATTCAATTGGCAATACTAGTTACATTGAATTTGAGAAATTTGGCAAAAGGGAAGTGAAGTTTACGACGGATTTATATTTTCATAAAACATATGAGTTTGATCCCACATTAGGTACTCCGACACCAGGAATTGATAAATTTCATTTGAAATCGGTATCGATTATAGAGTCGTCAAGGCAGATGGTCGATTAATATTTGAAAATTAGCAATGTTGACTTTTTTAGCAATCCCTATTTACTAAAAACTTCAATCAAAATATCTGAACCATTAATATCGATGATGTAATCCTTCACATCTCCAGGTCGCTGTCTTGCGAATAAAATGGAATTGTCAATGCTTGGGTTGAGATTCCTTTTCCTTAGAAATGCTCCCCAGTTTTTGCGGTCTGCTTCTGTAAGCGTATTGCTTCGACTTTTAGCCATCATTTCTATCATGAACGGATCGCGACTGTTGCTGGTCCACCGTGTAGCTTCTTGTCGCACTTCAATTTTGTACTTCCCTTTTACAGGCCCTTGATTGGCAGGCATAGAGAATCTGCCCAATTCTCCTGTGCCAGTATTGGTGATGTAAATGATGACGGGTGGATCGTTGGCGTTTTCAACCGATGTCAAAACAATCATACCTCTGAGCAGCGGACTTCCGTCAAGTTTCACCGTTCCAGAAAGTGCCATTCTAGGTTTTGCTGAAAGGAATCCATTGGTATGCATCCAATTCCACATCATGTGTGTCCACTCGCCAAGGATTGGATCTCCAACCGCAAACCCACTTCCGTGTACCCCATTTTGGAAAAAGTGTGCTTCTACAGGTACTTTGTTTTTCAACATATCACCATACAAAGCATTCATACCATAAACACTGCCCACATCTTCGGTGGTACTGTACATGAAAGTGGGTGGAATAGCCTTGATTTGGGCTGGTGAAAGGTCCTTTGGGAAACCAGAAGAACCATAGGCCAAGACATTGAAGTTGGGCAATGCAGAGTATTTACCCAGTGCATCTGTTGCATTTGGGTCACCCAAATTTGCTTGGAAAGCCAAATCAGCCGCCAGACTAGCCCCTGCTGAAAAACCTACAGCACCGACTCTATTTGGATCAATATGATACTCGGACCCATGTGCTCTGATGTATTGCATGGCTCTCTGCCCATCCAAAATCCAGTCTTTTTGTTCATAAAGTGGCCTGAGTCGATAACGAAGTAAAAATGCTGTTATCCCTCTTTCTTTAAGCCATTGACAGACTAAAACACCTTCATGATCAACAGCTCTGATGGTAAATCCACCCCCGGGAATCACCAACATTGCTGTTCCATTTTGGATTGATGTTTCGGGTATGAATGGAATGATTGCTGGTTTATCTTCATCTGAATTTCCAGTCGCACCAGGTGCTCCTTCGGGCCAAAGTAAGATGGTTGGTGAGAGCGACGATTGACCGATCAAATAAAATGTAAAAGTAAAAAATGCAGCTGTTAACCAATATTTCATGAACCCAATTATTTAGAAATGAATTTATAAAATTAGTTTGAAATCAATGCGATTTGGCCACACTTTTACAATTGATCTTAATTGCCAGGGGTTTTCCAAGTCATTTAGGAATAGCGATAGTTTATAAATTACTTCAATACCACTCTTATTTCAACCTTACCTTTTCTTTAAGTTTTTCAACAGCTTGCAATATCCTACGTTGTCTGGTTTCTTCTTTTTTCGCTTCTGAAATCCAGGCTATGTATTCCTTTTTATGTGAGGGAGCCAATTGCTCAAAAAATGAATTGGCAGTGGCATTCGTGTATAAAACTTCTTGAAAATCTTCCGGAATGATTATTTCTGTCGGTGTCGTGTCTGCTTCAAGTTTAACTTCAATTTGGTCACCCAATGTTACTTTAAGTTTGTCTCTTATTTCTTTGTTTAAAATCATAAAGTGTAAACCATTGCCATGCGGCATTAAGGTAGTTTTGAAGCTTATTGAATTGATTGTAGCTTTGACTTTTATCCGCGATTTTTGGTTGAAAATTTTTTCACAATCCAAAGGTACAGTTGCATAGGTCCAGGTACCAACGCCTTCAAATCGATCGACTTTTGCTGTAAATTGCATCATCAATTAATTACTTTTTTTGAATACCAATGATATGAAAAATTTTATACAAAATATTTAACGTTTATTGGTCGAGTAGCTATTCGCCCCTACATTGAAACCTAATCTTAACTTTATGAACTTTCAAACTTTATGAACTTTACAAACTCTGTTAATAATTCAACATCTGGATCAAAACATTTTCCAATCTTGATTTTCCCAAATAATTTTCCTCCAACTTTGCGTGAAATGGAATAGGTGTTTCCAGACTTCCTACTCTCATAACCGGAGCATCCAGGTATTGAAATAAATGTTCTCCAATGTATGCCGCGATTTCACCTCCCAGACCTCCAAATAAATTATCCTCGTGTAACACAATGACCCTTCCTGTTTTTTGTACAGTTGCGTCTATTGCCGGATAATCCAATGGATTAAGCGTCCGAAGATCTAAAATATCAGCAGAAATATTCAAGGATTTCACAACTTCAACGGCCCAATGTACGGGAGCGCCAAAAGTAATGATTGAAACTTGATCACCTTCATTTACGAGCTTGGCTTTCCCGATTTCAACTTCGTAATAGGACATCGGAATTTCACCCGTCACACCTCTGTAAAGCGCTTTATGTTCCAAAAATATAATCGGATTTGGATCTGAAATGGCCGCACAAAGTAAGCCTTTGGCATCATAAGGACTCGATGGATAAACCACTTTGAGTCCCGGTATATGGGCAAACCATGCTTCATTTGTCTGCGAATGAAAAGGTCCTGCCGCAACTCCTGCACCCGCCGGTAAACGGACAACCATGTCACAATTTTCGCCCCAGCGATAATGTAATTTTGCTGCATTGTTGACGATTTGGTTGAAAGCGCAGGTGACAAAATCGCCAAATTGCATTTCTACGACGGATTTATAACCACACAAACTCAAGCCTGCCGCGATTCCTACAATAGCTGATTCACACAATGGCGTATTACGTACTCGTTCTTTGCCATATTTTTTTACAAAACCTTCTGTTATTTTGAATGCGCCTCCATATTCTGCAATGTCCTGACCCATCAAAATGAGCTGATCATAGCGCGTCATGCTGTTATCCAGAGCAGACGAAATGGCATCGATGTATCTTTTATTTTCTCGACTTGATTCAGAAAAACTCAGATCTTGACTGTGAGGAGCGTAGACATCATTCAATTCCTCGTCTTTGTCGGCAACAGGCTCTGAATCTGCTTCCGTTTCTGCCCATGCTTTATTGATCAAGGCAGTTACAGATGATTTGATTTCTGCAATGGAATCCTGATTGAGCAGGCCATTTTCGAGCAATTGATTTTCAAATGATGAAACAGGATCCTTGTCTTTCCACTCTTCAAATAGCTCTTGAGGGACATATTTGGTTCCGGAAGCTTCTTCATGACCACGCATCCTGAAAGTCATACATTCCACCAAAAAAGGGCGAGGATTTCTCCGTATGTCATTGGCTATGTTGGAAATGGTTTCGAAAACTTTTACCACATCATTGCCATCTATTTGAATGGAATCCATGCCATAACCTATTCCTTTATCGACAAGATTTTCGGATGCATATTGTTCGTTGACAGGTGTTGAAAGGGCGTATTGATTGTTTTCAATCACAAATATGACGGGTAATTTCCAAACGGCAGCAGTATTGAGTGCTTCGTGAAATTCTCCCTGGCTGGTGCCGCCTTCTCCGGTAAAAGCCAATGAAATCCACTCTTCTTTTGCCAATTTCCTTGCAAGTGCAACTCCGGCAGCCATTGATAATTGTGGACCAAGATGACTGATCATGCCGATGATGCCATATTCCTTAATACCAAAATGGAATGATCGGTCCCTACCTTTTGTGAATCCATTTTTTTTGCCTTGCCATTGCATGAACAGTCGATCCAAAGGCACATTTCTACAGGTGAAAACTCCCAGATTACGATGCAGTGTAAAGATGTAGTCTTCAGGATTGAGCGCTGCTGCACAGCCTACAGATATGGCTTCCTGACCAATTCCCGAAAACCATTTAGGGATCTTGCCCTGACGCAAAAGCAGGAGCATTTTTTCTTCGATCATCCTGGGCATGATGAGTTGTCTGTACAAATAAAGCAAGGTTTCTTTGTCGAGTCCCTCTTTATTTTTTATGGTGCCTGCAGTCAATTCCATATTTTTTGACTTAGTGTGATTTATGTCTGTACAAATATAACGTATAGTATTGGAAATGGGAGATCGGAAATCGGAAACTTGCAGTCGGGTTTTAATTGAAATATCGTTATTTTGCTTCGAGCCACGAGCCACGGGCCGCGAGCTTTCAGTTGTCAACTATCAGCGGTCAGCTTTTAAAGAATTATGGAATTGAATTTTTTTTTCGTGAATTCGTGGCAACTTTTTTATGGAGACCGGAAACCGGAAATTGGAATCGTAAAGATTGAAAACCGGATATGGGAGCACAGGAGCCGGGGAATTGCAATCGTAAAAACGCAGTCGGGTTTTAATTGAAATGTCGTTATTTTGACGCAAGCAACGAGCCACGGGCCATAAGCTTTCAGTTGTCAGCTATCAGCGGTCAGCTTTTTTAAAATTAGTGGAATTAATTTTTTTCGTGAATTCGTGGCAACTTTTTTATGGAAACCGGAAACCGGAAATCGATTTTATGGAATTGGTGAAATTAAATTTTTCGTGAATTCGTGGCAACTTTTTATGGAAAACGGAGACTGGAGGACCGGAAACCGGAAATTGAAAAAGGGAGACCAATTTCCAGAGATAGAATAAAAAGATCAATAAACCTTTTTATTTTATTAACACAACCTAAATAACCTTACCTTTTCTTTAACGCAACTTGAGGAAGCTAAAGCATAATTACTAGCGTTTTTTGGTGGTTAATGATGCATCATCCTATTTATTATTTATTGTAACTATTAAGCTATATCCAATTTTGATCAAAAATGATCCATTTTAAGTGATACTTCGTCTATTTTTTCAGTAAGAGTCCCGACACTGCTGTAGGGACTATTACTTCAAAAATGAGCCTCGTCTGACTCAAAATGTCTTCAATTTTTGATTCAAAAGCGAATAGCTAAATAGTTACATTCATTTTCAAAAATACACTATGAACAAAACACTTATTACCGCAATGTTTTTCTGTTTTACAATTAGTTTTGCCATTGGGCAGGAATTCAAATTCAAAAAGGAAATTGAATTTTCACCAATTGGAAATTTTACCACCATTAGAAATATTAATTTTTTTAATTTGGGCGGAACTGTTACCTTCAGGAGGTATGTGAATCCTAAGTTGGCTTTATATGGAGAGTTTGGTGCAGGTTTTGCAAAGGCCAGTGGAGAAGGTAGTAACTTCTCATTCAAGTCTTACACCTTTGGTATAGGGCTAAATTATTTTTTCAAAGAGAACCAAAAAGGGTTTTATGCGAATCTTGGGTACAGCAATGGACGAACAAATTTTTCTAATTATTTCTACAATGATGACACTTGGTACGGCAAAGTAGGCCTAGGTTATCGAATTAATTTATCTGAGCGATTATACCTAAATCTTGAGCAAAATTTGAAATTTAATTTTGGTAAAAAATCTGCTTTTTTGGACCCAAGAATTGGTATTGGAATTAGATTTTAATTTTGATAATTGACTAAAATTAAAAAGGGCAAGCTGCTATTTATATGGTAGTTTGCCTATTCTTTTGCAACTAAAAATCATTTCTTTTGCAATGGTTATTATAAAGGATGAAATTAAATTTAACAAAAAAAAATAGTGTATTATTTTTGTAGTTTATACTTTTATTCTAAAAGCAAATCTAGATTATTTCCAGTTAAAAAAGGGGTGTTTTTTGTTATTTTATCAATATCCCAGTTCCACCATTGCAAGGCTAAAAGTTGAGCAATTTTTTCATCTGAAAATCTTTTTTTAATTTCCAAAGCGGGATTGCCGCCAACAATGGCATAGGGCTCCACATCTTTTACAACAGTTGCATTGGTTGCAATAATTGCACCATCACCAATAGTTACGCCTGCCATTATGGTTGCATTGTACCCGATCCAAACATCATTTCCAACATTGATATCTCCTTTTTGTGGATACTCCTTTCCTTCCATTGCATTTTCCCAACCATTTCCAAAAATGGCGAAGGGGTAGGTTGTCAAGGCATTTGTCAAGTGGTTTGCTCCATTCATAATGAAGGTCACATCAGAAGCTATCATGCAAAATTTACCTATGATCAGTTTATCGCCCACAAAATCGAAGTGATATCTTACATTTTTTTCAAAATTTTCAACGTTTTCAAAATCATCGTAATACGTATAATCACCGACTATTATGTTTGGGTTTTTTATAACGTTTTTTAAAAAGCATAACCTACTATAATGCGCTAATGGGTAAATGGTGTTTTTATCAGGTCCTGTCATTACTGGTATATTTTGAAGACTTTTTGATGAATTACACAATCAATTGAAAAGAAAAATAAAGTAAAGAAATCTATAAATTATAATGGAATTTAACAAATGAGAAATCTTATTTCTTGAGGATTACATTAGTGTAATGGATTCCAACCGAAGCTTGAATAATTCTTCATTTTTATTGCCAATCAAAAAAGCAATTTCCTCTATTTTATCATGAGCAAAATTGGGAATGTCTAGTCTCCTTCCCCTAAATTTTGGATACATATCTTCCAAGTTAATAGATATATTTTGCCAATCTCCAGTGGTTGAAAAATTTGCAATATAGGAATGTGAGTTAGAGATAGAATTTTTAATCCTCAATTGATAATTTTTCCTATCTCCTTGCAGACTTACAACTATTTTCGTGAAATTGGACACAGAAATGGGTTTGGGTTGGTATCGCACTGACGAAAATCCACCATTATTTTCCAATGATATTTCGCCGCTGAAAACACCGAAACCCTCTTCATCCAATTCCATCTTACCCCTTGACCTACCGCCCATAACTACATCGTCCACGATTCGCCATTGATGTATGTCTATACTTGAATTGAAATTGAAAATAATGTGATTAGGTGTTTTTGATTTTTGCATCTTATTTATTGAATGAGTATACATATATAATTAAGCATTGGCTTTAGAATTTGTTCATTAATATTTTTTCAAATCATACTTTTTCTGGTTAATGTATATACTTTTTATTTTTAGTCAAAAAATTCATTTCTATGAATTCGAATTCATTCGCCTGAATAGATGGTGTAATGATTTGATAATACCGGCCTTCTAAAGCCACCTTCTTACCTTTTTGCAATAGTGAATATATTCCTCCTGAAAGTCTTTTTTCAATCTTGGTTCTTCAAAAAATATGATGAATATATTGAAAATCGTGAAAATGATCAATATATAAATCAACAGCGGAATTGATTGAGTAAAAATAACCTCTCCAAGTAAAATCATAATCACTCCAACATACATTGGATTTCGGGAGTATTGATATAGACCTTTGTGAACTAATTTTTTGGTAGGGTCAGCAGGTGATAAAGTACCCCTGCCAACGATAGCGAAATCAACGATACAAATGGTTAAAATTATGAATCCTATTAAAAACAGGGTGGCTCCAAAAATGTGATTAATTTTGAGAGGAGTGTTAAAAATCTCACCTGTATAAGCTCTTGTTATTAGGACAGGAATTAAGCCTGCTACTATGCCTGGATTTATGAGCGCAAAGAATAAACCACGAATAAATAGTGAAGTCATTTTATTTTGTATTTAAATTTTTTACAAATCTAAATGGCCACATAATGATATCCTTTATCAAATGATAAATAATTATTTAGTTGCCCTTATTCTACTGAGCGATACCTGGGTTATCCCTAAATAATTCGCCAGGTCTCCAAGACTTATCCGCTGCATCAAATCAGAATTTTCTGATACAAAATTGTTGTATCTAGCAATCGAACGTTCAGACATGAGTTCAGTAAACCGTTTAATCATATTTGTTGTGGCAAGAGATAATATATATGTGTTTAACTTTGAAATTGAATGATGTTTTGCACTGAGGTTATCTAAATCCTGCTTGGAAATATAATCAACAACGACAGGTTCCAGGGTCAAAAGCATATGTGCAGTGGGTTTTTGTAGTATAAAACTCTCAAGTGATGTAAATAATGTGTGCTCACTAAAAAATCGAAATATCACTTCTTTTCCTTCATCATTTATAAAATAAAATTTAATTATGCCTTTCTTGAGGTAATAGATGTTCTTGCAAATACGCTGTTTAGAGATAATAAGCTCCCCTTTTTTAAATTCAGCAGTTTTTATTTTAAGGTCAAAATCTGCCTGAGCATGTGTATCCAAATCGATGATGCCGCTGACATAATGAGTGAACTCCTTCATTTGAAAATGCTTACTTTTTTAAAAAATTATAATTCCTAAAAATTTGGATCAATTATAATTGAATAGCCTTAATTTCATTTCGAAAATTGAATTTATATTATTAAAATATTCTTTTTAATTTCTGTTAGTTAATTTTGCTTCATAGCTTCCCTATATCCTCATTCCATAACGCAGGATTTTTTTCTATAAATGCTTCCATCATTTGAATGCACTCAGGGTCATTTACAACAACAACTTCAACTCCATGGTCGCTCAGTAATTGCTCTGATCCCTTGAAAGTTTGATTTTCTCCAATCACCACTTTTGGAATTCCATAAAGCAAAATCGCTCCGGTACACATTGGGCATGGCGAAAGTGTTGTGTAAATAACTGACTCTCTGTATACTGAAGCTGGCAACCTTCCTGCATTTTCTATTGCGTCCATTTCCCCATGAAGCACCACACTTTTTTGTTGAACTCTTTTATTATGGCCTTTGCCAATTACTTGTCCTTTATGGACTAAAACAGAGCCTATGGGAATACCACCTTCTGCAAGGCCCAATTTGGCTTCATTGATTGCGGCTTCGAGGAATTTGTCCATTTTTATATTGCTTTTAAATTTTGCTAAATATAATTATTCCAAAGAATATTGACATTTCAGGTCAAATCTAATTAGGTTTGATAATTATAAAATTTGTGAAACAGAAATTCAATGTATGAAATTTAGTGGATATGTTGGACAGTACACTTAAATGATTCAAACTAGTGAGCCATTAAAATGATTAAAAAATGCCTTCATTAAAATTATATAGCTTCCTGATTTTTTTCCTATGCTGCTGCAAATCAGACACCAAAAAG
>ENA-UOWO01006205-UOWO01006205.1-activated-sludge-metagenome-genome-assembly--contig:-NODE-6205-length-12282-cov-12.472970_pt1 | contig 12282 bp, 9 predicted proteins | sample MGYA00238148_ERZ761564 | MGnify/ENA primary metagenome ERZ761564 (study PRJEB28885, sample SAMN05720194) | activated sludge metagenome | isolation source: Anaerobic digester | place: USA...
GAAAGATATGGTGCTGATATCATTGGTTTGTCAGGTTTGATTACCCCATCATTAGATGAAATGGTACACGTGGCACATGAAATGAAAAGGCGTGGTATGAAGCAGCCTTTATTGATTGGGGGCGCTACAACAAGCCGGATGCACACAGCAGTAAAAATTGCTCCGCAGTTTGATCAGGGTGTGGTGCATGTACTGGATGCTTCACGAAGTGTAACGGTGGCGGGCAACCTGTTAAATAAAGAGCAAAAAACAGGCTTTTTGGCGGATATAAAAACCGAATACGAAAAGCTGAAAGAAGATTTCGAGAACAAAAAACCTGTAAAACAATTTTTGCCGTTTGCAGCAGCACAGGCGAATGCAACTAAAATAGACTGGTCTTCTTACCAGCCGGTGGCACCAACCTTTACAGGCACAAAGCAATTTGACAATTTCGATTTGGGTGAACTCCGGGAATACATTGACTGGCAACCATTCTTTATTGCATGGGAACTGCATGGCAAATTTCCGGCTATACTTACCGACAAAGTGGTGGGAGTGGAAGCTACAAAATTGTACAACGATGCCAACTCGCTATTGGATAAGATAGTACGTGAAAAATGGTTGACTGCCAAAGGCTGTATAGGTTTTTGGGAGGCCAGCAGGGTGGCACCAGATACCATTGAAGTAGCAGATAAAAGTAAAAAGATAAAACTGGAGTCACTGCGGCAGCAGATCAAAAAAGCAGATGGACAGGCGAATTTATCTTTGTCTGATTTTATTTCTCCCACGCAGGATTTTCTTGGAGCGTTCTCCGTTACCATAAAAGGTATAGAAGACCATATCAAAAAATTTGAGGCTGCTTTAGACGATTACAATAAAATTATGCTGCAGGCATTGGCCGACCGCCTGGCAGAAGCATTTGCAGAATGCCTGCATGCCAGGACAAGAAGAGATTTTTGGGGCTATGATAAAAATGAAAGCTTGTCAAACGAAGAACTGATCAAAGAACAATACATGGGTATCCGCCCTGCGCCAGGCTACCCTGCCTGCCCGGATCATACAGAAAAGTACAAACTGTTTGAATTGTTAGGCGGAGAAGATGCAACCGGAATACAACTGACTGAATCCTTGGCCATGTATCCTGCATCATCTGTTTGTGGCTGGTACTTTGCTCATCCAGACAGCAAGTATTTTGGTGTAGGCAAAATAAACGACGATCAGTTAAAGGATTATGCTGCAAGAAAAGGTATGAGTATTGAAGAAGCAACAAGATGGTTGAGACCGGTATTGGAATAACTAAACTGCAGTAAACTCATCTTTCAGCCGCTGTGCTTCTTTAGCATCCCTCAATCCTTTTACCAGGAAAACAATAATAATGATCTTAACCAGTATGCCTTTCATGATGGTGGATGGTTCAAGGTATGCATTGAACGCAATAAAAAATCCATATAAAACCAGTGCAGATACGATGGCATAATAAGGTTTTTTCTTTGTCCACAAACCAAGCACTACAAACACCACTATAAAAGCGCTCCACAACAGTATGTCAATCCACAGATATTCATAATTGCCGGGCGAAGTGGCCACCATTACTATCACACTAAGTGCTAAAATGATCGCTACAGCAAAGATGGCGTTTCTCGCTTGCCGGATATGTTTGTCATACTGCTGTATAGTAAACTCATCACCCGAAAAGATCGTTTCTGTATTTTTTTCAGGATTAATTTCTTCAGGCTTATTATCTTCCATGCGGTAAGTTTATTTGCACAATATAAAAATTTTATCAATGCGTATCATTTCTTACAACGTTAATGGCATTCGTGCCGCTGTAAAAAAAGGGTTTACCGACTGGTTAAAAACAAATCCCGCTGATGTAATTTGTTTGCAGGAAACAAAGGCTACGCAAGATGATATAGATGTAAAACAGTTTGAGGCACTGGGTTTTCATCATCATTGGTTCAGCGCTCAAAAAAAAGGTTATAGTGGTGTGGCTGTTTTTTCAAAAATAAAACCAGATAAAGTGGCCTATGGCTGCGGCTTTCCTGGCTCTGATGATGAAGGCCGTGTGATACAATTGGATTTTGGCGACACCAGGCTGATCAATGCCTACTTTCCCTCCGGCACCAGCGGCGATGAAAGACAGCAATTCAAATATGTATGGCTAAAGGATTTTCATGGATACCTGGATAAACTAAAAAAGAAACATCCCAAGCTGATATTGTGCGGCGATTATAATATTGCCCACAACGAAATAGATATACATGACCCTAAAGGAAATAAAAACTCTTCAGGGTTTCTTCCAGCAGAAAGAGAATGGATGACTCAGTTTTTGGCGAGCGGCTGGATTGATACCTTCCGGGTTTTTCACCCTGAACCACATCGTTACAGTTGGTGGAGCCAGCGTTTTCCTTCTGTAAGACTAAATAACAAGGGCTGGCGTATTGACTACATCACCGTAACAGAGCCGCTTAGAAAAAATTTAAAGGATGCTGACATATTTCCGGATGTAAAACACAGCGACCATTGCCCGGTGTATCTTGAAATAAAAGCATAATACGCTTCAATAGGTAATTGCCACATTTTAACTATTTCATTCAGTTGATTTAGATAGTTACCTGTATCTTGCCTTAACCCAAACCTACTGGCTATGGAATTTTTACTGTTTCTGGCAGTTGTCCTTATTATCATATTGCTGTTCATCATTCGTGCAAATCAAAAAGATCTGCAGCAACGGAATGAACAAACTTTCAAATCCTTGAAAAAGGACCTGCTTGATCTGAAAGAACAGTTGTTGCAATCAAGAGAAGTAGTCCCCAAAACAGATACATCATTAAAACCAACCGATGAACAGGTAGTTCAGTGGCGCCCATTTGTTGCACCCCAGCCGGTAGAAGTACCAAAAGAACCGGAACCAGTGCCGGTGTTGCCCCGGGTACAGCAGGAACCAGCACCCATTGTAAAACCGGCAGCAAGAATACAGCCGGTTCAAAAAGTAGCGGCGGCACCCAAAGAAGGCTGGTGGGACAAGTGGGTGCGTAACAATCCTGACTTTGAAAAATTTGTTGGAGAAAACCTGGCCAATAAAATTGGTATCGCCGTGCTGGTACTGGGTATTGGTTTTTTTGTAAAATATGCCATCGACCAAAACTGGATAAAGGAAGCAGGAAGGGTAGCCATTGGTATTGGCTGTGGTATAATTCTGATTGGCATTGCACATTATTTGCGAAATACTTATCGCTCTTTTAGTTCAGTTATGGCAGGCGGTGGCATTGCCGTTTTTTACTTCACTATTGCTTTTGCTTTTCATGAATACGGCATGTTTGATCAAACCACTGCTTTTATCATTATGGTGGTAATAACAGGGTTTGCAGTAACTATTTCCCTATTGTATGATAAGATCGAACTGGCAGTAATTGCTACTGTTGGTGGATTTTTAGTGCCTTTCTTAGTCAGCACCGGAAGTGGTAATTATATAGTGCTGTTTACCTACCTGCTAGTTTTAAACATCGGTATATTATGTATTTCCTATTTTAAAAAATGGCCGCTGCTGCATATCATATCTGTCTTTTTCACCCTACTTATTTATGGTGGATGGTTGCTGCAGCAGATGGCATTTAGCAGCACCCCGCTTCCTTATAAGAATGCCCTGTTGTTCGCTGCCGCTTTCTATATTGTTTTTCTCTCCGTCATCCTTGTTTATAATATCCGTAAACAACGGCCGTTCAAAGCTTTTGATTTTTCCCTGCTGATGCTGATAACTTTCAGTTTCTATGCAGCAGGTATACTCATTTTAGGTGAATGGAATGAAGGCGCTTACAGGGGAATATTCACTATTGCCATGAGTGTGGTGAATCTTTGTCTTGCCTGGTATTTATATGCAACACAAAAGGGAGATAAGAACCTGCTTTACCTGCTGATCGGGCTTACACTTACCTTTCTTTCACTGGCGGCGCCGGTTCAATTGCATGGCCACAACATCACCTTGTTCTGGGCGGCAGAAGCGGTACTCATCTATTGGCTGCACCAAAAAAGCAAGATTGAAATCTTCAAGTATTCCTCTGCTATTGTATTGGTACTGATGCTGATCAGTTTGCTGATGGACTGGAGCATTGCGGATGAGAAAAGCAGCTCTTATTTACCCATGATGTTCAATAACTGGCAGGGTATTATTACCAATATCGTTGCTGTTGTTTCGCTGGGCATCTATGCATTCCTGTTATACAAACAAAGAACGGAAGAATACGTATTGGGCATCTCCAGTAAAAGCGCCTTTGTTGCAGCGGGTGCGGTGGCATTGCTGGTGCTATATCTTACTTGTGTATTTGGGGTAAATCTTTACTTTGATGTACTGCAGAGTTTTGATATACCGAATGTGTACCACCAGCTTGTCACATTTGGTTTTGCAGCAGCCATGCTCTTTGCTGTAAAAAAGATCAAACCATTCAACAAGCCTTACATAGAAGTGATTTTGATACTGGCTGCATTTGCCTTCTATCTTTTCAGCAGTATAAACAGTTACAATCTTATTGATGGAGTCATTGCCAAACAGTATGCCGCCAAACATATGTATATGCACTGGCTGGGTAATTTACTGTTATTGTATCTGTTGTTTGAACTGGTAAAGATATTCCGGCAACCAGGGGCTGCGCTTGGCAACGGTTTTGCATGGCTGCTGAATATTTTGCTGGTAATTTTCTTTAGTATTGAATGCAGGCACCTGTATGTAACAGTGCTGGCCGGTGAAAAAAATATATTTGTTTACCATGCCCAGTATATGAAAGCGGGTCTTACCATTGTATGGGCAGTGTATTCATTTATTATCATCTGGCTTGGTATGAAACACCGGTACAAAACACTCCGGGTTATATCTTTAAGTCTTTTTACACTGGCATTGCTGAAATTATTTTTGTTTGATATCAGGAATATTTCAGCTGGTGGAAAAATTGCAGCCTTTATCATGTTGGGTGTACTGCTGCTGGTGATTTCATTCATGTACCAGCGCCTCAAGAAAATCATTATCGACAATGAAGAAAAAACTGCATAGACTTTTAGTGTTTTTTTTATTGTGCCAGTTAAACGCTGCTGCGCAAACAGAAGGATATAAATATGAGGCGGCCATAAAACCTGTTGACAGTAGTGGGTTTTATAATTTTACAGTAGGACCGGTTTTAAATGCACATTTAAAAATTGATTTCAGCGACTTGCGGCTGGTGAATGATTCAGGAATATGGATGCCGCATTTGGTAAGAGAACCTAACGTTGAGATTTCGAAAGGTAAAGTTGTATCTGAGAAAAGAATTGTTGAAAAGACGGGTACAAATAAAAGTACTACATTGATAATTGAGAATACAGATAAAACAATATCAAATCTTATTTTAACCATCGGTAATACAACTGAAAGAAGATTTTGCTTTATAGCAGGAAGCAACACAGATGGCGTATGGTATCAAATAAGCGACAGCGTTGAAATAGTATTAAGCCAGTCAGATGAGGCTTACAGCAAAGCTGTTTTATCATTTCCTTCTGTCAGTTATCAATACATCATGATTCAAATCTACAACGATGGGAAGAAATCTTTAAACATTATTAAGGCTGCGTCTGAAAAGCCAAGAATGTTATCTGACAAATTTGAGTATAATGAACCTATAGAGAATCCGGACACCAAATTGCTTCAAATAGACAGCAATAAGGTATCGTATATAAGAATCGAGCAAAAAGAGAATTTTCATTTCGACAATATTTCTTTGCTTATTAAGCATCAAGGTTATTTTAAACGCAGAGCAGAACTTTATATTCCGTCAATACCCAATCATTCTTTTTCAAAGCCGGGGTTATTGTCCGGTGAATTTGTCGTTTCAAATAACAGTACAAGAAAATACGATTTGCCTCATACCAATGCGAAGGTTTTTTATATTTTGATATATAATGATGACAATCCTCCGCTTATTGCCGCAAATGTGAAAACGTTTTGTAATTACAGGGTTGCAACTGTCTATCTCGAAAAAGGGAAGACATACAGATTATTGATGGCAAATGAGTCAGCGGTTTCACCTCAATATGATTTGAGTCTGGAGGATATACCATACCACAGCAACACTCCTCATGTTGAAATAGAAAAAATTGTACCCAGGAAAATACCAGCAGAAGTTGCAGAGAATAAAAAGGGTTCTTCATCTTTTATTTGGATTGTCATCGCCCTTGCCGCTGCGGTCCTCGCTTTCTTCACCTACCGCCTGATCACCGACATGAACAAATCAAAAACCTAGATCTTTCAGCGATATTTGCAGCATGACCATTTATAATGTTACCATCAAATTAGATGAATCAATCCATGAAGCCTGGCTGGAATGGCTCCAGCAGGTACATATTCCTGAAGTGATCGCTACCGGCTGTTTTACAAAAGCCACCATCTTACGCCTGGTAGAAGTGGACGACAGTGAAGGCCCCACCTATGCTGTGCAGTACCATGCTGAAAGTAAAGCGCTCTACAATACCTATATAGAGAACCATGCCCCCGAAATGCGCCAGCGTTCTTTTGATAAATGGGGCAACCGCTTTGTTGCTTTCCGCAGTGTAATGCAGGTTGTGGGCTAAATGTGCAAAATAAAAAAATCATTTTTTTAAACTGCGAAGGTGGTTATATTACGCTGAAAGCCGCACTGCTATTGATTTACAGCCATTGTTCGATGAAACCCTTGCTGGTACTGCATTGTAGCAGACAACAGGTTGATCTTTCTGCAGAAGCTCAATATGTCTTTTCTCTTGAATCCCTTGCTGCCGGTGGGTTTCAGCGTTTTTACGAATATTAAATTTGATTAAAAAATTTTCTTGCAATTAAAAAGCCTCTATATTTGTTTTTCACATAAATAATTTCAATAAAATAACTATGAACAAAGCAGAATTGATCGCTAAGGTTTCTGACGACGCAGGCATCACTAAAACACAAGCTAACGAAGCACTGGATTCTTTTGTGGAAGCAGTGACCAAAACATTAAAAGGTGGCGGTAAGGTTACATTGGTAGGATTTGGAACTTTCTCTGTTTCAAAAAGAGCTGCCCGTAACGGCCGCAACCCACAAACAGGTGCCGTTATTAAAATCAAAGCAAAAAAAGTTGCTAAGTTTAAAGCTGGTAAAGAATTATCTGCAAAACTCTAACAATCGCAAAACCACAGCAAAAAGCAAGATGTACTGCATCTTGCTTTTTTAATATTTATAAATTTTTTAAAACATTTTACTATGGGACGTGGAGATATAAAAACTAAAAAAGGCAAAATCACCAAGGCTTCTTTCGGCAAATCAAGGCCGGCTAAAACCAAAAAGAAAGCTGCAGCTAAAAAAGCATAATTGCGTTTAACTTTCCGGAACGAGTTGATAATTGGGCAAACTTTGCCTGGTTATCAACTTTTTTTATAACGGCTCCTGGCGTTCCGGCTATCAGCAATCCTTGTCAGTTGCCCAAAAAGTGAACGGCTTCCACCAGGTTGATCCATGGCATCGGGCAAGAAGCAGGCAAACCTATCATCCGCGGCAATCCTCAAAAGTGAATCGGACCTGTACCCGGGTTTTGGCAACCCTGGCCATATTTTTAGTATCTTTCTAACAAATACTATTTCCGGGCAGCGTATTCTTTATCCATGGTATCTCAATACTGCAACCCGGCAAAAAACACCATCTCGTATTGACGGAAGAACAACTGATAAGGGCCTGCATCAGGGAGGATGCCGCTTCCCAAAAAGAAGTGTATATCCGCTACAGCAGCCGTATGCTGGGCGTTTGTCAGCGTTATGCCCGTACATCTGCCGATGCAGAGGATATATTGCAGGATGCCTTTATCAAAGTGTTTAACAAGATGGACCAATTTAAATTTGAAGGGTCATTTGAGGGATGGATCAGGAAAATTGTAGTGAACACAGCCCTGAAAAAGTACAGCCTGATGCGGTATGAAAAAGAGGTGAATGGAATGGAAAATATCAGAGAAGATGACAACGCTGAAGGTCCTTCGGCGTATGCGTATTTAACACAGAAAGACCTGCTGGCACTGATCAATAAACTGCCGGATGGATACAGGATGATATTCAACCTGCATGTGATAGAGGGATACCAGCATGAAGAGATCGCCGAAATGCTGGGTATTCAGCCCGGCACCAGCCGCAGCCAGTTGGTAAAAGCAAGAAATATGCTGCAAAAACAAGTTATGGAACTTCAAAAAGTTGCCGTATGAGTGACAAAAAATCGGATGACATTTTTAAGCAGGCCTTCAGCGGTTATTCGCCGGATGTGCCCCCGCATATCTGGGATAATATTGCTGCCGGAAAAAAGAAAAAACGACCCGTTGCTTTTTGGCTGAACCGCAAAGCAGCCTTGCTGTTAGTAGCTGCTGGCTTACTGCTGGCAGGCGGAGCAGGCTATTTTATTTTTTCAGAAAAAGAAAATGATCAACGCATTGCCCTGGAAAAAAATGACAGCGGGCAGCAAAGTGGTAGTACCACGCCTGCCGCTGTTTCACCGGAAGATGCACAGGGTGCAGAAAGAGATAACGATAATAGTAAAACAACGGGTATCAATAGCAGCCCGGCACCGGACAACGAAAGAGGTTCTGTTTCACAAAACAATGAACGGGTAACAGGTATTGATTTACCTGCAACAAATACAGCATCACCCGTCACATCCGGTTCAACAGCCAATACCAAAAATGATTCGCCAGAAGATGGCAGCGGAATTGGGGGCGACAGTAAAAAGCCAATTCGTAAAAAAAACCCACATAAAACCACTATTGATACAAAAGAACCGGAAACAGGGGACATGGAATCAGAAGACAACCTCATAAGTGATAATGAAACGGAACTAACCCTGCCTTTTGTTGATGGCACAAAAAATCTGATCCAGCTGCTTGCTGAAAACAACCTGCCAAAACAAACCATCAGGGGATTTACCCCTGCTTTTAAAATCTCAGAAGAATGCCCAGGTGCACCCACCAAAAAATATTATATCGAGGCTTATATCAGTCCTGATTATGCCATTAAAAAATACAGCGACACAGGCCAGTCAACCTTGGTGGCAAGAAGAAAAGAAAGCCTGCGTTTTCAGTCGGCTTATAGTGCCGGTATGCGGTACACCAGGGTGTTCACCAATGGCATGAGTGTAAGAACCGGACTCAATTTCAGCCAGATCAATGAAAAATTTTCTTATGCACAGGACAATGTAGTGCAGATAGTTTATGTGATCAACATGCAGGGCGATACCACCGATAGTTATTACGTAAGAGGCACCCGCTATAAAAATTCTTACAATCATTTCCGCACGGTGGATGTGCCGCTGCTGGTAGGTTATGAAATGGGCAATGACAGGCTGCGGGCCAATATCAATGCAGGTGCTGTGGTAAACATCTATAGCTGGCAACAGGGTGAAACAATAGATAACAATGGTAACCCGGTAACCATTACTACTGGTAAACCAAACAATCCTTATCAGTATAAAACAAATGTGGGTATCGGCTTTACAGCAGGCGCCTCATTGTATTATAAACTGAACAATCGGCTGTATGCAATGGCAGAGCCTTATTTCCGGTATAATTTTTCACCAATGAATAAAGAAGTACTGTCTATACAGGAGCGCTTTACAACTATTGGACTGCGGTTGGGGATCCGGGTGGATATGAAATAACCACATGTCAATTTATTAAAGGCAGTTATCAATTAAACGTGGTTTTTCATTTATATAAAAAGCTTCCGGCATATATTGCGGAAGCTTTCGCTTTAAGTAGTAGTCCATTTTCTGTTTAATGAGAAAAAATATACCCCTTGCATTTTTTTTGACCGTATTCTTTTGTATTACTGCAAGGGCTTCTGTTACTATTGACCAGGTAAGTAGCACCGTAAGTACCTGCGCAAATAACGGTACCATCACCATTTCAGCCACTACTACCACCGGAACTTTATTATATGCTATTACAGCGGGGCCGGTAACAATGCCTGTGCAAACCAATAGTACATTTTCTTCTCTGCCGCCCGGTATTTATACCATAGAGGTTTCAAACACGGCCAACGAATCACAGACCACCACCGTTACCGTTACAGGTACTTACCAGCTACCCGATTTTACGCCGGTTCTTACGCCGCCCCGGTGCCCCGACTCAAGCAGCGGAAATATTGTAGGTAACGTTACGTCCGGTACCGGTACATTTCCTTATTTATGGGAGTTGGTGGCACCTTCCCCTGTCACCACACCGCCCCAGCCAAGTGATACATTCAATAGCCTGTTACCCGGCACTTACACTATACGGCTTACGGATGGCTGTAATAATGTACAAACCAAAACGGTTATTATGTATACGCCGCCTGTCACTATGACTTACGGAAACGGATATGCAAGCATTACCGGTTGTGATACTGTTGAAATTGCGTTGGCAATAGCAACGCCATTTTACAGGGCCCCTTATAAGGTTACTTATACCATTGGGGGAACTTCTTATACCATTGATACAGCCAAAGTAGACGATGAATCTGTATTTAATGGCGGGTTGTGGGTATATTTTACAGTTCCCGGTATGTCATATGGCGGAGTTATTGACAATATAGTTGTTACAAATGACTGTGGGGTGCAGTGCTTTGTTCCGCAGCAGAGAATTTGCTCGTTTCAAGTGAACAACCCGGCTTTTGTACCCATTTCTGTTACCAATTGCCAGCTGGGTTTATTGACATACTATGGTGTTGGAGATATCGGTTGCACCCTTAATGTTTTTCCTAAATTTCCACTGGTAGTTACTATAAGGGATATTCCGGCAAATAATGTGGTGGAAACAAAAACCTATCGCAGCCGGTCTGATTATACCCTTGCCTCTACAGCGATGTTGCCGGGGGCATCGTACAATTTTACCATGACAGATAGTTGTAATCGCTCCTATACCACCACTATAAGTACCCCCGTTTTAGACAGGTATGTAAGTTTGGGTATGGGTTCCCAGGTTATGCTTGATTCAACCGTTAATGCATCCTTATCGGCAGTGGGTTTTCCCACCCAGGGTACCACGCTAACTATAACAGGCGGTCCTGTGTCGGTACAAAGTACCAAGCCCGGTTATGCGTATAGTGAGAATTATATCTATCCTAAAACATTTACCGGTCAACTTAGCTCAGACAGCTCTACTTTTTTTATGATGGCCAATACAGGGCCGGGTGTTTATAGCTATGTTATAACAGATAGTTGCGGTAACCAGTTTCCGGGTACATTTGAAATTACAAGAGATAATGTGTCCAGTTTTAATTACAAGTACACTTACCAGAAAGGTTGTTCGGGTTCCTCTGCTTTGCAGTATGAAGTGGTGCACAATACATTTACCGAAGCCACCCTCACGGATATTGCTTCGGGAACAATTATACATACCACAGCGGGATGGCAGATGAATCAAAACCCATTTAGCAACGTTGTAAATAATATAACGGCTGAAGACTACCTGTTAAAATTTAAATATTATGGACCGTATGGATCTTATGGACCTGCATTGTCCATGAATAATATTTTGATCGACTCCTTTGTGGTAACTGATACCATTCATGTAGAACCATATCAAAACCCGGCGCTGCAAACAACGGCAGTTTCTTCGTGCAGTGGACAATTGTTCCTGGCATTGGTTGCCGATAGCACCAGGGGAATTCCTCCTTACCAATACGAGATCATCAGTGGTCCCCAAACATTTCCACCACAGGCCAGTAATCTTTTTCAATTGGTGCAAACGGGTAATTATACCATTCGCCTGATTGACAGTTGTGGTAATTCTGTGTCTACCAACGTTACGGTAAATCCCCTGGTGTTTCCTCCATTGACCGGATTGGGAAATGTATGTGGTAATGACAGTGCTGTACTTACTTATGGGGCATCTTCTTATTTTACTTATACCTGGACCAAACCCGATGGCAACACTTACACAGGCGACACCTTATTTATTAACCCCGTAACACCTGCAGATACAGGTGTCTATACCATCCAAAGAGTAACTGACATTAATGGTTGTACGAATACGGAAACTTCTACCTATCGTTTGTCGCTGGGTAAAGTAGACAGTGTAAACGCAAGCATTTGTCCTGGTCAAACATTCCAGTTTGGCAGCAGGATAATTACACAGCCCGGCATATACAAGGATACCATCGCAACTGTAAACTGCGACAGTATTTCCATTTTGAACCTGCTTGCAAATAATTTCAAAAAAGACAGCAGTAATATTTCCGTTTGCCGTGGACAAAGCTTCATGTTTGGCAGCAGGATACTTACACAAACTGGTATTTACAGGGATACGCTGGCTACAG
>ENA-UOWO01006212-UOWO01006212.1-activated-sludge-metagenome-genome-assembly--contig:-NODE-6212-length-12278-cov-4.783114_pt1 | contig 12278 bp, 14 predicted proteins | sample MGYA00238148_ERZ761564 | MGnify/ENA primary metagenome ERZ761564 (study PRJEB28885, sample SAMN05720194) | activated sludge metagenome | isolation source: Anaerobic digester | place: USA...
AGTATATTCCTTGGATTGTTGAAACTTCAGGTGGTGTAGATAGAACCCTATTCTTTATCCTTTTGGATGCATATGAAGAAGAGGATTTGGGTAATGGAAATATTAGGATAGTTCTTAAGGTTAACAAAGATATTGCTGCTTACAAAGTCGCTATATTTCCTTTGGTAAATAACAAGGAAGAGATTGTTAAGAAGGCTAGAGATATATTTACAATGCTTTCTCCAAACAACAAAGTAGTATGGGATGATAGAGGGAATATTGGTAAGAGGTATAGATACCAAGATGAGATAGGTACTCCATTGTGTATTACAGTTGATTATGAATCTTTGGAAAATGATACTGTTACTGTCCGAGATAGAGATACAATGGAACAGAAGAGAGTTAAGATTGAAGATTTAAACTCTGTTATTAATTAACAGACTTCTAATATCTTATACCTAATAATATTTGCCCTTACTATTACTGTAATGGTATCTCCAAGTTTCGCTTTAAGTAATTTCTTTCCTAGTGGAGAGTCATCAGAGATATAGTTCTTTGAAGGATCTGCCTCTAAAGAGGATACCAACTTAAATTCCAGTATTTTATCTTTTTCTTTAACCTTAATTGTTGAACCTAATTGAATTTTTGTTGGTTCGCATTTATCGCCTTCTACTAGTAGTTCATAATTATCTAGTATTTGACTTATCTCTTTAATTCTTTTTTTTATAGATTCTTTTTCAGCAGAGATTATCCCTAAATTTGCATCATCTTCATCTGAATCTTCTCTTCTAGATTCTTCCAATCTATTAACAACATCAACAAGATCTTTTTCTTGGAGTTTCTTTAATTCTTTTATTAAATCTTGTTCTTTTTCTTTTGTTATTTTGTATTTTTCTTTCTTTAAGGGAAACATAGCGATGGGAAATAAAGTAATATATCTAACATTCAAATGTATATTAGTATTCTATTTCATTTATCTATATTTTACAAGGTGAAACTATTTACTCATTTTGGACATTTCTTCTCTCCACTTCTCTATTTCTTTATGATTACCACTTAATAATGTGTCTGGTACTTTCCAGTTATTAAATATTTCTGGTTTAGTATATGTTGGATAGTCTGGAGTATCTGTATTAAAGGTTTCGGAGATTAGAGACTGTTCATTTCCCAATACTCCTGAGATTAGTCTTGTAATACCATCAACTAGTACGAGTGCTGGTAATTCTCCCCCTGATAGTACATACTCTCCTATTGAGAACTCCCAATCTACTAGATTGTCATGTACTCTTTGGTCAAATCCTTCATAGTGTCCACAGAGGATAATATAGTGAGCGTCTTTAACTTCAGAGAGTTCTTTTAATTTACTTTGTATTAATTTCTCTCCTTTTGGGGATGTTAATATTACTATACTGTTTTCTTCCTTTAAATCTTTTAGACAGTTGTATATTGGTTCTACTTTCATTACCATTCCTGGTCCTCCTCCATATGGTGAGTCATCTACACTCTTATGTTTATCTAAAGCCCAATCTCTAAGATTATGAATTTTAATTTCAATTATTCCTTTTTCTTGAGCACGTTTAATAATGCTGCTATTTGTATATGCAGATATTACTTCTGGAAAGATTGTTACAATATCAAAATGTATCATAGTAAGATGGTACCGCTACAGGGAATCGAACCCTGATTGCATGATTGAGAATCATGCGTCCTAACCGTTAGACGATAGCGGCATAACAGGGTTATTTTATCATAAAAGGGAGGGTTTGATAAACAGATTGTTAATTATTGACAACTGTTTTAAATATATATATTATTGCACGATATAATTTTGATCTCCCTAAATATGAAAGGTGATAAATCAGAAGTACTTCTTACAAAAGAGGGACATCTAAAATTAAAGAAAGAATTAGAGCATAGGGAAGGGGCTATTAGAAAAAAATTACAAGATACTCTTAACCAGATGAGAAGTCAGGGTGATTTAAAAGAGAATGATGGATATACTATGGCTGTTGATGATTTTCAAAGTAATGAAGAGAGAATATTAAATATTAGGAAGATGTTAGAGAATGCTGTTATTGTTCAGAAAAAGAAAAGTAGTACTGTTGAATTAGGTTCTCATGTAAGTATTGAGTGTAAGGGTAAAATAGTTCGGAAATATCAAATCGTTGGTGAGGATGAAACGAATCCCCTAGAGGGAAAAATCTCTTACAAATCTCCTTTCGGGAGTTCCCTTTTAGGAATGAAAAAGGGTGGCAAGGTCACTATTGATACTCCTTCTGGGAAGATGGAGTGTAAAATTGTAGAGATTGAGTAAGTTATTTATGAAGGAATGTTCCTTTTTTCATTACACTCTTTAGGGTATATTTCTCATAGAGTAATTTGCCTCCACTCACATTGAATGCAATATCTTTCTTCTCACAGAATATTGAGCACTTTGCATCAACTGGCATGTGTGAGTTAGGAGTGTGACTTTCATTGGGTAATATGGAAAACATTTTAAAATATTCTTTCCATGTCATATCTCTTATTGGTTTAGCTTCAAAGTATTCTTTTGGGTCTTTGTCATAAATATAGTCAATATCAGATACTTTAAATACTCTGTCTAGTACAAGTGTATCTGCAAATATAGCGGCATCCATATCTGTGCTCCATCCAATTTTTAGTCCACCACTGACCATATATCCTTTTGGAGTAGTATGTAGAAACTCATAAGCATCTCCTAGTGTCTTTGGTACAAATATTTCCTTGTCTTCAATGTATGATGCTAGTATTGTGGCGTTAGTTTGTGTTACAGACATAGCAATATTATGTATTCCATTTGGATCTTTAATTGATTCTGACACCTTAGTTTCCATATTTCTAGATAGCCCCCCTCCTCCTACAACTAAAACAATGTGGTCATATTCACTTTTGTTTTCTTCATACCATTCTTTAACTTTTTTAAAGAGTTCGAAATTAATATTTAATAGATGGTCATAGAGTATTGAGCCTCCTACTTTAATTACTATGTCTTTTTTCATATGTTTAGAATTAATATTAATGCAAGTATAGAATATATGAATGGGGGGAGATATTCAACAAGTTTAAGTTTACCCAAGAATCTAATATTCCATAATGAGAGAATAAGATAGAAGGCGAGAGTTCCTACCGCTGGTACTACAAATATATTTGTATTTAAAAAGATGCAGGATGTCATTGCAATAAACAGGGAGGAGATTAATGATATTATTAAAGAAGAGAGACTTTCTTTTCTGTGTATCTTAATATCAGACCATAAAAATATTAATGAGATAATTGAGATTAACAATACAGTAAGCCATATTGAGAATGTTACTCTTATTACTACACTTAGTATCATGTAAAAGGATGCAATACATATGAAATCAAATACTGCTCTTGTTTGTCCTTCTATACTGTAAACTTTTTTAAATGAACTTTTTACATTGATGAAGAGTATTAAGAGTAGTAGTAATGAGATAGCAATTAAAATCATATCCATTAAGAAACTAGTATTGTAATATATGTAGAAAAGTAGTGATATGTAAAAGATTACTGGTAATACAAAATTCGTAAAGAATCTTTCCTTTATTGATATTCTTTGTATTACTTCACTATATTGAGATATCTTTCTTCCTGAATATAGAGAGAAGGCTCGGATAAACCAGGTTAGTATTAACAGTATCCCTATTACACCACTTAGTATGTATGTTGGATTGGGTGTATGTGTTGTATATGCAAAATATATAGATACTAAAAGTATTAGAAACAGATAAAGTAATTCATTTTTTATTTCAACTTTTTTCTTCAATTTTTAGGCAGTTTTAACTTATTAATCCTCCAAAACCTTTAAATACGCCAACTAATACTATTAACCACCAGGCTCCAATTGTAAATAGGTCTCCTATATTTTTACCCAATTTGCCATTTTTCCAAGAGTAATATACTTGTATCGAGAGAAGTATAAATACAAAGGCTACTATAGAAAGGCTAATACCGTCCGTTGTCCCAAAGATGTTTTTTAATCCTAATATTATTGGAGATGTGCGTTCCTCTCCTTTTACCTCTTCTAGGAAGTATTCTGATATGTCTTTTTGAGTAATGTTTCCTGCTTTATCTGATGCCATTATTATAGATCTGTCTCCCAAATCACTCTCTGGGATATTTAAGGATACTGTTTGACCTATTGCTGTTTTAATTTCATATGTTTTATCGCCTGTAACGAATTTTAATTCAGTTGCATCTTGGGGAGCAAAAAAACTTAATTCAAAATTATTATCTAGTTTTTTAACTTTAATAGTTTCTTGGAGTATTATTGGTGGGGTTGTATCTATTACAAATATGACTGATTCTGATTTAATATTTTCACCTTTTAATGTTGCAGTTATTACTTGTTCTCCCTCTGACCAATCACTTTCTTTATCAAATTCCCAATCCTTTGTACTACTTTTTGTTTCTCCTACTATTTCTTGCTCATTGAGAATTTCAACTGTATATTCACCTTTGGTATTTTCTGTTTCACCTTTAATATTTATATTTGCATCATTTAATAAATCGTTAGGTTTCGGGTTAGTTATCTTTATAGATTTAATTTCTCCTGTCTCTGGTATTAATGGTTTAGCTGGTGTGGGTGCTGGTGTTGTTGGAGCTGGTGTTGTTGGTTTGTAGATTTGATTTGTTTGATTACCAAACATTTGTACCACAAGGACGGTTTCTTTCCCAAGTAGTGTTCCTTCTACTACCGCAACACCTATCTCTTTGTAATTAACGCTCATTATATTCTCTCTGTGTGTTGGGCTTGCCATCCAGGCTTCATGTACTCCCTCTGCAGTTCGAAAGCCTTTCGCCAAATTTTCTCCTGCATATACATATGTGTACCCTGCTTGAGAGATGAACATCCAAGGTGTTTCTCCTGTTGGTCCATAGTGATCCCAATATTGTAATTCAAACATATTATTTGCTTTGGCTTGAGCTGCTGCTGCTAGTTTCGCATTTGACGTAAGTGTGTTTAGTCCTGAAGCCGTTCTTTGTTGGTTAGTTAGCTGAATTATATTAGCAGGAGAAATACTGCTTGCCATTGCTTGAGGTATTCCTAGTAGGCCTCCGAAAGTGTTTACAAAGAGTAGTATCGCGGTATATACAACTAAAGCAATCTTTCTTAACAGATACGGTTTGTAACTATTCTCTTTATTTGGAATAAAGAATTTTTTCACTATAGCAGTAGTAAATATGTAAGTAATATACTTTTATATACTACCAATTTATATGGTCGTATGCAAAGAATATTTTAAAAAGAAAAGCCTGAGATATACTCAGGCTAATTCTTTTTCTCGTCTTTCAGAGAATTGCCGGCAGAATTACTACTTAACAGCTGTTTTTAAAGCTTTTCCAGCTTTAAATACAGGAACTGTTCTTGCAGGTAATTGAATCTTTGCCAAGGTTTTTGGATTGATTCCTGGTCTTGAGTCTCTGTGTCTGACATCGAATTTCCCGAAGCCAGTTAAAAGTACTGCATCACCTCCTTTAAGAGATTTTGTAATAGATTCAAATACACCGTCAATTGCTTCTGCTGCTTGCTTTTTTGTAAGACCTGCAGCTTTTGCTACTCCGTCGACTAAATCTTTTTTTAACATTGTTGCCATTTTAAGATACCTCCTTTCTAAGAGATGCGGATGCCACAAATCCTGATATCACACGATTTGTAGTATCACATCAATAAAATATGATATATACAACTCTTCGTCAAGAACGGATTTGCTATAGGGTATGGTGGGTTTTTCTTTAAATATTCATTAATTACAATATTTTCGCGACTTTGTATGTACAAATTTTTCATAGGAATTTGTACAAATATTTACTACATTTTAAAGATTATATTGGCGTTTCAAGGATATTTCATGAAAGGCCTTGGAATCAAGGTTTCTGATGGGTCGAATTTCTTTGTAAGATTTATTATAACCAACAAGAACATAGAGAAAAGTTGAACATAGTTAAGTTTTAAAGAAAAAAGGGAGTATCATTTCTGACACCCCCAATTTACAATTTCCCTTTTAACCCATAGTACCAATGACTAGAAGTCTTCTATTATCTTTGAATTATCTTGCAATTTCTATGGCTCTTGTCTCTCTTATCAAAGTTACCTCGACATTTCCTGGGTAATTTTGGGTCTTTTCGATTGTAGCTGCTAAGTCTTTTGCTAAAACAGTCATCTCGTCATCAGTAATTAAAGCTGGTTTTACAATTACTCTCAGTTCTCTTCCTGCTTTTATCGCAAACACCTCTTCAATTTTATCTCCACCTAATTCTTTTGCTACTGATTCCAATGCTTCAATTCTTTGAATATACTGCTCATAGCTATCTTTTCTTGCTCCTGGTCTTGCACCAGATATCGCATCGGCTAGGTAAACAATGACAGCTTCAACGGACTGAGGTTCAATATCAAGGTGGTGTGCCTCAATTGCATTTACCAACTTCTCATCTAATCCATATTTTCGTGCTACCTGTCCTGAAATATGATGGTGTGGACTATCAATCTTATGCGTCAACACCTTCCCAACATCATGTAACAAACATGCTCTTTTTACTAAGCCCGCATCTGCATTCAACTCAGCTGCCAATACCTCTCCTAGTCTCATCACCTCAATAGTGTGTGACATTAATGACTGCCCATAACTTGTTCTATATTTCATCTTACCAAGAAGTTTAAGTAGACCAATATCTATCCCTGGCCAACCCGCTTCTTCTGCAAGAATCTGTCCATTTTTCTTTATCTCAATTGATATCTCATTTTTTGCTTTTCGAATAGCTTCCTCAATAGAACTTGGATGAATTCTTCCATCTCCAATCAACTTACTTAACGCTACCGCTGCTATTTCTCTTCTTAATGGATCAAAGGAGGAGAGAGCAATCGTATTTGGTGACTCATCTACAATGACATCTACACCTGTAAGTTTTTCAAAAGCACGGATGTTTCTTCCTTCTTTTCCTATTACTCTGCCCTTAACTTTGTCATCTTCTATCTTTATCGTTGAAGTAGTAGTTTCTCCTACATAGTCTGTTACAATCCTTTGCATTGACTCTACCAAAATCTCTTTACCTCTTTCGTCTGCAATCTCTTCCACATGTTTTTCTGCAAGTCTTATCTTCTTGGCTTCATAATCTTTCATGTCCTCATCAACCTGACTCATCAACTTCTGTTTTGCCTCCTCTTGAGTTAAACCAGAAATCCTTTCTAATTCCTCCTTGAGTTGAATCCTAGTCTTATCTAAACCCCTTTGCATCTTCTTAACTGACTCAGTTGCAACCTCAAGCTCCTCACTCTTTTTGTCCATCATTTTAGTTCTTTCGTTCAACTTCTTCTCTCTCTCTAAAAGAAGCTCCTCGTGCTCATCGGTCTCCTTTCTAAGTTCTCTTAAACGTTCTTCTGACTTCTTTTTGTTCTCTTCAATTTCTTTTTCTGCTTCCTCAATCTTTGTTGAGATGAGCTTGTCAGCAACTCTAGCAATTTCCTCTTCTGGGATGTCCTTAACATTGACCCATTTTTTTGCGAATTTTAAGTAAGAGAACATAGAAGCACCCCCTACCAAAGCTGCGACAATACCAATAATTAACTCCATATGAGTATTGTTAAAAATTTAAAACTTTTTTGGGGTAAAGAAAATTGAATAATTACAACAGATTCCGATCACCCGGAACCACTCCATCCATTAATATATTTAATTCAATTAAACTCATATAATTTTTCATTAATTCGAAACAATTCAACATTTCTTATCCCCGTCCTAATCAATAACTATGACAATACAGGACTTCACAATGATACCATTTTTCTCCCAATCCCGCCAGTCTAAAGGGTCAGACCCTTTCCCAACCCCAGTTAACCCCGATTTAATCTCGACCTGCTATCATTTCCCTATGTCCAGACCCTTGCGCGATATTAAGCCCAACAGCTTCTACCATGTATTCAACCGTGGCAACAACAAAGAGGCCATACTCAAGGCCCCTGCTGACAAGCAACTTTTCCTAAGCCTTCTCTTCAAATACAAAAATGAATGTAATATCAGTATCGATACATATTGCATAATGGACAACCACTTCCATTTGATAATTAAAACTCCTTTAAACACAAAAGCCTTACCTAAATATATGCAAAAGGTAATAGGTACTTTTGCCATGGAGATAAACAGAAAATACCAGAGAGTAGGACATGCTTTCCAAGGAAGGTACAACGCCAACTACCTACCATACAAAAAGGATCTCATACGAACACGTGCATATTTGAGGCAAAACCCCGTACGCGATGGGTTGGTAAGAAAGGCCGGGGATTACAAATGGCTAAGCAAAAAATAGGGTCAGGGCAGGGTCAGGCCCTCTATGAGGGATTGGTAGAAGGTTAGGTTGTGAATGGTTAATAGGGTAAGCGCGGTTGCTTCTTCGTTTTTGAGCATGTGGTGAAGGTACGCTCTTGTGTAGTTTTTGCAACACTCACAGTTGCACTTGCTATCAACAGGAGTCTGATCCAAAGCCATATCACTGTTCTTTATCCTAACAACCCCTTTAGAAGTATACACCGTTCCATGCCTTGCATTCCGTGTAACCAATACTGTATCAAAAACATTGTAACCAATCTTTGCAGCCCTCAAAATATCCTCCGGCTTTCCAACCCCCATCGCATACCGAATTGTATCTTTCGGAATATTTTCAATCACGGCACTCATCTCATCAACAACCAATGCACCCTCCTTGTCAACAACATACCCTCCGAAATTGTACCCGTCAAACCCAATATGAGATAACTCCGTAGCACAGAACGCCCTTAAATCCAAAAAGTTAGAACCCTGCACAACACAAGTCAACAATCTCCCAGTTTTCTCAGTACCACCGTACTCACTATTGAAATGCTCCTTACACCTAACCGCCCATTTTAATGTCCTCTCAACTGACTTTTGCGCATCACTCCTTGAAAGACCAGTATCTCTACAATCATCTAAACAAACTAAAACATCAGAACCAATGTTCATCTGAATATCAATAGACGACTCAGGAGTTAATTCATATGTATTGCCCTCTTTGGGAGATTTAAAGGTAGCCCCATTCTCATGAACTATCCCTTTCCATTTTTTAGAATGAAGCAAAGAAAAAAGTTGGAAACCACCTGAATCTGTAAATACAATACCATTCCAATTCATCATCTTTTTAATTCCCCCTAACTGTTGAATTACATCTGGACCTGGGTGAATTAATAAATGGAGTGTGTTTGTCACTATGGCTTTTGTTCCAGTTTCCTCTAATTGCTTAGTGGTAAGGTATCTAACTGCTCCTCTAGTAGCATCTGGCATAAAAAAATATTTTTCTTTCAGAATGTCCAAGTTCATCATTTTTGCTTACTTAATTAACATACTATCACCATAGCTTAGGAATTTGTACCCTCTTTCTAAAGCTTTCGCATATGCCTTTTTAATTAACTCCTTTCCAGCAAAAGAAGAAACTAAAAGAATTAATGATGAGTCTGGCATATGGAAGTTTGTGACAAGAACATCAACAACCTCCCATTGATACCCTGGATATATGTAGAGGTCGGTATCTCCAGAGTATGGTAATACCTTCTTCTCTTTCTGACTGTAAGCAGATTCCAGTGCTCTTGCAACAGTAGTACCGAATGCCCATACACTTCCATTACAATCGTTGATACAATCAGAAACCTCCTTACTAACATTAATATACTCTTTGTGAATAACATGTTCCTCAATATTTTTTTCCCTAATGGGAGCGAAAGTTCCCCATCCAACTCGAAGCTCAATCTTGACTACTTTCGCACCCTTTTTCTCAATCTCCGCTAATATCTCATTAGTTAGATTTAAACTCGCTGTAGGAGCTGCCACAGCCCCAGGAATAGAGGAAAAAACCGTATTATACCTATCTCTATCGCTATCCTCATCCCCTCTCTTCATATATGGAGGTAAAGGAGTATGACCATACTTTGCAAACAATTCATCAGAACTACCTTTTGTGAAATCTACTACAAAACCATTTTCCTCTCTCTCTTTTACTAGTATTGACATTTCATTACACTGTAAGGTGTCTCCAATCTTAACATTCTTTGCTCTTCCAATTAAACAGTACCACGAATCTCCCTCTCTCTTTTCTAAAAAAAGAACCTCTACCATCTTTTCATTTGGAGTAAGAAAGAAAGTTCTACAATTCAAAACCCTAGTTTCATTTAACACTACAACATCACCCCTTTTAATATATTCCACAACATTAAAATATTTTCTGTGTTCAATCTCTCCTGTATTTCTATCCAATATCAACAAATTTGAACTACCTCTCTTTTTGGGAGGATACTGTGCAATTAACTCTTGGGGCAAATTGTATTTAAAATCTGACATTTTCATATAGATGGGTATTATATTACAAAAGCTTAATCTTTGTTATGCTTTGTAGCAATTTTGTTGATATTACAGTAAAATTATCCGTATGAGAGATTTAAATACAAAACCTGTAAAAACGTTGTTTCTTGGAACAGATTGGGAGTCTGTAAAAACTCTTAGATCACTTCTTGAAGACAAAAGATTTGATATTGTTGGAGTAATTACAACAGTGGATAAACCTGTAGGAAGAAAACAGGTATTGACACCTTCAAAGGTAAAAGAGTATGCAAAAGAAAATGGGATAGAGGTCTTCCATACAGAAAAACAGAAAGAAAAATATCAACAAGCCTTAGACAAATTCAACCCAGAATTAATCGTATGTAAAGCCTTTGGAGAAATACTCCCAGACTTCTTTATCAATTACCCAATATACAAATCCATTAACATACACTTCTCCCTACTTCCAAAATACAGAGGAGCAGTACCAATACAAAAAGCAATACTTGATGGAGAAAAAGAGACAGGAATAACGGTAATGTTAATGTCTTCTGGCCTAGACCAGGGAGATATCTTAAAAACAATATCAGAACCAATATCCCCTACAGATACAAACCTCTCACTAAGAGAAAGATTGGTAAATATATCTGCTAAAGCCATAGGAGATATATTAGAACAATGGATAAACGGAAATATCAAACCAGTAAAACAAGATGACTCTAAAGCTACATACTGTTGGCAAAAAGATATATCAAAAGAAAATGCTGAAATACAATTTGAAAAAATGGAACCAGAGTATATTGAAAGAATGATTAGAGCAATGATACCTTGGCCAGTTGCGTGGTGTATGTTAGACAGTAAAAGAATGAAAATCTATAAAGCCCAACTTACCAAGAAATATTCTAATGAAAAACCAGGTTCCCTTTTTATCGAAAACGGTAAGATATTCTTCTCTACAAAAAACAGAGAACAGTGTATCGAGGTATTAGAACTCCAAATAGAAGGGAAACAACACATGACCAATACAGAATTTATTAACGGAACAAAGAATCTAATATAGATTTAATATACAGCCCTAGAATCCTTAGGACGATATCTCTCCCTTCCTCGAACTCCCCCAAGTATTTCAGGCATCATAGATTTAATCTTTTCTTTAATTTCACTAATTCTATCCAATGGAATGGGTCCAAATTCGTAACAGATAGCTTGCTCTAAACCTGAGAATTTGTTCCATCCCGAGTGATTATCATCTGTTAAGATGTTTCTCATTACTGCTTGAGCAAGTTTAATCACACTTATCCTCTCAAGAAAAGAATCTCTAGGGATATCAACAGCACCAAAATGGACATCTTCCATCTCTTCAGCAAAATCATGAATACCTTCCTCATATTCTAATAAATCTAATTCGTCATCAATTGGAAGACTATAAAGAAGAACCTGACTTAAGCCAGTACAACCATTTATCTGGGATGGATTATCATCAGTAATGTAACCTAGAGCATACATACTTTCGACTTTTCTAAGAATCTCTTCAGTCTTAACCTCAGTATTGTCTGAATCTGTTCGTTTCCAAATCTCAATCACTAGAAAGAATCTCTAATTTAATGACCTATAATATCATGAAAAGTGGAAATGTGTAAGTATCAAATAAGCCGGATTCTGTTTACGATGATTATCTATCTATGCGGTTTAACCTTGCTCCAAGGGGGGTTGCCTCGCAGTACTGTATTACTACAATACCCGGTAGTCTCTTACACTACCATTTCACCCTTACCTAATTGCTTAGGCGGTATAACTTTCTGTTGCCCTTTTCTCCAAAAGATCACTCCCTTCCAATTTTCATTGGCACCTACTGTAATATGTTCACAGCTGACATGGAGTCCGGACTTTCCTCACTAATTGTTAAATTAGCGCAATCATCTATGATACTTACAC
>ENA-UOWO01006213-UOWO01006213.1-activated-sludge-metagenome-genome-assembly--contig:-NODE-6213-length-12277-cov-7.067092_pt1 | contig 12277 bp, 8 predicted proteins | sample MGYA00238148_ERZ761564 | MGnify/ENA primary metagenome ERZ761564 (study PRJEB28885, sample SAMN05720194) | activated sludge metagenome | isolation source: Anaerobic digester | place: USA...
GCTCCGATGTGGTCACCAGCACGTGAGCTTCCGCCAGCGCGCAGCACAAGGCACCCTGCTCTGTGACCGATTCGCGAGCCAGTGGAGCCGCGACGCAACCCGCCTTCAGTGCCCCCAGCACCGCGACGTGAAACTCCGGCAGGCGCCCCATCAGCACGCAGACCCGATCGCCCGGCTGCGTGCCGAGCCCGTGCAGCGCGTTTGCAAATCGGTTGGTCGCGTGAGCGAGGTCCCGATAGCTCAGCTCACGCCGAGCACCGGCCTTGCCGATCCAGCGGATCGCGGTGCGATCGGCATGCGCGGTGCCCAGGTGATGGTCGACAGCCTCGTAGGCGATGTTGAGCCCGCCGCCGGGAAGTCCGGCCAGGCTCTCGCGCGCGCGCTCCCAGCTGAATGCAGCTTGAACGGCCGCGTAATCGACCAGGTTTGGCCGGACGCGAAATCCACCTGCTGTCTTGGCAATGCGCGACGGGATGTGCCCGCTCGCAACCACTGCCGCTGTCTGCTCATTCATTCGATCACCTGTCGCCGCGACAGCCGGCCCGGGGCGAACACCCGACGGGAACCTGCAACGCGACGCGGCCATGATGGCCGCGCATGCAACCGCGGCGTTGATCGACATCAAGCTACGCCCCCACGGGCAGGTGCATCCGGCACTGCTTGTCCGACGTACATTCGTTCGACACCGGGCTGCGCACAGGCGCCTGTTCAAAGGGTGCATGCGCACCGCAGATGGAAAATCCCACCGATGGACTCCTTGATGACGCCCCCGAATTCGCCTGGAAACACACCGCAGGACGCGTTCGCAAGACTGCGCCACTACCTCGAGCAGCAGGTCCTCGGCCAACCGGTGCTCGTCGAACGGCTGCTCGTCGCGTTGCTGGCGGACGGCCATTTGTTGGTCGAAGGCCCGCCCGGTTTGGCCAAGACCCGCGCGGTCAAGGCACTGGCGCATGCCGTGGAGTGCGACTTCCAGCGCGTGCAGTTCACGCCCGACATGCTGCCGGCCGATCTGACCGGCTCCGACATCTACCGGCCTGAGGAAGGCAGCTTCCGCTTCCAGCGCGGACCGCTGTTCCACAACCTGATCCTGGCCGACGAGATCAACCGTGCACCGGCCAAGGTGCAGTCGGCGCTGCTCGAGGCGATGGCCGAACGCCAGATCAGCGTCGGCGCCACGACCTATCACCTGCCCGCGCTGTTCATGGTCATGGCGACCCAGAACCCGATCGAGCAGGAAGGCACCTACCCGTTGCCCGAGGCGCAACTCGACCGCTTCATGCTCCACACACGCGTCGACTACCCAGACCGCGCCACCACCCGCCTGATCATGGAACTCGCGCGGCGCGAAGCGGTGTCGGCCGTGGAACTGCCGCCGCCGGCCCGGCGACTGTCCCAGGCAGCCGTGTTCGCCGCGCGGCGCCAGGTGCTGGACGTATCCCTCGCCGACTCGGTGGCTGACTACATCGCGGCTCTGGTCGACGCGACGCGCCGGCCGGGCCCCTACAGCGAATTGCTGGCCGGCTGGCTGCGCTGGGGAGCCAGCCCGCGCGCCGCGATCGCGATCGAACGCGGTGCGCGCGCGCTGGCCTGGCTCGACGGGCGCGACTACGTCAGTCCGGAGGACGTGCAGGCCATCGCGCCCGACGCACTGCGCCACCGCCTGCTGCTCGACTACACAGCACAGGCCGCGCGGGTCACGGCGCAGGATTGCGTCGATGAACTGCTTCGCCAGGTGCCGGCACCTTGATGGGTTCGAATCGACAGCACACGGGCAGACAGTCGGAATGGCATGGGCCTGCTGCCTGACCTCGACGAACTGGTCGTGCTGCGCGGCGCAGCGCGCGACCTGGAAATGCGCATCCGCCAGCCCGCGGCATCGCAGCTTCAGGGCGCTCACCGCAGCGCCCACCGCGGTCGAGGGCTCGAGTTCGATGAGGTGCGCGTCTATGCCCCGGGCGACGACGCGCGCACCATCGACTGGCGCGTCACGGCGCGGCGCGGCCGCCCCCATACGAAGCTCTTCCGCGAAGAGCGCGAGCGCCAGGTGTGGCTGCTGGCCGACCTGCATCCGGGTCTCTACTTCGGCAGCCGCCGGCAGCTCAAGTCGGCCCAACTGCTCAGAGCCGCAGCCTGGCTCGCCTGGGTCGCGGTGGACGCTGGCGACCGGCTTGGCGGCATCATCACGCACGGCTCGTCCGCGCCCGAAGCGCTGCCACCCCGATCGCGCGACATCGGTGCGCTTGCGCTGTTGCAGGCGCTGGTGCAGAACCAGCCGCGCGCTCCGGGGCCGATGGCATCAGGCGCCCTGGGCAAGGCACTGACCACGCTGCGTCCGCTGCTGCGCCCCGGCAGTTCCGTGGTCGTGCTGAGCGATTTCAGCGACTTCGACGATGCAGGCGAGTCGGCACTGGTGGCCCTCTCGATGCGCGCCGAATGCCGTGTGGTCTGGCTCACCGATCCACTGGAGCGACAGGGCCTTCCGGCAGGTGCCTACAGGGTCGGGGTGCCGGGGCGACTCTGGTCGCTCGACGGCGCCGCCAGTCGAGGCGACTGGTCGGCCGCCTGGGCAGAACGCGAGCGGCGCGTGGATTCTCTCTGCCGGAGTCGTCGCCTGCCGCTGCTTCGGCTCGACACCGGCGACGATCTGGCGCAGCGGATGCCCGCGTTCATCAGCGAGTCGAGATGACCCCGTCCTGGCTGTCCCAATTGGCCCCGGACCGAGCGCCACCACCGCTCGCCTGGTGGCATCTGGCGCCTGGCTGGTGGGGCCTGGCAGCCCTGCTTGCTAGCGCACTGGTGCTTGCGCTCTGGTGGCGTCGGCGGCCGCGCCGGCCTTCCTTTCGACACTGGCAGCGCGCCGCCTTGCACGAGCTTGCGCAGCTGCAGGCAACATCCAGCCGGGAGGTCGATTCCGACGCCACGATCGCGCGCGGCTTGCAGCAGCTGCTGCGCCGATACGCGGTGGTGCGCCACGGGCGGGAACGCGTGGCGGCGTTGAACGGCGACGCCTGGATCGCCTTCGTGGTCGACCATGGCGGCACCGCCTGGGCGGGCGAGACGGGCCGAAGGCTGCTGCGCTGTGCCTATGGCGGCGATGTGCCGTCCCGCGCTGGAACGGCAGAGGTCCGCACCGACGATCGCGAGCGGTGGTTCGCCGGCGCTCGCGCCTTCGTCAAGGCCCGCGGATGATCCACTTCGAATGGCCGTGGATGTTGCTGGCCGCGCCACTGCCGTGGGCGATCGCCCGCTGGTTGCCGCCCGCCCGCCCGCATGACGCAGCCCTGTTCCTGCCCTTTGCGGCGCAGATTGCCGCACGCGCTGCGCCGGTCGCGCCGCGGGCAGCACGCTGGCGGGTGTATCTGTTCGCGCTGGTCTGGCTGCTGCTGATCGCCGCATCCGTGCGTCCGCAGTGGCTCGGCGAGCCGCAACCGGTGGCCACCACCGGGCGTCGCCTGCTGCTGGCGATCGACGTGTCGGGCTCGATGGCCGCGCGCGACATGGCGGGACGCGCCAGCCGCCTCCAAGTGGTCAAGGATCTGGCCGGAGAGTTCATACAGCGGCGGCATGGAGACCAGGTGGGCCTGATCCTCTTCGGCACCCGCCCCTACCTGCAGGCGCCATGGAGTACCGACCTGGACACGGTCAACCAGTTCCTGCAGGAAGCGACGATCGGCATGGCCGGACCCGCCACCGCGCTGGGCGACGCCATTGGACTGGCCCTCAAGCTGCTGCATAACGATCGTGAGGCCGACGCAGCCCGGCAACAGGTCGGCGCCAGTGGCGAGACGGTGCTGGTGCTGCTCACCGACGGCAGCAGCAACGCAGGCGAAATGCCACCTGTGCCAGCGGCCAGGCTGGCGGCTGCGTCGCGGCTGCGCGTCTACACGATCGGAGTCGGCGGCGGTGGCGACGAAGACAGCGATCTCGACGAAGCCACGCTGAAGACCATCGCGGCGGAAACCGGCGGCGCGTACTTCCAGGCCACCGATGCCGCAGCTCTGCAGGAAGCCTATGCGCGCATGGACAGGCTGGAGCCGGCCGCAGCCAACGATCGGTGGGTGCAGCCGAGCGATGAATGGTTCGTCTGGCCACTTGCGCTGGCCCTGCTGCTGAGCGTGCCGGCCGCAGCCCTGCGGGAGCCGCGATGGAAATGATCGCTGACCTGCAGGCCGCCCTCGGCCGCTTCCATTTCCTGCGCCCGGCGTGGTTGCTGGCGGTGCCGCTGCTGCTGTTCCTCGCAGGGTGGCTGGCACGGCGCAGCGCGTCCGCAGGAGCGTGGTCGTCGCTGATCGATGCACCGCTGCTGGCCGCGCTGCGCCTGGCCGAGCCGTCAAGTCGCAGAACGACACCCTGGCCGTGGCTGGCGCTGGCCTGGACTCTGGCCGCGATGGCACTGGCCGGTCCGACCTGGCAGCGCGAGCCGGCCACGGCGTATTCGGCGCCCGACGGATGGGTGGTGGTGCTCGACCTGTCTGCGTCGATGGCGGCCCAGGACGTGGCGCCGGACCGCGCTACGCGCGCACGCTACGCGATCAACGATCTGTTGCGCGCGGCCCAGGGCGCGCGCATTGGTCTGGTGGTGTTCGGGGCCGAGCCCTTCCTGGTGACCCCGCTCACGGACGACGTGGCCACCGTGCGCGGCCTGAGCAACACGCTCGCGCCCGATCTGCTTCCCGGCGCCGGCGACAGGCTGGCCCCGGCGCTCGTGATGGCGCAGCAACTGCTGGAGCGCACTGCAACGACCGGCGGTCACGTGGTCGTTCTCAGCGACGGCTTCGAGGATCCGGTGCCCGCTGTCGCCGCAGCCGAGATGCTGCGGGCGCGCAAGACGACGCTCGATGTGGTCGGCATCGGCACCGCAGGTGGTGCGCTGGTGCCCTTGCCGAAAGGCGGGTTCCTGCAGGACGCGCAGGGCCGCATCGAGATGGCACGGCTCGACAGCGACCTGCTGCAGAAGCTGGCCCTGGCGGGAGGCGGGCGCGCATTCGGGCTTGATCAGGTCCCCGCGCTGATCTCCGGGCTGCAGTCGTATGCAACCGGCGGCGGCCGTGCCACCGAGGTGGACGATTTGAAGGCCGCGCGCTGGCGAGACGCCGGCGGGTGGTTGCTGCCAGCGGTTCTGCTGCTGGTGGCGGGACTGGCTCGACGAGGCTGGTGGTGAACGTCGCCTCGAGACACCTCTGGCTGACCCCGCTGCTGCTGGCCTGCTGCACGACGGCACACGCCGAGGGCGGCTGGTCGTCGCTGTGGCGCACGCCGGATCAGCGCGGCGAGGCCCAGCTGCGAGACGGCGACGCCGCCGCGGCAGCGCGGTCATATGCCGACCCGCGGCGCAGGGCCTACGCACAGATGAAGTCGGGCGACTTCCGCGCAGCCGCCGAAACCTACGCGACGCTGGACGACGCCGATGCGCAATACAACCGCGGCAACGCGCTTGCGCGCACCGGCGATCTGCAACAAGCCCTGGGGGCCTACGACGCCGCGCTGGCGAAGAACCCGGCAGACCGCGACGCGCGACGAAATCGCGATCTGGTGGCGCAGGCCCTTCAGCAACCGCCCGCCCGATCCGGGCAGGGTCCGAAGCCCAATGCGCTGGGCGGCGGACCCGGGGCACAGCCGCCCGCTCAAGCGGCTTCCGGCCCGCCTGGTGAAGCGCAGACCGCGCGCGGATCGGCGGCCACCCAGAGCCCCGGGCCTTCGGGGCAGCCGATCGATGGAGCAGCCGATCGTTCCGGGCCATCCGACGCCCGGGAAGGTGGCTCTTCGGTGGTCAGTCCGTCGGGCACTGCGACTGCAAACGGGCAGACCGAAGGACCCGGAACCGATCAGGCCCGGGCCGACGACGCGGCACAGGCGCAGCGTGATGTGTTCGGTGCGGTCAAGCGCCCGTCCGGGGCTCGCGATCCGCGCGACGCCCGGCCCCGGCAGCGCTCCGAGCAGCAACTGGCCGAAGACCAGTGGCTGCGCCGCCTGCCGGACGATCCGGCAGGATTGCTGCGCCGCAAGTTCCTGATTCAGCACCTGATCCGACAGGGGACCCCGCCATGACCCGACGTCGCCTGCGCACCTTCGGCCTGTTCGCGGCAAGCCTGTGCGCCATCATGCTGTGCAGACCCGCCGGGGCGGCCGTCACCGCGTCGGTCGACCGCACGCAACTCGCGCCCGGCGACACGATCGAGCTGACGCTGCAAAGCGATCGCGGCGGCAGCGGCCAGCCCGATCTCAAGGCGCTGGAAAAGGACTTCGAGATCCTGCGCCGCGCAAACAGCAACAGCCTGCAGATCGTCAACGGATCGGCGTCGTCGCAGCGGCAGGTGAGGCTGACCCTGTCGCCGCGCCGCAAAGGCCGCATCGAGGTGCCGAGGCTCGAATGGGAAGGCGAGCAATCGGCCGTCATCGAGTTGGTCGTCGCGGCGGGCAACGGCTCCGCCGGCCAGGGAGCGCAAGCCGGCTCGGTCGCGGATGTGTTCTTCACGACGACGCTCGACTCCCTGCAGCCGCACGTTCAGTCGGCGGTGAGCCTGCAGCTCCGTCTTTACAGCGACAAGAAGCTGTACCAGGCCAGCGTCGACTTTCCCGGCAACACCGACCTGCTGGTGCGGCGCATCGGGCAGGACGAATCAAGCCAGGAAACCCGCAACGGCCGCACCTATCAGGTGATCACGCGCAGCTTCGTGCTGGTGCCGCAGCGCAGCGGCGAGATCCAGCTCGAAGGGCCGGTACTCAACGCGCAGGTGGCCGACGGCACACGATCGCTCGACCCGTTCATGGAGCGCGTGTTCGGCCAGTTGCAGATCGAGGGCGGCGCGAGCGGCACGCGGGCCCTGCGGCTGCGAGGCGACCCGGTCCGCCTGACCGCGAAGCCTCGGCCACCGGGCATGGGCAGCGGCGACTGGCTGCCTGCACAACAGCTGACGATCGACGAAGCCTGGCAGCCGGCAGGCGGCACGATCGCCGTGGGTGTGCCGGTGACGCGCCGTCTGCGCGTGTCCGCTGTCGGGCTCAGTGCAAGCCAGCTGCCCGATCTGGGCGCCCTGATGGCCCTGCCGGCGGGTCTTACTTCGCACCCCGGCGCACCCAAGCTCACCGAAGAGGTGACGGATGGCCACATCGTCGGACACCGTGAGCAGGAGATCGTCGTGCTGGCAGACCGCGCAGGCCACTTCGAGCTGCCCGCCATGCAGGTGGCCTGGTGGGATTTGGCGGCGGCGCAACGGCGCGAGACGATGTTGCCCGCGCTCGCGCTGGACGTGACGCCCGGCCCTATCGCCACGCCAGCCGCACCCGCCCCCACCGCAGGCACGACCGCTGCGACCGGCGAAGCCCAGAACGGCCCCCCGGCCGCAGCACCCTCTGCATCCCGCGCCGACGTGCCGGCAAGCAGCGGACCGCCTTCAACCAAATGGATAGGGGTCAGCATCACCCTGGCTCTGCTGTGGCTCGCAACCCTCGGAGCCTGGGCCTGGACCCATCGGCAGCGGCGGCTATCGCGCGCCCTCGGCGCATCCTCACCCGGGAAGCAGGCAGCAGCCCAAGTGAGCGCGGCCGCAGCGATGAAGGAGTTGCGGCACGCCTGCCATAGCCAGTCTGCGCGATCGGCACGCGACGCACTGCTGTCTTGGGCACGAGCCACCTGGCCCCAATCCGCACCGCCCGGCCTCAACGCGCTGGCCCGCCGGCTCAACCAGGCCGACGTCACCTCGCTGCTGCGCGAGCTGGACCGCGCCTGCGTGGAGGGCAGCGCCTGGAACGGCGAAGCGCTGGCCCGCAGTCTGGGCGCGCTGGAACGACAGAACGGCCCGGAGATCACCCGATCGGTGCTGCCCGGCCTGTATGACGAGCAGGAAAACCGACGCGTCTGAGCGTGCAGAGGCTGCGTCGATCCGAGCGCCGCAGCTTCCGGTGAGCGGCCCAAACGCCTGCCTGCCGCTGCAGAGGCTGCGCCCCCGGGGCCTCGGATAGCTCAGGCCCAGCTCGGCGCTATCACCGGGTTCAGCGCAGTCTGATAGTTCGCAGGCAATGTCGTCTGCCCAGCCGCCGGCGGTGCGAACGCCGCCATGGCGTCGACGAGTTGCTGAACCTGAGAGGCCAGCAAGGCCTGTCCATCAGACAACCGGAAACTCTCGACGCGGTTGGCCGGGTTGGCATACCAACCGTTCATCGTCAGGCGGTCGGTCGTGCCGATGACGGAAAGCTCCAGGTTGCTGCCGACCTGACGCAGCCAGATCTGGCCCTCGGTCACCCCTGCAAGCAGATCCAGGCGATCCGTGCCGCCGGAGTCTGTCAGAACGTCGGCCCCCTCTCCACGCCCCCAGACATAGACATCGCTGGAAGTGGTCGACGTGTCGACGAGACTGTCCGCCCCCAAACCTCCGACATAGCGATCGTTGCCATCGCCGCCCGCCAATGCATCGGCTCCTGCAGCGCCCTCGAGACTGTCGTTGCCGGCGTTGCCGGTGAGCGTGTTCGCACCCGCGTTTCCAACCAGCAGATTGGCCAGCGCGTTGCCCGTCCCGTTGATGGCTGCCGTACCGATCAACGTCAGGTTCTCGGTGTTGACGCCCAGCGTCCTCGAGACGGTCGACTGAATCGTGTCCATGCCCTGACCGGCGTTGTCGGTAACGACATCGAGCGTGCTGTCGACCCGATAGGTGTCATTGCCTGCACCGCCACTCAGGGTGTCGTTTCCGGCGCCTCCGTCAAGGAGGTTGGCTCCGCTGTTGCCGACCAGGGTGTTGGCCAGGCTGTTGCCGGTGCCGTTGATGCCGCCGGTCCCGGTCAGGGTGAGCTTCTCGATCGCGGTGGCAAGCGTCCAGCTGGTCGACGACTCGACAGCATCGGTGCCACCCGCAGAAACCTCGATGGTGGTGTCGCCTGCGTTATCGACCACGTAGGTGTCGTTGCCGGCACCTCCGGTCATGGCATCAGCACCCGCTGCACCGTCGAGCCGGTTGGCGCCTGCGTTGCCGATCAGTGTGTTGGCGTTTGCATTGCCCGTCGCATTGTTGGCAGCCGAGCCTGTGAGCATGAGCTTCTCGACTTCGGTCGCCAGGGTCCAGCTGATAGACGATTCGACCGCATCAGTTCCTCCGCCGTTGACCTCGACCGTGATGTCGCCCACGTTATCGACGACATAGGTGTCATTGCCAGCGCCGCCCGTCATGCTGTCGGCACCGACGGCCCCATCGAGTCGATTGCTGCCCGAGTTGCCTGCGAGTGCGTTTGCCAGGGAGTTGCCGATACCGTTGATGTCTGCCGATCCGGCAAGCACGAGATCTTCCAGGTTCGCCCCCAGCGTCCACGCGAGCGTGGCCCGCACGATGTCACGTCCTTCGCTGGCCAGTTCGGTGACGACGTCGGCGATGTTGTCCACGGCGTAGACGTCGTCGCCCGTGCCGCCCAGCAAGGTATCGGCGCCCGATCCTCCGTCGAGCGTGTCATTGCCGGCCAGGCCGTTGATCACCTCGTCACTCGCGGTACCCGTCACAGAATCGGCGCCTGGCGTGCCGTTGAGAACAGGGGCACTGACCGCGCTCGTGCTGACCTGATCGGCCGTCCAGACGGTCCCATCGCTGAATATCAGCGCTTCGATCTGATAGGCGACGGGATCGCTCGAGAACCACCCGTTGACCGTGATGACATCGAGTCCGTTGACATGCCGGAGCCTCAGATCCTGCCCGGCATGAATGGCTGTGATATCCGAAGCTGCAATGGTCGGGCCGAAGCGCAACTGATCACGATCGTCGTAGCTGGCGTTGAAGTCGGTCACGACATCGGCACCATCTCCCACGTTGAACAGGTAGACGTCGCTGTAGACCGACCCGATGATGGTGTCGTTGCCCTTGCCGCCGATGAAGGTGGCGCCGACATAGCTGTAGGTTTCGGGCAGCAACTTCAGCACATCGTTGCCGTCGCCGCCGTCCAGCGTGTCGCCACCACTGCTGCCTGCGGCTGTCAGCGTGTCGTTGCCAGCCAATCCGCGCAGCGTCTCGGCAAAGGGTGTGCCGACCAGCGCGTCGTTGCCAGCGGTGCCCAGCAGCGGCGGCTGGGCCCGGCCAGTGACCTGGTCCGCCGTCCACGTGACGTCACTGAAGACGATCCTGTCGATCTGCTCTCGACGGAAGGGGTCGGAAAACCAGTTCTTGACCGTGATCCCGTCGCTGCCATTTCGATGCTGAAAGACCAGGTCGGTGCCGGAGCGAAGCGGCGTGATGTCGGACGAGACGATGTTTGAACCAAAACGCAGTTCGTCGTCGCCGCTGCTCGCGTAGTCCGCATGGTCAGTGATCACGTCCAGGCCATCACCCAGGTTGTAGATGTAGGTGTCGGCGTATTCCGAACCGGTCAGGGTGTCGTTGCCCGTGCCACCCAGAAAAGTCACCACGTAATTGGAGTAGGGCAAACCGCCGACATTGAGCACATCGTTGCCTGCGCCACCGTCGAGCGTGTCGCTTCCTCCGGAGGCACTGAGGGTGTCATCGCCAGCCAGTCCGAGCACTGCGTCCAAGTAGTCGGACGTGCCCGTCAACACATCGGAACCGGCGGTCCCGATGATCTGACTCGAACGGGTGTTGATCTCGGCGGCGCTCCAGATGGATCCATCGCTGAACTTGACTTGCTCGATCTGGTTGTAAGCGCTGGCGCGCCAACCCTTGACGGTGATCTGATCAGCCCCATTGGAAAACTTGAAGATCAGGTCGTTGCCGGACCTCAAGAAGGTGAGGTCATTCGGTGCGATGCCGGGACCGAATCGCAACTCGTCGTTGCTGGCGGTGTACTCGCTGTTGTCGAAGATCGCATCTGCACCATCACCAAGATTGAAAGCGTAGACATCGTTGCCCTTGCCACCGTTCAGGGTGTCCGCGCCCGTCCCACCCACGAAGTAGTCGTCCCCATCGGCCCCTGTCAGCACATCTGCACCCCCCAGCCCGAAAAGCTTGTCCGCGCCGGTGCCACCAGACAGGGTGTCGCTGCCTTCAGTGCCGGTCTTCGTGACGCCTGTGGATACGGGCCCGCTGACCTTCAACTTCACATCGGCCACGCTCCAGACCAGCCCACTGCTGAACTTGATGAACTCCACCGCGTTGCTGGACGTTCCATTACCGGAAAAGTAGTTGCTGACCAGCAAGGAGTCGGTGGCGCCTGCAATTCCCAGTACCAGGCTTCCCGACGTGCTCAAGCCGGTCGAGCTCTGGACAATCAGGTTCTCCGTGGTGATCCCTGCCCCGAGCACGATGGTGTCCACCCCGCTGCCCAGGGCATCGCTGTCGCGATTGATGATCACGTCATTGCCCGCGCCGACAGCAAACACGTAGGTGTCGGAACCATCGCCGCCCAGCATCAGATCGTTGCCGGCGCCGCCATCCAGTTGGTCTGCGCCCGCACCACCGAGCAGCGTGTCTGCCCCGGCTCCGCCCAGCAGGACGTCATCGCCGGTGAGCGTGGTGGTCTCCTCTGCAGCCAGCTGGTTCTCTCCCGCCAGCCAATCGTTGTCCTCACCGCCCTGCAGGATGTCATCGCCACCGCCGCCGAGGATCGTGTCATTGCCGGCACCCCCATCGATGACGTCGACGCCGTGCAAGTCAGGCCGGAGATCGCTGGCAGACCCATCACCGAATATCTGGTCGTTGCCACTGCCACCCGCGAGCGAATCCTGCCCGCCCTCGCCCCAGATCAAGTCGTCACCCCAGCCCCCGTCGATGCTGTCATTGCCAGCCGCTGTGATCATCCCGGCCGCTGGAACGTTGTCAACAAAGTGGTTGTCACCGAATAGCGCGTCCGCTCCCATCCCACCCTGGATATCGTCATCGCGGGCGCCACCCTGGGCAAAGTCATCACCATCTCCGCCGGAGATGAAATCGTTCCCGGAATAGGCATCGGGAATGAATTCGGCACTGCTGGCCCCACTGTCATCGCCAAAGAGGTTGTCATTGCCGCCGCCACCGAACAGCACATCGGCACCGCCATTGCCTTCGATCCGGTCGTTGTCGGCACCGCCATCGATGTAGTCATTGCCATGCTCCTGCCCGGCGACGCGAGGGTCCAGCCCGTACCGGCGATAGCTCACCCCGAGGAACTTGTCGTCCTCCAGTCCGATGTTCGCGTAGCTGTCGCCCAGCAAGTCGTCACTGCCGGCCCCTCCGTACAACTGGTCATCGCCCTGAAAGCCCCGGACGATGTCGTTCTCGCTGCCGGCGTCGACGTAGTCGTCACCCCCACCAGCGTTGAGATCGGAAGAGCACACGTCTGAACTCCAGTCACGCTACGTTATCTC
>ENA-UOWO01006214-UOWO01006214.1-activated-sludge-metagenome-genome-assembly--contig:-NODE-6214-length-12276-cov-4.677440_pt1 | contig 12276 bp, 6 predicted proteins | sample MGYA00238148_ERZ761564 | MGnify/ENA primary metagenome ERZ761564 (study PRJEB28885, sample SAMN05720194) | activated sludge metagenome | isolation source: Anaerobic digester | place: USA...
TAGCGTGACTGGAGTTCAGACGTGTGCTCTTCCGATCTAAAAACAGCAGCGAGAAGTCGTTTTTCTGTTTCATCGAAACTTAAATTTCTTCTTGCAAAAACTCTTTCAGCTGTATCAATCGCTTTTGACAATTGGTATTCCATAAAGCCATTCGCACTTCCCCAACTAAATGATGGGATGAAATTTCGAGGGAAACCGGCACCATATACATTACAACTCACACCAATTACTGTACCAGTGTTCAACATTGTATTAATGCCACATTTTGAATGATCGCCCATAATCAATCCACAAAATTGAAGTCCAGTTTTTACAAACGATTTTTTTGATTCACTCCACAACTTAACCTCTTCATAATTATTTTTCAAATTCGAATTATTGCTGTCTGCACCAATATTGCACCATTCGCCAATAACTGCATTGCCAATAAAACCGTCGTGCGCTTTACTCGAATTTGCATAAAAGATTGAATTGTTTACTTCGCCTCCCACTTTACAACCGTATCCAACGGTAGTTGCGCCATATATTTTAGCACCCATTTTTAATACACCATGTTCACCCAATGCAAATGGACCACGTATCATACAGCCTTCCATCACTTCTGCATCTTTGCCAATATATATAGGACCTGAATTTGTATTGAATATACTGCATTCAACTTTTGCACCTTCTTCAATAAAAATTTGGTCACCAATAATTGTATTGGTATCTGAAATTGCTTGAGAATTTTTTCCACGTGTTAGTAAAGTAAAATCATTTCTGATTGCCCAATCATTCATGCTAAATAGGTCCCATAAATAATTGAGTATTTTTATTTCGGAGCTAAAATTGATCGAATTAAAATTTAAAACGATATTGTTTATTTCGAATGATAAAGATTGTTCGCGATTCAATCGAGCGCAAATAAGTGTTCCATCTTTTACAATACATTCTCCTTTTTTAATTGTCAATATTGCCTCTGTCAATTCTTTGGTAGGAAATAAAGCGGCATTTATAAAAACATTATCATCAGTAAAAGATATTGGGAATTTTTCTTGAAGAAAATCCTGTGTTTTAGAAAATACAGGTTGCAATAATATATGCGACCATCTTTCATTCATTGTTAGAATGCCACAACGAAGTGCACTTACGGGGCGTGTATGTGTTAAAGGTAAAAAGTGATGAAAACGTTCATCGTCAAAGAGAATATAATTCATAATTTATTGCACAAGATTATCGCCGATTTGATTAATATCTTCATTATAAATATCTGGTTTTTTATCTAAGGTTGATTTAACAATATGATAGCCGCCAATTGCACAAGGTATACCCACTAGCACCGCCATTATCATTTTCTCCTGTCCAAAAATCGCAAACCCAATCATAATACCTAAAATTTCACCTGTAAACCAAGCAAGCACGGTATATAATTTCCAAGTGCCTGGTTTTAGTCCTTTGGTTATTGCTAAGTCGCCAATTTTTCGTGTAAGAAAGATAAGCGCAATGATTTCTAACATAGAATTTGTTTAAGGCGTTAAAAGTAAAATAAAATGTCGACATTCAAACTTTGAATGGCAGCTTTAAATTTATTAGCTGAGAAGCTTATCATATTCTTTTATTTTTGATGTAGTTTTGAAGCTTAAATTAAGGATAGCATATGTTGACAGTAAGCACGAGTGATTTATTACCACAACAATTTCCTTTTCAAATGGTTGATACCTTGATTGAGGCAAATGAATTGAGTATCAAAACAAATTTTACTATTTTAGAGGATAATGTATTGGTGAGTGATTCTTATTTTACCGAAGGTGGACTCATCGAAAATATGGCGCAAAGTGCAGCAGCCGGAACGGGATATTATTTTAGAGAGAAAGGAGAAAAAAATCCCATCGGTTATATCGGTGCTGTAAAAAATGTTTCTATTGTTAAATGTCCACAAGTTCATTCTTTTATTGAAACAGAAATTACAACCCTTCATCAAATTGGCAATGCCACCATCGTTCAAGGAAAAATATTTTTCGAAAAAGAAGTGATCGCTTCTTGTGAATTAACTATTTTTGTCTCTCAATAATTTATATAAAATGAAAAAATTATCTTTATTATTCTTGTTAGTGCTATCTCTTTTTCAATCTAGCACTCTTAATGCTCAATCAAAGGCAGATATTTTTAATACCAGTGTACCCATCACTTGGCTTGGTGTTGATTTTTCTGAAATGAAATTTATTGGCACAGCGGCAGGTTGGGGTAGTGAAAGCACTAAATCTTCATCTGAAATGCGTGATACCTATTATCATGTTTGGAATGAAGTGATTGAAAAAGAATCGAAAAATTTTAAAGTGGAGGCAGCAGTCAATCGAAATGAAGTTGAATGGAATGGAAGTGCGGTGAAAAAAGCCAATAGTAAAGCCAACAAAAAAGATATTTTTTCAGAATCTTTATCTGATTATCAAAGCATATCCGAAAGTGATTTAAATCAAATGGTAAAGCAATATGATTTCAATGGTAAGTCAGGTATTGGATTTGCATTAATTGCTGAGGGCATGAATAAGAACTTAGAAGAAGCAAGTTATTGGGCTACTTTTATAGATATGAAATCAAAAAAAGTAATTTTAGCAAAGCGAATTACAGGAAGTGCACAAGGATTTGGATTCAGAAACTACTGGTTAGGTTCGATCAAAAGTGTTTTTAAAAAAATGAAAAAGGAATTTAAAAACTGGGATTAATTCTTGAATCACTCAAAAGCTGTTTACCTTATTGCTTCATCTATGATCACACCACTGGGTGTTGGCACAGATGAAAATTTTAATGAATTAATTCAAGGTAATTCGGGTATTAAAAAAATACTTGATCCACTTCTTTTTCCTCATGACTTGCCTTTGGCCAAAATAGATGATACTATTATAGAGGCTTGTAAATTAAAATTTAAAACCTCCACTCGTTTTGATTCACTTGTTTTGGCTTGTTTAGATCATCTTCAAACAAAGACTGAAATAGATCTATCGTCAGAAGAGGTATTGGTAGTGCTTTCTACAACAAAAGGGAATATTGAACTTTTACAAACTTATGAAAATGATGAGAAATTATTTCTTAGTTCGTCGGCACAATTAATTCAATATCAACTCAAACAATCAAAGCCGCCAATCATTATTTCAAATGCCTGTATATCTGGGCTTTCCGCTATCATTGTTGCAAAGCGTTTATTGCAAGAAGGGAATTACAAACATGCGCTCATCATTGGTTGTGATGTGCTCACTAATTTTGTGATTAGTGGATTTAATTCATTTCATGCGATTAGTAACGAGGTTTGTAAACCTTTTGATATCAATCGTTCTGGAATTTCTTTAGGAGAAGCATGTGCTGGACTTATATTAAGTACTGAAATAAAAAGTGATATACAAGTTCTTGGAGGTATAGTTTCAAATGATTCAAATCATATCTCTGGACCATCAAAAACGGGTGAGGAATTAGCTTATTGTATTCAGCAATCAATGGATGATGCCAAACTAACCAACCACGACATAGATTTCATTTCTGCACATGGCACTGCCACTGATTATAATGATGAAATGGAGTCGAAGGCCTTTTCATTATCAGCTCTACACAACTCGCCAGTATTTAGTTTAAAGGCTTCATACGGACATACATTAGGTGCATCTGGGGTGTTAGAAACCATTATAAGTGCTGAATGTTTAAAGCAAAATGTCATTTTGCCAAGCGCTGGTTTTACTCAAAAGGGCGTAAGTGGAGATATAACTCTCAGTGATAAATTACAAAGAAAAGAAATTGATACTTGTTTAAAAACAGCTTCTGGTTTTGGAGGCTGTAATGCAGCTTTGATTTTGAAAAAGCTAAACTAGATTTAACTTCTAATTGCAACCACAGGATTCATATTAGCCGCTCGTTGAGCCGGTATGAAGCCAGCCAAGATACCGACCAAAACTGAAATGCCAACACCTAATAAAAAATTAGACCATGAAAGTTCAACCGGAAATCCTAGCGGACCACTTAATATTTTTGATAAGATCATTACAAATAAAATACCCATCAGTCCACCAAGAAGGCACAAAATAACTGATTCAATTAGAAACTCAGAAAGGATGGTCATTTTTTTTGCGCCGATTGCTTTTTTAACACCGATAAATGTGGTGCGTTCTTTTACTGACACAAACATAATATTTGCAATTCCAAAACTGCCAACCACTAATGAGAAGAAGCCGATAATCCAACCAAAAATATTGATATTGGCAAAAATATCATTAATGCTATTTTGAATACTATCTAATTGATTGAATGAAAAATTATCTGCTTCTTTTGGTCTCAATTTTCTACTTGCCCTCAATACCGATTTGATTTCATATTTCATTTCATCTAACGTATATCCCTTTCTGGCTTTTACCATCAGCATTGGATCAATAAAACCATTTCCAATATTATTATCAATTTTGCGAAAGGATGATAAATAATTATAAGAAATAACTACACCGCCATCAAAATTGAATCCAGTCATTGTTTTTCCTTGTTTTTTCATTACACCAATAATTTGAAACGGTCTGCTAAAAATATCAATGTATTTGCCTAAAGGAGAAATGGATTTGCCAAATAGTTCATCTGCAACAGTTGCTCCAATAATCAATCCATTACTTTGGGTACCTTGCATTTCGGAGACTGAAAAATATCTACCTTCAGAAATATCAATGGCTTGAAGCTTATTAAAATCATAAGTCACAGCAAATACACCTACACCTTCTGTTTCATTATTTTGAAACTTTATATTTTCCGATTCATCTGAATAACATATGGTTGTGTACGATGCACTATTTACATACTTATTGATGGCCATCATTTCATCATAATTACAAACTGGCCTTGCCTTGTACTTCCACATCGGATATTCGCCTTCATCTTCTGGTATCCAAGGGAATTTTCCAATGTACAAAACATTACTTCCAAGAGATTGCATGCTGTTTTGAATATTATTTTGCAAACTATCAAACACCGTAAGAACACTAATAATACAAAATACACCAATGGTAACTCCTAAAAGCGAAAGGAAAGTTCGTAACTTGTTGGTACGAAGCTCAGCAATAGCCATTTTGCAATTTTGAATAAAAACCTGAAACATGAAAAGCGAAGATATGAACTTAAATTTATGTGACAATTCATCAAACGGAAATCAATGGATAAACTCTTCGCCTATCATTGTAATTTCTTTTACTAAATTTGCCGCACATGGATAGTTCATCAGCGCGGAAAACATTATTACTTCTTAAAGAAAAAGAATTTGCTTATTTTATTTCTACAAGGTTTCTAGTCATTTTTTCATTGTTTATGCAAACAACTGTTGTTAGCTATTTAGTGTATACGCTTACTAAAGATCCACTTTCATTAGGCTTAATAGGGCTTGCCGAAGTTATACCAGCATTTACAATGGCATTGTTTGCAGGTTACTTTGTAGACAGACGAGAAAAAAGATCGATGTATTTATATTGTATTATTTTTTATTTAGTCAATACAATTTTTCTTTTCATCATTTGTTCAAATCTTTTCATTGAAACTCATTCCATTAAAACAGTAGAATGGCTTATTTATTTTGCGATGTTTATTAGTGGTTGTATACGATCATTTTTAGCACCGTCATCATTTTCGTTACTGCCTTTACTTATTAATCGTGAACGTATGCCACAAGCTATTACTTGGAGTAGTACATCATGGATGTTAGGCTCAGTACTTGGTCCGCTGGCAGGTGGCTTGTTGATGGCTGCCATAGGAGTGAGCAATACTTTGGTTATTGCTGGATTTTGTTTAGCATTAGCAGTTTACAGTATTTTGAAAATTAAACCTAAGCCAGTTACTTTATTAAAAGATATTGGAATTTTAAAAGGCTTGAGAGAAGGATTTAGTTTTCTTTTTAAGTCACAAATTATTTTGGCTGTATTAAGTCTTGATTTATTTGCTGTTTTGTTTGGAGGTGCAGAAGCATTATTGCCCGTTTTTTCGAAGGAGATTTTAAATATTGGTGAAGTTGGATATGGTTGGTTACGCAGTGCCCATGGAATTGGTGCTATCTTTCTCCTTTTTATTTTAGCCTATCTTCCTCTCAAAAAGAATATCGGGCCTAAATTATTTTTATGTGTTGGTGGATTTGGCGCCTGTATTTTACTTTTTGGGTTGTCAACAAATGTATATCTTTCATTTGGTTTATTATTTTTAGGAGGCTTGTTTGATGGAGTCAGTGTGGTTATTCGTCATTCAATACTTCAATTAAAAACGCCAGATGAAATTAAAGGACGAGTTTCTTCTATTAATATGATGTTCATTAGTTCGAGTAATGAATTAGGTGCATTTGAAAGTGGCTTAACAGCAAGATTAATGGGAACGGTTCCAGCGGTGGTGTTCGGTGGTATCATGACAATTTTAGTTGTGATTACAACTTATTTTGCGGCACCTAATTTGAGGAAGATAAAACTTGAATAATCAAGAACCTAGTTTATACAGACGATATATTTAATTTAGTCCCTTCAATAGCTATGAAGTGCAATGTAGTCGTCATTATACAAAGATGTGATTGACTAAATTTTATGAGAAGGTAGAAGAAAAGATGAAGTATGAATAAAAAGCTGAGAGGCTGCCGGATAGAATGGAAAGCCCTGCATAGAGCGCAGTGAAACGTAGCGAAATGAAGGCTTGGAGTGATAGCCGGAACACTGAAGAGTGTTGATTCTATTGCTGATAGCCCCAAAATATCATTTTTGATATTGATCTCAATTAAAATATACTGAGAATTTAATGAAAGACTTATTTAGTTGCCAAATAAGAAACGAACCATCAAGCCACCTCTTGTTGTTGTAATTGGAAATGAGTTTGAAACATAAGGGATACTTTGTCGTCTATCGTAGAAGAAACGCAAAGTCAAACTTTCGCTATAAATATAATCGATTGATGGAGAAATGGTAATCACTTTTTGTCCTCTTGTAGCTTTTGATTCACGTTGATCAAGTCGACTTATTGAAGTAAAATCATCTCTTAACCCAAAATCAGCTTTAATATTGACATCACTTTTTTTCTTGTCGATTCCAAAATATTTAATTGGTATTCTCACTTGTTTTAAACGCATACCACCACCCACTGTAATTTCTTTACTATTGGTTTCGCTTAATTGATAATCTACTAAACTCATACTAAGGGTACGTGCTTTTTTGTATTCAATTCTAAAGTTCAATGAGTTTTTAAAAGTGGCATCAATTCCTAATAAAGGTCCAAAGTTTTCGGTGATTGTCATATTAGGAACTGAAAAGTATGGCACATAATTATGAGAAACAGAATCAATAAATGATGGGAAGCCTAAGGCATATACATCACGATATAATAATGAAGAGGTAAAACTATTCATAGATAAAGTTCCTGCGTACGAATGTGTGAGTGTGAAACTTTGGAAGATAGGTTTAAACATTTTGGTGCGTGATAATCCGTTATAGTTTATTCTCCAATTCGGCATTGGTAAAATATTTTTGAATGGATTGGAAGTAATTTTATCATTATTATTAGATACTAAAGGAAATGTATTAGGATCTTTTCCAGTGTAGGCTGATAGAAATGCTGGAATTAAAACCTCTTGAGAATATCTTGTATAACCTTTTTTGAAATCTTGATCTTCTGGTGCAGGCGCATTGCCAGTATATGGATTAATAAGTCCAAGTCGTGCAGAAATAATTTTCCTATTATTTTCAAAATCGTAAAATGCCTTTGTCAAATTATCTGCACCACGTTTTTGGAACATCGTATTGAAGGCAAGATATGAAATACTAAATCCTCCAGTTTCGTAAGGATTTAGGTGAATATAATCTGATGTACCTCCAACGGTATCTTTAAATAATTCGGAGTGAGCTTTATTGAAAGATTTCATTAAAGTAAGATCAATTTTAAAATCTTGAATTGGTTCTAAATTGGCAGTAATATTGAGTGATTGCGAGTATTGTTGTTGAAAAGGTGCATTGAACAATGAATCGCGGGTAAGTACATTATCCTTTCCTTTCCCTTCAAGCCATAATCGGTCGGGTTGTTGACCAAATGCAAATCCGGCAGGATTATTATTATTTCTAAAGTTCATCCCAAAATACTGAGTGCTATCCATATATCCTGGTAGGGTGGTACCTTGATTTTCATTATAATTAATACTGGCTCTTCGAACCATCATAATAAATTTGGCAACTGAGCGAACACCATTTGATGGGTTAAATTCTTTTTTCTTTTTAGGAGTTGTTTTCTTTTTCCCTTTAGCAATAGTTCCTCCTTTTTTATTCAACGAATCTTTTCCAGTAACGGTTTTATTTCCTTTTTGAGATGCAATGATTTCTTGCTCTTTTTGATTCTTCGCATTTTTTGCCTCTTCCTTTGTATTCTCTTTTTGATCTTCTTTTGGTTGATCTTCTTTTTCTTTTGTGTCTTTTTGTTCACGATCGCCGGCTTTAGTAATATCTCGACCGCCGCCGCCACCTTTCATTATTTCATTTCGGCCACCGCCGCCACTATCTCTTCCACCACCTTTATCTGAATTAGTTTCTGATTTTTTATCACCACCTTTCGGTCCTTTCTCTGCTGGTCGAGGTACATTGCCTTTTGGTCCGTTGAGTATTCGAAGGAATTTTACTTTATTGTATAATTTCGTAAAATCCATTTCACCATTCAGTTGTTTATTTTGCGTGTTCCCAATGATATTCCCTAAGTTTTTGGCAAGCAACGATGCACTCGTCCAATTATAAGTAGAACCATAACTTGCTCGAATGGTAGTCCAATCAAGTATTGGAAGTTTAGCCATTGGAACTGTATAATTAGCATTTAAGGATTGTGTAAAACCAGTATTTCTGCCAAATCTTCCAACATTATTCCAAAAGGTATCTTTTTTCTCCTTGGTATCTAAACGTCCAAAAGGCTCATCAACACGCGAATTATTATTGGCGGCATAATCAAATGATAGAGCCTTAGTTAAATCCCAACGTAAATTGTAAGCTCTTGACCACGTAAAAAATTTATAATAATTAGGATCAATCGGGTAGGCGCCTTCATCAATATTTCTTATGCGAGTTTCGCCGATAGATCGATTGATATTATTTCTGAATGTAAAATTAGAAGGAAGGATATTGAAATTAAAATCTCGAATGAGATAGAGATATTTTTTCTTTTGAGAGATTAGTTTTTTGAAAGGTTCAATTGGTTTTGCTTTTGTTGAATAGGTATAACCTAAGCTAGCTGAGTGCTCATCAAGTTGATCTTTCTCTAAAAGTGGATTGTGTTTATCCGTTTGAGTGTATGAATAACTTAAATCAAAATTCTGTAAGTCCCATAATTGACGTTTTTTATCATTGGTAGGAGCAATTCGCACGTTTTGGAAATTTAAACTTTTAATTGAAGTAAAATCTTGTGCAGCTTTTTTTACAGAGTCGCGCGCTTTACCCGAATAATCTTTTACTTTATCTTCAAATTTTACATCTAAATCATAAGGATCGTAAATTGGATTGCTTACAGTTTGCGAGTAACCAGCAAATATAGGAAGTTGAACGCCCCAGCTTTTAGGTGCAAACTTACCAGCATTGATATTAGCCGATACATCAAACTGAGTATAGTTTTCACGTGCTCTTTGATTCACACGTTGATCAATATTTCCATAGCCTGCGGTATGCATGCTTCCACTGAATTTTACAGTTCCTAAATCGGCTAATTGTAAATCAACTCTACCTAATGCAGCATAACCTCCCGATTCATCTAGATTGGATAAGCGAAGTTCATTGAACCATACTTCACCACATTTTTTAGCACCATCATCATTCGGTGTATTCGGTGTTTTTTGTGGATTCATTACACCCATCATAGCCATTTTAACATCGCCTAAATTAGGATTCCCGACCACTTTAATAAAGTTACCCAGCTTATCTTTTATAATATAAGGCACAGCATAGGATACACCACTTTTGTTTCTGTCTGCTTTAGCATTCACTAAACTTGCGAAATCTAAGACCATTCTATTTTCAACAGGCCAAATAAGTTCAGGATCTCTCGTGCCATTCCCTGTTACTTTTAAAGGAATTTCATATTCATAATAGTTACTTACAAAATCACTACCTAATCTTATAAATGCCCTTAAATCACCATCTTTTAAACCAAGCACGTCATCAGATCCTTCAGCATGAATAAACATTTTCATTTCTTTAAACTGACGCAAATCCATTCCCAAGTTTTTGAACACACCTTTAGCATTACCATCTTCTAAACCACAAATTTGAATGGCGAGCGATTGTTCATTTTGAAGTGCATTTTGACCATTTGATACTTGAAACTGTTGACGTAAAATACCGGGAGGTGAAACATAAGGTATTGGAGAACGACCACTGTTTTCTTCAACACTGACTGAATACAAATTAAATAGGGTCGCATTATTGTCGTCATCAGGAACTAATTCACCAGGGTTTTTTAAAGAGAAATTGTATCGACGCCAAGTATTTCTTCCTAATTCAAGACGAGCAAAACGAAGGAAGGTAGTATCTTCAAATCCATTTAAATACATACGCATAAAACGAATAGATTTGAAATCTGGTATAGCACCTATACGATCTGTAAAATCACGAATTGGAATTTTAAACTGATACCAAGTCTCATTACGTGATGTATTATTTGGAAGTCGAACAGTTGAAATTTGTTTGTTCACAATAAAATTTGTTCCAACGGCCATATTTGGCTTCATATCGATTCTGTACTGGAAGTACTGTTCATTTTCGTTGAGGGTATTATCTCTATTAATATCTTCAGACTCAGGAATATTTGTAAATGAATTTGAAAATTGAGAATTATTATCAGTTACTGGCGAATTACCTTGGGGATTATTGAATTTTGAATATCGTTGAAAGATATTGGCAGATTGGTTGTCATAATCATCACCTCTGAAATGATGATAATCATCATTAGAAGGATCCGCAATTGCATTTTGGTAAGCGGCTGAAGTAGCACCAAAATTTGTATTTAACTCATCCAAGTAGGCTTGAAATTCTGTTGCTTCTTGTGAGTTATTCATACCGTCATAACCAACATCTTGCACTGCACGCGCATCGGGGTTATTATCGAATGCAGGTGTTATTTGTTGTTGAAATTTTGGAATGAATGACCAATTCGTTTTTTCAATTTTATTTGCTGCCACAGGATATGGCAATCCGTTTTCAAAAAACTTTCTTGAATCTTTTAAAATGTCCTCAGAAATATTACCAAGATTTAAGTATAACTGTCCTCCATTGCTCGCTGGTTTATTAATAAATGGATCCATTACCCAAAACTCAATAAATTCAACATTGGCTGTTTCGAAATCACTAAAATCAATAGGGCGCATAATACCAGCCCATCTTGTTTTAGGATTTAATAATTCGCCATTAGCATTAATATTGGTTGCATCAAAATTATATGGGCCACGTTGCTTTGGATAATAAGCCAAATCCATTGTTGAAAGATTGCCTTGCAAAGCTGTATATGATCGCAAAGGAAAAACATCCTGTTGTTGCACGAGATGTAAATATGGGTTTGAAAGCTGTGCTGTATCAGTTTTTAAATGGTTTGGGATACAATTTTGTTTTGGATCAACCATGCAAGGATCTAAATTATACCAAGCAAGTTTAGCTCTGTTTTTACCATAATTTAAGTTGTTTACTAAAGTAGCTTCAGGAAATAATAGATTGCCAAATTGATCTTTTGCTTCTTGAGGTACACTTGCTAAAGCCCAACTTGTAAGCGGAAACCTTAAATCGTAACCACTACGTGTTCCTTCAAAATCGTCAATATAGATATTGCCATCTCCATTTTCATCATTGATAAATTTGCTATGACCAGGAATAATTTTTGCCGCTTCACCGCTTGCTACAACCATTGAAGGCGCGGTAGTTGAAATAATTGGAAGTCGATCTATCATTCGTGTTAAACGTGGTAAATCTTTTTGATAGTTTGCATCTAAACCTATCACTGTATTTTTAATTGGATCTTCACCAAAAGTAACCTTATTAAAATAAGGGCGTTCAGACAAACGTAATAAAGTACCTCCAATATTGACATGGTCATTCACAAAATAATCTAATCGAGTACCAACAAAATTTTGTTGCATGGCACCGAAATTGGCATTGTTTTCATACGATACATTAATTGGAATACCCGAACTTAAAATACCATTATTAATAATTCTTAATTTTCCAATTCCATAATCTATGGTATAATCTTGGTTTTCAACAAGTCGTTGTCCACCTGCTGAAACGGTTACAGATCCTTGTG
>ENA-UOWO01006217-UOWO01006217.1-activated-sludge-metagenome-genome-assembly--contig:-NODE-6217-length-12271-cov-6.815406_pt1 | contig 12271 bp, 8 predicted proteins | sample MGYA00238148_ERZ761564 | MGnify/ENA primary metagenome ERZ761564 (study PRJEB28885, sample SAMN05720194) | activated sludge metagenome | isolation source: Anaerobic digester | place: USA...
GCCGTGTCTGCCTTCTCTTGTTGGAATCACACAATCAAACATATCCCAGCCCATATTGGCACAGCGAACAATATCCTCTGGCGTTCCAACCCCCAAGGCAAAGCGCAATGCCTGATCCGGAATAAGATCAGCCGTGAAACGCAAAACTTCTTCCAAAAAATTTCCTTTCTCATCCAAATGCCTCGCACCAAAACCATATCCATCGAAACCAATTTTAACCAGGCTTTCTGTGCAATGCTTTCTCAAATCAAGATACTCCCCTCCTTGGATGACTCCAAAAATCAAAGGTCGATTTTTTTCGGAAATTTTTCTTTTTTTAATTTGCTTTGTATATTCAACCTTGCAACGCTCCGCCCAAGCGATTGTTCTTTCCACCGCTTTGATTATTTTTGCCTTGCTATCTGAATTGGGTGGTGGATCATCAAAACAAACTATCATATCCACACCCAAATCAAATTGAATTTGAATGGATTTTTCCGGAGTAATCTCATGCTTAGAGCCATCCAGTGGCGAACGAAAAATAACTCCGTCATCATTTATCTCTCCCATTTTGGGATTTTTGTGAATCAAAGAAAAAACTTGATATCCTCCGCTGTCTGAAAGCAAGGGGCTGTCCCAATTCATAAAACCATGAATACCTTTAGCCTTTTTAATCAAATCCGTTCCGGGCTGAAGATACAAATGGTAAGTATTCACCACCATCGGTTCAACGCCATTTTTTTCCAAATCATCTTTACCAAGCGATCTGACAAATCCATAGGTCGCGTCTGGCATAAAAAACGGAGATTTAATTTCTCCGCTTTTTGTCTTCAAGACACCGAGGCGTTTTTTTTCTTCTTTTTTTATTATTTCAAACATAGATTTATCCTATTCGGTCGCTGCTGCCTGAACTTTTCCGGAAGTAACTGTCTGATCCTCTGTTAAATAGGTTGTTTTTTCCTTAATGGATGTTGTTAAATCTTCGCCAGTAAATAGATCTTTAGCCGTAAATGTGGCCGGACCAACAAGTTGCGCGTCACTTCCCACTTGGCCTGGAAGCGGAGTTAATTTTATCTGAAAAGTAAACTCTTCGGCTTGCGATGTGACTCCCGCTCCTGCATTAAGTTCTCCGATGTTCCAAATCAATGTATTATTTCTTTCATTGTAAGTAAATTTTGAATTTTCAGGAACAACGCTGCCAGTCAAGGAAACATTGGTAGGTAAAACAGCCGTCACTTTCGCATCCGTTACATCATTAAAGATATTCATGGCTAACCATTTTATCGTATATGTAGTCTCTTGACCAACTACCGGTGGTACAGGCCCAGAGTTTAGGATAGCAGTGTTAGTATAAAGTCCACGTGAATCCAAGACTAATTTTGAATTGAGTTTAAAATTAATTTGGTTTCCGGAAATTATTTTATTTTCCTTAATCGGAGAATCGATTTCCGCACTATCTATTCTGGCTAAACTTGAAAATATGAAATTTTTAGCCAAAACGCTTTCAGTTGGAATAATTTCTTTTACTTTTACGCTAAACTTTATTACACCTCTTTCTCCAGCAGCTAATTTTGCCAATTTTCCATTATCCGTGCCCTTCCATGTAATAATTTTTTTGTTGGCATCAAAGTAACCACCTTTCCCAAGACTCAGAGTTGAATAATCCAATATCGGACTATCAATTTGCTCCGTGACGATCAAGTCTTTTAGGGTTTCGTTGCTGGTATTCCCAAATTGTATTTCATAGTTCAACATATCTCCTGCGTTTATATAGAGATTATCTGAGCCGTTTACAATTTGTACGATTCCAAGATCTGGATAAACAACCCTGGTTTCGGCCTTTTTTTCAATATAGCTCAAAAAATGTTCATTTTTGACAATTCCCGCATAAGCAACAGCCCTTCTGATTTCATCATTTTGACCTTCTAATTTTCCCTTGATTCTTATCTTGCCTTCTCGTCCAACTGAAAGGCGTCCGATGTACCAAGTATTATCTCTTTCTGAAACTTCCGGATCTGAAACAGCAAAACTAAATCCGCTTGGGTAATCTATACTAATTTGTAGATCTTCAATATCCACGCTGTCCAAATTTTTATAGTTTATTGTATATTCTACAAGATCCCCATTGGCGACAACTTGTGGAGCTAAAATATCCAATGAAATTGGCGCGGTAACAAGGGCAATCCCATATTGTGACCTTGAAACATAGATACTACTCAAAACAGAAGGTGTATACGAAAGTTCCATTTTCAGATAGGCCAAATTTTCGCTTGAACTGTATGTTTTTGCATTAAAAATAATCTTTTTCTCTTCTTCCCCACCTATTTCTCCCAAAAAATAGGTTCCCGTCGTTGGACTTTCTTCTTTGAAATTTGGATTTTCCTCAGGACGAAAGTTTTCCGGATAACTTAATCTGAGAGTTGCGTTTTGCAAATTAGCCCGATTTTCATTCTTGTAGGTTATTTCATAGGCTATTAGCTTTCCGCTTTTCACTTCTTCTAGCCCTTGTGCAGATAGAATAACCCTTTCAGAGCTAAAAGATGCCTGTCTGATTTTGAAAAATGCCACGAAGGAAACAATGAGTAGCAAAACAACTACCGTAGCAATTGCGGCAATTTTTATTTTTTTCTTTCTTTTTTCATATACAGTGTTGGGATCAACCCATTTTTCATCTTTTGGTGAGAATTTTTCAACCACCTCTTCGCTTCCAGACAAAGATGATCGTGCATCAAATTCACTTTCCGCATGATGATAAAGATCTTTTTCTTCCTCTTTTTTGTATAATTTATTTTTTATATCAGATAGAGACATTCTTTTGTTTTTTCCGCCCAAGGCGCCTACCTGCCGGTAGGCAGGGATTAACCCTTGGCGAATATTTTTTATTAAAAATATTCGTTAATTAGTTAGCATTAATATTTTACCATAAAAACCCCTTGCCCGCCAGACCCGTTTCGCCAAAAACCCAGCTCAGAAAATCAGAGAAAATAATTTTTATTTGATTGATGTCTTTGCTGGTGGCATCAATTTTAGGCAGATTTCCTAGTTTATTTTTCAAAAATATCCGGATAAATTTTATTGATTCGTCATTGATCTTTACTTTCTGGTTCTCCTCTGAAGAACAACCCCAACACAAAACTCCTCCACGCTTAGCACTAAAGTAATTTTCCCCTGAAACAAGCTTCTTTCCACAACGAACACACTTGCCAGCTTCTACTTGGTAGCCCAATTCACTCAAAAATTTGAATAGAAAACCTAGCGTCAGAATATTTTTCTTGTTTTCATTTTTTGGATTTTCTTCAGCTGACAATTCTTCCATAACCTCCAGATAATTTTTCAGCAAATTGGAAATATTTTCATCTTGGCATTGCTCGGAAATTATTTTTTCCAAAAGTTTGAAGACATAAAAAACCTGCATCATGGATTCTATGTTTGATTTGATGTAGGGAAAATTATTACTAACAATTGAGCCAGTTATTTTACCCAGACCCTTAGTTTTGGCAATAAAAATTTCCGCTTGAGTAATGGGTTCCAGATAACCAGCCAGCTTAGCCTTGGCCCTTCTTACTCCTTTAGCCAAAACTCTGATTTTACCCATTTCAAAAGTATAAATCGTATATATCCGATCTGTTTCGCCCACATCCCGCTTACCTAAAATTATACCTGTATATTTATAGTCCATAGTCTAATTATATGTTCAAATTGGCAATTTTAAAAGGCTTCACAAATAATACTGTGAAGCCCTTCAGTTGTTCTATTTTTTACTTTCTGGCACGTGCCCTTTTCAATCGATAAAATGAACACTTGCCTTCACCGCCTGCCATATACTTCCTGAGAAAAAATTTTTCATCGCGCTTTTTACAATAAGCGTCCCACATTGAAACACAAATATCAAAAATTCGCATAAACCTTCCCCTCACCCATTAAGATTTTTCAAACTTTTTTTATCTGTAACTTAATACTTTCTCCGTCGACGACAAAATCTTTTTCTAGATCAGATTTTTCCATATTGCCAGCTTCTAGTTCGTTGGCTAGCACTTCTTTGGCAATTAGATCACCGAATTTTTCAAAGACCTCCTTCAGACCAGCATGCCACACAATTATGCGATTGTCAACCTCATACCCAGCCTCCTTGCGCATCTCCTGGATAAACCTAATCGCCTCACGCGCCTGGCCTTCCAGCTTCAAATCTTCGCTGATTTCAGTGTTTAGCTCCAACTCTTCCCTAATATTTTTGTCAAAAGAAGCATTTTTTATATTAACTTCTTCTTTGATAATTTCAACCAATTCTTTTCTCAAATCGTAATTTTTGAATTTCAATTCTAGAAGTGGTTGTCTGACTTTTATTCCAGCCTTAGCTCTCATTTGCAGTGCCTCTGTAATAATCATTCTGGCTTTTTCCATTTCTTCATTTAATTTTTCATCAATCAATTTTTCATTCGCTAATGGAAAGTCAGCCAGATGCACCGACTCTTCGTTCGTGAGATTTTTGTAAATTTCTTCAGCAATAAAAGGACAAAATGGCGCCATTAACTTTGATAGCTCTACCAAAACATAGTGTAATGTTTCATAGGCCACTTTTTTATCTCCATCATCTTCAGACTTCCAAAATCTTTTTCTCGATCTTCTGATATACCAATTAGAAAGATTATCGATAAATTTTGGAAATAATCTCACGGTTTTATTGAGTTCATATTTTTCCATGTTTTCATTAACATCTTTCATTAAAATATTCAATTCTGAAACAATCCAGCTGTCCAATAGATTTGTAGCTTGTGGTTTATATTTTATATTTGGTTTAAATCCATCGATATTCGCATACAACACAAAGAAGGAATAAGAATTCCAAAGCATACGCAGCATTCCCCGAACCAATTCACCTACCTCTGATTCCTTGAAATTAATTGTTTCCGCGGTTACCACTGGCGAACTTAAAAGATAAAATCGCAAAGCATCCGCTCCATATTTATCAAAAATTTCAGTTGGATCAGGATAATTATTTAGTCTCTTGGACATCTTCTTGCCATCTTCAGCCAGAACAATTCCGTTTGCAATAACATTCTGATAGGCATTGGATTTTTTAATGGCTGTTGAAATAGCATGTAAATAATAGAACCAGCATCTTGTCTGATCCACGCCTTCAGCAATAAATTCAGCTGGGAAAGTTTTGTCAAAAGATTCTTTATTTTCAAAAGGATAGTGGACCTCCGCATATGGCATTGAGCCACTATCAAACCAGGTATCCAAAACATCTGGAATTCTTTTCATAACTCCACCTTGCCCTGAGCTTGTCGAATGGGCGCATTTTTCGCATTTGAAAGTTATTTTATCCACAATATGCTTGTGAATATCATTGATTTTTTCTCCAGATATTTCTTCCAATTCCTTAACTGATCCAAAAACTTTCATCTCCCCACATTCGCATTTCCAAATCGGCATAACTGATGCCCAGTAGCGCTGGCGAGAAATTGACCAATCACGCGCACCTTCAAGCCAGTTGCCAAAACGCCCTTCTTTCAAATGTTCTGGCATCCAATTTATTTTCTTGGCTTGCTTCAGCATTTCATCTTTAATTTTTGTAATATTCACAAACCAAGACGAAGTTGCATAATTAATCAGCGGCGTATCGCATCTCCAACAATGCGGATAACTGTGTTCATATTTTTCCTTGGCAAAAAGCAGACTATTTTTGGCCAAATATTTTATAACTTCAATATCTGTCTTTTGATGAGCTTGCCCCGAGCCTGTTGAGGGGTCACCTTCCGGTTTCACACTCATACCAGCAAAATCAATCGCTTCTTCCTTGATAATTCCATCCATACCAACATGTTGAACAAACGGCAATTTGTATTGCTGTCCCATTTTGGCGTCATCTTCTCCAAAGGCCGGTGCAATATGTACTACACCCGTTCCCTCTTCAGTCGTCACAAACTCTCCAGCATAAATCTGCCAACCATTTTCTTCGTTCTCTAGTCCTTTTTCAACATAATAATCAAAAAGAGGTTTGTATTTTTTACCAACCAAATCCTTGCCTTTAAATTCGGAAATTGTTTCATATTTTTTATCCTTAAATACTCCTTCTAGCAGATTTTTAGCTAAAATGTAATTAGCATCTTCAAATTTTATTTTTGCATATTCTATATCTTCTCCAACTGCCAATGCCACATTTCCAATCAATGTCCATGGTGTTGTTGTCCAAGCCAAAACAAAAGTTCCAGGTTCGTCAGTAAGCTCAAATTTTACTGTCGCGGACAAATCTTTAATGTCCTTATATCCTTCAGCTACTTCTGATTGTGAAAGAGTCGTCTCACAACGAGTACAAATATGCATGATGCGATGTCCCTCATAAATTAGACCCTTATCAAAAAGCTCCTTAAAAACCCACCAAACTGATTCCATAAAAGACAGGTCCATGGTTTTGTAACTGTTTTTCATATCTGCCCAACGACCCAAGCGATTAATCACAGCTTCCCATTCATCAACATATTTCAGAACTTTACTGCGGCAAAATTCATTGAATTTTTCCACGCCCATTTTTTCGATTTCGTTTTTATGCTTGATGCCCAGTTCCTTTTCAGCAATATTTTCGATCGGTAGTCCATGGCAATCCCATCCCCATTTTCTCGGCACATTAAAACCTTTCATTGTCCAATATCTTGGCACTGCATCTTTCATGACGCTACCAACCAAATGTCCATAATGCGGAGTACCCGTCGCAAAAGGTGGCCCATCATAGAAACTGTAGATTTTGGCATCTTTGCGATTTTCCAAAGATTTCTCAAAAATATTATTTTCATTCCAAAATTTCAACACTTCTTTTTCCATCTCAGGCAGCTTTAATTTTGAATCGATTTTCTTGAACATAAAATTATAAATTTAAAAAATAAAAAACATCCTTAAAACATATAAGGACGCCTATTGACCGCCTTCTCCGCCAACTGACGGATTTGGCGAGTTAAACGTGGTACCACCTTAATTCAGTTAGTAGTTCGTAGTTAGTAGTTTGTAGAAAGATCTAAAAACTAAAAAATAAAAACTAAAAACTCTTTGAACAGCTGTTACGGGCTTACCCGATGGATTTTACTTTCTTGAAAAAGATTTCTTTCCATAGCTCCGAGGTGATTGCCTCATCATCGCCTTTAATATAATTATCCTATCTTAAAGTTGATAAAAAATCAAATTTTTTTCCAGTCAAAATTCCAAGGATCGTCTTTACGGCCAGGAGCGATCTGGCTGTGGCCCAAGGTATATTTGATTTTATATCTGGTTTTGATGTCAGTAATCAAATTTTTGAGAGCAGCATATTGAGCGTTACTCGGTCCGTCAGTCCTAGTGCTCATAATTTCAATGCCGATGGAAAAATTGTTCACGCCAGTTCTCCCATCTGGAACCTTGCTTTCGCCGGCATGATAAGCTATGTTTTTTTCAGACACCAAACGGTAAACGTTGCCTTTTCTATCGATAACATAGTGTGGCGAAACTCCATATTCCTTGTATTCAGAAAGTAATTTTTTGAAATCATATTCATCGCCACCCAAAGCATTGTACGAAGAATGAACAATGATTGTATCTATTTTTCTATTGGAAGAACTTTCAAATCCCCAGCTCACCAAATTATTTATTATTTTAAAATCGTGGATAGTTTCTTTTTTTGGCTGAATAACAACATCTTCTGATTTTGCTTTTGTTGGTGGCGCTTCTGCGCTGGTATTATTTATTGGAGCAGCATCAGCGAGCTCAGCCTCCTCTTGAACTTTATTTTCCGAAACAGTATTTTGTGTTAAGTCTTCTTTGTTTTGAAAAACTACCACAGTCTTTTTGTCTTTGAGCATAAAAAACAAAAAAATGGCAACACCAATTGCCAATAAAATTACTGCACCTATTATCAACTTCTTATTTTTCATCAGATATAAAATTATACTAGACTTTCATAAACCGCTAGCGTTTCTCTGGCACATTTTTCCCAATTAAATTTTTTGAGTTGTTCTCTGCCTTTCATTCGCAATTCATTGCGCAGCTTTTCATCTTTGGCCAATTTCATCATATTATCAGCGATTTGCTGAGTATCAATTGGATTTACCAAAACAGCTGCGTCGCCAGCTATTTCAGAAATAGAAGAAACATCAGAAGCCAAAACAGGAGTATCGGTAGCGAAAGCTTCCAAGATTGTTGATCCAAAGCCTTCGTAGAGTGAAGGCAATACAAAAAACTCGGCGTTGCGGAAAAGCGGAACCAACTCATCACCAATAACATAGCCTGTAAAGATAACATTTTTATGAATACCCAGATCTTTGGCAATTTGCTTGTATTCCTTGGCTAGCCAGCCTCTTTTCCCCGCCATCACCAGCTTGTAGTCATAATTGATTTTTTCTTTTTTCAAGTTATCTTTAAAAATCCTGAAGGCTTCCAAAAGTCTAACGATATTTTTTACAGGTTCAAGTGTTCCCAAGAAAAGAATGTACCTGTCCTTGATGCCATATTTTCCCAGAATTTTTTCTCCATCGACACTTTCATATTCTTCAAAAAGTCGACTATCAAAACCACTATGGACAACCTCTGTTTTTTCTTCAGTATGCTTGAAATTTTTTACAATATCATTTTTGATTGACTGCGAAACTGCAATAATTTTATCAGCCTTGCTGGTCATTAAATTTAAAAGAGCAATCGAATGAACAATGGAAACTTTCGGCAAAACATCTGGAACTTTCAGTGCTGTTAGATCATTAATTGTCACAACCATTTTCCCGTCATAGCCGGTGGGAATTCGACTCATATGTGAAGGACTGTGTAAAACGTCAAGTTTTTCTTTATTTAAAGTAGCCACGCCTAAAATTTCATTATAGAATCCAGGGAGGTATTTTTTGTAATCGGAAAAAGGATAGAATCTTACCTTCACATTAGAACTGGAAAATTTTTTAACATCTTTTTCTCTTACATGAAAATCAAAAAACAAGACATACTCGTTTTTTTTATCGATTTCCAAAAGGTGGCGAATCAATTGGTAAGTATAATGTCCCACCCCAATTGCATCGCCTTTTTCCGGATTAAGAATTGTTCTGGCATCAATACCTATTCTCATACCCAGTAGTAGAATTTTGACATTATAAAATAATTCATAACAACAAAATTCTTAAATAAAATTTTCTTGTTTTTTTATATTAACTGCTTCTGAAACCTAGCCCAGTCAAAATCTCACTACTGGGCATAAAATTATAAAGGACCATCTGGGGCTCAAAAGCTTTTTCAGTGGTCCTACATTTTTTCCGGTGCCCCTACTCCAATTAAGTTCAACGTTTCCCCTAATACTATTTTAGCAGCTTTTACAACCTCTAGTCTAGCCCGAGTCATCCCCAAATTATCCTCATCTAATACCTTGCAATCATTATAGAAAGAATGGAATTTATCGGCTAGTCTAATGGCATAGTGAGTCAATTTATGCACCGAGCCGTCCAGTGCAATTTCTTCAACTAGTTCTGGAAATCTGTTGAGTTCCCTAATCAAGTCTAATTCTTTTTCATGGGTCAATAATGATAAATCTGTATCTTTTGTCTCTTGTCTCTTGTCTCTTGTATCTTGTATCTTATCTAAAATGCTACACATACGAGCATGTGCATATTGAACGTAAAAAACTGGATTTTTTTGTGAATGTTCTTCGGCCAACCCCAAATCAAAATTCATATGAGTGTCTGGTGAGTACATTAGAAAGAAAAATCTGGTCACATCATGTCCAACCTTAGAAATCAGTTCATCAATGGAAACAACATTACCCGCGCGCTTACTCATTCTGGCTTCCTTTCCATCTTTCATAAGACGCACCAATTGGCAAACAATAAATTTTATTTCGCCGGAAAATCCCAAAGCCTTGGCTGCCGCTTCAAATCTTTTCAGATAACCAAAATGATCGGCACCCAAATTCATAACCATTTTTCCAAAACCTCTTTCAATTTTATTCAAAATATATCCACAATCAATAGCAAAATATGTCTTTGTTCCATCGGACTTAATCAATACACGATCTTTATCATCCCCAAATTCAGTTGATTTGAACCACAAAGCGCCTTCGCTTTCATAGACTAATTTTTTGTCTTGAAAAATGACAATCGCTTTTTCCGGATAGCCTTTACTCACAATATCTTTTTGCTCAGAAATCCAAAAATCAAAATTAATAAGCATTTTTTCTTTGACAGTTTTCTGAATAATACTTTCCAAAACATCCACTACTGCTTTTTGCCCAGCCTCTTCGACAGACAATTTTCCATATTTCTGATTCAGTTCATCAATATACTCTCCGCTGTAAACTGCTTCAGCATCTTTCAAAACACTATGTCCCAGCTTGTTTATTTGTCCGCCTCCATCGTTCACGTAAAATTCGCTGATAACATCATATCCCGCTTTTTTCAGAACATTAGAAAGTGCATCGCCAAAAAATCCTCCCCTGCCATTACCCAGATGCAACGGTCCGGTTGGATTGGCGGAAATAAATTCATTATTAATTTTAATTCCTTTGCCAATTTCACTTTGACCAAAATCTTTTTCAACATTATTTATTTCCGAGACTTTATCCTGTAAATATTTTTGCGATAAATAGAAATTAATATGCCCCGGAGCTACAACCTCTGTTTTTACAAATATACCCTTTACGGAGTTCGACTCCGAATCGGAGTCGAACTCCGATTTTAGTTGCAAAATAATATTTTCGGCAATCTCCATCGGACTCATCCCGATCTTCTTGGCCAAAATCATAGCTACATTGGTTGTATAATCGCCAAATTTGCCTTCTTTGGGGTAATTTATTTCAATTTCCGGCCTGCCCGAAGCTGCTACATCGTTGCAGGCGAGCATCTCAAAAACAGGCAGCACCTCTGTCTTTTGCAAGATTTCAATAGATTTTCTTATAGCTTCCGCTATTTTCCTTTTCATATTCTCATCTTAGCCGAAAATAAAGAAAAAATCAAAAAAAATGACCCCAAACGATTTCTCGCTTAGGGTCAAATCAATAAAGAACAAGATCTACACTATCCGATAAAAGTCAGCCCAGAAGAGTGCCCGTCTGAAGCATTTCTGGTGTATTTATCGGTGTTAAGCAAAATAAAATCCGAATCGGTAGCTTCACAAACAAGTAGAAATTTTGAATAGCCCCTCAGATGAATTCCGGAACACAAATATCCAGGAGTATAAAAATTTTTAGCTAATATTTCGGCATATCCGACTAGGCCCAGAAGTGGCTCGATTAATCCAGATAGTGCTAAAGATTTTTCATTTAGCACAGTCATTGCTTCACAGCTTGCATCAGACGAAAAGCCCTGCATCGAGTTTGGAAAATACCAGACAACATTTGGTCCGGAAATTAGCATATCGGCAAATTTTTTCTGATTCTCTGTTGCAGCAAAAACTCTGTCCCTCAATTCACCCTCGCAACGAAACTCAAATTCACAACCGCCAGAACAGCTTTTATAGGCACGCTTCGCTGCCGGAATAAAAATATCCTCGATTATCTTGCCATAATCTTTATTTTTAATAGCACCACAGTAAGGCGTGGGCAAAGGCAAGGCTCGCCTGATAAGATTATGAATTGATTCATCCTTCATCAAGTGTTCCTTTCTTTTTTCAGCCAGATCTTCGAGTTCCGCAGCTCCCAGAAATTTTATTTCCGGCACGAAAGAAAAAAAATCCTGATAATGCTTAATAATTTCAGCATAATCAAACTTAGAGGGGTATTTGACATGGAAATCTGTTTTCTCGTCACATACCTTGCTTGTTGCCCCAACATGTGTCGGAATAACTCGACCGTTTTTGTCGACAAGCAGAATATTTCTTTCCACGGCAGCAAGTTTTTTTTCTCCATTCAAAACCGCCTTCCAGTCCTTGGAACTTAGCATATTTAAAATTGCTTCACTCTGACCCATGGTTTGATCACCATATTTCACATCGACTGGGAATGTTGCAATAGCTAATCGCCGAAACGTGCCTGATCCAATCGCTTCAAACACCCTTGCCGCTTCTTCTCTTGTTACATTGTTAAAGTGCTCCATATTGCTCTCCTTTCAGGCTAAAAGCCCGCGATTTTATTTTGCCCCCACCCGGGGCTGGGGATTCTTTTCCTTTTGAGAAGAATACTTAGTTATAAACCCAAAATTAATTTTTGTAAAGAAAAATGCTTGTTTTTTGCCAATTTACTGCTAAACTTGAGCTATGAGCACAATGGCCCACAATAAAAGAGCACACTTCGATTACCAAATCTCGGACAAATACGAGGCGGGTTTGGTTTTGACTGGGCAAGAGGTAAAATCCGTTA
>ENA-UOWO01006219-UOWO01006219.1-activated-sludge-metagenome-genome-assembly--contig:-NODE-6219-length-12268-cov-6.469500_pt1 | contig 12268 bp, 9 predicted proteins | sample MGYA00238148_ERZ761564 | MGnify/ENA primary metagenome ERZ761564 (study PRJEB28885, sample SAMN05720194) | activated sludge metagenome | isolation source: Anaerobic digester | place: USA...
TACTGAAAGTGAATTTGGTTTTTTACCGCCTAACCACGGTTCTGTAAATCCCGCTGTAATTGAGTTATACCATTTACCATTCGCTTGTCCACGTATTGAAAGTTTTTGACCATCTCCCATAGGCAATGGATCCCATTCTTTTATTTTTCCAATATTTTTTAAAGCAAAATTATTGAACGAAACACCCACTGTTCCAGTGATTCCTAATCCACCACCGAAACCAGCTTGCAATTCGAGTTGATCAGCCGATTTTTCTGTCAAAGTATAATCAATATCTACTGTACCATCGTTATGCGGTGTAGGTTGAATGCCAATTTTTTCTGCATCAAAAAATCCAAGGTTGGCAATTTCACGTTGAGATCTTATAATATCAGTTCTACTGAATTTATTTCCTGGAATAGTTCTTAATTCCCGTCGAATCACATGTTCATGGGTTTTATCATTCCCCATAATATTTACATTACGTAACACATATTGCTCTCCTTCAATTACTCTAATGACATAATTAATAGTATCATTCTCAATCGACTTCTCTTCTATTTCGGTATTAAATCCAAGGTAGCCATCATCTAAATAAAGTGAACCAATATCATCAGCTTCTGCTGTAGGCGTTTTTCCAACTCGCTTGTTTAATAATTCTTGATTAAACAAATCACCTTTTTTAATACCTATCATTTTAGACAATTCCTCCGAAGTATATTTTGTATTGCCTTTCCATTCTATATCACCAAAATAATAGCGATTCCCTTCGTCTACTTTTAGGTCAATATTCATATGTCCATTAGATGCTGTATACATAGTATCGGCAATAATACTTGCATCTCTAAATCCAATTGAATTATAATAATCAATCACAGCTAATTTATCCTCATCATACTTTTTTGCATTAAATTTCGATGCAGTAAATACGCTATATCTCACATAAGGCTCAATGAGTTGGGCTGTTTTAGAGATAGAAAGAAATCCTTTTCCTTTTAAATAAGATTGAAAATCATTTACATTTTTTCCATAAACACTTTCTGTATTGGCTGCCTTTAAAGAAATACGTGCCATTTCTTTAGAGCCTTTCATTGATTTTTTTAATTTGATACCAGAAGCATTATCATTTCCAAAAATATTGATTTGATTTATTTTTATCTTCTGTCCTTTATCAACAACAAAAGTGAGAATTACAGTATTAATCAGTGTAGTATCTGGTTTTTCTAAAATAACTGTCGAAACATTGGTATATCCTTTTTCGGCATAATATTTACGTATTTTTTCAATCGCATTTTGTTTGGTGGCTTCAGTAACAACCCTTGATTTAACCAATCCGATTTTCTCTTTTAATTCCTTTGCATCATTGTCTTTAATACCTTTAAAATTATATTTTGATAATCGTGGTCGCTCTGTAATTAAAATATCCACAAATACTTTATCACCTTGAATTCGATTGGCATTGATTTCAATATTTGAAAACAAATTTTGTTTCCATAAATTTTGAATGGCTTTTGCTATTTTGGCATCATTAGGCAATTTGATTTTATCGCCTGGCGTAAGTGCAGAAATTGAGATGAGTAATTCTTCATCCAAATACTTTGAACCACTTACTGTAACACCACCAATAATATATTCACTAGTGGCATTTAATATGGACGACTTTTTTTCCTTTTTTTGTTTAATGCCGATTTGCGCATTGGCTACTTGCGTGAAGGCAAGCGTACAACATAAAATGAAGGTTATATTTATTAATTTGTTCATGCTAAGTTTAATTGTTCACTGATTTTACCAAATCGTCGTTCTCTATTCTGATAATTTAAAATGGCTTCAAAAAGATTCTCCTTCCTAAAGTCGGGCCAATGAGTATGTGTAAAGTATAATTCGGCATAAGCCAATTGATAAAGTAAAAAATTGCTAATTCGGTGTTCGCCACTTGTTCTGATCATTAATTCAGGATCAGGGAAATTTGATGTTGACAAATTTGCTTTAAACACTTCATCATCAATTGCATTGATATCTAGATTGCCAGCTTTTACATCAGCAGCAATTTTTTTAGTTGCTTCAATAATTTCCCATTTAGAACTATAGCTTAAAGCCAATATTAAATTGAGATTTGTATTACCCGAAGTTAGTGCCATGGCTTCATCTAATTCATTTCTACATGCATTCGGCAAGGTTTGCAAATCACCAATCACATAAAGACGAACACCATTTTTAGATAAGGTTTCGGCTTCTTTTCGTATAGTGGTAACTAATAATTCCATTAAACCGTTCACTTCATTTTCAGGTCGATTCCAATTTTCTGTTGAAAATGCATACAAGGTTAAATTTTTTATCCCTACTTCAACACAACCTTCTACCACTTCGCGCACACTTAATACACCATGTTGATGTCCAAACAAACGATCTTTGCCGCGCTCTTTAGCCCAACGACCATTACCATCCATAATAATAGCAATGTGTTTCGGAATCTTTTCTTTGTTTATTAAATCGAGTATGGGCATCATGAAGCGAACAAAAGTACAAAAAACGGTTTTGTAACTTAGTTAAAATATGCTTTCGTTCAGAGTTTAACAGAGCTTTCACAGAATCAAATGAAAGAAAAAATCGGAATGACAAGCATTTCAGACAAAAGAAACAACAAATTTTACTATTACAATTTCAAACAATTTTATATTTTTATCCGTCTCTACTCGGGTTCTTTAACTATTTAGGCTATATTTGTTTTACTCTTTAGAATTATTATCAGAATGAAAAAACTACTTTATCTGGCATTCGTGTCGTTGTTTACTTTACTAATTGTGTCGTGCGGAAAAAAGAAAAGCACTGATTTACCTTTGCCAACAGCACGAAAAGAATCAGTTTATATCACAACAAATAATAATAATCTGATTAGTTATAATCCAGCCAATGGTACCAAACACTGGGAAATTAGTTTAAACGGCGCAAGTGAAGGTGTACCTGTTTTATATAAAAAGAAGCTTTATATAGTTACTAATTCAGGCTATTTTTATGCAATTGATATTGTAAAAGGCGAAATTTCATTAGAAAAAGACATTCAAAAGCCTTCCCGATTTTCTATAGCGGTTGATAATGATAAGGTTTATATTGCTTCTGATTCGTTATACTGTTATGATTTGAATGGTAGTATGATTTGGAAATATGATCCTGGAACTAGCACTCCATGCACATCTTCTCCTCAGGTTGCCAATAGCAGAGTTTACTTAGGTCTTCGTGACATGATACATGCTGTAGATGCAAATTCTGGTGGTCCTGTATGGGTATCACCTTCTGCTAGCGGTTTGGATATCGTTTCTTCACCAAGAGTAAGCAATGGTCTGGTTTATTTTGGAGGTCTAGACAAAAAGATTTATGCCCTAAATGAAAGTGATGGTTCATTAAAATGGGAATACTTAACGGGTGATAAGATTTTATCATCACCAATGGTTTATGGTGGAATGTGTATTACAGGCAGCGCCGATTATGGTGTATACTGTATTGATACGACTTCGCCCACTTTACCTCCAAATGGTGAATTGCGTTGGAAATATAAAACCATTGATCGAGTTAATTCATGCGCAACCGTTCATGAAGTAAGCAATACAATATTAGTTGGTGGACATGATTTTAATTTATACGCAATTGATCATGTTTCGGGCACTTTAAAATGGAAATATCCTGCTAGTAGTATCATCGAAACTTCTCCAGTTGTTTATGGCGAATACGTTTATTTTGCTTCTGTTGATCGCTATCTTTATTGTGTAGATGTTCGAAATGGCAATACGGTTTGGAAATCATTTTTAAATGGCAGTTCCAAAAGCTCACCAATGGTTGATGATTTAAAGAATGGTCTATATCCAAGTGTGAGCGGTATGAGTAAGTATTAAAGCCATTTAACACATATTTTCCTGCATTCTGTTGGCCTTAGCATTTTCTTTATAATGCTTCCTCCTTTAATTATTAATATTCGCTTATTTACTTTTGAAAAGGATTAATATCCCGATCATTTTATGCATGATTACAAACACAAAATAGTTTTATCTTTATCGCGTGTTACGTTTTGAAAAATATTTATTTTATGGGATCATTTTACTTGCTCTAAGCATTATTGTAATCCCTAAATTTTATATTACAGGTGACGGACCAAGTCATACTTATAATGCAAAGGTTCTTTTTGACTATGTGTTTAATCATGATAGAAATTTTTACAAGGATTTCTATACGATCAACCGAAATATAGATCCAAATTGGATAGGGCATTTATTGATTGGTTTTTTTAATCAACTATTCCCATATTGGTTAGCTGATAAGATGTTTCAAATTCTTTATGTTATCATTTTTGTTTTTGGATTTAGGTATTGCATTCAATCGATCAATAAAGAGAATTCCTTTCTTAGCTTTTTATTTTTTCCGTTTCTCTTTACCCTACCCTTTCAACAAGGATTTTATAACTATTCCTTGTCAATAGGTTTGATGTTTTGGACCTTAGGTTATTTTATTCGCATTAAGCATCATTTAGATCATCCTGCCAAACAGTTTGTTTTAAGTATACTTTTACTTGCTACTGCTTTTTCGCATGGAATGCCGGTGATTTATGTGATGGGTATCATTGCCATGATATGGTTGAGCGAGAACTTTTTCCTTTTCATACCACTTGATTTTAGAAAACTTTCATTACATCTTTCAAGACTTGCGTTGATTTTTTTACCTTCTATTTTATTGATCTTTTTATTTCTAATCAAGCGTGGCACTGGCAGAGAACCACATACTTTAACGATTGGAAAAAAAATATTGAATTTTCTTACCATGTATTCATCACAAAGTACGCGATATGCTGAAGCGTTTCCTGCCATTGCAAGTGGAATATTACTCATCTCTTTTTTAGGCATTCTTTTTATTACTCGTAACAAAGTAAATATTTCAAAAAAAATGAATTTGGGTTATGTGTTTTTGGTGATGATGGTTTTTACATTCATTTCATATCTCACCTGTCCTCATAGTATAGGTGGTGCTGGTAGTATTGATATTCGACTCGCTTTTTTACCACCTTTATTTTTACTTTTATATTTTGCAACTAAAAAATGGACAGAGCTTGCTAAAATTATATTTATTTCAAGTTCGTTTTTAATCTCTATTACCTTTTTAATTATTCGTTTCCCATATGTTCTAAAAGCAAGTGAAATTGGTAAAGAAATCATGTCGTCATCTCAATATATAGAAGACAAATCTGTGATATTAAATCTACATTATGATTATTATCAACAATTACCAAATCATGATAGTTTGTTTCATCATGATGGTTCATTTTTACATTTTAGTGATTATTTAGGTGCTGTAAAAAACAAACATCTCATTTTACTTAATAATTACGAAGCCGAAATAAACTATTTCCCAGTGAATTGGCAACCAGGTATGAATCCTCGATCAACCATGTCGGGTTTTATTCAAGGTAACCTACCTCCTTGTGGCGATTACCATTTATATGAAGATCAGGTGAATAAAAAAATTGATTATATCTTATTTCAAAATTGGCGTCAAGACGCATTGCATAACCCGTGCACAAAAATATTGATTGAAAAAATAAATCTTGATTTTACAAAAGTGTATGAAAGCAAAAATAAATATGTAATAGTATTTAAGAGGAGATAAGGATTAAGTTCTCTTAAATTATATTATACATTCACCACAACTTGTCGTGGTTTTACTCCTTTCACTTTTTCGGCAATGGCTTTAATATGCGGTGGTGTAGTACCACAGCAGCCTCCAACTAAATTAACCAAACCGTCAGTTGCCCACTCATAAATAATATTAGCAGTTATTTCGGCAGTTTCATCATATTCACCCATTGCATTTGGCAAACCAGCATTAGGATATGCGCTCACATAGCATGTTGCAATTTGTGCTAATTCTTCAATAAACGGTCGCATCTGTCTTCCACCTAAAGCACAATTTAAACCAACACTGATTGGATTGGCATGCTCAATTGAATAATAAAAAGCTTCAAGAGTTTGTCCGCTTAAAGTGCGTCCAGATGAATCGGTTATTGTACCTGAGATCATGATGGGTAATTCAATGTCATGATCTTTAAAATATTTTTTTGTTGCATAAATTGCTGCCTTTGCATTAAGGGTATCAAAAATAGTTTCAATTAAAATGATATCAACTCCACCATCTACTAAACCTTGTATTTGTTCGTAATAGGCTTCTGCCACCTCATCAAAATAAACTGCTCTAAAGCCAGGATTATTTACATCGGGGGATAGTGAAAGTGTTCTATTGGTTGGACCTAAAGCACCAGCAACAAAATAATTTTCATTTGTAAATGATGGATTTTTCAACAAATATTCATTTACTGCATTGCGCGCACAATGCGCAGAAGCTTTATTCAATTCATAGCTTAAAGACTGCATATCATAATCTGCCATTGAAATTCGTTGTGCGCTAAAAGTATTTGTTTCAATAATATTTGCGCCCGCTTCAAGATATTGTAGATGAATATTTTTAATGATATCTGGTTGTGTAATCGATAGCAAATCATTATTACCCTTCACATCAGTTTTCCAATCCTTAAATCGTTCACCCCTATAATCTGCTTCAACTAATTGATGACGTTGAATCATAGTGCCCATTGCGCCATCGATAATAACAATTTGATTCTCTAAAAGTTTTTCTAATGCATGCATGTGTTCAGTTTTTATATATTTACAAGTGCTGAACCTTTACCAGAGCCAATAAAAATGGATGCTTTTTATTTGGATGAGTATTAGTTCTGTTTGAATAGAGGTCGAACAATAATCAAATCTACCTGTTGAGCAAAAGTAAACATGAAAATCTGATTAAAGCAAATTATCGGTGTAAATTTGTCTTCTTTAAAATATGAAATTTACAATTGCTTATACCTTATTGTTTGTTTATGTAATTGCAGCCATTTTATTTTGGGGATATAGCTTAAACAAACAAAGTGTTGCCTTATACAATTTAGAGAAAGAAAAAATTGAATTGCTATTATTAGCCGGAAAACATATTGAGTATAAAACTGAACTTCATAAAATAACGGATGCAAAAATTCGTCGTACAAAACAATATTTAGGTGAGGGTTCAACCTTTATTCTCATTATTCTATTAACAGCTGGTATTGTTTATTTTGCATATTATAGACAACGTAGTTTAGCCAAATTACAAAAAAATTTCATGCTCAGTATAACGCATGAATTAAAAACGCCTATTGCAGGCATTCGGTTAAATATGCAAACCCTTGAGAAAAGAAAATTAGATGAAGCAACACAACAAAAATTAATACTGTCGTCAATCTCTGAAACACATCGCTTAAATGATTTATGCAACAATATTTTAGCATCTACTCAACTTGAAAGCGCCAAACAGGCTATTTATACAGAAGAGGTGATATTAAATGAATTGATATTAAATATAGTTCAAGAAATGAAACAACGATTTCCATCATGTTTAGTGAATACGAATATCATGACAGATCAATTCAAAATTCAAGGTGATTCATCCTTATGGAAATTGGTGATAAGCAACTTACTTGAAAATGCGCGTAAATATTCTGATTCATCAGAAACGCCTATTGAAATTGAACTATATAAAAATAATCAATCTACCTACCTTTTAGTTAAAGATCAGGGAATTGGAATTCCTGAAAATGAAAAAGAAAAAATATTTGATAAGTTCTATCGAATTGGGAATGAAAATACAAGAGCTTCAAGGGGCACAGGGTTAGGCCTATTTATTGTCAAAAAAATTGTATCCCTTTACAAATATGACATTTCTGTGAAAAACAATAGCCCTAAAGGTTCTATTTTTGAGGTGGTTTTTACTTAATATGATTATTATGATGCAAAATAAAATTTACAAAGGAAGTATATTGTTGGTTGAAGATGAAGAGAGTTTGAGAGAGGCACTTAAACTCAATTTGGCATTAGAAGATTATGAAGTAACTGCAGTTGACAATGGAAATAAAGCAATTAAAGCATTTAAAGAAGAATATTTTGATTGTATTATTTTAGATATTATGATGCCTGAAGTAGATGGATTGATGGTTTGCGAAAGTATTCGATTGCAAAACGACAAAGTCCCTATCATGTTTTTATCTGCCAAAAGTAGTGGCGCCGATCGTGTACTTGGCTTAAAAAAAGGTGGTGATGATTATTTAACCAAGCCTTTTAACCTTGAAGAGCTATTACTTCGGGTTGAAAAATTAATTGAAAAGAACAAAAAAATTGAACATGCTGTTGAAGAAATTTCCTTTGTTGAAATAGGAAAAAGTAAAATTGATTTTCATGCGCAAGAATGTTATGATATTCGAGGTGAAAAACATACGATGACTAAAAAGGAAATTCAATTTTTAAAATTATTGGTTGAAAATAAAAACGAAGTCATTTCACGTGAACATATTTTAAAAATGGTTTGGGGGTTTAATGTGTTTCCAACTACCCGCACCATCGATAATTTCATTATGACCTATCGCAAATATTTTGAAGAAGATCCGCGCAATCCTCAATATTTTTTAAGTATTCGCGGAATAGGATATAAATTCACCAATCATTCGGTATAGGTTTTACCTTGTTTGCAAAAGATTCTAAGCTCTTGTAATGCATAGAATTGTTGGTGATAAGAGCAACGATGGCGGAAATCTACTCCACCGTTTTGGGTGTTATCATCAATTATAATGTAACCCTTTTTGAACGAGTCATTACTCTCTATTTTATATCTTATTAACTACGTGTAACAGAAGGAGACTTTACATTTGGTAAAATTATAAAAATGAAAAAGATCCTATTCACAGTTTTAATCACTACTAGCTTGTTCACTACACAAGCGCAAACACTTGAACAACTTATTCAAAAAGCCAACAAAACACTGAATAATAATAAAGGTGGTAATGGCAAAACAACTGGAGGTGGATTATTAGGTGCCAACCTTTCAAATACAGATATCGTAAGTGGCTTAAAAGAAGCGCTAAGTATCGGTACAAAAAACGCATCAGGAAAATTGAATAAAACAAATGGCTTTTTTACTAATCAATTGATTAAAATTTTATTACCTCAAGAAGTCAAGAATGTTGAGTCAACCCTTCGTTCATTTGGTTTTAATAGTTTGTGCGATAAACTCATTTTAAGTTTGAATAGAGCGGCAGAAGATGCTTCAGGAAAGGCTGTACCTATTTTTGTGAATGCAATTACCTCAATGTCAATTACTGATGGACTCAATATTTTACGAGGAGGTGATAATGCGGCAACTAATTTTTTACGACAAACTACCACTACCGCTCTAACAAGCGCATTTAGACCAGTGATTGAAAGTTCGTTAGGTAAAGTAAATGCAACAACTTATTGGAATCAAGTTTTTAAAGCCTATAATAAATTGCCAATAACAAAAACAAAAGTAAATACCGATTTAACTGGTTATGTAACAGAAAGAGCATTAAGTGGCTTGTTTACAACAGTTGCTCAAGAAGAAGCGAATATTAGAAAAAACCCAGCCGCTCAAGTAACTGGCTTGTTGCAAAAAGTTTTTGGAGGTAAATAATTAGAGTCTGAACAAGATGGCCATGATGATGCGGCTTTCAGATTTTACTAGGTCTGGCCGCCAATTAGGATCAAGAATAGTAGTAGAATATCCTGTTTGAGAAGTTACCCCTTTGGCACCAGCAAAGTATGGTATATTAGCGTTTCTGTAAACAAATTCAAATCTGAAAGTAGTACTTTGGTTCGGCATATAATCGATATTCGCTGAACAATCCCATCCAAAAAATTTATCGCCAGGATTGGCACTAAACGGAAAAGCGCCTTCAGTTTGCGTTGGATTATTTGCATTCGGCAACGGACTTGCTTGTCCGGTTGGGTAAAGAACTAAATATCTACCTGGGTTCGTCATTAATCCACCACCCATGGTAATTGCAAATTTATTTTTAGCAAACCATATTCTATTATAGATCATCGCACTCACAAAATATTGTGCCGGCCCTTTTAGGCTATCGCCATCTTTAAATCCATTGACTCCTGCTCCTTTTTCAAAACCAATATCGCCTGTAATAGAAAAAGCCATTCGTGTAATATATTTTGAATTTGGTTTATTGTAATAACGAAGCAAGACACTATTGTCGGAATGAAATCGTTTTCTATTTGGCAATCCTCCAGCATCACTTCCATAATAATTATTAGTTAGTGCTTTAAGATTTCCATTTGTGCTCATATAGGTAATATTTCCTCCAATGCCCGGCATACGATTAAACTTACCATAGCTTTGCCAGCCATTGACAATCCATGGTTCAATTTTCCAGTTTTTAGTAGGATGAATTTGAATGCGGACACCATTAAAAAACCATGGGGTATTGTCAGAAGTAAATGAGGCTTGATACTCCCAATTTTCAGCTTGATAATATGAATTTAATCCGATATAACTCATAAACATTCCTGCATCAATATTAATACCATGCCATTTATTGATATGATAACCCACATTTGCTTCACTCAAGTAACGATAAACATTTGCTAGGTTATATTGACCGCGATAAGGACTCATATCATTCCGTGGCACTACAATCGAACGTGTGCCAAACTGTGTCATGACTCTAGCTCTTGCCGATTTATAATTAAAATCGCCACCAAAATGTAATGCAGAAAGTTGTACTTCATTATTTCTGGCTAAGGCTGTCGATCCAACCACTGTATTATCATTTGGGTTATTGAATGAATACGTATAATTTATATCTAGTAAAATACTTGGTGTAAAATATTTCATATCCTTCCAAATATTGTTGGTTCGTCTATCGCTTCCATTTTGCCACGAAACATCAATATCTTCAAATGGCTCACCTTTTTGTTGATTGCCTTTTAATTTAAGTAAATCATTTTGATCGATAACAATACTTGCTGAACTATCGGTCAAAGGTAAATTTTCAAACGCTGAATTATTTTGACTAGAAGGATTGTATTGATTCGCATCACGAATATTTTGTGCATTCGCATGTAAACAAAACATGATATTAAAAATGGTAATTAGCTTTTTCATTCTTTTTATTTTAAAAATTTATAATCGCATTGTCATCTTCAAACTGAACAGATTTAATATCTGAATGAGAGATGATTTCGCCCATCATTGATCCAAATAATTCGACATTTACATTCAGTGAATTTTGGGCTCCAGTGTGAAGATGCCATTTAATGATATATGGTTCATTGTAATCGATATCTCCTTTATAATATCCGATGATTTGGCCTTTGCAAATGCGATGATCGTTTAGCGTAAAAATGACATTTCTATTTGCCAAACTATAATACTTTTGGTACACCAATAATGAACTATCTTTTTTCATTGGTATTCTCTTTTAACTGCATGTCTCTCGAGAAAGTTCAATATTGGCAATTGGTTGATAGATTAGAGGAATATGCTCAATAATCACATCGCTTTTATCGAGCCCAAAAGCTCTTTCGTCACTTAGTCCTAACCGCTTTAATGAAAAGTATGCATTGAGTAGTAAACCATCCTTTAAGGAGAATTCATTTTCAACGGATAAAAATTTTTCAATGACTATAAATTTAAAATCGGGTTCAGGATTATACTTTGTTGAACCATCATCACGTATATGTAGATTAAGCTCTTTCTTACTTACTAATTCTTCAACAATTTTTTTGAAATAAAGTTCAGTTCTTGGTTGAATTCGGAATCCAACATTGATATTTATTTTAATTACTTTATCATCTAAAAGTTCAGAAACATCGTACGATAAAGTATAAGGCGCATTTGTTCGATGTATATGTACAAACCAATATACATCGGCTCTTTTGGGTGTTTTAGCAAATATTGATTTAATTATCTTTTCTTCAATTTCATGTCGGTTATTGGCTTTTGTTAAGTAGATCAAATGTGTTGAGAATTTTTGAATTTCTTGATCATTGCTAAGCATTTGAATATCATTGATATACTTACCTAACTCAACAAATTTTGTAAATCGATTACTGATTTTTCGGCCCGAGTAAACAGTAAACATGATGAAGATAAAGATGGATGAAATCAGAATCGTGATATAGCCTCCATCAGGAAATTTATGAATATTGGCAACAAAGAAGCTAATCTCAATACTTGCTAAAATCAATAATAAACATGTAACTAAAATTTTATTCCATTTCAATTTATAAAGGAGGAAGAAAAAGAGTAGATAGGTTGTAACCATCATGGTAATCGTAATTGCCAATCCATAAGCTGCTTCCATATTTGACGATGATTGAAAATGGCCAGTATAACGACAAGTGGCGAGACATTCACA
>ENA-UOWO01006221-UOWO01006221.1-activated-sludge-metagenome-genome-assembly--contig:-NODE-6221-length-12264-cov-5.067245_pt1 | contig 12264 bp, 11 predicted proteins | sample MGYA00238148_ERZ761564 | MGnify/ENA primary metagenome ERZ761564 (study PRJEB28885, sample SAMN05720194) | activated sludge metagenome | isolation source: Anaerobic digester | place: USA...
CCTTGATGTGCTGCAGCGCCACGTCCTGATTAATGAACATGAGTTTGATGGTGCCGCCCAACATGTCCGTCATCATGGGGCCACCGCCGCGGTACGGAATACCTGTCATGAAAATGCCGGCGGTCTGCTTGAACAGTTCCATGGCCATGTGGCCGGAGGCGGCGTGCGTATAGCCATAGTCCAGCTTGCCCGGATTGGCTTTGGCATAGTCCACCAGGTCCTTGACGGTCTTGAACGGGGTACTGGGATGCACCACCAGCACGTTGGGGCCGGAGTGGACTTGTGTGATGTGGATGAAATCGGTGTTGGAGTTGTATTTGAGGTCCGGGTCGAGACCGTGCGCCACGGCATTCTGACCCACTCCCGTCTGGATGATGGTGTAGCCATCCGGAGCTGCTTTACTCCCCCGCTCAGTACCCACCACGCCGCCTGCGCCACCGATGTTTTCAACGATGACGGGCTGCTTGAGAACTTTTCCGAGCTCTTCGGACATCATGCGTCCCATCACATCACTGGTACCACCCGGTGGGAAAGGCACAATAATTTTGACTGGCTTGCTAGGGTAGTCGGCCTGGGCCATGGCAGCCAAGGGCAAAACAGCACTCAATGCGGCTGTTGCAACCAGGCTGATGAGTTTTCTTCGAATGGTCATGGTTTGTCTCCAGTTGAAATAAAAATAAATGGTCAAGAATCAGTTGGTTAGCGTTGTGCTTTTTGGCTGATAACCTGCGGCGTGCAGCAGGCCCCGCGTGTAGCCCAGCGCAAACGACATGAAGCGCTCACGATTGGGATCAAGATCGGAAAGGGGAACATGGTCAGGGCACAAAATGCCTTTGTAACCGGATCGCTGATATGCGTGGATGGCTTCATTCATGTCCACATCACCTTCATCAGGAAAGACTTCAGCGAAGTCGAGGTAGCCACCCTTGATGTTGCGAAAATGGACCATGAAGATACGCGGCGCAAACTCCTCAATCGCGCGGATCACATAGGCGTGTGGCTCAGGTGCCATCTCGGCCACCGTGCCCTGGCAAAAATTGAGCCCGTGGTTGGCGCTGTCCGACAGTTCCAGAAAACGGCGTATGCCTTCGATGGAGCCCAAGACATGCTCAACGCCGTTGAGCCCCCCAACTGGATACGCAGGGTCGTGCGGGTGGCAGGCCAATTTGACGCCCGCCTTGTCGGCAGCAGGTACCAATTGGCCAACCAGAAAGGCAATAGCACGCCAACCACTCTCCTGTGTAACAGGTGGGACTTCTCTGGCCAGTTTCTGACCGCATAGCAGCGAGGAATCAGAGTCACCCTCATCCTGATTGGTGGGGTAACCCACACCCCAGTAGCTGTGTTTGCGATCCGCTTCAGGGCTGTAGCTGGCCAGCTTGAATCCGCTGTATTGAACACCACCGCGCCCCGGACGCAGACCGGTGCGCGTGATACCCACCATCTGGACGTTGTACTTGAGTGCGGTCAAACCCGCATCGGCGGCAATCTGGATATTCTGTTTCAGCACATCTGCCTGGCGCCGGGCGCTGGCTTCAGCCGTCAAGAAATCGAGCAGGATGGACCCGACATCGAGTGCGAACAGATCGATCCTGAGGCCAAAACTCTCTACCCATTCACGGTATTCACGCAGCCTGTTGACATCCCAAACGCCACCCGGCCTGACGAGGTCAGTTCCACGATTGTCGATAACGACCCGTTCCACTCCCAGTTGGACTGACAGGCGCAACCTGTCAGCGGATGGATTGATGAGCTGCTCTCCAATGTACATGGCTGATTCCTGAAAACGGGGATGGGAAGGGCTGACAACTTCAATCGCATTCTGCGCAGAGCCTGAGACAACGGCAATGCGGGAAGGACCCTCAGTCAACCATCCCGTCCCACCGGTTGGAACACCACATCCCCAGGGATCATGACATCAGGCCAGTGTGTAGGCCGTTTTCACCGTGGTGAAGAACTCCTGCGCATACCGCCCCTGTTCACGCGACCCGAAGCTGGAACCCTTGCGTCCACCAAACGGCACGTGGTAGTCAACCCCGGCTGTTGGCAGATTCACCATCACCATGCCAGCCTGGCTATGGCGCTTGAAGTGGGTGGCATATTTCAGGCTGGTGGTGGCGATACCGGCCGACAGGCCAAATGGCGTGTTGTTGGCTTCTGCTAGCGCCTCTTCATACCCTTTGACCCGGATGATGCTGGCGACCGGGCCAAACACCTCTTCACGGTTGATGCGCATGCCGGCTGTCGTGTCGGTCAACAAAGCTGGAGCCATGTAGAAACCTTCGGTATCGCGTTTCAGCAATTCACCACCCGCGACCAGCACAGCCCCTTCGGATTGGCCAATTTCAACGTAGCCTACGTCTTGCTCCAGTTGCGAACGCGAGGAAACCGGGCCGATATCGATACCCGCCTGCAGGGCATCCCCCACCTTAAGCCCCGCCATTCGCGCCTTGACGGCTTCGACAAATTTGGGATAGATACCATCGGTCACGATCAGACGACTGGAGGCCGTGCACCGCTGACCGGTCGAGAAGAAGGCACTTTGCACGCTGAGTTCGACCGCCTGCGCCAGATCTGCGTCGTCCAGAATGACTTGCGGATTCTTGCCACCCATCTCCAGCTGCACTTTTTTGAGGTTGACAGCACATTGCTGGGCAATGCGGCCACCCACACCCTGAGAACCTGTAAAGCTGATGGCGTTCACTTCCGGATGGTTGACCAGCGGGTCGCCAATGACGCTGCCTCGACCCATCACCAGGTTGAACACACCGGCGGGGATACCGCTGCGGCTGATGATTTCGGCCAGGGCCCAGGCACACCCGGGCACCAGATCGGCAGGTTTGAGTACCACGCAATTGCCATAGGCCAACGCAGGCGCCACTTTCCATGCAGGAATCGCAATCGGGAAATTCCACGGCGTGATCAAACCGATCACACCCACAGGTTCACGGGTGATTTCAACGCCAATGCCGGGGCGGACCGATGGGACCACCTCGCCGGCCAGACGCAGACATTCACCAGCAAAGAACTTGAAAATATTGCCAGCACGGGCGGCTTCGCCGATGCCCTCGGGTTTGGTCTTGCCTTCTTCGCGGGCCAGCAGGGTACCGAGTTCCTCACGCCGGGCCAGAATTTCGGTGCCGATTTTGTCCAGTGCATCAGCGCGGGCCTGAATGCCTGAAGTCGACCAGGCGGGGAAGGCCGCGCGCGCAGCCTGCACGGCCGCATCGAGCTGGGCCGCGCTGGCCTGGGTGTAGTCCCCGATCACGTCGGCCAGGTTGCTGGGGTTGATGTTGGGGGTGTACGCCGCGCCAGCGACCCATTGGCCGTTGATCAGGTTGTCGTGTTTTTGCGTCATAGGATATCGCTGTAAGTGAGGGGATCGATGTTAGAAGATTATTGAGGCCCGAGCTTCTTGATCAGAACAGCCAGTTCCTCCACCTCAGAAGGCTTCAAGTCGCTCAGTGGTGCGCGCACCGGGCCGCCGTCATGGCCGACGATAGTAGCCCCTGCCTTGATAATACTCACGCCGTAGCCTTCCACCCGGTTGCGAATATCCAGGTAGGGCATGAAGAACTCTTTGAGCAGTCGATGCTGGGTGGCCATGTCATCGGCAGCCACAGCTTTATAGAAGTTCATCGCGGTCTTCGGGATGAAGTTGAACACAGCCGACGAATACACCGGGGTGCCAAGTGCCTTGTAGGCCGCGGCATAAACCTCGGCAGTGGGCAGACCACCCAGGTAGGCAAACCGGTCGCCCATCGCCATGAATATCGATGACATGGTTTCGATATTACCCACGCCGTCCTTGAAGCCGATCAGGTTCGGGCAACGGTCGGCCAGGATGCGCAGCGACTTGGGGGTCAGCTTGGTGCGGTCGCGGTTGTAGACGATGACGCCAAATTTCACGCTTTTGCACACGGCGGCAACATGCTCGATCAGGCCTTCCTGGCCGGCTTCGGTCAGGTAGTGTGGCAGCAGCAGAATGCCGTGGGCGCCCAGGCGTTCAGCTTCCTGGGCATGGGCGATCGCAGTGCGGGTGGGGCCACCGGCACCGGCAATGATCGGCACCTTGCCGCGGCAGGTCTCCACCGCGGTCTTGATGACGGCGCTGTACTCGGCGCCGGCAAGGGAGAAGTATTCGCCCGTACCGCCTGCGGCAAACAGTGCGCTGGCGCCATAGGGGGCCAGCCATTCCAGTCGTTCAACGTAGGTTTTGGGACGGAATTCACCCTGTTCATCGAAGTCGGTGATAGGGAAGGACAGCAGGCCGGAGCCCATGATGGTCTTAAGGTCTTGGGGATTCATGGTGTCGCCTTTATGTTGATCAATCTTGTGTTGGTGGGTATAAAAAGGAACAATGAAGCGCTCAGAATCTCGGTTTGACTTGCTGCCAGTCCGGTCGGTAGCGCTGCATTTGAGCCACGTCATTGCGGGTACGAATCCGGCAGCGCCGATAGGCCTCATGCAACTCGGCCAGCTTGCCGCGGTCCAATTCCACGCCCAATCCGGGTTTGTCTGTCAGGTGGACACACCCGCCCGTAATGGGCACCTTGCCACCTACCAGGACTTCGTCGCTTTGCCACGGGTAATGTGTGTCGCAGGCATAGGTGAGGTGGTGTACGGAAGCCGCCAAGTGCGTCATGGCCATTAGACTGATGCCCAGATGCGAGTTGGAGTGCATCGACAGGCCTAGTCCAAAAGCCTGGCAGGTTCGCGCCAGCGCCTGTGTTGCACGCAGGCCTCCCCAATAATGATGGTCTGACAGCAGGATCTGCACGGAATTGAGCTCCACGCTGCGTCGCAGTTCAGCCCAATTCGTCACCACCATGTTGGTCGCCAGGGGCAGCCCAGTAGCCTTGTGCAGCTCGGCCATCCCCTCAAGTGTCGGTGTGGGATCTTCGTAATACTCCAGACAACCCGCCAGTTTTTCGGCCACACGCAAGCTGGTTTTCATGGTCCAGTTGCTATTGGGGTCAATTCGCAACTGGTGCTTCGGAAACGCCGCGTGGAGCGCCAGAATGGCATCGGCTTCCTCCTCGGGGTCAAACACACCGGCCTTGAGTTTGATGCTCTCAAAGCCATAATGATCGATCATCTGCTGCGCCTGCTGCACGATCTGCCGGGGATTGACCGCTTCACCAAAAGGATCAGGCGCATACTCGGGGTCTGCTGCAGCATCCCATTTGTAGAACAGATAAGCCGAATACGCCACTTTGTTGCGCACCGCACCTCCGAGCAATTCCACCAGCGGGATGCCCAACGTGCGTGCCTGCAAGTCAAGAAAGGCGACTTCAAAGGCCGAAAACGCACTGTTGATCAGGTTGCTGCCAAGCGAACCAGGAGCCAGTTCCATCTCCACGTGGCCCGTGCGTGCTTGTGGCGCATGGGCCAGCACCCGCGCCCACAAACCGTTCAGATCAAATGCCGAAAGTCCCACCAGGCTGTCGCGGGCACGCGTCAGCAGATCGAGCACCGGGGCATCACCATAGGTTTCACCCAGACCAACCAGCCCGTTGGCGCCCTCGACTTCGATGATGGAGCGCAACCCAAAGGGCTCATGAACACCCGCGGCGTTGAGCAGTGGCGGATCATTGATGGCAATGGGCGTAACCCGAACAGCGGCGATGGTGAAATTCATTAAAGTCTTCGTTCAGTTCTTGAAAGCCGCCGGGAATCGCGAGAACACGGGCTCTGGCAAACCCCGAACACCCGCATCCAGCGCAAACACCGCCCCACTCAGACAGGCATCTTTGCCTGAAGCCGCTGCGGGCTGGATGGATGCCACCAGCAGCACATCCAGATTCGGGCCACCGAAGGCGCACATGGAAGGTTTGGAAACGGGCACATGAACAGATGACACCAGCTCTCCCGTCGGGTTGAATCGGTGCAACTGCCCAGCGTCATTCGCACAAATCCAGTAATGCCCTTCGCTGTCCACGGCCGCGCCATCCGGACGGCCAGGAAGCGGCATCATGTCCACAAAATCACGGCCTGCGGACAAACTGGCTGTTTGCGCATCAAAATCAAATGCCCAGATTTTTTGTACCGTGGGGTGCGAATCAGAAAGGTAATACGTACGGTCATCCGGACTGAACGCCATGCCATTGGGCGTGATCAATCCATCTATTTTGGCTTCGCTGAGGCCCGCTTCATCCAGACAAAAAACGCCACCCACCTGGGCTGCGCGCGCCATGTCCATACACATCGTGCTGACCCAAAACCGCCCTTGCCGGTCGCATCGACCGTCATTGAAACGCATGTTGGGTTGCGGGTGGAAAATTCCGGCAAGCAGCGTGACATCAACGTCAGGCGCGGCTAAGAATTTGACCAGAAAGACACCGGATTCCATCGCGGCCACGACACCCCCTGCAGGCCCCAAGCGGCCGGTCAGCGCGATGCACCCTATTCGTTCCGGTGTATTCCAGGTTTTTTGAGTCTGCGTGGCCCAGTCGTACCGGTGAATATGGCGGCCCTCAATATCAACCCAATAAAGCGCCTGCTCGGCAACCGACCACACTGGTGACTCACCCACCCGGTCACGCGTGGTCGACAAAACTCTGGCTTCAGACATGGCAACTATTCAAAACGCTATTCAAACGGACCGGTGCGCACGAACGCGCCGCCCTGGAACTGAACCGCCGGGTCACTCAAATCCGGCGAAGGTGTGCGGGCATACACGGCTTCCCGATACACATCCGAGCTATCCTTTGGCACATAGCCGACGTGGCGCGCCAGAGAGTTGTCCCACCAGGTGACCGCGTTGTTGGACATGCCAAAAATAATGGTGTGAGCCAGCACAGGCGTGGTCAGACAGGCGGTGATGAGGCGATGCAAATCATCAAAACTCAGCCAGGTGGCCAGCATGCGGCGGTCACGCGGCTCCGCGAAGGACGAGCCGATGCGCACACAGGCAGTCTCGATTCCGTAACGATCAAAGTACAGGCGCGAAATATCTTCGCCGAAAGCCTTGCTCAACCCATACAGCCCATCCGGACGGGCGGGCTTGTCTGCGGTGATGGTCTCGGACTGCCTGTAAAAGCCGGTCACATGGTTGGAACTGGCAAACACGATCCGCTTCACGCCCTGTTTGCGTGCACCTTCGTAGAGGTTGTAGGCCCCAATGATGTTGGCTTGCAGGATGGGCGCAAACGGTGATTCCACGGAAACACCACCGAAGTGAACCACGGCATCCACATCCTTCATCGCACCGAGCACCGCATCCGCATCGGACAAATCCGCCAGAACGACTTCCTCGCGATCACCTGCGGGGTCAAATTCCGACCGGTCAGAAAGGCGAAGTACATTGCAGTTCGCCTTGAGCCGATCTCGCATAGCCTTGCCCAGGTTGCCGGCGGCGCCGGTCATCAGTACCCGGTTGTGAACGTTGATCGTCATATTGAGACTTAAAAAAGGCCGAGAGGGGAATTTCCGGGGGTCAGATTCCTTGGCGACTGGACATTTCAGGTAAGTTTGCTACAGTGGGCATACATCAGCATGTCAGTCATACGTTGTCTGATGACTTCGAATTCTAAAGCCCCTTACATGTCTGTCAAGTGTTTTTTTGATGCGCCTCATGCAAAACCCTAGCTCCCAGCCTTCTGGTCCAACAGGTGTCGTGGCTGAAGAATCAGGTCGTCCGCGGCGTTCGCGGGGTCTTGTCAGCGAAATTGTTGAAGGTCTCGGCAACAACATCCGGGAAGGCCTGCTCAAACAGGGCGACAAGCTGCCGACCGAGGCGGAAATCATGACCCGATTTGACGTCAGCCGGACCGTCGTGCGGGAGGCACTCTCCAAGTTGCAGGCGTCCGGTCTGGTGGAGACGCGCCACGGCGTAGGCACTTTTGTCATGGACCCCGCGCAGGCTGGCAACTTCAAAATCGCGGCACACGATCTGTCCACTGTGGCGGACGTCATCTCGGTTCTCGAACTGCGCATCAGCCTGGAGACAGAGGCTGCCGGCCTGGCTGCACTGAGGAGGACGCAATCCAATCTGGATGCCCTGCAAGCCGCGCTGCGCGCATTTCAGGATTCCATCGACCATGACTCGGATGCCGTGCCGCCCGACTTCCAGTTTCATATGGAAGTTGCACGAGCCACGGGTAACCAGCACTTTGCCGACCTGATGACGTATCTGGGCACCATGATCATTCCCCGCACCCGGGTCAATACGCCGCAGAGCGCCCCGGAAGGTCGTCTGGTGTATCTCCAGCGCGTTAATTCGGAGCATGAAAGCATTTTTGTGGCCATACGCAATCAGGATGCAGAAGCCGCCCGTGCCGCCATGCGAACCCATCTGTCAAACAGTCGAGAACGCTTGCGCAAAACCCAAATCGCGGAATCACCGCTGGCCAAATAGCAGCATCGGTGTCGACGCCGACGCCGACCGGTTAGGCCCCGTGAATAACCGGATTTGCACCTGGTTGTATGATGACTGATGAATTTAAAACTCAAACCCAAGCCATGCCTGATTTAACTCCGATTTCCAACAGCCCCAATGTGGTGCAAATGCAGGTTATTCCCGTCGCCGGACACGACGGCATGCTGCTGAACCTCAGCGGTGCACATGGCCCGTTTTTCACGCGCAACCTGGTCATCCTGACCGACAGTGCCGGCAACACCGGAGTCGGCGAAGTGCCCGGTGGTGAAAAAATCCGCCAGACGCTGGAAGACGCACGTGAACTCATCGTTGGCCAACCACTGGGCGTCTGGAACCATATTCTCAACACCCTGCGCGTCAAGTTTGCCGAACGCGACAGCGGCGGACGCGGCAATCAGACCTTTGATTTGCGGGTGGCTATTCACGCCGTCACCGCCGTGGAAAGCGCCCTGCTCGATTTGCTGGGTCAGTTTCTGAATGTGCCGGTCGCTGCCCTGTTGGGTGATGGCCAGCAGCGGGCCAGCGTTGCCGTGCTGGGCTATCTGTTTTACGTGGGTGATCGCAGCAAGACCGATCTGCCTTACCGATCGGAACCCGACCAGGCCGACGACTGGCTGCGCCTGCGTCACGAACCCGCGATGGATGCCAGGTCCATCGTGCGTCTGGCAGAGGCCACTTATCAGCGTTACGGCTTCAAAGATTTCAAGCTCAAGGGCGGCGTGCTCAGCGGCGACGAGGAAATGGAAGCCATTGTGGCGCTGCACGAGCGCTTCCCCGACGCACGCATCACGCTGGACCCCAACGGCGGCTGGCTGCTGAAAGACGCCATTCGCCTGTGCCGCGACAAACATGCCGTGATGGCCTATGCCGAGGACCCCTGTGGTGCAGAAGGTGTGTTCTCGGGCCGCGAAGTAATGGCCGAGTTTCGCCGCGCCACCGGTTTGCTGACCGCCACCAACATGATTGCTACCGACTGGCGCGAGATGGCCCACTCCATCCAGTTGCAATCGGTGGACATCCCGCTGGCAGACCCGCATTTCTGGACGCTGCAAGGCTCGGTGCGCGTGGCACAGTTGTGTCAGATGTTTGGCCTGACCTGGGGCTCACACTCCAACAACCATTTTGATGTGTCGCTGGCCATGTTCACCCATGTGGCGGCGGCAGCACCCGGCAAAACCACGGCGATTGACACGCACTGGATCTGGCAGGACGGCCAGCGCCTGACCAAAGACCCACTGAAGATTGTGGGCGGCGCCATAACCGTGCCCGCCAAACCGGGCCTGGGCGTAGAGTTGGATATGGTCGAAGTCGAAAAAGCCCACCAGCTGTATCTGAAACACGGGCTGGGCGCACGCGACGATGCCATCGCCATGCAATACCTGATCTCCAACTGGAAATTCAATCCCAAATCGCCTTGCATGGTGCGCTGACAACCCGATTGGAGTGAGTGAACCATGCAAAGTCCCGGCGCACGCGCGGCCTTCTGGGTCGGTGTCCGTGAAGCAGTCGTTGTTGTTCCGTCCTACCTGCCCTTTGCGCTGGTGTGCGGCGTGGCCTCGGTCAATGCCGGTTTGACAACCGGGGCCGCACTGGCCCTGCCGGCACTGGTTTTTGCAGGGTCATCCCAGGCTGTTCTCACGCAATTCATCCAGAATTCGGCATCGCTGTGGGTCGCCATCCTGTCGGGCTGCGTGATCAACCTGCGCATGGCGGTTTACAGCGCGGCACTGAGTGCCAAAGTGCGCTCATTCAGCACCGGCCAGCGGATGCTGATCGCCGCTTTTCTGGTCGACAACAGTTTTGCCTTCATGCAAAAGCGCGAAGAAGAGAACCCCAAAGACCCGCACATCATTGCCTACTATGCCGGACTGACAGCGGTGTTCTGGCCGACCTGGCTGGTGTTCTGCGCCATCGGCATATTTGCCGGCAACATCGTGCCGACAAGCTGGCAGCTGGAGTTCGCCGTTCCGCTGTCGTTCATCGCCATTGCGGCCACATCCATCCGCAGCCTGCCCACGGCCGCTGCTGCCGTGGTGGGTGGCGCCGCCAGCGTGTTGCTGTTCTCGTTGCCACTCAAACTCGGGCTGATCGCAGCCTGCCTGTTCGGTTTGATGGCGGGACTCATTTCAGAGAAAGGAGCCCGGGTATGGACAGCACGCAAAGCTGGATAGTGGTTCTGGGCCTGGCCGTGGGCACGTTTCTGATCCGTTATTCGTTCATCGGCCTGTTCGCCAACCGCGACATGCCGCACTGGCTGGAGCATTCACTCAAGCTGATGGTGCCCGCCATCTTTGCAGCCATCGTGTTCAGCGGCGTGATGATGGTCAACGGCCACGTGGCCGGCCTGGCATTGTGGCCGCGTTATGCAGCCGCAGCCGTGGCCGTGGTCGTTGCCATGTCCACCAGCGGCAACATGCTGGTCACCGTGGCGGCCGGCATGGCCGCACTGCATGGACTACCCTGGCTGGTCGCTCAACTGTAAAAATACATGGGAAATACCCATTAAATAGGCCTCCAGCCCTCGTGGAATATGCGCGAGTAGCTATTATTTATATAGCAGTTACGATTTATCCAGACCCAGCAACCGCACCGCGTTGCCTTTCAGAATGCCTGGCATCACGTCGGGCTTGAAGCCCGCATCTTCAAAGTCTTTCATCCAGCGGTCCGGCGTGATCAGCGGGTAATCGCTGCCAAACAGGATGCGATCTTTCAGCAGCGTGTTGGCGTATTGCACCAGCTGCTTGGGGAAGTACTTGGGGCTCCAGCCGCTCAGATCGATCCACACATTGGGTTTGTGGGTGGCCACTGAGAGCGCTTCGTCCTGCCACGGAAAACTGGGGTGCGCCATCACGATCTGCATGTCGGGGAATTCGATGGCCACATCGTCCAGATGCATCGGGTTGCTGTACTCCAGCCGCAGGCCGCCGCCACAGCGCATGCCGCTGCCGATGCCGCTGTGCCCGGTGTGGAAGATGGCAGGCAGCTTGTGCTCATTGATCACCTCGTAGATCGGCCAGGCCATCTTGTCGTAAGGGTGGTAGGCCTGCACGGTTGGATGAAACTTGAAGCCCTTCACGCCATGGTCCTTGATGAGCCGTTCAGCCTCACGTGCACCCATCTTGCCTTTGTGCGGGTCGATGCTGGCGAACGCAATCATCATGTCGCTGTTCTTCTGCGCAGCTTCACAGATTTCCTCGTTCGGGATGCGCCTGCGGCCCATCTTGGATTCGGCATCCACCGTGAACATGATCAGGCCGATCTTGCGCTCGCGGTAATACGCAATCGTCTCTTCAATCGTAGGGCGGCGGCTGTTGCGGAAGTACTTGTCGGCGGCGCGGTCGTACTCCTCGCCGTAGCTGTCAAAGGGGTTCCAGCAGCTCACCTCGGCGTGGGTGTGGATGTCGATGGCTATCAGGTTGGCGTGGTCCATGGAAACCTCGGGTAAATACTGAGTGGAAATTACCTGGTATGGCGTAATCTTTGCGCCAACTAGTTACTAATCATAACTTTATCAATGTACTTTAAATTCGGATAGGCCACAAGTTGCAAATCCCTTATATCCAACCCAATCTGGCTGAAGTTTCAGTCGAACACTTGGGGGCCATCTCCATTGTGCGTTTATGTCGTCCCAAAAAGCGCAACGCCATCAGCGACGGCGTCATGGCCGCTATCGGCCAGCGGTTTGAGGAACTGCCCGCGAGCACCCGGGCTGTGGTGATTGACGGCGAAGGCGACCACTTCTGTGCTGGTCTGGACCTCTCGGAACTCAAGGACCGAGATGCGGCAGAAGGCCTGTACCACTCCCGCTCGTGGCACAAGATTCTCACCGCCATCGAATTCGGCTCGGTGCCCATCGTCGCCGCGCTGCATGGCGCCGTGGTCGG
>ENA-UOWO01006222-UOWO01006222.1-activated-sludge-metagenome-genome-assembly--contig:-NODE-6222-length-12264-cov-4.314522_pt1 | contig 12264 bp, 8 predicted proteins | sample MGYA00238148_ERZ761564 | MGnify/ENA primary metagenome ERZ761564 (study PRJEB28885, sample SAMN05720194) | activated sludge metagenome | isolation source: Anaerobic digester | place: USA...
CTATACTTGCTTCTTCAGCATGCAGTTTATCGCGGATGCTGTCATAATCAGCCTTTGCACCAGCAATCAAGGTCGTGTCAATATAGATTATCTGATCAAACTGTTGTAAACCTGCCCTATCTGCTGGACTGTCATGCAACACTTTTACGATACCAACTGTGTCATGTAAAAACAAAGTTTCGATGCCCAATCCTTTGAAATTACCCTCCATGCTTTCGGTAAAATACTGAATATCTTCAGGGGAAATATAGGTTGAATGCGGGTCCAACTTATTGATGATGGATCTGATGGCAATAGAAACCAATTCATTCTGATCCTTGACATCCATGTATTTGGAATCAATCAATTTCAAAACCTCTTCGACCTGACCAATTTGCACCGGACCTTCCTGATCAGAAATTTGTGCAATTAATGGCGAATCAGATTTGTCATTCATCTTGTAACCCAAGAAAATACCTGCTGCAAGAATGCCCGCAAACAGCAAAGGTTGAATGACATTATATTTTGATTGTTGTTTTTCCAAAAATAAATAGTTGCTTTCTATAATAAGTATAAAGCGCAAATTTATCAATTTGTTTATCAATATGCCATAAGGGCAAAATATTTATTTGCGCAGGGGCACAAAACGAAGACCAAAACATTAAAAAATTTATATTTGTGCTGTGAAAAGAATAATTTCCTTGCTATTGGTGGGCACCTTACTTTTTGCCAGTTTTAAAAATATTTCCTTGTATTTATTTTTGGAATGGAAGAGAGATGTCATCATAGAAAATTTTTGTATCAATTTGCAAAAACCGGAAATGTTATGCAGCGGCAAATGTTACATTGCTAAAGAGTTGGGTAAGGCTCAGGATCAGCAAGAACAACACAATGGTGGGTTAAAAAAAATAGATCTTAACACCAATTATTTGATAGTCGACCCTTTTGAACTGCATTATTTGCATGATTTTGTGATGGTAAGTCAGGGTAGCCCAAATGCTGAAAATCGAAAGTTGGGTATTGATTGGGTCCAAAAAGTCTTAAGGCCACCAGATTTCATTGTTTAAACTTACGCAGATCAATTGCTTTTGATCTGATTTCCATTATTTTATGATCATACTTGTAGTGAAATACACTACAGGAAGTTTAAATTAAACACCAATGCGCTTTTTCAAAATAAATTTGTTGCCATTGCTATTATGCCTGCCCTTCTTTTCTTATGCATGTGATGGTTGCGGATGCAGTCTTGGGATGAGCAATCCCGGTTTGTTGTCGTTGTATCGTGCTCATTATGTGGGATTTGGATATTCAATGAATAGTTTTAAATCCATTGCAGATCATGCTGAAAATCAAAGTGATTACTTTTATCAAGTTGAATGGTTGTCGCGTTTCCAATTATCTGATAGATGGTCTATGGGATTGGAAGTGCCTTTCAGGTATAATCTTCGAAATACCAATGGCATAACCTCTAAATTGTCTGGTCTCAGCGATGCCAAAATGAAAGTCAACTACTTACTCTTTAGACCTATACAGGGTAATGCATTTCAATTTTCCATGGAGCAAACTGTTGGCTTCCGACTACCATCTGGCAAATATGATGAAACACTTCATACAAAAAATCTTCCTGATAATTTCAATTTAGGATTTGGCAGTTTGGGCTTATTTTTTCAAAATAATACAGCCGTTACCCATGGTCGTCAAGGTTTACTTTTAAATACCAGTTTCATGTACAATTTGAAAAACTCGAATAGTTACCAATTTGGCAACCAGGCTGGAATTGAAATCTTGGCATACAGTCAATTTCAAACCTCAAAAATGAACTTAACTCCTGCACTTGGATTTTCAGCTGACAATTATTGGATAAACTTAAATGCAAATGGGAATAAAGTGCCTGAAACCGGAGGGCGCGGCCTTTACGGAGTCCTTTCCCTCAATTTGAAATTTGGGAACATACTCTGTAATCTGGGAATGGCAACACCTATTTCTACGCAATACTCTGATAATAAAGTGATTGCAAAAAACAAGATGCATGTCAATTTTATTTACGTCATCAATCAATAAAAATTGGATTTTGTAGGTCCAACCTGTTGGCTTTAACTATTAAATTATCACTTACTTTTTGCTTTTCAACATGACATATAATAGTAATATGATCAGTAAAGGCAATGCCATTTTATAAAGCGTAGCATAATCTTTATCTTCGGACACGATGAATGAAAAGCCTAACATTATTATAGAAAGTATGGCGCAAAAAATGCCAAAACCGATCACATATTTCAAGTTTTTCATTTAAGTTGTATTGGTTTTTGACCTTTTTTGTACAACTCCCCAAATCCAGAATTGCTAGGCTGATATGGTTCTATAAACTCAACATTGCTGCCTTCTGGTGGTATTTGATTTTCCAAATCAAGCGCCCAGTACATGCCATTGACGGCCAATTTTCGCATGGATTCAATTTTGAAATCAAAAGGATGACCAAGTGTCGTAAAGAAAATCTTTGATTGTTTGTTGCTCTTTGTTTGATAGGTTTTTGTCCATGCAACCGGCTGTATCAAAGGAAATTCAGCTAATTTGCCATCCATCTCATGTTTTGATCTCAATGACTTACCCATTAAAATCGGCGTACAATCTTCGTTCAATTTCCAGTTACCACCATCTACATGATATAACCAAGAATAGGCATCAAATGGTTCGACTCCTCGTAGAATAGGTCGAAGTGACTTATCTTTAAAAAAAACAGAAGTCAATGGATTTGCGCCATCATCAAAATGCCCGTGGTGTGTAATCCATTGTTGCCCCAAAACTTGTTGCGGCCATTCATCATTCAAATAAAACATAGTCGAGTCGCTCAAATATTTAAAAGTATGTGTACTCGTCCTAAACCCAACAATTGGCCGTCCACTTTCTACATAATCCAAAATCATTTGAGCCTGAGATTTTGGCAACGCTCTCCATCTACAAAATAAAACCATCAGATCGGCAGTTTTCAGAGCTTCTAGTCCTTCTATATTATTATTTGTATTTGGATTCACAAAACCCAGACTATCAACGGGATAACAAAGTGTAACCTTTGCATTCATCGATTTTTGGACAATCTTGGCCAACATGGGCATGGATTCTTCAGATCGATATTCTTCGTCACCAAATACAAAAACGATGTGTGGTTTTTCTTTAGATGATTTTACCGCACAAGAAAGCCAGCAAAAACTGAGAAAGAGGAAGCAAAATAAAAACTGTTTAGTCCTGAGGTAAATCATGTCAAATCAATTATGTGGATGTAATTTTAATAAGTCTTCAGGTTTATAAAAACCTTTGAATGAACGAGTATTTTTTCGAATAGTTGCTACTTTTTGTGCCGTGATCCATTCCGAAGCAATATTACCAAAACTCTGTCTGATATAATTGAGCACTGCAGCCATTTCCTCATCGTTGAGCATTCCGCCATAAGGAGTCATTGGCACATTTCCTTTGTATTGTTTGCCATTTACTTCCATGGGACCATACAGACCATTGAGTGTGATTTTGATGAGCCGTTCTGAATTTCCCATCACCCATTTACTGCCTGCCAAAGGGGGAAATCCCGACGACTCCAAACCCATCCCATTACCTTGATGACAAGTGATACAAAATCCTTCTCGTTCGTAGATTTTTTTACCAGCGGCAAGCATGATTTTTTTAGGATCCTTTTGAAGGTTTTCGTCCTCTCTACCCTTCTTTGGATCTTTTACAAATTCATATATTTCCCGCATCCACTCATCAATAGGATGTTTTTCAAATGCTTGCTGCACTCTTAGCGCATCTTTAGCATTCAACCAAGTTGAAGCAACAAAACTTTCAAGCCGCACCCTTCCTTCAGGATCTCCAGCAGCTTTAATCAATAATGGAACTCGGTCCACAGTTAATTTGCTTGCATGTCTTACCACTTTTACCGCAGCGGACCTTACCCTATAATCTCTTGAATTTAATAACTGCGAAAGTAAAGACTCATCTACTTGATTTAATGCCCAAGTTGTCCAAAGTGCCTCCAAAAGATGATGTTCGTATTCTGGGTCAGTTTTGTCCAATTTGGTCGTCCATTTTTTGAGTTTATTACCAACTTCAGTACGATCAAATCCCCTCAACGCTCTTCTGGTGCGATATCTGGTTCTGTATTCAGGCAATTTGAGGTTATCCAACAATTCATCCACTTTTGCTCCAGAGACTTTAGCAACTTTTACCAATGGTCTTGAAGCATAGGTTATTCTATAAATCCTACCATGCACATGATCTCTCAAAGGATCTCTAGCATTGTGCTGCATGTGCCCAATCAGTACATTGTGCCAATCTGCAATATACAGCGAACCATCGGGAGCAAATTCCATGTCGACGGGTCTGAAATTGGGGTCCGTACTGGTCACCAAATCCAATCTGTGCTTGGATTTAAAACCAGTACCATCATCTATCATTTGATGCATTTTCATACCCAGAAAACCGATGGTATTATTGATGAGCAAATCACCTTGAACTTCATCAGGAAAATGACGACTGTGGACGAATTCTAGACCAGATGTTGGTCTTACTCTATGTTTTTCTTCGATGATGCTTTTTGAAATGGGCGTAGATATACCATAAATGGATTTTGTAGTGCCAGGCATCATCCAAAAGACATCAGGATTGGAGGTAGAGGCAAAAAAGTTTTGTCCCCAATGGTCAAATGCAATTCCCCAAGGGTTGGGAATGGGCAATTGCGCCGTTCGTTCAAGTTTTTTCTGTTGAGGACTGTACCTCATAAAACCACCATTTGTCGCGCGCACAGTTCCGTAAGGAGTTTCTACATTGGTGTGCAAAAATACGCCCTCGCCCATGTATATAGCCCCCGAAGGATCTGCACAAAAGGCACTTATGACGTGGTGAGTGTCGTGATCGTCAAAACCGCTCAAAACGATTTCTATTTTATCAGCTTGGTCATCGCCATTGGTATCGGAGTATAATTTCAAATTAGTACCTTGGGAAATATAAACTCCTTCGGGTGCCAATTCAAATCCAGCTGGAATGTGCAGGTGATCGGCAAATATGGTTTGTTTATCAGCTTTAAAATCACCGTTTGTATCTTCCAAAATGATTAATTTGTCATTGGGCTTTTCATCGCCAATTCGATAATTCGGATAGGAAGGCATGACGGCTACCCAAAGTCGGCCTTTATCATCAAAGGTAATTTGAGCAGGGTTGGCGAGATATGGAAACTCCTTTTCTGAGGCAAAAAGTGCTATTTCATAACCTGGTGCCATTTTAAACTTATCCAATGCATCCTGACCATATAAGTAAGGAATGAATTTACCCATTTCAAAATTGGTATTTACTTCTTTGAGTTGAATGGTTTGAGCATCAGCACTTTTGATATCATACACTTGATTTTGGCAAAGTTTCCAGATTGCTGTATCCCTTATTTGGGTCATTTGTCTCACTTTGATCAATTCATCTGGATAATTATCCGCCCCAAAAGGGAGGTGCCTCCTTCCAAATACATGGACACCATTGGGAATTTTATAGTCATTGTGCCAAAACCAATTCTTTTCTTGAACAGCTTCATTTAAGGCTTTTTTATCAACGTTGTTTTTTGGCTGACCTTCACCAAATAATTCATCAACCAAAAAATTTGCAAACAACTCGTAGCCTTCATCATTGAGCTGCAAACCATCAATCGTGTAAGTTTTTCCTGTGGCAAACCATTCTTGACTGGCTGAGAAAGCATCTATAAATCGAACATTTCGACGTTTTGTGACCGACTCAATGATCCCAGTTATTACTTTTAAATGGGCGTTTTCTTTTTCTCCATTTGGTAAATCATAAATTGCTGAAAGGTCTTGGAAAGCTATTGGTGAAACGATGGCCAATGCAGGAGTATCGATGCCATTGTATTTTTGACTTAAGGTATGGGAAATGAATCCCTCAATTTCTGCTTCAAAATGCTTTAAAGCTGTTGTATCCTCATCAACATCATTGAGACCAAAAAAAGCAATAATAACATCGGTTTTTAATCTGGTAAGCCATTCATCTGGCCGTTCAAAAAAACCTTGGCTTTCAGAATTTTGGGCCAATATTGTTTGAAATTTTTCTGCTCCTGGAAAAGCCCAAGGATCATTTCTTCCAGAATGAGGTCTAAAGCCTGGCGTGTCTCCTCCATCACACAAATTTCTGATGGTGAGATTTTTATCTGGAAATCTATAATAAGTTTCTGTCTCAAAATGACTAAAGTTTATCATTCGGGAACATAAATTATTGCCAATCAAGGATATATGGGCGCCATCTTTGAGGTTTAAGTGGTCTTTCTGCTGCGAGCATCCGATAAGGCAAAAAAGGATGCCAATAGTTATGTATTTACTGATCGAATTAAATTGATTTTTTTGCACCATCTATTCTCAAACTTTTGTGACTTTTTGATCATTAGAAATGCTAAGATTGCAACTTAATTGGACAAAACATAATTAATTGAATAACATTAAACAAGGGTTCGAAAGTAATTTAAAATATTACTCACACAGCCGGTGGAAGAAAAATTTAAAACAAGAAAACATTCCTCATTCAAGTGGAAAACAAATTTTATTTTGATCCAGCATTGCCATAATTCCGAACTTCGAAATAATACAAGTGAGCAAATTAGTTGGAGGAATGGTTGTAAAAATCATCTTTTTCCTCTTCGGACCAAAACATCATTATCGAAAATTTTGGCCACCTTTTAGTTTATTTTAAGGGTGTAATTTATTTTTTTTGAAGATAAACATCCAAAACTTTGTACCAAAAAGCAGTTTGTATTTTGGCATTTACTAAATTCAAACTGGTATTATCCATGTTGTTTTTAGCAGCAATAAAACTGGCAAAGTTGGTGACTCCATTGTTATATTTTACCTCTTCGATGCGATAGGCTTCTGTAAATGCAGCTAATTGGGTCTCGTATAAAGCTATACTTTTGAATTGCGTCTTATAATTGATCAAAACATTGCTGACCACATTATTCATAGAAATCTGGCTGGCTTCATATTGGCTGCGCGCTTGATCAATGAGATTTTTTTGAAAGGATACTCTATTTTTGGTTGAAAAAATACTGGAGATTGGAATAAACACCGAAAGTCCAACAGCTGAGTTGAGGTTATTATTGATCTGACTTGCAAAATCAATTACTTCATTCCTAAAAGTTGTCGACGTTGTCAAAACTGGAATACGCTGGCTGTTGAAATTGACGTAATCACCCGTTGATCGCTCTTCCGTTCCCGTTTCTATAAATCTTTCTGCAGCGCTAGAAAAATTTGAATTGAGTTGACCAAAGAGAGAAATTGTCGGATAAAAATCTGCCTTGACTACTTTCAATTGCGCGACTGAAGAAGAAACCGCATATTCAGCGGCCCTTATAGATGGCGCCCCTTCGATGGCTTTTGACAATATTTCGCTGTCCTCCAATAACAAAGGACTTATTTCTGAGTCTCCACGTATTATTTGAATGTCCTCGGTGGTATTGATTAGCGATTTTAAAACATTGACGTTAACGGCTATTTGATTTTCCATGTTGACAATAGATATTTGATCTGCCGCGTATTGGCCTTTGAAATTTTGCACATCGGATTGAGAACCGACTCCTTGATTTTCCATTACGATGAATCGATCTAATTGTCGTTTGGTTTCAACCATTCTTTTTTGCAATACCTCCTTTTGTAACTCTCCATTCAAAACATTGGAATAAGCCAAAATGATGTCGGTTACCAATTTCTGCGCTACTGAAGCAGCCTGCCAGTTATTCATTGCTTCGTCTAGCTTGCTTTTTTCTATGGCGCTTTTCAGTTTCAAGCCATTGTAAATAGGGACATTTAGCTGCGCAGATGCATTACTGAACGTCAAATTTTGGTTGACAAAACTATTGGTATACGGATTGATGCTTCTTCCCGTAGCAAGACCTCCATTTATGCTGAAACCAAATTCTGGTATTAAAGCTAATTGGGCTTGATTTACAGCGATTTTAGCGCCTTGTTTTTGATAATTGGCGTTTTTGACATCCATATTATTTTTTAAACCCAGATCTATGCACTCCTGCAGCGTCATATATTTTTGCGAAAAAGCTATTGGTGAGTTTAAGTAAAGAAAAATGATCATCAATAGATAAAGGATTTGCCTTTCCATTTATTTAAATTTATTTTTTTTAAATTAATTATAATCCCCTCTAAAAAAGTAGTCTATTTATAAATACATCCATCCAGCAATTCAATAACTCTGGAACCATAGGCTGCGTTTTTTTCATTGTGTGTCACTTGGATGATGGTGACGCCTTGTTGATTGAGTTCTTTAAATAATTCCATAATTTCTTCGCCTTGTTTGGAATTGAGATTGCCGGTGGGCTCATCAGCCAGGATCAATTTGGGTTTGGAAATCAATGCTCTTGCGATACCAACCAATTGTTGTTGCCCACCGGATAATTGCTCTGGAAATAAATCTTTCTTGCCAACAATATTAAATCTATCCAATAGATCAGCTACCAATGCTTTACGCTCACTTGACTTTACATCTTGATATAAAAGTGGTGTTTCTATATTTTCATAAACGGTCAATTCATCAATTAAATGGTATTGTTGAAATACAAATCCAATGTATTGTTTGTATAAATTAGTCCTTTGTTTTTCTTTGAGGAGATGGACATCTTCATGGAGGAATTTATATTGACCTTCATCAAAACCGTCTAACATTCCAATTACATTCAACAAAGTAGATTTTCCCGAGCCCGAAGGCCCCATGATTGAGATAAACTCACCCTCTTCGACCTGGAGGCTTAGGTCCTTCAATAAAAAAGTTCTATTGCCACCCGAATTGACCCACTTGAAAATATGATCTAGTTGTAATAACATTTTCTTTAAATTATTTTTTTCGTGATTGAATATTCACACTACCGTTATTATAACGAAAATATGTGCCAACTATTAAGAAGCTGATTATCAACATTTAAACTTGAGCAATTTGTTAACTGGTGTACGATATTGATACAGTGAATGTACTGAATGGATACATTGACGGAAAACCGAATGAACGGAAACCGGAAACAGCGGCGAGCCACGAGCCACGAGCCACGAGTTTTCAGTTGTCAGTAGTCAGCTTTTTTCGGAAATCGATTAAATGCAATAAGCAATTTGGCAATTTGGCAATTTGGCAATTTGGCAATTTGGCAAATTTTTGGGTCTTTATAATTGAAATTCTACGTGTCCCTGCTTCTGCTAGGGATTGAACTCCTCAGCAAGGCATTGATTTAATTTTTGCCGTTATTTTTATCCAAAAGCATTTCCAAATTTTTCAGTTTACTGGCCCAAAAGTTATCAAAAAAGTTGATCCACTCTTGGAGATCGTCAAAGCCATCTTTTTTTAAGGTACAATGGCGCTCTCGACCTACTTCTTGAATGCTTATAAAACCCGCTGTTTCAAGGATTTTAATGTGTTTTGAAACAGCTGGCCTGCTGATGTCAAATTGTGCAGACAAAGCATTGATCGACATATTTTCCTGTGTAAGCATAGTGAGAATTTGCCGACGACTGGGATCAGCAATCACTTGAAAAGTGTCCAATTGGTAATTTGTCATGAGGTTAATTTTTTGATTAAAATAGCAATTCTATCTCCAATTTTCTTCCATCCCATATTCATGATGAAATAAGATAAATAATTCTTGATCCCTTTGAATCCTCTATGTTCCAACAACAATTTGGACCCGGTTGGGGTTGGCGAAAGCGTCCAAACGACCATTGAATCCAAGGAAGGATTTTCCTTTGACATCCCGCCTTTCTAGGAATAAACCAATTTTTCATTTGGTATTACTTCCAAAACCTGGCAGTAAATCAAGCCATCAAATCCAAGTTTTTTCATTGGTTTGGTTTTAAACATAAAGTGATGTCCAACTTCTGCTTTAAAATCACTTGGCATCAACCACTGGGCCAATAAATCCGGATCGGTCAAATAAATCCAAATAACCTCTGGCGGATGATTGTAAGAAAATTCATGTCTAATTGTTTGTCCCATGATATGTAACTTTTAAGTTACGCAAACTTACGTGTAACTTTAGAGTTACGCAAATATCTTGAAAACAATTTTTTAAATTTATATTTTCTAAGGTTATAGTTTCCATTAATTCGGGTATACTCCTATCTCCTATTAAGGGTTTACCAAGAAATTAATAAATACATCATCCTGCATTTTTCATTGTATTTGGATTAAAATATATTTGGAAAGAAATCACACTTCAAAATTATAATTAATGTGTTGTCCAAATTCAATCAACGAGTTCGGCAAATTTAATGAAAGGAGTGATTTTAATTTTTAAGTCAAAAAATCAACGAAAAATGAAGCTTGTAAAAGATTGTCTCAAAATCTTCTTATTGATTTTGATACCTATGAAAGAATTGATGGCTCAACTCAGTCCGGCTCCTTTAATAACCATCAGAAGAGATGATCATCTAGCCACTATTGAAATGGATTACAATGCTTTTGCAGGTTGGGGAGGTCAACTTTGGAATGTTTCAGACGATGGACTTGATCCTGTAGGATATTTAGTCAAATGGTGGCCCGATGCTTCAGCAAATGTTGTTCCGTCCATGGGTTGTAGCTCATCAAATAGTACAGGAACTCCGACCATTGCTACTGAAACCAATCCACATCAATTAGTAACTCCAAACCCGATTACCCAAATACAACCCATAGCAAACAATGTTTTATATCATGTAAAAGTTGAAAAAATAAATAGTCTTGGTCAAGTTTGTAGTCCTCCAACTGAACTCACTTTTATGGGTGGAGATGAAACTAGAGTAAACGATTTGCGAACATCAATGACTTTTTTTGATGATTTTAATTGGAGAATGGGCCCTGCGGATGAATTAAAGTGGAACAATGCGATGGTACCACAAACAGATCCTAGATTTAATTTGTTTTTTATCAATGCTCAATGCCATTCTCATACTTTAAATGGTACTTACAATTACGGAGCAGGAGATAAATCGGAAGTTGCTCAGAGGGCTCGAAAACCTATTTTAATTGAAAATGGCGTACGGCGGCGGATTGTTTTTGATATGGATGGCATTTTTAGCGGTCGTAGTGTGTGGTACCTCGATTTAAACCCAGTAAAGACGGACCTCACAGGGCATTTGAGCTTCTTTGATTTTGATGGTGACCAAGGATTGCCAGCCGATGTATTTAGAATCAAAGCTAATGGACATTCAATATCTGTTAGTTTGATTGATGGTCAAGGGGCTTCTTATAAAATTGGGGAGGCACATTTACCCGACTTTGGTAGGGCTATGTCTACAAATGTGAGGAGATTCTTTGACGTAAGACTTGGAACCGATGGTGTACAAATTTTTGTGGATAGTTTAAGTGTCATTAATGTGCCCTTCAGTCCTGGAGCATTTAAGCCCGGTGTTTATGATTTGCTGTGGTCAACAGTGGGATATAATACTTCTAAAGATGATGTTCCCTATTTTCTTTCTCACTGGGATAATTTTGGTTTTGATGGTCCAAATGTAGAACCATTTATTGTACATAATTATGTGACTCAGATAATCGGTACAGACTTACAACATGCGTCTACGGGTAACAATCAAAATCCTACGTTTATGGTACATGTTCCCGATGATATCAGGCCAATTGTACCAGGGATTAAAAATGAAGTTTATTTGGTCTTTAGTTATTTAAAAAACGATTATAGTACTTTCAATATTGAACCGGGAGACCATTTACTTTTTAATGGGGTAAGTTTTCCCTTACCAGAAGGAGGGAATAATTCCAGTGTTCCTGGCTTGGTAGATTACAGTGGGTCACCCATTTCAAATAGGATTAAAATTGGAGAAGTGATGCAAGGTGGTGTTTCTCCGGTACACATTGGACACAATGAAATACAATTTTTTGCTTCCAATACTGGCATTGTAAATCTCCACATCGAAGTATTTTGTCCTGAATCTGCACCCCCGCCTCCTTATACACAACCTTCACAAATGCATCATTTTGTACATCATCATGCATTACCCAAAACTGGTCCTGCAGCAAAAATTGTTTTCATCGATGAAGAAGAATGGTCCTATGTTGCAAGTAATACTACAGGGCCCACACTCAGCAATGTTGTTCCAATTGAAGTATTGGTAGGTAATGGAAATTGGGCAAACTGGGCACCAGACTGGCTGAATATTCCAGCAACGAGCGCAGAACAATGGACAACAGGAAGTACAACCGGTATTGAAAAAATAGAACTATTTGTTAGAGCAAAAGGGTCAACTGAAAATCCAGGCCAATTAC
>ENA-UOWO01006231-UOWO01006231.1-activated-sludge-metagenome-genome-assembly--contig:-NODE-6231-length-12253-cov-29.111494_pt1 | contig 12253 bp, 13 predicted proteins | sample MGYA00238148_ERZ761564 | MGnify/ENA primary metagenome ERZ761564 (study PRJEB28885, sample SAMN05720194) | activated sludge metagenome | isolation source: Anaerobic digester | place: USA...
TTCCCAACGCGAGGTTAATTAAGCCGAATTTCTAATAATTCCGGCTCGACGATCCCTTGGAAGAATCAGTTCATCTCTTTCTCGCTTTCGCCGAGTTCGGGTAAATAGGCGGTCAAAACTTGCTATCCCTCTCCCGTTACTTTGACAGTCCATTCTGTTACTATTTGTGATTTTTCGTGATATACTTATATTGACACGTGGCAACACGCGTAAAAGCATTCTCGAAATGCGCCTATTTCGGATCGGGAACCTTAAGGAGAATACTGAAATAGTAAAGAATGCAGCGTTTTGATATGAGAGTGAATCATATCACAAAGAAATTCGTATAAACCGCGTTAGAAGAAGGTTATATGGAGCGCCGACCTTTCAGGTCGGCTAAAGAAGGAGCGAAGCGAACCTGAAGGCTCGCCTAATGGAAATAATTAACTGTGGCGCTCCGAATCGATTGGGCTTGTTGGTTCTCTTCATTTTTACGGTACTATTCTTTTTATTGGAACCCTCATTGATCGTTGGTTCAGAAATTGTATATTTATTTAACATATCGCAGTACGAAAATAATAAAAGCGATACACCCAATCGGGGAGAAGCGGGGATATGGGATATGGCAAACGGCAATAATACGGCGGAAATCGGTTTCGAACAGCAGATATGGGCGGCGGCCGATATCCTGCGCGGCAATATGGACGCGGGGGAATACAAACACGTCGTCCTGGGGCTTATCTTTCTCAAGTACATCTCGGATAAATTCGAAGAACGGTACCGCGAGCTGGAAGCGGATCATGACGACGTTGAGGACAAAGACGCCTACACGGAGAAAAACGTCTTCTTCGTCCCACGTACGGCGAGACGGGAACGATGGTTAGCCGCCGATTGCGAGAGATGACGGCAGACGATATCGCGAAAATCGCTGTGACTTTTGAAGCCTTCGATAACGGAACGCTTCAGAATGTCAAAGGGTTTTGCGCTGCTGTCTCCACGGCGGAAATCGCGAAGCAGGACTACATCCTCACACCGGGACGGTACGTCGGGATCGAGGACCAGGAAGACGACGGCGAACCCTTTGAGGAGAAAATGACCCGATTAACCGGAGAGTTATCGGAGCTTTTCAAACGCTCTCGCGAACTGGAAGAAGAGATTCGGAAAAAGTTAGGGGCAATAGGATATGACATCGGATAACACAGAAATCATCATCTATCAAACCGAAGACGGCCGCACGAAGATACAAGTTCGCATGGAGAATGAGACCGTCTGGTTAACCCAGTCTCAAATGGCCGAACTCTTCCAAACGACGAAACAAAACATCAGCCTTCACATCAACAACGTGTTCAAAGAGGGTGAATTAGAAGAATATTCAGTTGTCAAGGAATACTTGACAACTGCCGACGACGGGAAAAGATACAACACGAAGCACTATAACCTCGATGTGATTATCTCGGTGGGCTACCGTGTGAAATCGCTACGCGGTACGCAATTCAGGCGGTGGGCGTTGGAGGTACTGCGGGAGTATTTGATTAAGGGATTTTCGATGAACGATGACCTTCTGAAAAAAGCAGGCGGCGGCAACTACTGGCGCGAACTTCTGGAACGCATCCGCGACATCCGGTCGAGCGAAAAAGTGTTTTACCGGCAATTGCTCGACCTCTACGCAACAAGCGTCGATTACGATCCGCGGACGCCCGAATCTCTCGAATTTTTCAAAACGGTACAGAACAAAATACATTATGGAGCGTACGGACATACGGCAGCCGAAGTTATCGCTCAAAGAGCCGATGCCGAACACCCCTTTATGGGATTGACCGTTTTTTCGGGGGAACGACCGCAAAAAGCCGAGATGAGTATCGCGAAAAACTATCTGACCGAAGAAGAACGCGCAACCCTGAACCGTATGGTTTCGACGTTCTTCGACCTCGCCGAACTACGGGCGATGCAGCGTCGGCCGATGTATATGAAGGACTGGGTTACGGAGCTTGACGACTTCACGCAACGATATGGAAAAGGCTCGCTGCCCGGAGCGGGAACGGTGAGCCATCAGGAAGCGCTGGATAAAGCAAACGCCGAATACGAGAAATACCGGCGGCGAACGGTAGAGGAATTGTCCCCCGTAGAACGCGACTTCCTCGCGAGTATCAAGGATACGCAGAAGAAACTCGAAGGGAAATCCAGAAAAACCAAGGATGGGCAGTTGTGAAATCGAGGATCGGTGATATATGCGAGAGAATCACCTCTGGAGGTGCGTTCCTCAAGACGGAAATGGTGGTTAGTTTCAGTTCGCGAACGATTCGCGAACAAAAATATCCGGCTGATACGGTAATTATGACTCACCATGTGCGTGGACATTACGAAAAACAGATAAGCGAAAAGGTTAGCGAATTAGGTCTTTGATAAGAGGGTAAAATAATGGATAAAGGAAAGTCGGCACTCGGCCTCGTATTATTAAGTTGTAGACCAAATAACACAAAAGGAGAGGAGTGCCGACATGACGATTGCGCCATTAATCCAACGAATTGTCAAGAATCGTTTCGGAACGTATTTCAACAGTATCGAGAGCTTCTATCTGAAAAACTTCCTCATTCTTATTCAGGGGTTGTTTTCCAAAGACCATACACGTATAAGCGCTATCGCTTCCGATTAACACTACCACATCGCGGATACAGCGCTGACCCAACCGTAGGAGAAATATAAGTTTAAGAGCGCAACTTTTCCGATTTAAAAGATACGAATCGATGTTTCGCTATTGATTACGTCGAAAAAAACGCGCTCGTCGAGCGCGTTTTTTTCACGACTTACCTTACTAAAATTCTTATGGGTTTCAATCCACGCACGAAAACGCGACAAAAGATTATAGCATAGAGACATTTCCCTTAATAGAGGCTTTTTGGATTATAATCAGGAACTGTGATTTTAAGGTTTCCTTCTCATTAGGTTATCTCTATCACTATAAACCAAAAAAACGCCTTCCCTAACGATCGATTCGCGGAACAAGAAGATGAGATAAATGATACCTATTGACTTTCCATAATAATTATAGTAAAATAGACATTGAATCCTTTTAACTTAGTTTTCTTCTTGAGCGATATCAAACGAAAGTACCTACAACGTTAGTTTGACCTACGGTTCTATCTAATAAATAATTATATTTCGATAACGAATCCTATCGTAATCTGACATTTAGATATTATGAAAAGCTTTTTTTAGGTAATTGTCGATGAATGGGCATAATATCAATATATCATATTATTTTAATAATCATACTCCCAGGGTATATAATCGATAAAAATAAATGGAGAATATTTAATATATCTTCTTTTGCATTACGATAAATACGACTGAAAGATCGGCGATTCACCAGAATCCAAGGAGTTGTATGTTCTTGAAATATCTCTCGCATGCCTTTAAAACGAAAGAAGGAATGAAAGAACAAACAATCGAAGAACATATGAAGGGCGTTGCAGCTTTGATGCTGAAGTTTTCCGAGTCTTTTTGCGATCCAGACTGGGCGAGACTATGCGCCGAATGGCACGATCTCGGTAAATACCTGCCTTCCTGGCAAGCGTATTTCAAAGAAAAAATCGAATATTTGGAGGATGATTCGGAAAATACCGAAGCGCGTCGTGGAAATCACAGCACATTAGGCGCTGCTTACGCGATGTTAAAATTTGGAAATCCCTTTGGTAAACTCCTGGCTTACGCAATATTAGGCCATCATGCAGGACTTCCCGACTTTTCACCCGGCGAAGGAGCAAGTTTATCTGAACGGCTTTTTTACGACGGTACGCTCCGGAAAGAGCTTTCAGGCAATGTGAATGAACTTGAGAGAAAGCATTTTGTATCCTTCGCAAAACCACTAAAGAACTCTCCGTTTATAATGAGGCAAACCGGAGGCATCAATGACGAACACCTTCATCTTTGGATACGAATGCTGTTTTCGTCTTTGGTCGATGCCGATTACCTTGATACAGAAGCGTTTATGTCCCCGGATACTCATAAAGAACGTGGAATATATCCCTCCTTAGATAAACTCAAAGCACGGTTCGATCAATACATGGAGAGAAAAACGAAAGAAGCGGAAGGAAAAGCATTAAACAGATACCGAAAAGAAATTTTAGAACAATGCAGAAAAAAGGCGGCTCACGCCCCCGGTTTCTTTTCTCTCACAGTCCCAACTGGAGGCGGTAAGACGCTTTCGAGTATCGCTTTTGCACTCGAACACGCCCTACGATACGGTAAAAGCCGGATTATCGTCGCGATTCCTTATACAAGTATCATCGAGCAAACAGCGAAAGTTTTAAAATATGGGAGCGATGATGAGGTAAAAATATCGAGAGGCGAACGGTTATTCGGTGAAGAAGCTGTTATAGAGCATCATAGCAACTTGAATCCCGATCACGAAACTCAGAGAACGCGCTTGGCTTGCGAAAACTGGGACGCTCCGATTATCGTGACGACGAATGTCCGTCTGTTCGAATCCTTGCATGCCAGTAAACCCGGGGATTGTAGAAAATTGCACAATATCATCGATTCCGTTATCATTTTAGATGAAGCTCAGATGCTGCCTCCGGAGTTACTTCGACCGATATTATCAACGCTTAAGGGTTTAGTCAAGCATTTTGGGGTATCGGTTGTTTTGTGTACCGCTACCCAGCCGGCTTTTTCGGGTACCATTGGCGCTTCTCTTACGGCTTTTGAAGGGATTAAAGCGTGTACAGAAATTATGGAAAATCCTGATACACTCATAAACGAGTTCAAACGGATTACGATTCATCTTCCGAAACAGTCGGAAAAAGCAAGCGACTGGGAAACGCTTTCGGAGAAACTTCTCGAGCACGAACAAGTTCTTTGTATCGTAAACTCGAGGAGAGATTGTCGCGAACTCCACAAAATGATGCCACAGGATACTTTCCATTTGTCTGCTTCGATGTGTGGAGAGGAAAGAAGCGATATCATCGGTGAAATAAAAGCAAGGTTACGCAAGGGAGAGAAGACGCGGGTGATCAGTACCCAACTTATCGAAGCGGGAGTCGATATCGATTTTCCCGTGGTATTCAGAGCTTTAGCCGGCATTGATTCTCTTGCGCAAGCCGCAGGTCGTTGCAATCGTGAAGCAAAATACGAGACCGGGCATTTTTATGTTTTCACACCACCAAAACTGCCGCCTCAAGGCTTGTTATTAAAAGGCGCGCAAACAAGTCAAACCTTTCTGTCCGAAAAGTTTGATCAATTTAGTCAATCCCTATACGAAAAATACTTCCGGCGTTTTTACGCTTCCGTAAATGATACTGATAAAGCGAACTTCAAACAGCTTCTAAAAGAAGGAGCCAATAGATTGGAATTTCAGTTCCGCTCTTTCGCGAAATCGTTTTGTCTTATCGACGAAAAAAACCAGAAAAGCGTTATCGTACCATACGCAGGAAAGCGACGAGACGGTCGCGAACTGATACGCAGGCTCGAAATAGAAGGCCCACATCGAGAGCTGTTAAGAGCGTTTCAAAGGTTTATTGTGAATGTACCGCTGCACCAATATAAAAGCTTATTCGAAAAAGGGTACTTATACGATACAAACGGGTATATGGTTCTTTTAGAAGCGGCTTATATACCTGGAAAGGGGGTTATAGGGGAAGAGGAAAACGTGTGGAACGAAGAAGGGTACATTATTTAATGGATTTCTTCAAGGAAAGGAGGAGATCAAGACCGTGGCGTTTTTTAACAAATCTTTCGTTTTAGAAGTGTGGGGGGAGTACGCTTGCTTTACACGGCCGGAAATGAAAGTAGAGAGGGTTAGTTATGACGTGATCACACCGTCTGCTGCGCGTGCAATATTCGAAGCTATTTTCTGGAAACCGGCTATTCGATGGCATGTTCGTAAAATTGAGATATTATCTCCCATTCGATGGGCCTCCGTGCGTCGCAATGAAATCGGTGCCGTTATGAGCGACAGAACGGATGGATTGTTTATCGAGGACTATCGTCAACAAAAAGCCGGACTCATTTTGCGAGACGTTAGGTATCGGATTCACGCTGAAATGGAGTTTATTCCTGTTGATAAAAGATCCGCAACGGGCACTCCTGTACAAGGTGGACTGGTTTCTGAACCCGAATTTCTATCGACAACCTCTCCGGAAAAAGATGAAAACCCTGGGAAATATTACGCGATCTTCGAGAGGAGAGCGAGAAAGGGGCAATGTTTTAACCAACCGTATTTTGGGTGTAGGGAATTTAGTTGCGCATTCAGATATATCGGAGATCCTAAAGAAGATTTATCGTCGCCGGTCGATGAAACCAGAGAGTTAGGTTTTATGTTGTATGATATGGATTTTTCGGATCTTTCAAATCCTAAACCAGCGTTTTTCAGAGCGCATATAGAAAAAGGCATCGTGAATATCCCAGATTGGAATAGCGAGGAGGTGAAAAAATGATCCTCCAAGCGCTTTACGAATACTACCAGCGTAAAAGTCAAGACCCGGAAAGTGGAATCGCCCCGCCGGGGCTCGAAGTCAAAGAACTGAAATTCATTATCGAAATCGACGAAGAAGGAAATTTTAAAAATTTATTAGATGTGCGAGAAAAAGACGATAAAGGAAAGCTCAGGGGAAGAAAATATTTACTTCCCTTATCAAAAGGTCGATCCGGAAAAAATGCATGGCAAATTGCAAACCTTTTATGGGATCACTACGGATACGTTTTAGGCCATCCAAAAGAGGAGACGGAAGAATCCGTAGAGATGGCTAAAAAACAAAATTCTGTATTTATTGCTCTCTTAAAATCACTCCCTTTTGGTCTCATAAATGATAACGGTATTCAAGCGGTATTGTCTTTTTATGAGAAGAGAGAAACCGAAAAAGTCTTTTCGCATCCTTCCTGGGCGGATTGCGCGAGTATACCGGGGTGTAATATGTCATTCAAGCTGTTGGATGATGTTTTGATAATTCCCGAAAGAAGCCGAATAAAAGAGTTCTGCAGCAATGAAACGGTTCCGACAGAAGAAGAACATAAAGAAGGGTATTGTTTGATAACGGGAGAAAAGGGGATCATTAAACAATTACACGCTCAAACACCGATTCGGGGATCTAAAAGCAATGCCAAGATCGTTGCGTTCCAAAAAAAGTCCGGATTTGATTCGTACGGTAAAGAGCAGGCTTTGAATGCTCCGATCATTTCCTCTTCGGAATTTGCCTACACGACGGCTTTAAAAACTCTCCTAAACTCAAAACATAATTTAACGTTTATTGCAGATGCGACGGTTCTGTTTTGGACTCAGAGAAAAAAAGATACCTCGATCAAAGAGAACGAATACGAAGCGGCGTTTTTGAACATGCTTTCGGATCCGCCGAAAGATAACCCGGATGTGGGAGTAGCCGCTGCCAAAATGCTTTTTGAATCGGTATATACCGGTAAGATATCAACGCACTCCGAAGATCAGTACTTTGCTCTTGCACTTTCTCCCAACGCAGCGCGAATTTCGGTGAGGTTTTGGAAGAGGGGTTCGCTGAAAGACCTCGCGGGAAGATTTTTGGAACATTTCGAAGATTTTTCCATAATCCATTCTGATAAAGACTACGAAACCCTTACGCTTAATCAAATCTTAAGAGCGACCGCGTTTGAGTATAAATCTGAAAATATTCATCCGAACCTCGCGGCATCGGTTATGTCAAGCATTTTAAACGGGTTGCCGTATCCTTCCACATTAATGCAGCAAACGATGCGAAGAATTAGGGCAGAACGAAATGTAAATCGGACTCGCGCCGCTATCTTGAAAGCGTATCTTTCGAGACTGGCGCGGTCAAATACCAGAAAAGGTATTAAGGAGGTTCCTATGGCACTTGATAGAGGAAATCGAGATATTGCCTATCTTTTAGGGAGGTTGTTCGCCGTTCTTGAAAAAATACAAGAAGAAGCCAATCCCGGAACGAATACCACGATTCGGGACCGTTTTTATGGGGCGATGTCTTCCACACCGGCAACGGTCTTTCCCATGCTCATGAGATTAAAAAATCATCACCTTTCTAAGCTGGAAAATCAGGGTCGGAAGATCAATTTCGAAAGAGAAATCGGAGAAATCGTGGAGGGAATGAGAGTGGAAGAAATGCCAAGTAATCTTTCGCTCGAAAAGCAAGGATACTTTGCTATCGGATACTATCATCAGAGACAATCGTTTTTCACGAAAAAAGAAGTGAATGCGAACTCCGACAGTACGGAAAGTATTAAAAACAAAGAATAAGGGGAGATAGAGATGACTTTAATCAATAAGAGATACGATTTTGCGCTTTTTTTTGATGTTACCGATGGGAATCCTAATGGAGACCCGGATGCCGGCAACTTACCGCGAATTGATGCAGAAACGGGAGAAGGTCTCGTTACCGATGTCTGTATAAAAAGAAAAGTAAGAAATTACGTTCAAATCAAGAAAAGTCGCGATGAAGGATATGACATTTTCGTAAAGGAAAAAGCGATACTCAATAGGGATATCGATGCCGCTTGGAACGAAGCCAACGCGGGGAAGGCGGTTTCTAATTCTGACGAAAAAAGAAGAGCGGAAGAAAGCGCTCAAAAACGCATGTGTTCGAGATATTTTGATATCAGGGCTTTCGGAGCGGTTATGTCTACCGGGGAACACGGTGCCGGGCAGGTCAGGGGGCCCGTACAATTAACATTTTCGAGATCGGTAGAACCGATTATCAGTTTAGAGCATAGCATCACTCGGATGGCGGTAACAAACGAAAAAGATATCGACAAAGAAAGAACAATGGGCCGTAAATTTACGGTACCTTACGGACTTTACCGTTGCCACGGTTTTATTTCCGCGTATCTCGCTGCGCAGACGGGCTTTTCCGAAGAAGATTTAAGTCTATTATGGGAAGCGTTTCTCAATATGTTTGAACACGATCATTCCGCGGCGCGTGGCTTGATGAGCACGCGAAGTCTTATCATTTTTAAACATCGTACTCCCTTAGGGAATAAACCCGCATTTGAGCTCTTCGACAAGATAAAATGCGAAAGAACAACAACGGGCCCGGCAAGGTCTTTCGCCGATTACCGTGTTCTTTATGAAGGAAAACCGATTGATAAAAACAAAAAAATCATTGAGGTAGAAGAATAAAAAACCGTGTATGAAGATCAAGAACTAATCATGATATCAAGTTTACAACACTTAGTGTTTTGTGAGCGACAATGGGCGCTTATCTTTGTTGAGCGGCAATGGCGTGACAATGTATTGACCATTGAAGGAAAACAATTACACGAAAGGGCAGATTCAAAAGAAATCGAGAACCGCCCCGAAGTGCGTATTGTAAGAACGTTACGGTTACGCTCTCTTGAGCTGGGTTTATCGGGGATTGCAGACGTTATCGAATTCCATAGAAACGGCGAGAGCGGTAAGGATCGCTGGCTTCCTTTCCCTGTGGAATATAAGCACGGTCGTGAAAGACCCGATATTGCCGATGAAGTACAGCTTTGTGCCCAGGCGCTCTGCCTTGAGGAAATGCTTCAAACCGATGTCCCGCGCGGTGCGATTTTTTATGGACAGCCACGGAGAAGGATGCCGGTTGAATTTACGCCTGAGTTGCGTACAACAGTCAAGAAACTTTGCGAAAGGGCTCGTGAGCTAATTAAGTCAGGTGTCACACCCCCTCCGAAATACGGCAAGCATTGTAATAACTGTTCGCTCGTAGACGAATGCGTTCCCCAGATAGCAGAGAAGAGACACGCAGCACTTTATGTAGAAAAGCTTCTCATCGAAATACGAAGGAGTATGCCGGGAGGTCTTCATTGAAGAAATTACTGAACACGTTATACATAACGACACAGGGGGCTTGGTTATCCAGGGAAGGGGAAACGGCGGTCGTAACGGTGGATCATGAAGTACGTCAGAAACTACCGATACATAACATCGGGAGCATTGTCTGTTTCGGCCAAATTAACGCGACGCCTGCGTTTTTGGGTTTTTGTGCGGAAAGAGGAGTCGCAGTTTCTTTTTTTACCGAGTATGGAAAGTATCTAATGCGCATGGAAGCACCCGTCCGAGGAAATGTATTGCTGCGTCGGCAACAGTATCGTTTAGCGGATAACGAGCAAGAAAGCGCCAAAATCGCGCGTTCCGTACTAATCGGTAAAATATTCAATTCGCGCGTTGTTTTGCAGCGGGCAGCGAGAGAGGAAAGTACCCTCTACCCTGACCAGTTGCAGAAAACGGTCGATTCACTTGCCTTGTCGATAAAGGACCTCGGAAAAACCGCCTCTTTAGATGCTTTGCGGGGAATCGAAGGCGATGCCGCGCGTCAATACTTTGATGTATTCGATCACTTGATCGTATCGCAAAAAGAAGATTTCGAGTTTACGGATCGGAACCGGCGCCCGCCGATGGATAATGTCAATGCGATGTTATCATATGCTTATACTCTGCTAGCCCATGACGTCGCTTCTGCGCTGGAAGGGGTAGGTTTGGATCCCGCTGTCGGATTTTTACACCGCGATAGACCGGGACGACCGAGCCTGGCGCTTGATCTAATGGAAGAGTTTCGCTCCTGGTTTGCGGATCGGATCGTGTTAACGCTTATCAATCGTAAAGAGGTACTCGGCAAACAGTTTTCGAAAAGCGAAAGCGGAGCGGTAGATATGGGCGAAGAAGCCAGAAAAAGCTTGCTCCTCGCGTGGCAAAAACGAAAACAAGACGAATTAACGCATCCATTTTTAGAAGAAAAAGTGCCAATAGGAATCTTGCCTCATATACAAGCCCAACTGTTAGCCCGCTATATAAGAGGGGACATCGACGCCTATCCGCCCTTTGTTTGGAGGTGAGAATCGATGATGGTATTGGTAACTTATGATGTGAGCACAGAAACCGACGGAGGGAAAAAGCGCCTTCGCAGAGTGGCAAAACAATGTCAGAATTACGGTCAACGAGTCCAGAAATCCGTATTCGAATGCTTGGTGGATCCAGCTCAATGGGCGGAATTGAAGAATAAACTCGAGAAGAGCATCGATAAAGAGTTCGATAGTTTGCGTTACTACTTTTTAGGAAGCAATTGGAAACAACACATTGAACACGTCGGAGCTAAACCGGCGTATGATCCCGAAGGACCGTTGATATTATGATAAACGAAAAAATTAAGTTAGCCGAAGAATACAAGAATCAAATAGACCTTCTAAAACCTTTTGAAGGATATAATTTACAACAATTACGCGACTATTTCCGTATCGGTTTAACGTATTCTTCGAACGCGATAGAAGGGAATACGTTGACCGAATCGGAAACGAAGGTTGTTCTCGAAGATGGTCTAACCATAGGAGGGAAACCATTACGAGATACATTGGAAGCAGTAGGGCATGCGCGATCTTATGATTATATTCTGAAATTGCGTCATTCACGGTCTTTGACAATTGAGGATATCAAAGAAATGCACCGAATTTTCTATAGCTTGATCGACAACGAAAAAGCAGGGGTATACAGGACTATTCCGGTTATTATTACGGGTTCGAAATATCCTGTTACATTCCCTGGCGATATCGAGCAAGAAATGAAAGAACTTGACCGATGGATGGGAATAGGAAATACGGGAATACACCCTATCGTATTCGCTGCTCAGTTGCACAAAAGGTTCGTTTTTACTCACCCGTTTATTGATGGAAATGGAAGAATCGCTCGTTTGGCGATGAATACGGCATTAATACAAAAAGGGTATCTTCCGACGATTATTCCAGCCATATTAAGAAGCGAGTACTTTGCGCTGTTGGAAAGAGCGCATGCCGATGATAGGGGTTTCGTCGAATTTATCATTGAACGCGTTATCGAGACTGAAAAAGATATCTTAAGGTTATTCAATCGCGAAATATGACTTTGAGAATAGTTTTAAAAACGCGAACCTCAAGCGAGCAAAAAAAAGAAAAAGCGAACATTGATCGAGCGTCGCACATAATCATAACGACCGTTATCGGATGTTTGTTCCGTAACCGCGTTCCAGCGTAGAGAAGTAAACCCCGTTTTTTCACGTGATTATTTTAAGATACATGCGCGATAATCATAGAGTTCGCGGAAGTAACGCTTAAGATTCTTTTCTAAAGCCATTTACACCTTTGTACCGTCGCGCCCGGGCGGGCGCGTGGATTGAAACTTATATTGTATGATAGGGTCTAACTTATTCATAGTCGCGCCGCGCGGGCGCGTGGATTGAAACACCACCCAGCGATAGACTTGCTCAATGAGGACGCGTGGATTGAAACGCGAACGTGAATATGTTATCCCTCCTCCTTCATCGCACCC
>ENA-UOWO01006233-UOWO01006233.1-activated-sludge-metagenome-genome-assembly--contig:-NODE-6233-length-12251-cov-61.637750_pt1 | contig 12251 bp, 7 predicted proteins | sample MGYA00238148_ERZ761564 | MGnify/ENA primary metagenome ERZ761564 (study PRJEB28885, sample SAMN05720194) | activated sludge metagenome | isolation source: Anaerobic digester | place: USA...
TCAGATCGATAAGATCCCAACCCCGGAACGGTCCGCCGCTCCGGGGTTTTTGTTTTTTTTACGGATAGCCAAAATGATCAATCAGAAACAGTTCCGGCTCCATCCATCGCATTGACCAGGGAAGCGCGAAAAAATTGCTTTACAAAATTTCTGAGCCCGCGTTGATTGCCCTGAGTGCTGATCTTTGCGTTAAACAGATCCCACTGCTGAAAGCGGCAGAGATCACGCGCAAAGGAGTTTGCCCATGAAACGCCTGCTTTATGTTTTGGCGCTGGCCTTGCTCACATTTTCCGTTCCTGCCGCCGCCCAGATGCTGGACGGGGATCCGGACCAGGGGTCCCGGGAGAGGGAAATAATCGCGGTGACGATCGGAAGCGGGGATCAGCAGGCCCTGATCCCGGTGAACATGTACTACCGCAGCAGCCTGTTCGAGACCATCTATCTGGCCAGCGAGATGAACGCCAGTGGGCAGATCACGGCCATTCGCTTCTACAACAACTTTTTCTCCAACCTCCCCAACAAACCCACGCAAGTCTGGTTGGGAGAAACCCCGCTCGCGGACCTCAGTAACGGTTGGATCCCTGCCAGCCAGCTGACCCAGGTGTTTTCCGGCGATGTGGCTTATCCTGCCGGGATGAATGAGATCACCGTCACGTTCGCCACGCCTTTTGCGTATGGCGGCGGAAACCTCGTGATGATGGTCTTCCGGCCCTGGGACGACGAATACTATATGTCCGTGGATTCATTTTTCGCCCAGACCGTTGGCTCCAACCGCTCTTTGAACACCTTCAACCACAATACCCCCATCGATCCGGATAATCCACCCACCACCGGGGTCACGGGCCAGTTTCCCAAAACCACCTTCTTTGTGGATGTTGCGGGAACGGGCGCGCTGGCCGGTAACGTCAGCAGCGGCCGCAATCCGCTGCCCGGGGCGGCGGTCACCATCATCGGAACGAACTTTTCCGCCCTCACCGACGCGGCCGGAAACTACGGCTTCCCCTATGTCCCGCAGGGAACCTACACCGTGATCGCGGGCAAGACCGGCTACGCGAACGAGTTACACACCGTGACGATCACCGCGGATCAGACCAGCAGCCAGGATTTCGTGCTGGCGCCGCTGGGCCAGGTGTCAGTTTACGGCATGGTTGTGGGCAGTGACGCTCCCGGCGTTGGTTTGGCCGGCGCAGAGGTCAGCCTTTCCGGCTACGCGGAATATGACGCCTGCACGGATGCCGCAGGCCAGTTCCTGATCAGCGGAGTTTATGCCAATCAGCTTTACCTTCTCAGCGTCAGCGCGCCCGGCTACCAGACCGGTCAGTTGCAATTAGCAATAGGCTCGATCGATTACGACGTGGGCGTTTTGCTGCTGGTCGAGACCGCCTATCCTCCGCAGAATGTGGTGGCGACGGAATCCGCCTCTGGAAACTCTGTAAACCTGGCCTGGGAAGAACCCAATGTGGCTCTGGAAGGCTGGCTGCATTACGACAGCGGGGAGAACAACACCTCTTTCGGCACCGCGGGCTCGCTCAGTTTTGACGTCGCGGTCCGCTTTCCGCCAGCCGCGTTGGCCGACTATGCCGGAGGTTTTTTGCAGGCGGTGCGGATCTGGCCAGCCCAGGGAGGCAATTTCTCGGTGCGGGTCTGGACCGGCGGAGACGCTTCCCAGCCAGGCACCCTGGTGGTGGACCAGCCCATCATCCCGGTCCTCAATTCCTACAACACGGTTTCGCTGGATTTTCCCGTGCCGATCACTGGCACGGAAGAGCTGTGGTTCGGCTTCCTGTGCGACGTTACGGGAGTAAATCCCGCTTACGCGGGCATGGATTACGGTCCCGCGGCGGATGGCTTTGGCAACCTGATCCACTGGCAGGGCAACTGGACCACCCTGCTCGCCGTGAATGCCTATTGCGACTTCAATTGGAACATCCAGGGCTACGTGGGCCTAAATCCTCCCCCCGCGGTGACTGAGTTCACTCCTCTTGACCTGACCGATCCGGAACCCGAGCGCATAACCGCCTACAAGGTCTGGCGCTTCCTGCAAGGCCAGGCCAACAATGAAGCCCTCTGGTGGAGCCTGACCCCTTCCCCCATCACCGCCACGACCTTCACGGACCCAAGCTGGTATGCCGTTCCGGATGGAACCTACCATTGGGCGGTGAAGGCAGTTTACCTCAATGGAATGCTTTCCGAACCGGCATTTTCCAATCCGCTGACCAAGGTCACCCAGGTCGGCACCATCGCCGGGATCGTGCGCAACCTGCAAACCGCCCCGATCATGGGTGCCACAGTCTCCTGCGGTGATGTGAGCGCCACCACCAATTCCAGCGGGGCTTACAGCATGCTGGTGGAAAGCGGCACTCACAGCGTCACAGCCAGCCATCCTGAATACCATTCGGTCACCCAGGATGGCGTGGTGGTGACCACGGGACAGACCACCACGCTGCACTTCCAACTGACGTACGATTGGCTCTTGGAAGGTTTTGAATCCTACGCCAATTTCGCGCTGGAGTTTGCCCCCTGGACCCTGGTGGACGTGGACCTGAGCGCCACCTATGGCATATACGGGGTCACCTGGCCCAGCGCCAACGCGGCAATGGCCTACATGATCTTCGTGCCTTCCGCCACCACTCCGCCCGTCACCGACGCCGAACCCCACGGCGGCCTCAAGATGGCGGCCTGCTTTGCCAGCACCACCCCTCCCAACAACGACTGGCTGATCACACCCTTGCTCAACCACCCCGCTGCGATCAGGTTTTGGGCCAAGAGTTACAACGCCGTTTACGGCCTCGAAAGGTTCAAGGTCGGAGTGTCCACCTCCGGAACTGACCCGACGGACTTCACCATCATCAGCGGCACCAACCATATTGAAGCCCCGACCGAGTGGACCGAATACACCTACGATTTGTGGAGCTACAACCATCTCGACATCTATGTCGGCATCCAGTGCGTGTCCGACGACGCCTACATCTTCCTTGTGGATGACGTGCACGAGATACCCCCTGTCGGCGATGATGGCGATTCGAGCCTGCCCGTCGTGTCCACCGAACTGCAGGGCAACTTCCCGAACCCCTTCCATCCGCAGACCACCATCCGCTACTGCGTGAAGGAAGCTTCGCCCGTGACCATCGGGATCTACAACGTCAAGGGCCAGCTGGTGAAAACCCTCGTCAGCGAAGCCAAGGCCAGCGGAAATTACTCCGCCACCTGGAACGGTCGCGACCACAGCAACCAGGCTGTCTCCAGCGGAGTCTATTTCTACCAGATGCGCGCCGGCAAGTACAGCAACACCAAAAAGATGATCCTGATGAAGTAATGCGTCAGAACCATAACCATCAACCCCGGAACGGGCACCCGCTCCGGGGTTTTGTTTGCTCAAGGGAAAATGGACATAGTGAAAAAATGGCACTCTTTCAAACTGAGTGGGTAAGGGGCTGAGCACAAGGCTTTCTTTCCAACAAAGTGGTTAATGACCGGAGGAACCCCTCGTCAGAGGTGTGCAGCACTATAGGCGGGGTTCTTTGCCTCTGTTGGGCTTCCGCGGCTTTCAGCGTCAACGCAGGGATTTGGCATCTCAAGGTACAGGATCGACTTTCATTACGGGTTTCCTCAGTTACCCACTCAGCTTGAAAGAGAGCTCTTTTTTCCTGCGGATTCAAAGGATTTAGTGGATTATACGGATTTCAAGACTGAAGATAACCGCACCAATCCTTATAATCTGCGTTTATATGAGTAATTTGTGGACAAAACCGGAATCCAACCTCAAATTCACAGATTCGCAAGTTCCCTTTCTCCAAACCCCAGGGTCAAATTCACAGATTCGCAAGTTCCCATCTTAGCAACCCCAGCAGAGGGTAAATGCTGCATCCGGGACAAGAGATGATTATATATCCATATATTACATATATATACCTATATAACTACTAATCCCTACTAAATTAGTATATATTATGTTATATAGTATATATATCTATATCTTAGCTATTCTCCTCCTGGACCGGGGCAAAAAGGTCCGGAGAAAGGGAACTTGCGAATTTGCGAATCTGACACTCTCCGCAAATTCTCAAATTCCCAAGTTCCCTTCTTAGCGACCCCAGCAGAGGGTAAATGCTGCATCCGGGACAAGAGATGATTATATATCCATATATTACATATATATACCTATATAACTACTAATACCTACTAAATTAGTATATATTATGTTATCTAGTATATATATCAGCATCTTGGACATTATCCTCTTGGACCGGGGCAAAAGGGTCCGGAGAAAGGGAACTTGCGAATCTGTGAATTTGCCGCAGAGAGACCGAACTTATCGCCAGCGTCTAACCTCTTCTCCAGTCCCCCGGATAATCCCCGCCCAAAACGCGGCGATCAGGCGGGAGGCGCTTCCGGGGCCTGCGATCGGGGAACAGCAGCCGGGCAACCTCACAGCCGGGTCAGGATTTTCTGCCCCATGGGTGAAAGACGGAAGGCGGTGGCTTCAGCCACCGTGCGCGGAGATGGGTGTTCAGAGGCGGCCCAGACGCTGTCCGGCGCTTTCAAGCGCCGGTTGGCCTGGTGGCTCCGGATCGATAGGGGCTTTTCACATAGGGAAAAAGCAGTGAGATTTGCGTTTGCCCGCCCTTTGTTTATACCTATCATATCAGCAAAATACAGATAAAGGAAATGATCATGCACAACAGCAAGTCCCAGTGGTTGATCAGGGCCCTGTTTTTGCTGGCCATGATCGGAGGAATTACCATGACAAACGCCAAAACGATATACGACTTCAGCGCCGAGCGCATCGACGGCAGCGCTGAAAGCCTTAAAACTTACGCAGGCAAAGTACTGCTGGTGGTGAACACCGCCAGCAAATGCGGCTTTACCAAGCAGTATGACGGCCTGCAGAAGCTCTGGGAGCAGTATCAGGACCAGGGCCTGGTAGTGCTGGGCTTTCCCGCCAACAACTTCATGCGCCAGGAACCAGGCGACAACGAAGAGATCGAGAGCTTTTGCAAGCTGAATTTCGGGGTCAATTTCCCCTTGTTCTCAAAGATCTCGGTGCGGGGCAAGGACATCCATCCGCTCTTCGCCTGGCTGACCTCCAAAGAGGACAATCCCGAGTTCGCGGGCAAAGTGAGCTGGAATTTCAACAAGTTCCTGATCTCCCGCGAAGGGCTTTTGATCAACCGCTTCGGTTCACAGACCGAGCCTTTGTCCAAAGACTTGGTGGAGGCCCTGGAAGCCGCTTTGGGTAAATGAACCCTACAACAACAAAAACACCTGATTCCGCAGGCGGCGGATGAAAGCATAGAACCAATCAAAAAGCCCGGCGCAGTGCCGGGCTTTTTATATCTTGCCATGTGATGGTCAGATGAAGAGGTTGAGGTTGGCCTGTTCGGCTTCGGAGAGGTAAGTAGCCACTCCGCCAATGGTTACGCCTTCCAATAATTCTTCCGGCGCCACGCCCATGATATCCATGGACATCTGGCAGGCGATCAGTTCCACCCCGGCTTTTTGGGCCTGCATGATCATCAGTTCCAGCTGGTCCACGTTTTTGTCTTGCATGCGTTTGCGCATCAGGATGGGGCCGAGGCCGGCGAAATTGATCTTGGAAAGTCCCAGCGAGCGGCTGCTGCCGGGCATCATCAGGCCGAACATCTTGCCCATAAGGTCTTTCTGAACCTTGGGCTTGTTGTGTTTCTTGATCACGTTCAGCCCCCAGAAGGTGAAGAACATGGTGACCCTTTTGCCGGTGGTGGCGGCGCCGTTGGCGATCACGAAGGCGGCCAAAGCGCGGTCCAGATCGTCGCTGAAGACCACTATGGTCTTGTTGCGTCCGCCGGCTGAAGCGCCGATTTCCTCGCCGCCGCCCTTGAGGACGGTGGCCACGTATTTTTTTCCCACTTCCTCGATGCCGATCAGGGTGTTTCCAGTCATCCGGCACCAGGCGGGAACGTCTTTCACAAAGCCGGGATCGGTGGCGGAGATGCGCAGTTTGTCGCCTTCCAGCAGTTTGTCCATCTCGATCTTGAGGCGCATGATGGGCCCGGGGCACTGCAGCCCGCAGGCGTCGGCTTCCACGGTGCGTCCGACGGCGGTGGCGGTTTCGTCTTTTTTATACATTTGGTCGTCCTTGGCGATGTAGTCGTGGGCAAAGATGTCCTCGTTGGTTTGGGGTTGGTGGGCCTGCTCGAAGGTGGAGAAGCCTCCGCTGAGGTTGTAAACCTCGTCAAAGCCTTTCTGGGCCAGGATGCGGGAGGCGAAGTAGCTGCGGTGGCCGGTGCCGCAGAAGACCACTATCTTTTTACCCTGGGGCACCTCGTCCAGGCGTTCGCGCAGGTCGTCCACGGGCAGGTTGACGGCCCCCTTGATGCTGCCCAGGCCGAATTCCATGGGGGTGCGCACGTCGATCAGGACCGAGTTCGCGGGATCGAGCTGCTCAAGTTCGTTCCAGTGGATGATCCTGGAGACTCCGGCGAGGATGTTTTCCGCCACCATTCCGGCCAGGTTCACGGGGTCCTTGGCGCTGGAAAAGGGAGGCGCGTAGGCGTGTTCGAGCTCCACGAGGTCGTGCACGGTCTCTTTGTGTTTGATGATGTGGGCCAGCATTTCGATGCGTTTGTCCACGCCGTCGAAACCCACCACCTGGGCCCCGTAGAGGCGTCCGTCCCCGCTGGAGAAGGCGATCTTGATGGTGAGCGGCAGGGCTTCCGGATAGTAGCCCGCGTGGGAGGAGGAATGGATGATGGAGGTGAGGTGGGGAATGCCTTCCTGCTGCAGCGCTTTCACAGAGATGCCCGCCGCGGCCACCGTGATGTCGAAGATCTTGGCGATGGCGGTGTTGATCGAGCCGCAGTACTTGCGCCGGTTGCCCAGCACGATGTTGTCGGCGGCGATGCGGCCCTGTTTGTTGGCGGGGCCGGCCAGATAGGTGAGGAAGGTTTTGCCGGTGATGGGATTGGCCATGGCGATGGCGTCGCCCACGGCGTAGATCTCGGGATCGGAGGTTTGCAGAAACTCATTCACCATGATCCCCTTGTTGGGGCCAAGTTCCAGGCCCGCGGCCTCAGCCAGGCGGCTGTCCGGCTTCACGCCGATGGAGAGGATCACCAGGTCCGCGGGGATCGCCTTACCGCTGGCCAGGCGCACCTTGAGCCCGGCGCCGTCGCGCTCGAAGGCCTGCACGGCCTCGCCCAGATAGAGTCCCACGTTTTTGGCCTTCAGATGCTGGTGCACCTTAGCCGCCAGCTCAAAATCCAGATAGGTCATCACCTGCGGGGCCATCTCCACGATGGAGACCATGATACCCCTGTGGTGCAGGTTTTCGGCCATTTCCACACCGATGAAGCCGGCCCCCACCACCACGGCGTGGCGCACCCGGTGCTCATCCAGATATTCACTGATGCGGTCGGTGTCGGGAACGCTGCGGAGGGTGAAGATGGCCGGATCGTCGATGCCCGGCAGGGGCGGGCGAACGGGTTCCGCACCAGGAGAAAGCACCAGTTTGTCGTACTTTTCGCTGTACTCCCGCCCGCTCTTGAGGTCTTTGGCGGTCACCGTTTTTGCCGCGCGGTCGATGGCGGTGATCTCGGTGTTGGTGCGGATATCCACATTGAGCCTGGCTTTGAAGCTGTCCGGGGTCTGCACGAAAAGGCGCTCCCGGTCGGTTATCACCCCGCCGATGTAGTAGGGCAAGCCGCAGTTGGCATAGGATATATAGTTGCCGCGCTCGAACATGATGATCTCGGCGTGTTCGTCCATCCGGCGCAGGCGGGCGGCTGTGGTGGCACCGCCGGCCACACCTCCCACGATGAGGTATCTGGGCATGGTATCTCCTTCAGGGAAAGATAGTTGGCGAACCCTGCCCGGGAAGCTTCCCAGCCGCGCGGAACACTGGTCCCCACTTTAAAGATACGCAAGATATGTTCCCCGGCAAACAAAATCCTGTGAAATAGACCGCCCTGAACAGATCGACCCGGAAAATTTGGCGGGCGGGGAGGGTCGGCCAGCCTGGCCTGAACGCCGTCGCTTCCTGGCCCGGTGCCGGAGTTTGGTTCACGATCTGCGATTTCTGTTGACAGGAAACAGCCGCTTGGCAAAATTGAGTTTCACACATCGTTAAAAAAAGGAGTCGTCATGATCAGAGACCGTTTCTTCCGTGTCCACAGTGACCGGGAAGCCCTCTACGCCAGGGTTTTGCGCCCCCTCTGGCGGGACGATGAGGAGGTATTGCTACAGCTTTCCGTTTTTAGCGCAACATTGAAGCCTCTGCGGTGATGGACCCGCACCCGCCCTGAAGGCGGGACGCTTTTTCTGAAGGTTTTTCCCAAGAGCCGGTTCAATCCCGGGTTTTCCTTTGCCTTCACCAACCCATTAAACCACAGAGGAGAAAACACATGCAAGCACTTGGCAGACAGATACTGGTCGAATTTTACGACTGCGATAAAGACATCCTGCAGGACGAACAGGCCATCCGCACGGCCCTCATCGACGCCTGCGTGATCGGCAAAGCCACCGTTGTAACGGACACCTTCCATTCCTTCAGCCCCCACGGCGTCAGCGGCGTGGTGGTGATCGCCGAATCCCACGTGGCCATCCACACCTGGCCGGAATATGGCTACGCGGCGGTGGACATCTTCACCTGCGGCCAAACCATCGAGCCTTGGGACCTCTTCCACCACCTGGAAAAATGCTTTAAAAGCAAACACAGCAGCAAGATGGAGATCCGGCGCGGCCTCTTCGAAACCGGTGGGGAACCCCTCAAACACAAACCGGACTGAAGCCTTTGAACCACTGGCACACGGATTTTCACAGCCCCCACCGCGGCCTCACCTTCGCGGTGGAACAACTGCTCCACACCGAACAGAGCGCTTTTCAGAAGATCGAGGTGCTGCAAACCCCCGCCTTCGGCAAGGTGTTGCTGCTGGACGGCGTGCTGATGCTCACGGAGACGGATGAGTTCACCTACCACGAAATGCTGGCCCATCCTGCCCTGTTCAGCCATCCGGAGCCCCAAAGCGTTCTCATCATTGGCGGCGGCGATTGCGGCACCCTCACCCGGGTGCTACAGCACAGTACCGTCAGCCGGGTTTTGATGGTGGAGCTCGACGAGCGCGTCACCAGGGTCTCCAAACGCTTTTTTCCCCAATTGGCCAAAGCCGGGGACGATCCCCGCGCGGAACTGCTTTTCGCCGACGGGATCGGATTTGTGAGGGACACGGAAGAGCAATTCGACGTCATCCTGATCGACAGCACCGATCCCGTGGGGCCGGCGGAGGGATTGTTCCGTGAGCCCTTTTTCGCGGATTGTCGCCGCGCCCTCAAGCCCGGCGGGATCTTGTGTTTGCAGTCGGAAAGCCCCTGGATGCCTGAACTGGGAAAGGTGATCGGCGAGGTCCACCGCGACCTCCGCTCCCTCTTTCCGCTGGTGAGGGCTTACAGCGCCGCCATCCAGACCTACCAGGCCGGCCTCTGGCTCTTCCAACTGGCCTCCACCTCCCCCGACCCCCTCGCCCCGGAAGTGGGGGCCAGGATCAGCTCCGCCGCCCTTCCCACCCGCTATTACAACCGCGACCTGCACTACGCGGCCTTTTCCCTGCCCACTTTCGTGCTGGAGCAACTCGGCTGAGTTTCGGATAAGCATTTTGTCGCCAGCCCCGGGGGATAAACCTTGACAATCAGGCCCGGGCATTTTTTTGTCCCTCCATTGCTTGGAAAGCTACAAAGGCTTTTCCCGCAAGTTTTTCCATTCTATCCAAAGGAAGTACGCCATGCCGATCAACTACCAAGAGACCAAGTCCCAAATCCTCTCTTTCCGCCCCGCCTATGAAGCCAAGCTGAGCCAACTGGCCGCGCTCGAACTCCCAGCCAGCTTTCCCCTGCGGGAATTTTTCTCCGCCTCGCGTGAGGCCATCCTTCAGGGCGCTGAATTCTCCCGCCTGCTGGCCAGCGATCCGGAATTCAAAGCCATTACCTTGGAAGAACTTAAGGCCATGAACGCGGAGTTCTACGCCCCGGTCGAACCCCAGACCGGCTACCCCAACTGCATTGCCAACCCCGATCACACCGTTCAGCTCTTCGGAGACGGTCTGGGCCAGTTCTGCGCGGCCGTTTACTCCGGCTTCCGGGCTTGCCGCCATTACCTTATCAGGGAAGACTATCTTGGCCTCGACAGCCAGCTGCAGCTCTTTTTCGACCTTCACGCCCTGGCCGCCGCGGGTGACACCGACCTGGCCGCCTGGACCTCCGCCTACCGGAAATCCCGCCTGAACGAGCTCGAACTGGCGGTCACCTGGGGCAATCTGACCAGTTACATCCCCGATTTCAGCTATTTTGCCAATATCGTGAAAACAGCCGACCTGGCCGATCTCCGCTACCTTTACCGCTACGGAGCGCACCTCAGCGAACACGACCTGGCCATGGCGGAATTCCTGAGCGCCTACCCCGCCGGTGAGCTGGAGGCTATAGCGAAATTCATCGTCCAGAGCTGGGTGGACGGCTTCACCCGCGCCAAAAAGGATTACCGGATCAAGAGATTCGCGAACCTGATGATCCCCTGTGGCATGGAGCGCCTGGGGCGCCTGCTGATCACTGAACTGGAGCGCATCGGAATCACTCCGCTGGTGGGCCAGCCCCACAGCCAGGGCATCAACAAGCAGTACGGCTACGACCACCGTTTCGACAGCGCCCTCCTGCTCGATCGCGAGTACGTGGACCTGCAGCTGGAGGCGGTGGCCAAGTCCCTGGAAGGACTGAAGGAAACCATCTCGCTGCAGGCCGGGCCCGTTTACGTGGAGCTGTTCGGCGAAACACCCTTCTCGCCGGAAGCCAAGGCCACCGCCCTCAAACTGAGTGCCGATCAGCAACTGCTGAACCGCGAACAGCGCGGGCGCTTCGCCGAAATGTACTACCAACACTATCGTCGCGAGGAAACCAGCTTCACCATCATCGCCTTCCCCTCCCCGGAGATCGGCCCCAAATTCCGGGAAATATTCGCCGACACCCTGAAGATAAACCTCCTGGATTCAAACAAATACGCCCAGATCCAGCAGAAGCTCATCGACGTGCTGGACACCGCGGAATTCGTGCACGTGAAAGGCAAACCCGACAACGACACCGACATCCTGGTGAAAATGCACACCATCACCGATCCCGACAAGCAGACCAACTTCGAGAACTGCGTGGCCGACGTGAACATCCCGGTGGGCGAAGTCTTCACCTCGCCGAAACTTACCGGCACCACCGGCACCCTGCACGTGGAGGACATCTACCTGGGCAGCCTGCGCTACTTCAACCTGAGGATGCGCTTCGAGGATGGCTGGGTGAAGGATTACTCCTGCACAAACTTTGACGACCCCGCCGAAGGCAAAAAGTACATCCACGAAAACCTGTTGCTGCCCCACGACACCCTGCCCATCGGCGAATTCGCGATCGGCACCAACACCCTGGCCTACCAGATCGCCCGCAAACACGGCATCCAGGCCCTGCTGCCCATTCTCATCATCGAAAAAATGGGCCCCCACTTCGCCATCGGCGACACCTGCTTCAGCCACGAGGAGGAAGCGCCGCATCCTAACTTCCTGAACGGCAAGGAGATGATCGCGGTGGACAACGAGAAATCCGCCACCCGCAAGGAAGACCCCATCGGAGCCTACACCCAGAAACACATGGACATCACCCTCCCCTACGACATGCTGGCCTCCATCACCGCCCTCACTCCTGACGGCAAACAGCATTTCATCATCCAGGACGGACGCTTCGTGGTGCCCGGCACCGAGGAACTGAATATCCCGCTGGATTAACTGACCACCTGACCCGGGATCAGCGCCCTGATCCTGGTTGATGATATCCCCGGGCCGGAGCCCTGACAGCTTCGGCTATTTTTTCAGGCTCTCTTTCAAACAGAGTGGGTTGAGAAATCGGCTGGATACAGAACTTTCAACCGCCTACTCGGTTTGAAAGAGAGCCATTTGTAACCCCAATGCCGGCTCATCCGGGCTCGGATCCATCCGATCTGAAGGCACCTCCCCACAACTGCTATGTTTGTGGAGAATTGTCCACACCTCCAAGCATGGATGGAACATCATTCATAAGCTTAATCCACTATAAAACAGCAGGATGGGCACCTTAATAATACATAAATAAATCTTGACTTAATTAATCGATGTAGCTATGAACGTATTTGATTTTACAGCTCGCAACCGCAATCCTTTAAATAAAGACCTTTGCACATAATCCTCAGGGTCTGGTGAAAAAGTAAGAGCATT
>ENA-UOWO01006236-UOWO01006236.1-activated-sludge-metagenome-genome-assembly--contig:-NODE-6236-length-12248-cov-9.879767_pt1 | contig 12248 bp, 8 predicted proteins | sample MGYA00238148_ERZ761564 | MGnify/ENA primary metagenome ERZ761564 (study PRJEB28885, sample SAMN05720194) | activated sludge metagenome | isolation source: Anaerobic digester | place: USA...
CCATGTTGCGGGTGTACTGCTCGTGGCCCGGCGCGTCGGCGATGATGAACTTGCGATGCTTCGTCGCGAAATAGCGGTAGGCCACGTCGATCGTGATGCCTTGCTCTCGCTCTGCCTCGAGTCCGTCGGTCAGCAGCGACAGGTCGATCGGCGCGCCGGCCGCCTTCTTCTCCAGCGTGTCGAGCTGGTCGGCGAGGATCGCGCGGCTGTCGAACAGCAGCCTGCCGATCAGCGTGCTCTTGCCGTCGTCGACGCTGCCGGCGGTGAGGAAGCGCAGGGCGCGGTGGTCTTGGAGTACAGCGGTGCTCATCAGAAATAGCCTTCTTTCTTGCGCCGCTCCATCGAGGCGTCGGAGGTGCGGTCGTCCATGCGGGTCGCGCCGCGTTCGCTGACGGTCACCTGCAGCGTCTCGGCGACGATCTCGGTGGCGTTGGCGGCCGGGCTCTCGACCGGGCAGGTGCAGGTCATGTCGCCGACGGTCCGGAAACGCACCTGGGCGGTCTCGACTGTTTCGCCGGCTTCGGGCGGCGTCACCTCGGTCAGCGGCACCAGCAGGCCCTTGCGGCGGATCACCTGCCGGTCGTGGGCGAAGTACAGGCTCGGCAGAGGGATGTTCTCGCGGGCCAGGTACAGCCAGACGTCGAGCTCGGTCCAGTTGCTGATCGGGAACGCGCGCATGTGCTCGCCCGGCTTGATGCGGGTGTTGAAGAGCGTCCACAACTCGGTCCGCTGCTCCTTCGGCTGCCACTGGCCGAAGCTGTCGCGGTGACTGAAGATGCGCTCCTTGGCCCGCGCCTTCTCCTCGTCTCGGCGGGCGCCGCCCATCAGCACATCGAAGCGGTGCTCCTCGATCGCTTCGAGCAGCGCCACCGTCTGATGTCCGTTGCGCGACTCGAGCGGATGGGCCAGTCGCACCGTGCCGCGCTTGATCGAATCCTCGAGGTGACCGACCACCAGCCGCTCGCCCATCTCGGCCACGCGGCGGTCGCGGAACTCGATCACTTCGGGGAAGTTGTGGCCGGTGTCGACGTGCAGCAGCGGGAAGGGCAGGCGGCCCTTGAATTCGTTCGGGTTGTTCGGGTCGACCTTGGTCTTGAAGGCTTTCTCGGCCAGTCGCAACACCACGCAGGAATCCTTGCCGCCGGAGAACAGGAGCGCCGGGCGCTCGAAGGCGGCCACGGTCTCGCGCAGGATGAAGATGGCTTCTTCCTCGAGCCAGTCGAGGTGTGTCTGGTCCAGCTCGGGGAGCAACTGCTCCACGCTGACGGCGGCGTTCATGGTCTGTCTCCGATCATCGATACGGCGCCCTCGGGCGCTTCTTCCTTGACGTGCAAGCCGCACTCCTTGGCCTTCTCGTCCTCCCACCACCAGCGGCCGGCGCGGAAATCCTCACCGACGGCGATCGCGCGGGTGCACGGCGCGCAGCCGATGCTGGGCATGAATTCATCGTGCAGCGGGTTGTAGGGCACGTCATTCGTGGCAACGTGGTGCCAGACGTCGTTCCAGGTCCAGTCGGCCAGCGGGTTGAACTTGGTGCGGCCCTGGCCGTCGTCCTCGCTGAACGGCACCACCGCGCGCGTGTTCGATTGCTCGCGGCGCAGCCCGGTGACCCAGGCGCTGCGGCCGGCCATCATGCGCGCCAGCGGTTCCATCTTGCGAATGCCGCAGCAGGCCTTGCGCAGTTCCAGGCTCTGGTACATCGCATCCTTGCCGTTCGTTGCAACGAAATGAACGACCGATTCGTTCACTGGCTTGAACACCTCGACGGCCAGACCGTAGCGCTGCTCGATGCGCGGGATCAGCGCCAGTGTCTCGGCGTGCAGCATGCCGGTGTCCAGCGTCGCGATCGCGATGCCCTGTGCGCCGCCCAGCCCGTGGCGCGAGATCAGGTCGGTCACGACCATGTCCTCGACGCCCAGGCTGGTCGATTGCACGATGCGGCCGCCATGCGCCGCAGCGGCTTCCTTCAGCATCACGACGGTATGGGCGAGTCGCTCCTCGAAGCCGGCTGTCTTGCGGGCGTAGAGGTCGATCGCGCTCATATGGCAGCTCCTCCGTCCGCGAACTCAGCAGCCGATTCGGGCCCGGCGTCCGCACGCGCAAACCTGGGGCGACGCTCCCGGACATCGCCCTGGTAGAAGCCGGGGAAGAAGGTCAGCGCGCGTTCAGCCGCTTCGCGCGACTGGTCGGCGCGCAGCACCACCGCATCGAAGCCGGTGCGATGCAGCAGCGGCAGCATGTCGACCAGCACTTCGCCAATCGCGCGGATCTCGCCCGCGAAGCCGTAGCGCGAGCGCAGCAGGTGTGCCTGGCTGTAGGCCCGCCCGTCCACCCATTTCGGAAACTGCAGCGCGATCAGGCCGAAGCGCGGCAGGTCGGCTTCGAGTTCGCGCACGTTCAGGTCGTTGCCGACGATCACGCCCACCGGCATGCCAGCTGGCCAGTGGTGGCACACGCTGTGCCATTGCAGCCAGGTCAGAAGCAGGTGGGGCTTGGGTGTGATGGTGACCATCGGGCCGTCGTCGCCGTGGACGGTGTGCCAGGGGTCCTGTGCGTACTGGATGAATTTCATGGGTTACGTCCTCAGTCCGCGCGCGCGGCATCGGTCGCTGAATCGCGGGCTGTTGATCTGCGCACCGCATTGGTCGCGGCCTTGAACGGGTCGAGCCCGATGCGCCTGACGGTGTCGATGAATCGCTCACCGGCCTGACGCTGCGCCTGATAGGTGTCGATGACCGCTTCGACCGCGTCGGCCGCTTCATCGGCGGCGAACGAGGGGCCGATCACCTTGCCGGCGATCGGGCCGCCGCTGATGACCGAGCCGTCGGAGCCACCGAGCGTGATCTGGTACCACTCGGCCCCATCCTTGTCGACGCCGAGGATGCCGATGTGGCCGCTGTGGTGGTGACCGCAGGAGTTGATGCAACCACTGATGTGCAGGTCGATGTCGCCGATGTCCCAGAGCTCGTCGAGGTCCTGGTAGCGCTCGGTGATCTCGGCAGCCAGCGGAATCGAGCGCGCGTTGGCCAGCGCGCAGAAATCGCCGCCGGGACAGGCGATCATGTCGGTCAGCAGGCCGATGTTCGGCGTTGCGAAGCTGGCGCTGCGCGCGGCTTCCCACAGTGCGGGCAGGTCGGTTTCGAGCACCCACGGCAGCACCAGGTTCTGGTCGTGCGAGACGCGCAGTTCGCCGTGGCTGTAGCGGTCGGCCAGATCGGCGGCCAGCTCCATCTGCGCGTCGGTGATGTCGCCGGGTGCCTGGCCGGTGCGCTTCAGCGACAGCGTGACCGCCCGGTAGCCACTGAGCCTGTGCCTGTGCACGTTGCGCTCGATCCAGCGGGTGTAGCCGGCGGGCGCGCCTGCGGCAACCGGGATGCCTGTCGACGGCCGCGCCGCGACTCCCGCGGGGACCACGAAGCTCGCATTGACACGATCGAACTCCGACTGCGGAATGACGTGCGCGCTGCCGTCCGCATCGCGTTCGAGGATGTTGCGGAACTCCTCGTTGACATCGTCGACGAAGCGCTGGCCCTCGGCCTTGACCAGGATCTTGATGCGCGCCTTGTAGATGTTGTCGCGCCGGCCGTAGCGGTTGTAGACGCGCACCACGGCCTCGATGTAGACGAGGATCTGCTGCCACGGCAGGAATTCCCGGAACACCGTGCCGATCACCGGCGTGCGCCCCATGCCCCCCCCGACCAGCACCTTGAAGCCGACCTCGCCGGCCGCGTTCTTCAACAGGTGCAGGCCGATGTCGTGCCAGCCGATCGCGGCGCGGTCTTCACCGGCACCCGTGACGGCGATCTTGAACTTGCGCGGCAGGAAGGCGAACTCCGGGTGCAGCGTGCTCCACTGCCGCATGATCTCGCCGTAGGGGCGCGGGTCGACCGATTCATCGGGTGCGATCCCGGCGAAGCAGTCGCTGGTGATGTTGCGGATGCAGTTGCCGCTGGTCTGGATGCCGTGCATGTTCACCGCAGCCAGCTGATCCATCACCTCGGCGCTCTTGTCCAGTGGGATCCAGTTGTATTGCAGGTTCTGGCGCGTCGTGAAGTGCGCGTAGCCGCGGTCGTAGTCGCGGGCGATGCGAGCCAGGCCACGCAATTGCGCCGAGCTCAGTTCGCCGTAGGGCACGGCCACGCGCAGCATTGGCGCGTGGCGCTGCACGTACCAGCCGTTCTGCAGCCGAAGGGCCCGGAACTCATCATCCGGCAGCCGCCCGCCGAGGTGGCGATCGAGCTGGTCACGGTATTGCGCGGCTCGCTGCCGCACGAATTGCTTGTCGAATTCGGTGTAGGTGTACATCTTGAATTAGCGCGTCGGTTCGATGACCAGTGATTAATGAATGACCTTGATCCCGGCGGTCACCAGCGACACGCAGAGCAGCGTGCGCACCAGCCGCTCGGGCATCTTGCGGGTCAGCTGGGCGCCGAGCCAGATTCCGGGAATCGAGCCGACCAGCAGGGCAACGAGCAGCGACCAGTCGACGTTGCCGAGCGTGGCGTGGCCGATGCCCGCCACCAGGGTCAGCGGCACGGCGTGTGCGATGTCGGTGCCGACGATCCGGTGCGAGGCCAGTTTCGGGTACAGCAGCAGGATCAGCGTCGCGCCGATCGCACCGGCGCCGATCGAGCTGAGCGACACCAGCACGCCGAGGATGAATCCGCAAAGCACCGTGAGGGCCGGTCGATTGCCGTCGTTGATCCAGCGTTCGAGCCAATGCCCGACCTTCACCCAGATCTGCTTGAACGCCACGGTGACCGCCGTCAGCAGCAAAGCGATGCCGAGCGAGAACGTCAGCGCGCTGGCCCACCCTTTGGTCAGCCCGGTGAAATGCATCAGCGCGATGGTCGCCAGCGCGGCCGGGATGCTGCCCGCCAGCAGCAAGCGGGTGATGCGCCACTCGACGTGCCCGGCCTGGTGATGCGACGCCGATCCAGCGATCTTCGTGATCGCGGCGAACCACAGGTCGGTGCCGATGGCCACTGCGGGACTCAACTTGAACACCGACAGCAGCAACGGCGTCATCAGCGAGCCCCCGCCCACGCCCGTCATGCCGACGATGGCACCGACGCCGAAGCCACTGAATATCGCGATTGGGTCCATCAAGAGTCCGGAAAGCGGTCCGTGGCGACGTGCCCGGCCGAAAGCAGCCCGCGACTTTAACGAGGACCCTTAGCTTGAAGAACTATATTTTTGGACGACCACCATGCTGAATGCATATAAGGAAATGCGATTCAAGGTCGGTCTGATCCCACCCGACCGTCATGCGACGGGTCAGGTGGGGAGTCCACTCCACCTTACTTGGCGGGCCGAACCTGTTCGGCGACAGCCGGCACGCGGCGGGCGAGTGCCTGGAAATCGATGGCCTGCATCGTGATGGCATCGGCGGGGCAGCGGCCCGGGGCGTCTTCGCCCACGGTCCAGTCCTTGGCTTCCTCGCTCAGGCTGGCGGGGCGAGCGATGCCCAGTTGCGCCGTCAGCTGGCTCATGCCGGCGTGCGTGCGTGCGAAGGCCAGCGCCCGGTCGTACTCGGCATTGGCGTAGGCACGGCGCGCGGTGTAGAGCTCGTTCTCCGAGTTCAGCAGATCGAGCAGGCTGCGCTGGCCGATGTCGAACTGCTGGCGATAGGCGTCGCGGGCCTTTTCGATCGCCAGCGTGTTGCGGTCGAGAAGCACCAGCTGCTCGGTCAGCTTGCGGGTGTCGTTGAACGCGATCGCGGCGGTCTGGCGCACGTCTCGGCACGCCTTGTCGCGCAGGTCTTCAGCCTGGCCGACCAGATTGACCTGCTGGCGCACGCGGGCCTGATCGCTGCCACCGCTGTACAGGTTCCAGTTCAGCACCAGCTCGGCGGAACTGTCGTGCTTCTGGTCTCGCACACCTTCGTAGTTGTTGCCGAAGCCGCTGCGCACCCGGGCCTCGATCCGCGGCTGGAACGCGGACTCGCGCACCTGTGCCGAGGTGCGGGCCGCCCGCACTGCCTCGACGCTGGCGCTGATGGCCGGGCTCTGCAGCACGGCGCGATTAAGCACTTCGGTGCTGCTGGCGGGCAGGTCGGTGGTGAGCACGGTCGGGGCCCCGCCCGCCGGCGCGGCCTTCGGGGGCGCCTCGCCGATCACGCGCAGGTAGCGCGCCATCACGTCGTGCAGGTTGGCGACCTCGGTGGTCAGGTTCGACTCCGCCAGGGCCAGTCGTGCGTTGGCTTGTTCAAGGTCGACGCCCCGACCCACGCCCGCGCGAAAGCGCGACTGGATCTGCTGCGATGCGTAGCGATGCTGCACGTAGTTGTCCTCTGCCAGCGCGACGAGACGCTGGAAGCGCAGCACGTCGTAGTGGGCGCGGGTGGCTTCGAGCGTGGTCTGCTCGGTGGCCTCCAGCAGGTCGAAGTAGCGGCTGAGCCGGTCGTGGCTGACGCGATCGATCTCGCGCTGCGTGCCCAGCCCGTCCCACAGCAGTTGCGTGAGGCTCAAGCCCAGGCCGGTGCGGCGCAGCGATTCGGATTCGGGCTGGCGCGAGGTGATCTTGTCCTTGTCGATGCCGACGCTGGCGTTCAGGTCCACACGCGGCCTCAGGGCTCCACGGGCGACGTCGACGGCGTCGCCCGCTGCCCGGTAGGCATTGAAACGCGAGGCCACTTCAGGGTTCGACAGCAGGGCCTTCTCGACCGCGCTGCGCAGCGGGTCGGATGCAGCTCCCGAGCTTTGGGCCTGCACCTGACAGGTATTGCTCAACAAGGCGATGGCAGTGACGATCAGCGTGCGTGATAGGCGCATGGTTTCTGGTTGCTAGATGGAGGGCGGGGGCCGTGGACGCGCGACATGTCCAGCGGCGTCAAGAGAGGCAGGTGCCCGAGCGAACGGAGTCTATGCGTTGATATCTGCGCTTCAGGCGCGTGCTTGACGTATTTGTAACATCTGGTCTCGGCCTGCGTGCAGCACGTCACGGCACGCGGCTGCCTGGCCGATCGTCGTCGGCGCAGCCCTTCCCATTCAAGTTGCCACGGTGCGTGACGACAACGATGGGTGCTCCTGCGATTGCCCGCTACGCGAATTCCACCCTTCATGCCGACCGTTCCTCGACGCTCGCGATACGCGGCTGCGTGCTGGGTGCTGCTGGGCTGTCTGTTGTCGTTCGCATCGGTCCCGTGGGCGTGGGATGCCGAGCGTTTGTCCCTTGCCGCGGCGGGGCATGGCGCGAGGGCCTCGGCCGCGCTGCGCGCGTTGCAGCCCTTGCTGGCGGCTTCGCCCGATCCGGACGAACGCCATCGCCTGCAGGCAATCAACGAGTTCTTCAACCGCCGAGTCCAGTTTCGAGATGATCTCGAGGTGTGGGGACAGGTCGACTTCTGGGCCAGTCCGTTCGAGATGCTGGAGAAGGGGGCAGGGGACTGCGAGGACTTCGCGGTGGCGAAGTACTTCAGCCTGATCTCTGCCGGCATGGCGGCGCAGAAGCTGCGTCTCGTCTACGTGCGTGCACAGATGGGGGGGCCCGGCGGGGCAATTCAGGCGCACATGGTGCTGGCCTACTACGCCACGCCGAACGCCGAACCGCTGATTCTCGACAACCTGATCACCGAGGTTCGGCCTGCGTCGCGCCGACCCGACCTGACACCGGTTTTCAGTTTCAATGCCGACGGGCTCTGGCAGGGTGTCGGAGCGCAGGCGGCCGGCGATCCGGTGGCGCGGCTGTCGCGCTGGCGGGATGTGATGGCCAAGGCCCGCGCCGAAGGATTTGAGCCGTGACGCCGAAGCGCCACCACATCGATTACAAGGAGCGAACATGTCGCTGATTCGTCAAGTCTGGCTGCTGCTGCTGGCCACGGTACTGCTGGCCTTCGCCGGCAGCGTGGGAGTGGTCACCACGTCGACGCGTGATCTTCTTCAGACGCAGCTGCGGCTCAAGAACAGCGACAACGCCGCCACGCTGGCTCTGGCGCTTTCCCAGCAGAAGGGTGATGCGGAGCTGATGTCGCTGCTGATGACCGCGCAGTTCGACACCGGTTACTACCGGCAGGTGCGCCTGCTGTCGCCCGAGGGCAAGGTGGTGTTCAGCCGCGATGCTGCCTCGAAAGCGGCGCAGGCTCCGGCGTGGTTTGTTTCCGCGGTGCCTATCGAGTCACAGCCGGGTGTGGCGCAGGTCAGCGATGGCTGGCGTGCGCTCGGTCAGGTGCAGGTTGAAAGTCAGGTGTCTTACGCGCACGACGCGCTCTGGACCAGCACCTTGCGTTCGGCGCTCGCCATGGCCCTCGTGGGCTTGCTGGCCGCGGCGCTCGGCATGTGGGTGGTGCGTCGCATCAGCCGCCCGCTCGATGCCGCCGTGGCCCAGGCCAATGCGCTGGAACACGGCGAGTTCCTGACCGTGCCCGAACCACGCATGCCCGAGGTCCGCCGGCTCACCCGGGCGATGAATTCCCTGGTCGCCCGACTTCGCCTGTCATCGGGTGCGCAGGCCGAGCAGATTGCCGCGCTGCACCGGCAGGCCACCGGCGATGCGCTGACGGGCCTCTCCAACCGCACCCACTTCCTGGTCCAGCTCACCGCCGCCTTGCAGCGGGAGGACGGTCCGGCGGACAGCGGGCTGGTGCTGCTGCGCGTGATGGACCTGGGTACGCTGAACCGGCAGTTCGGCCATGCCGTCGGGGATCGCATACTGGTAACCATCGCGCAGTCGCTGAAGCCCTATGCCGAGGGTGTCAAGGGCTGCTTCCTGGGGCGTTTGAACGGGTCCGATTTCGCGTTGTGCCTGCCTGCCCCCGGGGTGGCACTCGAGACCGCGCAGGCGGTGGCGGAAGCCCTGCGGCTCGTGCTGCCAACCCTCGGCAGCGGCGCGGCGGTGTGCCTGGGGGCGGTCGAAATGCACCGTGACCTGTCACCCGGCCGGCTGATGAGCGCGGCGGACGAGGCGCTGGCGCGCGCCGAGTTGCGCGGCGCGTTCGCGGTGGAGCTGGGCAGTGAACCGCCCGGAGCGATTGCATTCCTCGGCGAGGGTGCGTGGCGCCAGCGCATCGTGCAGGCGCTAGACCAGCAGCGGGTGCGCCTGATGGAGTTTCCCGTTCTCAATTCCCGGCGACAGCTGGTGCATCTCGAATGTCCGCTGCGCTTGCAGCTCGAGAGCGGGGGAGCTTTCGAGCCGGCGGCACGCTGGCTTCCCCTGGCTGCTCGCAGCCGTCTCACCGTCGATATAGACGAGCGCGCGCTGACGCTGGCGCTGCAGGCGGCACTGCATGACGGACAGCCAAGATGCGTCAACCTGTCGCCGGCCTCCCTCGGCGACAGCGGATTCGCTGCACGCCTGCGTGCACGCCTGTGGGCCGTGCCTCAGGCCGCCAAACTCGTCTGGCTCGAGATCGATGAAAGCGCTGCGGTCGAGCAGTTCGACCTGCTGCGCGAGCTGGCGCGGCAACTCCGGTCCACCGGGGTGCGTTTCGGCATCCAGCATGCCGGCGAACGGCTGGGCCAGATTCCTCGCTTGTTCGAGGCCGGTCTCGACTTCGTCAAGCTCGATGCGTCGGCGACGATCGGTGTCGGACGCGACGATCACCGTGCGCTTTTCGTGCGCGGCACCGTCACGTTGCTGCACGGCATGGCGATCCAGGTGTACGCCGAGGGTGTCAGTGATTCCCGCGACGCCTCGCGCCTGTGGGACTGCGGTATCGACGGCGCCACCGGCCCCTGGATCAGCACGCTGGACGTCGCCGCGGGCTGAGGCCAGCGGCCTCGACCCGGCCTTGCTGGCTCAATCGGTGACGAGTTTGCCGCGCTGCAGCAGGTCGTTGATGACCTGATGGTCGTTGCTGAATCCGCCGACGAGGTTCATGCCGCTCAGCGTGATCACCTGATCCACCGCTGCCGGGTTGTAGGTGCCACCCGCGAAGCCGCCGGTGGAACTGATCTCGACGACGGTGTCACCCCCGCTCACCGAGAAGTGCAGGAAGTTGGCCAGGTTGCCTTCGTTCGGGGTCACCGTGATCGCGTTGTTCAGCCCGATGCTGGCCGGAAGCGCCACACCGTTTGCCGCGTGCGACTCGCCGACCAGCAGGTCACGCAGGTCGAGCACGTCTCCGGCGTGGTTCCTGTTGTCGAAGTCGGCAATGACATCGTGCGCGGGTGTCGTGACGGAACCACCATCGCCCAGGGACCAGCGGAAGACGTCATCGCCGGCACCGCCGGTCATCTGGTCGTCGCCCTGGCCGCCAATGATCAGATCGGCGCCGCCGCCTCCGTTCAGCGTGTCGTCGCCCAGCCCGCCGATCAGGCGATCGCGGCCGGCGTTGCCGGTCAGGTCGTCATTCCCGCCGCCACCGTCGAGGACTGAACCGGTGCGGATGTTGTAGGTGCCGGGGGCTGCGCCGGCAACGATGTCCTGCAGGTCCGTCAGAGCGGGGGCATGTGCATCGCTGAACAGTGGCACGTTCTGAGAGCCCAGGATCGCGTAGCCGCTGTCGGGACTGCCGCTCGGCTTGAACTCGACGCGCAGCACCGCGTTGATGCCTTGTTCCCAGTAGATCAGCTCGAGCGGCGTCATGCCTCCGTCGATCGGCACGCCGGTATAGACGCGCGTCGTCGGCGACTGGATGCCGTCGAAGATGGCCACATCATGGTTGCCCAGCCGCAGCCGGAAGCCGTCGTCTGCAGTGACGCGAATGTCGTACATGCCGGCTGCCAGGTAGGCCTGGCCGGTGAGCCGGATCGCCGCATCGCTGGTCTTGCCCAGGCCACTGGTCGGACCGGTTCCACTGGTGTCGCTGTCGCCGGTGCCCTGGGTGATCCGCAGGCTGCCGGCGTCGCTGCCTACTGCGCGGTTCAGCAGGCGGAACAGCTGGCTGTTGTCGTTGTTCAGCGCGGCGATTGACGCGCCCGCTGCCAGGTTGGGATTCGTGCCGAGCGTGTTGGTGACCGTCTGCGTCACGCCGTAGTCGATCGCCGTCGAGGTGAATCTCGCGTCCGTCGCGTTCTCGTTGGATGCGGTCGTGGTGCCGACGACGTTGCCGCCACCGAAGGCTGCGTTGCGTCCATTGACGATCGCATTGATGTCCGACACGTGATCCAGGTTGCCCAGGGTGCGATCGTCACCGTGGCGCCGATTCGAGTTGGTGCCGTTCGGGTTGAAGTCGTTGTAGCCGTAGTACTCGCCGCTCAGGCCAAGGGGGTTGGCCAGCGGATTGATGGTGGGAGGATCTGCCGTCACCGTGTCGCCTTCTCCTGCGACGTGCAGCGTCAACGTGGCCGTGGAGAGACCTCCGTTGCCATCGGCTACCTCGTAGGTGAACACATCGTCTGCCTGTGAGCCGGTGGCGATCGAACCTGCCCGATTGGCGATGTAGTCGTAGCTGCCGTCGCTGCGCAGCAGCAGATCGCCATAGATCCCGGCCACCGTGACGCCCGCCGGCGAGACGGCTGTGCTCGGTGCGCCCGTACCGGCGACGACCTGCATCACGGTCAGCGAATCACCTTCGGGATCGGAATCGCGCCCGGCATCGACCGAAGTCGACAGGATGATGCCCTCTGCGGCGTCGACGGTCCGGGTCTGCGATGCCTGGACGGTGCCTTCATCGTTCTGTGCAAGTGGCGGGTCGTTGATGGGTACGACGTCAAGCGTGAAAGTGGCAGGAGCCGATGTCAGGTTGTCGTTGTCGGTGACCGTGAAGACCACTTCGGCGGCGCCATTGAAGTCAGGGTTCGGCTTGAACACCAGCTGTGCTGCGTCAGCTGGCGACAGCGGTGTGCCCACGGTCACCGGTGTGGTGCCGTCATGCAGGAACAGCGTGCCGTTGCTTGGCAGTGTGGTGACGGTCACCGACTGGACTGTGCCGTCGGCGTCGGTCCCGGTGAGCGATACCGGAAGCAGCGTGTCCTCGTCACCGGAAACCGAGCCGGGGGTGGCATCGGGGGCCAGGTTCGGGGCCGGCGAGACGGTGATGTTGACCGTGGCGGTGTCGGTGCCGCCCTGGCCATCGGAGACGGTGTACGTGAAAGAAGCCGGGCCCGAGTAGCCCGCGGTGGGGGTGAACACCACATTGCCGGCGACGATCGAGACCGAGCCGTGCAGCGCGTCCTGCACGCTGGTGATCGCCAGCGGGTTGTTCTCGGGATCGGTGTCGTTGCCCAGCAAGTCTGCCGGCACGAACGTCAGCGGCGTGTTGAAGGCGGTCGAGCCCGAGTCATCGATCGCATCGGGGGCCAGGTTCGGGGCCGGCGAGACGGTGATGTTGACCGTGGCGGTGTCGGTGCCGCCCTGGCCATCGGAGA
>ENA-UOWO01006237-UOWO01006237.1-activated-sludge-metagenome-genome-assembly--contig:-NODE-6237-length-12247-cov-44.154774_pt1 | contig 12247 bp, 10 predicted proteins | sample MGYA00238148_ERZ761564 | MGnify/ENA primary metagenome ERZ761564 (study PRJEB28885, sample SAMN05720194) | activated sludge metagenome | isolation source: Anaerobic digester | place: USA...
GATCGCATCGACGCGTAATTTCGTGATATCTTGCCGAATAAGCGTAAAAGGCAATCTATTCACCTTCTTTTTCGGTTTTTAACCGTATTTATGGCTTTTTTGGTACGCGAAGATCGCTCTATGTGAAGATAATATGCCTCATAGGTTTGGCGATACCGCTCAATACTTTCCGTTCCGTAGTAAACTTGCTCGCCTTCTAGTCCGCGACCGACCCGTCCAGTTCTCGCTTAATAAAACCTTCCTTTCTAACTTTCTGGCAAACACCCGGCGAGCGACAAAGGGGATTAGAAATTATACCACGTTCAAATGAGGCTGCCTACTATTCGGGGGGGATTCGAACTAAATTCTGTTCCTTTATCGTGGTAAAATGAAAGTAACCTAAAGAAAAGGCAATGATGACACCGCCTTGGGATGGTGGGGGGAACGCGGTCCAATCGCTTGCACCTCAGGAAAGTTAGGCGGCATAAATTTGGATTTCCGGATGGGTTTCGTTAGTAATCGCGCCAGCTCGTGGTAGAATCATAAGGGATTTGTAATAATGACCGATCCGAAGGAAGGTGAAGGCATGAAAAACCTAAAAGTCACGATTTTCCTGTTGATATTGCTAACACTCTGCGCAGAAGGATTCGCGAACCGGCTTTTTTTACTGCATACACACAGCACACCCGAAGAGGTTGTCAATGCAGTCGTTTTTTACGGAGAAGACGTCAATGCTCAGAATGCCTATGGTTATACTCCTCTCTACCAGTATGCGTCTCTTAACATGGGGAATCCGGAGGTCATACGGGCGTTGATCGAAGCGGGGGCGGTCGTGGATTACCGCGATGGTGGCGGGAAGACCCCTTTGATGGTCGCCGCCGGTAGAAACTGGTATTCGGAAGGTATTCAAATTTTAATTGACGAAGGGGCGGATGTGAACGCGACAGATCAGAACGGATCTTCCCCGTTAATGTTTGCGGCGATGAATAATCGCGGGAATCAATCGGATGCGGCGATCGTGAAGGCACTCATCGATTCGGGCGCGGATGTACAGATGCAGACGCGCACAGCGAGTATGACCGCTTTGATGAGCGCGGCGGGAAGTGGATTACCGATCGTGGTGAAAGCGTTACTGGATGCAGGGGCGAATGTAAATGCCCTTAATCATAACGGAATGACCGCTCTGCTTTGCGCGGCTCAGATCACCCATTTTCCGGAAATCATTACCCTTCTCCTTGAATTTGGTTCGGATCCCTACGTAGAAGACAAGCGGGGGAAAAACGCTTATGATTATGCGAAAAATAATCCGAATCTCCGGGGATCTCCTGTTTTGGATGAACTGCATTAAAGAAAGGCGCTTGGAATGCGGAAAGTAGGCTCTCCAACCGCAGAGATACGATTCGTGGTTTTTACCTAAACGAATCCAAAAAGAATCTGTCCCCTGGTTAATCAAGAGCGAAACGGACGGGGCACATGAAAGGAGAAGCTGGATGGAAAGAGAATTCCTCGCAGAACCAGTATGGGCGGTAGTTGGCGTCACGCCGGACTCGAAAAAATTCGGGTATCGGGTTTACAAAAAGCTTAAAGAGCATGGCTATACGGTCTATGCGGTCAACCCGAATTACCCGGAAGTGGACGGAGATGCGACCTACCCCGATTTGCAGGCGCTACCCCAAAAACCGCAGGTCGTCAATTTCGTCGTCAATCCAGAGATCGGCGCGAAAACGCTGGAAGCATGCATCGAATTGGGTATTCGGAAAATCTGGCTTCAACCCGGAACGGTGAGCGAAGAGATACTGAAGAAAGCGGCAGAAAATCAAATCCAAGTCGTGCAGAATTGCGTATTGGCCGTTTATTTTCAGCACCGGAAGCCGCTCTGAATGCCATTTCATTTCTCACGAGGATAAGCCGAAAAACGCGAGTCTTCTTTCGAAATCGAAACAACGCAGTGGAGATAAGAGATTAAAACGAATAGAATAGGAGAGGCCGAAGTATACCGGTTTCGGAAAACCGTACTGCGTTTTTCCCGTAAACGAGCCTTATATTCGGCTTAATAAACGAGTTTTAACGTTATTGTCTCGATTTTGGGACTTTTTTCTTTAGGCGAGCCTCGAAGAGTCAAAACCATGTCCAACAAAAGTTGGGCGCTCCGATAAGGCGCTTCTTAACCCCCGCTTATAATAAAGCTGTTGAGTTTTCTTATTGCCATTCGATTCGCGCAGGAAGTCAAGATGCGTAATTCCGCTTTTTTGGCAATTTCTTTTCTACCCACGGGTACTGGTCCATATTCTCAGTTATTTAAGATATAATAGGGGACAAAATTTTCGTACAAGCCGCGCTTAACCACCGAGGAGGAATTGACGCCAATGGATATCCGCACGTTTATTTTGGAAAAAGCCCTGATCGTCCCGGCCATATTGATCGGATTCACGGTTCATGAGTTCGCGCATGCGAAGGTGGCGTCCCTTCTGGGGGATGATACCCCGCGATATCAAGGGCGGCTAACCCTGAACCCCCTGGCGCATATCGACTGGATCGGGTTTTTTGCGCTTTTGCTCGTCGGATTCGGATGGGCCAAGCCGGTACAGGTAAACCCCAGAGCTTTCAAGAATGTACGGGCGGATTATCTGAAGGTTACCGTCGCAGGACCGATATCGAACCTCGTCACAGCTTTTGTTTTCGCGCTTCTGACCGGCCTTTTATCCAACTTTATCCCGTATGCTCCGAATGGCGGCGATTTGCTTTATATGCTTCTCTTCATTATCATTCGCATCAATTGCCTTCTCTGTGTTTTTAACCTCCTGCCGATACCGCCCTTGGACGGGTATCAAATCCTAAAAAGCCTCATACCCGCTCGATACGGCAGTTACCTTCACTTTTTCGAACAGTATCAACTCATTTTCTTATTCATTTTGATTCTGGTTCCGGGCGCCAGCGCCGTGATCACGATCCCATCTCAGGCGTTGTACCGCCTGATGACCGATTGGATAACGCTTTTGAGATAAACAGAGTGAATCGGAGAGGAGCGGTTCAGAAAACGGAATCATCGCTCCTAACCATAATTAAGCGTTTATGATCACGCAACACCGCATGCAAAAATGCTAAAAAATCTATCCACGAAGGACACGAAGGAACAAGAAGAAGACCACGAAGAAAGGATTGAAGCGCTTTGGAGAAAGGTTTGGGGCGCCGAACTTTAGTTCGGCATGGTTTTTTCTCCGAACTAAATATGTTAATAGTAACCTTAGAGGATATGCTTATAGCATCGGAACTATTTTTTGCGATACGCCATCGTCACCGGGAACAGCCCATGCCCGACTAAAGTCGGGCGCTCAAAAAAGCCGCATCATAAGCCACAATAGTTCGGTTCATTGTTTGCGTTCCGCAACCGTATAACCCTCTAAAAGCGTCCTTACTTTTACGGTATTTACCCAGCCGGGGCGACGGTTACTTTTTGTAGATTCGTGTCCGTTTCGTATACGCTTTGCCAGGTAGCGCCACCGTCTGCCGTTTTCAGTATCTTGCCGAAAGCCGGATAGCCGGCGGAACAACCGACAATCAATGCCGATTCGGGACTGGCGGCGGCTATGCCGACCAAAAAAGAGTTGGAAGTGCCAGCGGAAGGCTGTTCTACCCAACTGATACCGGAATCTTTCGTCCGAATGATGCTGTCAAAATCGCACGCGGCCCAATAATCGCTTTCATTCAGCATCGTCAAGTCATTAAGATCTCTTGTGGATAACGGTCCGCCAGTGACCCATTGACGCCCCCCGTTAGCGGTGACGGTATAATGACCTTGTCCCCCATAAATAACGATGTGTTCCGTATCGACGGCTTTAACCCCAATCCACCCCACCTCGAGGTAATTATTCGGGAGCGTGACTTCCTCCCATGTAATGCCACCATCCAGCGTGCGCACGACGACACCGTTTCGCCCGCTCGATTTATTCCCGACAGCGTACACGATCTGATGGTTGATCGCGAAAATCCCTTGCAACAAATATTCTTGAACCGTTGCGCTTTGTTCGAAAACTGTCCAGGTATTCCCTTGGTCCGTCGAGCGCAGGATAAGACCGCTCTCACCGCTAATCCAGATGTCACCTTCAAAAATAGAAATGGAAGATATATCTCTGGCCGGCTCGATCTCAGAGACTTCGGTTACATTCCAGGTCACTCCCCCGTCAAACGTGGACAAAACCCTCCGGGCGCTTCCAACCGCCCAAACGGTTTGACGATCCAAAGCCAATATATTAGAAAGGGGTATTCCGTCGGGAAGGACATCCAACCCCTGCCTAACCCACGTTACGCCTGAATCAGGCGAATGCAGCAACACCGCTTTTCCGGTTTCATCGACTTCTCCGACGACCCAGGCCACAAAAGATTCGATTATCGGAACGAGATAAACGCAACCTGAAGTCAGGAAAATCATAGAAAACCCTAACAGTACCAGCCAAAAAATGCTAAACCTTTTCATCGCATACCTCCTCCTTTAATGTGCCTTTCTTATCGATCAACCACCCTCGTCTCTAAAAAGAGAAAGAGACTCAAATACAGATTAGACCAAAGGAAAAGATGGGAAACACACCGTAGTTTGTAGATAGAATACGATCAGCCAAGCGGGAACTACTTCGGCTAGCGCGCCGTAACGAATCTTTCTGAACACCTGAGCGTCCGGAATAAGAGGACGGCTACGGCAAGAATCAAATCGTTTGATGTTTAGTTTCAAGGATCCGCTCAAAAAAGCTTTCCATTAAAGAGGCTGAATAATCCCATGAAAAACGAACGCGGTCTTCCGCCATTCCTCTGGATAAATCTCGATAGAGTGTTGGCGTATGGGCCAGGGCTAAAACTTTCTGAGCGAAATCTCTCGCCAAACCCGGCTGGCATAACAAGCCACTGGTCCCATCAGTCACCTGCTCCGGAATCCCGCCTATGTCAGACGTAATGACCGGCTTGCCAAACGCGCGAGCCATCGCGATTACCCCTGATTGGGAATGGGTTTGAAAGGGTAGCAGTAAAAAATCGCAAGCGGAAAATATCCCGGGGATTTCTTCTTCTCCGATCCAACGATTTTCGACCGTAATCCGTTTCTCGATCATCGGATCGATCGGAGGTTTCAATTTTTGAAGCGGGCCGTTTCCGCAAACCGTCAACCGCAGTTCCGAATCTTCTCTTGCCGCGATTTCAAAAGCCCGATACAGGATGTCGATACCTTTACTTTTATTGATTCTTCCGAAGAAGAGGATATTTGTTCTTTTCAGAGAAGTCTCCTCTTGGTATATCGGTGGTGAATAATCATGAAAGTCGGCATGAGGGATCACTTGTATCCGTTCGGGCGGATATTTCCGTTTTTTCGTCAGATCATCTTTGAAACGCGCGTTTAACATGATGATCCCGGAAGCGTACGTAACGTTCGAGACGATTCCTTTACGAACAAGGAGTTTGCTAAAGAGGGAAGGTTCACTCGACGTGTTTGTTTCGTGAATCGTATGGATAATTGGTATCCGATGCTTTTGAAACTCCCGGTCCAAATAAAAATCCCAGGGATGCCCCATGGGATAGTAGACGATATCAGGGGAGCATGCTTCGAAAGAGGGCAAGATATCCTCCCAGATACGTTTCATATGGGATGTTTTCTGTATAAACTCCCCCACTGAACGATAGGTCGGAATGGATAAAAGCTCGATCTTTCCTTTTTGGGCCAACGTTATCCATTTTGGCAGGATTTCGCAATATTGGGAACAAAGCGCGATCACCGTGTGCTTTTTTGAAAGCGCTTTTGCCGCTTCAAACCCGTAAGCTGGTCCGCCCCCTTTACGCCCCAGAGAAACAAGAAAAATACGCGCTCCGATCACCCGGCTTTCTTGACTTTATTCCGCAGTAAGACGGTTTTTGAACTAAGGAACATAGGCGTATAATTTCGAATACTTATGGATGATTCGATACTTTGGATTGGCTTGTTTAATCAAATTTTCCAATACTTTCGGGTCATCGGGGAAATGATACGAACAGATCGACAGTTTCGGGCTGAAAACCCTGAGCGTTTCCTTCGCGCCTTCGAGCATCAACCGTTCGGCGCCCTCTATATCCGCTTTGATAAAATCAACTTTTCGGATCTGGTTTCGATGTACGTATTCATCCATCGTGATGACATCCACTTCAGCCATCGAATCGTCGGTTGTCTGCCTTTCCGGCATAATCGTCGAAACCAAGAAATTATCGGTTATTCGCGCTTTTCCGCAAGTGTTTGACAAAGCCGTTTGAACGATATGGATCCGTTCGGGATAGAGCGCGCCCGTTTTTCTTAAATATGGTATCGTTTTGGATACGGGTTCAAAGGCGTAGACCGTGCATCCCCTTCCGGCGGCTACGGCGGAAAACAACCCCAGATTCGCCCCACAGTCGAAAACCACGTCCTGCTTTTCCAGGCGAACCTCCCCCAATTCGCAAGGCCCTTCCGTATCCGAGAGGATCACATTGAACGCGGCTGGAAACAAGATATCCAAGGACCCGTGAATCATCCCGATTCTGCTGTAGTCATCATTGAAGAAGTTCGGACATCGAAACTCCGGGAACTCGACGATATCGTTATCAATATCTATTTGATACCGCTCAAATAATCGAAGCGCCCGTTTTTCGTGACGCTGATTCAAATACGTGATCGAACGGCTGCCGAAGAGGTAGACGAATAGATCAGTATTGTTCCTGAAATCACCTTTCAGGATGCGTTTCACGTTACGCCACGCATTTCGAGCGTGGGAACCGGTCATCCGTAAACGCATTCTAAACCAAACTTTTTTCAGACTCAAGGAGCGCCTCCCTCTATAACGCTGGTAAAGAGTTTCCAATACTGTTCGGCGATTTTTTTGTAATGATAGGCTTCGACGACGGCTTTTTTGTTCCTTTCCAATTCCTCTTCATCCGGAGGATTTTCGAGTAATCGCATGATGCCCTCCGAGAGTATAAAAGGGTTATCTGCCGGTTCGTAGTATCTGGCCAAACCTTTCGTTGTTTCTCTTAGGGCCGTTTCGACGGAGGATAAGACGGGCACCTTCATTCCCATCGCTTCAATGGGAGTCATCCCGAATCCTTCGTATCGTGAAGGGTTCACGTACAAAGCGCAGTTTTTAAGAAGCTGGATTAAGTCCGAATCCTCAATTCTCCCCGTGAAAAGGACCTTTTCCTTAAGTTGATTCTCTTTCACGTACCGTGTCAGTTCGTTTTCTTCATCATACATTCTACCGACTAAAACAAGCCGATGCGGAATCCGATGCGCGATTGCATGGAAGGCTTTCAGCAAGGTCATCGTGTTCTTTTGAGGGTAGGCGATATTGACGGTCATAATGAACGGCTTGGGGATGTCCAAAGAAGGAGACGAAGCGTCGCTTTCTCGAAAAAAATCGATCGGGTTGTGTATCATGACCACCTTCTCTTTTCTACGCGGGTAATATTTTCGGATTTCTCCGGCATCATAAGCGGATATCGCGATGATACGATCGCGTAAACGAAAGGCATTGTCGTAAAGGAGGTGCCCTTTGATATGTTCGATCAGGGTAAACCGCTCTGGAAACGAACGGAATTGCGTATCATGAGGTAAAATAATCGTAGGGATTCGAAAACGCTTAAAATTTGCGTTCGGTTTCGGAAAAAACACGAGTTGAAGTCGATTATCTTTTATGTATTTCGAAAATGACACGCTGTGAATCCATACATCCTGAACCGCTTTCCGAATGCGTGAGCGCTTTAGAATGATCGTGTTCGCGTTTGGCAATTGTTGCCGAAGCATCAATTCGGTATAGTCGTACGCAAAAACGAATAGTTCCCGTTCGTGCCCCAATTCGCGGAACCCTTTTAAGAGATTGAAGATAACCTGGTCTTTTCCTCCGTCGAAAAACGTGTACAAGCAAGTCAGATCGATCCCAATACGCATTGGCGCTCCTTAAGGGCTACTTTATTTTCGGGAGAATCTTTCGTCTTGAAGAAAGCTTCATAAAAAGCGATGCGAGAGCCCCGAAAACCTTTTAGTATTCAATAGGCCTTTTCGAACATTGATACGGTCCATCCGAAGGTGATCCGATTATTGCGATGATTCTCTCCCACATTATACCAGAGAGCGTATGATAATCATTTTCCTGTGATGGCCTTTCGCACAATCGAAATACCCGAGAGTTGCAGGCGAAATTGACGTATGGATAACTGTCCCAATGCTGAACTCCCCGTTCTCTAATCGCGTTTTTTTCTTCGGCCGAGCTTTTTTACCATTCGAAATTTCGATTCTCCCCTTTTTTGAACGTACAAAGATCTAAGATACGAACGGGTGTTATTTTCCACCCGGCGTATAATAAAGGACAAACCATCTATCAAAATTATCGCCTCTTGTTTTCGAAAAATAGGCCTACGGGGGGAAAATGGAGTTATCTGTTCTGAATGAAACGGATTATGAACGGTTTTGCCGCTTCGAAAAAGAATATTCCGAAAACGGAAATGATCGATATTCTAAATACGTGACACCCGAAACCTTCCGTTCCTTTCTGGACCGACTGGTTAAAGACGCGAAAGGCATCGCGTTGGAACCGGATAGGGCGATGCAAATCGCCTGGTGGTTGCGCGATGGAGCCGATGAATTGCTTGGGGCAATCCGGTTTCGCCCCAAGCTCGACGACGGTCTATACAGGGAAGCCGGGCACGTAGGCTACGACGTGCGTCCGAGCGCGAGGAACCGGGGAATCGCGACGCAAATGCTTTTACTAGTACTCGACAAAGCGAAGCGGTTGGGATATGAGCGCCTGATTCTCACGTGCAATACAGAAAATGACGCATCCAGTAAAGTAATTGAGAAATGCGGAGGTCAATTGGATTCAATCGTTTTTTCTTCAGCTAAAGGGCATTACCTTAAGCGTTTCCGAGTGCCTACTGGGATCGACCTTAACGGTAAAAACGGACTGAGCGGGACTCGCTGTTTCTTGAAGGAAACGAATGAAGAGGATCTCGAATGTTTGCGTTCGTTGTGGGCGGACGGAAGGGTGATGCAGTGGGTGGGATTCCCGAAGGGGTTAGCCTATCGCTCTTCAGAAATGAAAGAATGGCTGGGTTCACTAAAAAAACGAGCGTGTCGGCATTTTTCGGTGTACTCATTGGAGCACGTCTTTTGCGGAGAAGTTTATTACGCAATCGATTCCTTGCATCGCCGCGCCGGTCTGGACATAAAGCTGCGACCGGAATTTCAAGGCAAGGGATTCGCTGCCGACGCGCTATCAACGCTGATCGATTTTTGTTATAAAAACGAACCATCAGTCCGAGAGGTGTGGACTGAACCGTCTTCGGAAAATAACAGCGCTTGCAAGCTTTATCAAAAGTGCGGGTTGCTGCCTAAAGAGCGTCCCGCGGATATGGAAGCGGGGGAATCTTATTGGGCGCTCGAATGGGAACGTTGGCAACCGCGGGTTTAACAAAAAGGAGTTTGGACTAAACCAGCAAGGCCAGTGATCACAACGTTCATCAATGCGCTGTTCTTCAGTTTTATCAAGTACCGACTCGAAATCCTGTGGGCGTCGGTTTTAGCGCATGGATTTTTAAATACGATCGGGGTTATTATTTTCTATTTCACCGGCCCCCTTTATGGTCTATGGTAAAAAGGCAGTGTAACGCTTCGCTCGGAAAATGGCTTCTCACGACTTCGCGGAGCCACCTAACGGGCGATGCGGTTCTCCCGCCAACCGTTGGGAAACGGCTTTTACGGATCGACGGGTAAAACTATAGATTTGATGATTGAATGCTATAATAGATTACAATAGTTACTACATGACTAAGAAAATCGGGGGAAAAATATGGGGAAGAAACAGTGCATTTCTATTGCTTTGATGGTGATGGCTTTCTTGTTTATCTTTTTAGCCGGGTGCCTCTATCGGCTTGTTATTCCTTTGCAGATAAGCCTTACAGCGCCGTTGAACGGGACGGAGGTGGCGCAGACAGAGGTCGCGCTTCGTTGGGAAGCGACGCCCACGCATCTTCAGGGAAATCGGGACGCGGTTGTCATCACGGGCTACAAGGTCTATTTCGCGAAAACGGAAGAGAATTACGGAATACCCGTAGAAACAGACGATAAAGAACTCAATAAAACGGACCTGGATTATGGCGCGACGTACAAATGGAAAGTGACGGTGGAACAATCAGACGGTCAAACCGCGACGAGTATGGAATCCCTGTTCACTACCACAGAAAGTACCTACGCCGACCCGCAGATCAGCCCGATATCCCCGATAAACGGAGCGACGGAACAGGCGACGACCGTCACGCTCACCTGGGAAGCCACGCCCGGAGCGCAAACGAACGCGGGGGAACGGGCCGCTTCGATATCCGGATACACCGTCTATTTCGGCAAAGCCGGGGAAGACTATCCCGCCCCGCAGTGGGTGACGGAAAAGACCCTGCAAAAAGCGAACCTCGAATACAACGCTGAATATAAGTGGCAGGTAATCGCGGTACAGTCCGACGGCAGCACGGCAACCAGCGCGGAGCGGACGTTCACCACCGCAAATATGTACGGAGCGCCGGAGATCGCGCTTAAAACCCCAAGTCATCTGTCCACCGGACAGGCGACAACAGTCACGCTCACCTGGGAAGCCTCGCCGGGAGCCGAAACAACCGGCGCGAGGGCCAACAGTCTCACCGGTTACGACCTCTACTTCGCGAAGGCATCGGAGAGTTACGGAACACCGCAGAAGGTATACGTGAAAGAAGCGCAAAAGAACGCTCTGGAATACGCCACGACCTACAAATGGAAAGTGGTTGCCCTTCAGTCTGACGGAAAGAGCGCAGCTAGCGCGGAATGGATATTTACCACGTTGGGGGAAACCTACGGCAATCCGCAGATCAGCCTGACAACTCCGGTAAACGGGGCGACGGGACAGGCGACGACCATTACGCTGACATGGGAAGCCACACCGGGAATACAGATGAACACGGGAGAACGGGCCGCTTCGATTGCCGGATTCCATGTATATTTCGGTAAAACCGAAGAAAGCTATCCCGCCCCGCAGTGGGTGACGGAAAAGACCCTGCAAAAAACGAACCTCGAATACAACGCTGAATATATGTGGCAAGTAACGGCGGTACAGTCCGACGGCAGAACGGCGACGAGCGCGGGGCGGACGTTCACGACGGCGGAGATGCACATCACGCCGCCGGAGATCAGCCTGCTTTCTCCGACGCACGAAGCGACGATGGTATCGCTTAATCCCACGTTGTCATGGGAAGCGACCCCGGGCGCGCAGACCAACGCTTCTTCGCGGGCGATCGCGATCACGAGCTATGACATTTACTTTTCGAAGACTTCCGAAGTGTATGGCGACCCGGAGAACGTGACCGGAAAACAACTGGTAAAGCAAAACCTGGAACCCTGGACGGAGTACAAATGGAAGGCGGTCGTCACGCAATCGGACGGGCAGCAGGCGACAACCCCCGAAGCCACGTTCCTCACGGCCTATACGTTCCTCATGGGAAACACTCGAAACTATCCGGAATGGGTCGTTGATGAAAAACCTATCCATGGCGTGGTGTTCACCTACGAATACGAAATCGGCGCCTACGAAGTGACCTTTGAACGATACGATGCCTATCTTCTGGCTACCGGACACCCCACATCCACGGTAAGTGATTCAGGGTGGGGACGAGGGAATCGCCCGGTGATCAACGTTTCCTGGCAAGATGCGGTAAGATACTGCAACTGGTTGAGCGACCAGGTCGGCTTACCCCGGGCGTACAGCGAAACGACCTGGGATCTGTTGGATACAAGCGGCGCGACGACCACGGATATCACGACGGTAAAGGGGTGGCGCCTGCCTACGGAAGCGGAGTGGGAATACGCGGCGCGCGGAGGGGCGGTGGACATCACAGACGGAATCGAAGCGAACGATTATTTATATGCAGGAAGTGACAACATGAACGAAGTAGGGTGGTATCAGAACAACTCTTTAGAAACTCAACCAGTCGGTCAGAAAAAAGCGAACGAATTGGGGTTGTACGATATGAGCGGGAACGTGCACGAATGGTGCCATGATCGGTATGGAGGTTACAGTGACACGCCACAAACAAATCCAACAGGGTCCAACAGTGGTACCGACAGGGTGTTTCGGGGTGGCGGCTGGGACTCTTTCGAGGCTCAGTACTGCCGCGTGGCGATTCGGAGCTGGAGCCACCCGGCGTACGTCGATAATTTCATCGGTTTTCGTGTCGCCAGGACAGTTTTTTAACTTATGTTTTTTTACCT